>ERZ1673698.354-NODE-354-length-76198-cov-40.560367_pt1 | contig 76198 bp, 59 predicted proteins | sample MGYA00580228_ERZ1673698 | MGnify/ENA primary metagenome ERZ1673698 (study PRJEB41218, sample SAMN15661768) | gut metagenome | host: Homo sapiens | place: Canada: London | collected 2015-08-20/2019-03-30 | study: EMG produced TPA metagenomics assembly of... | reverse complement strand
ATTTCGCTTTAATTCGCGATAAATGGTGGACAAATCTACATTTATTGCCTTAGCAATATCTTTTTTACTCATTTTCTTTTGGAGTAACACATTTATTGTGTACCTTTGCTCCGAAATAATTTGTTTGTACATAGCAATGCAAATATAATTATTTCTGGGGAGACAGCGGTCTCCCCGTTTTATTTTTTTGCATTGCTCATTGAATTTCTTGACATAGCTCAATACATGGGGGCTACTCGCCCCCAAACCCCTCGGTGTTTTCAGGTATAGATTATTAAGCCTGAAACCCCTCAGATTTTTGCACTTCTATTGAGAACTTGCCTTATTGTGAAGAAACAGGTACAAAAACAGCTAAAATAAGGAAAAAAAAAGGAGTTAAGGGAGTTAAAGAAGTTAAGACAAATGTCACATTGATTGAAAGCCAAAATGCTATTGTCTTAACTCCTAATTCAACCTGTACGGTTGGCACGCCCTGAACCAACGGTCACCGGCGCGTAGCGGAAAGGTAAAGGGCAGAAACTCTTAGCCCAGGGCATCGCCCTGGTTTTTTAATGATGTACAAGCCTACGCCTTGTAAGGGCAAAAGCTTTAAAACTCCAGGCAAAACTTAAAGCTGTTGCCCATACAGGGTGCCTTGCTGATAACTATTATACCCAGGGCGCTGCCCTGGGCTAAGAGCTTCTGCCCCTTCAGGTAGGGTGTATTGGGTAATACCAACCGTACTGTTCAAGTTAGATTTACCTTTTGATCTGCTTCATGCGCTTCACCTGAGAACGTACAACTTTGAGCGTAGAGGCATCCTTCACAAATACCGAGTTGAGTCCTTGAGCCTCCTGAGCAGGATCACCTGTGTAATCGTCACCTACCTGCCATTGCTCATGCTTAGGTTGGGCATAACCTCCCCATCCCCAGAAGTTGCAACCGGCAAAGTAACCTCCCTTCTCAGCATTGTCAGCCACAAGCCCAAACACATATTGATAATAACCATCCCTTCCCTGAGTACTACTTCCAGGAGTGAAAGAAAAGCCATCACGAGGATAACCAAACTCCTCCATCACCACAGGTTTTCCGATGCGGGCACATACAGATAGATGGGCATCGATATACTCCTTGGTGTTCTTGCAAGACACACCCAAGTCTTCCACAAGATGTTCCTTGCGAGCCCAGCTCCAGTTGTAGGGCCAGAGATGAATGTTGCAATAGTCTACATTCTTGTCGGCACAGATACGTTCATAGCAGGCGATATCGTTCTCACATCCCCAACTGCCCTCGCTTCCGATACTGATGAGGTGGTTACTGTCGAGCGAACGAATGAGGCTGCTTGCCTCTGCCAACCAGCGTTCGAAAGCAGGCAACGCTTCCTTACTGAAAGCACGGGGCTCGTTGCCTATCTGCCACGACATGATGGCAGGATCGTCCACATAGCGGCGATGGGTATAACGGTTGGTGCGTCCTATGATAAAACGCACATAGTCGTAGAACAACTGATGGGCTTTCTCGCAGGAAGCATACTGCGACACAAACTGCATAAAGGCAGAATAGCCAGCCTCGTTGGGACGGGGAGCCTGTCCCAAGCCAGCCTGCTCAAGATAATAGCCATAACCTCCACTCCACTCCCATGAGTTGTTGAGATAGAGCACAGCCACCATCTTGCGCTTCTCCATCTGCATAAGCAGATAGTCGAGACCTGCCAAGATCGTGTCGTTATATACTCCAGGAGCCTCTTGCAAGGTAGGTTCCACCTTGGTCTTGACTCCTCGTTTACCGTCAGAACCCACCAGGATGCGCAAGTTGTCAATACCCAGCGACTTCATCTTGTCGAGTTCTCTGCACAGGCGCTTGCGGTCGCCACCCTGCCCCTCAGAGCCAAGGATGGCACCATACCAGAAGTTGGTACCCACATAATAGTAAGGTTCACCATGACGGACAAAGTGTCCGTCCTTAACCTGCACAAAATCCGTTTGGGCAGAGAGGCCGCATGCGGCCATTGCCATCACAATAGACATAAGCACTCTTTTCATTATTCAGCCTCCAAATAAATAACACGTGACGACCAGTCGGTCTTCTTTCCCCATTCCACCTCGTTGGTATAAGGCATCTCCAAGCCATGATCCATGAGATACTTACCCGTATAAGCTTTACCCTCACAATAGAGAGGTTTCAGGTCGATGGCGTTGAGCTCGCGCACTTTATATATACGGTTGGCATCAAGACCAGCCATTTTGACTCTTGGCAAGTGCACATTATAGAAGTTGGCCATCTTCCACCAGTAGAACACAGCCTTGTCCTTCGCCTCACTCACATACATCAGCGAAGCCAATCCCTCGTTATCGTAAGGAGACACCAGACGGTAAAGGTCACCCATCTGTACTACAGGACGTATCTCCTTGTACTGGCTGATGGCCTTCTTGCAAAGTGCCTTCTCCTCGTCGGTCATGTTCTTGGGCTGAATCTCCATACCCAATCTGCCACTCATGGCCACATCGATACGATACTTGAGCGACGTGGTGCGGAACACGGTATGATTGGGCACAGCCGAGATGTGGCAAGCCATGGCGATGGCAGGGAAGAAATAGCTGGTACCATACTGCATGTAGATGCGCTGAAAGGCATCGGTATTATCGCTCACCCAGAACTCATCGAAGTCACGAAGCATTCCCCAGTTGGCACGTCCGCCACCACTGGCGCAGCATTGTATCACCACATCCTTGTATTTGGCACGTATGCGGTCTACCACCTTGCGGAGCCCCTGATGATAGGCTATGTAGAGATGACTCTGGTCTGTCATGGAGAGATACTGGCTGCCATGATTCATGATGCCCATATTGGCATCCCACTTGATATAAGCTATCTCGGGATACTTGCTGAGCAGGTTGTCGACGATACTGAAGGCATAGTCCTGCACCTTAGGGTTGGAGAGATCGAGAACGAGCTGCGTGCCACCACGACCCAGCACCGCATCACGTTTGGGAGCCTTGACAACCCAGTCGGGATGCTTCTCATAAAGTTCGCTGGTAGTATTGGTCATCTCGGGTTCTATCCAGATACCAAACTTCACACCGTTCTTCTTGGCATCACGCAAGAGGCCCTCGATACCGTCTGGGAGTTTCTTCCTGTCAACCTCCCAGTCGCCAAGAGCACAGTTGTCACTGTTGCGCTGATACTTGGTGCCGAACCATCCGTCGTCCATCACAAACAGCTCACCACCCATAGAGGCGATGTCTGCCATCATCTGATCCATACCTTGCTGGTTGATGTCGAAATAGACACCCTCCCAGGAATTGAGCAGAATATCACGAAGTTGTGAGCCATGTGCCAGGACATACTTACGTCCCCACTTATGGAAGTTTCGGCTGGCACCACTCAGTCCCTCATTCGAGAAGGTGAGTGCAAGGGCAGGAGTCTTGAAGGTCTCGCCCTTCCTGAGATGATACTCAGAATTCTCCTCATTTATGCCGGCGAAAAAATAATGATAATCCGTATCGTCGGTCACAGCCTTAAGCTTATAGTTACCCCCATAAACGAGAGCGGCACCAATGACACGACCAACATTCTCCTGTCCCTTACCGTCGAGAGAGAACATCACCTCGGCATGGTCTGTATGAGAGTTCCGAGTACCATCAGCATTGCGGATTACAAACTCGCCAGGAGTAAGCAGCTCGTTGTTCACATAGCCTTCGCTTGCCCACGTACCCGACAGATGACTCATCCAAACATTACCCCTGCGGATAGGCAACATGGCTGAGGCAAACGTAGTCAACGTCACCGTTCCCTTCTCTTCATTGGTTATCTCGCTCCATGCCTCGATCAGGTCCACATCCTTATAGGCACGATAGCAGAGGTCTACCTTGACAGGATAGACTGCATCCTTGAGATGAATGACCGTCACCGTGGCATTCGCCTCCTGACGTGAATCATATCCCGTAGCCACCAAAGCCGTCGACATATTGCCGTCAGCATGACGCAAAGCCAGAGCCGACTCGGCAGGAGTATTGAGACCATAGGCAGGATAGACATCCATTCGCCCATTGGCAGTAACACTGAGGTTTGCCTTGTCGCGTTCGTCGAGGCGAGCACCAAAATACAGATACTTGGCAGGTTGCCCATTCTCGACATCGAGCACGAGCGACACTCCCTGGGTATTCACAGTTACCTGATCAGCCATAGCCGGCATGGCCATGGTCAACATCAGGAGAGCCATTGATTTAAACTTCATGTTTTATCAGTTATTCAGTTATTAATAATTTCGCTTGCAAAAATACGAAATATAAGTAAGACTATCACGTACTTTTTTGCCCTTTATTTGTCTTTCGCCTTTTCGCTATAAAAAATCTCGCCTGCATGCATAAGCACACAGGCGAGATAACTATAAGAAACACTTATAAATACGCTATTTTACCATCAATAGTTCGTTACAATTTGAGATAACGGCTAAGCGGCTTTACGCTGCCCAGCCAAAGAGTTCTTTGACAGTATGACTAATTAACTTTCGGTTCGGTATTCTCCGACACTTGTCGAAAATTAATTTAGCGATGTATGTGCTTGCCATGACCTCCTTGAAAGAAGCCATGGAATACGGCATCCCATTTTCCTTCATCATCACCTTTGCCACATTCTGTGATGCGAATGATGCATTGTAGGAAAAGTCCAACTGGTTCTTGTGTCTTGCCTGGCAATGCGTAAGGCCAGTATACTGCTTTGCATCTCGAAAACAAAACTCTATTTGGAATCTTGAGCGGGTTTTAGGTTATTATTAGCATTACGATGGCAAAATTAGCGTGTTTTCACGAACCCCAGTGTACCATTTGGTTAATTTGATATGTACGAAATGTTATTTTTGCATGGTATATTAACAATAAAAGCCCATAATCTGGGCTTTTATAACATTTAATGTAGATGATAACTCACCAACCCTTTCATGGGAGCCTTGAGTATCTGAGATACTGTAAGGTGATGATGTTGTTCGAAGACTTGTCGAAGCGGTTGCTCGAAGTAGTGAGCTATGCTTCCCACAAAAGCAACAGAGAGCGATGATGCGTTTTGAGAAGAATCGACAGACGAAAGATAAGGTGTGATGTTGCGCTGATAGAACTGTTCGAAGGCTTCGACCACCATTTGATGCAAAGCCTCGGCATGAAGACGCAATGTTTCTGTGTGCTGGCTTAAAACTTCTGCATGCTGGCAACTGTTGTCTGAGGCGACTGCCTCTTCTGCCCTTTTCATCTGCATAGAAATGAAAGGAGCGATGGAAGCCAAGTATCGGTTGGCGAGAGGCTGACGATACACCTTATTTATAATAGAGGGATAATCGAGTCCCGACCAAGAGAGATATTCCTGCTTCAGACTCTCGGGCAGAGCACCCTTGAAGATGCCATTGAGAAACATCTTGCCCAAGACTGCCCCACTACCCTCATCGCCAAGAATGTAACCCAGCGGAGGAGTGTTGAGAAGAATATGTTCGCCATCATACAGACAACTGTTGGCGCCTGTGCCTAAGATACAGGCTATGCCTGAACGTCGTCCCAACAAGGCTCGGGCTGCACCCAACAAATCGCTCTCGGCATGAACCTCTGCTTGTGAAAATTGTTGGAACAATAGATGCTCCATGCGCGGCTTCATAGATTCGGTAACACCGCTACCATAAAAGAACACACGTGCCGGTATTTCGGGTAAAGTGACTTCCTCGGCAAGAATTTTCCAGATGTCATCATCGGAGAGATGGAAAGGATTGATGCCCTGTGTCTTGCCGGTGAACAGAATTTGCCCAGCATCATCCACAAGTTCCCAATCTGTCTTGGTGCTTCCGCTGTCAGCTATGAGTGTTGTCATATAATGTGTTTAAATGTTAAGTGTTAAATCGTATTTGCAAAAGTAATAAATTTAACGGGAAAAACAACATATCGTATTGAAAATCGTAAAAAAGGAATTATCTTTTTGCTTCTTTCTTCATTTTTGCTTAACTTTGCAGACGAATAAAGAAGACTATATGAAGAAATTATCAATAATCATCCTGATGTGGGTGGCATTCCTGCTGCCCAGCCATGCCGTGCTCAAAGAGGCCAACCTCGACACTACGCTCTTCATGCTCCGTACTGAGCTGACGAGCTATCATCTCGACTTCGAGAAGCAGAACGAATATGCCAAGCAGCAACAGCAGCAAATCATCAAGGAACTGATGACCATCATGGCACAAGCCGACCAGAACTCCATCATGCTCTACTCGCAGCGCAACGGTTACATCTTCGACCTGACATACGCCTGCCACGAAGCTACTGAGCAGTTTGATAAGTTCAAGTCGAAGGCGGCACCGTTCAGAGGACTCATCAACAAGAATAATATAGAGGTGGCGCGATTTGACTCGCTCATCAACTATCTGTACAACATGAATACGATGTTCATGAGCAAGGAGGCACAACTCAACCGCAACGTAGACCTCACCTTGGCAGTGAACATCCGCCGACAATTAATAGAGCGACAGCAACAGTTGCAGGACTATATAAGAGCCTACGACATAACCGAGAGAAAACTGAAGTCGCTCAACGACTATGCCAACCAACGATATGCCGAGATACAGAACAGCATCTTCAAAAATGGTGGCGACAACTATCTCACTATCCTGCGGCATGTAAGCAACCATTACAGGGAAGCCAAGACATCGGTGGCAGAGAAATACAGACCAGCTCCGGGCATGATGTCGCAATGGGACGTAAGAATCATCTTCATCCTCTTCAGCATCATCATTTTCTATGGCATTGTCTCTATTGCCCTCAACCTTTTTACCATCCGCATCGTGGTGACACAATTGGTGAAACGAGGTCGTTTTGAGAGCATCAAGGACAACTTCATGGCCAAACGTACCTGCATCATTATGGCGATGACGGTCGTGACCTTTGCCATTCTCTTGGGCATCATACGCATTACAGCTCATCAGAACTTCGTTATCATGGCATGCGGCCTGCTCGTAGAGTTTGCATGGCTCATAGGCGTGATTCTGATTTCACTCTTGCTCCGAGTGGGCAACGACCAGATAAAGAGCGCCTTCCGCATCTATTCTCCCCTGATGCTGGTGGGCTTCCTCGTCATCACGTTCCGAATCATCTTGATACCCAACAGCCTGGTCAACTTCATTTTCCCCCCTATCCTGCTCGTCTGTTCGCTGTGGCAAGCAAACGTCATCAAGCGCCACAGTAAGCTGGTACCGAGAGAGGACAAAATGTATGCCTACATCTCGCTCTGTGTATTTGCCGCCAGTACCTTCTGTTCATGGATAGGCTTCACCCTGCTGTCGGTGCAGATCATCATCTGGTGGATGATGCAACTCACCTGTATTCTGAGCATCACCTGTCTGAAAGACTGGATGGAAGTTTATGCAGAGCGCAAGAACCTGAAGCAGAAGCCTATTACCGACAAATGGATTTTCCGGTTTATCAACAAGGTGCTGATTCCTTCAGGAAGTGTCTTGTCGTTTATCGTGGCCATCTATTGGGCAGCCGACGTATTCAACATGAGCGACACCACATGGATGATTTTCAACAAGGAATACATCAGAACCAGCAACTTCACAGCCTCGCTCTTTAGCATCAGCCTTGTGGCTTGCCTGTTCTTCCTGTTCAACTATATCAACATCACCACCAACGATCTGATGCGCCATCACTTCGAGAAGCAAGACCCTGCCTCGGCAGCCAGCAAGATTGTGATGTTTAAGAACGTGCTGCAGGTTATCGTCTGGGGCATTTGGCTAATGGTTGCCCTCAACGTCTTCCAGGTTGGCAAGTCATGGCTCTTGGCTATCTTTGCCGGTTTGTCCACGGGTCTGGGTTTTGCATCCAAGGACATTCTGGAAAATATCTACTATGGAGTCTCACTGATGATGGGACGCGTGAAGGTGGGCGACTATATCATCTGCGACGGCACGCGCGGACGAGTGAGCAGCATCAGCTACACATCGACCATGCTCGAAGCTACCGACGGTTCGGTGATAGCCTTCCAGAACGCACAGCTCTTCTCGAAGAATTACAAGAACATGACCCGAAACCATGGTTATGAGCTCGACATCTTAGAGGTTGGCGTGGCTTATGGCACCAATGTGAAACATGTGAAGCAGATTCTTATCGATGCCTTGAACCAGCTCGACTGTATCTATCATAAGAAGGGTGTCAAAGTCGTGCTGAAAAGCTTCGACGACAGTTGCATCACACTCAAGATTCTGGTCTGGGTGAATGTACTCACACAGTATGTGGATGACGGCAAGATTATGGAATGCATCTACGATACACTCAACGAGCACAACATCGAGATTCCATTCCCTCAGCGCGAGATAACTATCAAAACCGCATCAGCCGAAGAAACCAATGCAGCAGAATCGGCACTGAATGCGAAAGAATAAGCACTGAGCACTTAACATCGAGCATTAAACAATTCACACCCAACATTGAGTATTTAACACTTAAACATTAAAAGAAACAACTATATGGCAACATTCATTGCAGGTCCTTGCGTCATCGAATCAATGGAACTGTTAGACACAGTAGCCCAGCAACTCGTACGCATCAACCAGAAATTGGGTACAGACATCATATTCAAGGCTTCGTTCGACAAAGCCAACCGTACAAGCATCCATTCCTTCCGTGGTCCTGGACTGGAGAAAGGACTGCAGATGCTTGCAGACATCAAATCGAAATACGGTCTACGCATCACGACCGATATTCACGAGAGTTATCAGGCAGAAGCAGCAGGACAGGTGTGCGACATACTGCAGATACCAGCCTTTCTGTGCCGACAGACCGATCTCTTGGTGGCTGCTGCCCATACAGGTAAGACGGTAAATATAAAGAAAGCACAGTTCCTCAGTGGCAGAGATATGAAATATCCTGTAGAGAAAGCCCTGGAGAGCGGTGCCAAGGAAGTATGGCTCACAGAGCGAGGCAACAGTTTCGGCTACAACAATCTGATAGTTGACTTCCGCAACATTCCCGACATGAAAGAGATTGTGCCCACAGTCATCATGGACTGCACACACAGCGTACAGCGCCCCAGTGCAGGCAACGGAAAAACAGTAGGCGACCGCAAGTTCGTTCCAGCAATGGCCATGGCTGCAAAGGCTTTCGGAGCCACAGGCTATTTCTTCGAGGTTCATCCCGACCCGGACAACGGGAAAAGCGATGCTGCCAACATGTTGGAACTCGACAAACTTGAAGTATTAATCGCTGACTTATTGGCTTAGCAGCTATTTCTTTTCAGTTTAAGTATTTATAAATCATGACAGAAAAAAACAAACATATAGAGGACAAGACTATCCGTCACTATGGTGAAGAGGCTCTGCGCGAAGAGGCCGAAGCCATATTAGACCAAATAGCATTGTTGGACGACAACTTCGAGAAGGCTGTCGACCTGATGTACCACTGCGAAGGAAAAATCATCGTGACCGGTGTAGGAAAGAGTGGACACGTAGGAGCCAAGATCGCTGCCACCCTGGCATCGACAGGAACTCCTGCCTTCTACATTAATCCACTCGACGTTTATCACGGCGACCTGGGTGTGATGACTGATAAGGACGTGGTTCTGGCGCTGAGCAACAGCGGACAAACCGACGAGTTGCTGCGATTCATCCCCATGGTGCTCCACATGAACGTACCTATCATCTCGATGACAGGCAATCCTCAATCGCTGTTGGCAAAATACTCCAACTACCACATCACGGTGAAGGTGAAAAAGGAAGCCTGCCCGCTCAACCTCGCTCCTACAAGCAGCACCACAGCCGCACTTGCCATGGGCGACGCCTTAGCCATTGCGCTGATGCAGGTACGCCACTTCAAACCACGCGACTTTGCACAGTTCCACCCTGGTGGAGAGTTGGGCAAGCGCCTGCTCACCACAGCCGAGGACGTGATGAAGAAGGAAGACCTGCCTATCATTCCTAAAGACATGCACTTGGGCGAGGCCATCATTCATGTGAGCAAGGGAAAATTGGGACTGGGCGTATCGGTAGACAAGGAAAACCGTGTCATCGGACTTATCACTGATGGCGACATACGTCGTGCCATGGAGAAATGGCAGGCAGAGTTCTTCAACAAGACTGTAAGCGACATCATGACGATGTCTCCCAAACACGTGGCGCCAACCACCAAGATTACAGAGATACAGCACATCATGCACCAATACAAGGTACACACCGTATTGGTGATGGACGACGAGAAACATCTTCTGGGCATCGTTGACCACTATGCCTGCATGGTGTAAAAAAGAGAGGAAACAACATCAATATTTCAGAATGAGACTCAGATACCTATTATTAACTGCAAGCATCATGCTGTTCTCTTCGCTGTGCAGCGCACAAGACAGCCTACAGCTTGCCAACCATCACACGAAAGAGAGTAGCGACTCGGTCATTGTCAACCAGTTGAGGGAGAAAGGCATTCGATTCTCACACAACAACTCCGTCACACTCCTGATGAACGGTCAGGAGAAGTTCGACGATCTGTTCCAGGCCATCCGCCAGGCAAAGAAAAGTGTGCACTTAGAGTATTTCAACTTCCGCAACGACAGCATCGCCGGCTTGCTCTTCGACCTGCTTGCTGAGAAAGCAAAGCAGGGAGTCAAGGTTAGAGCCCTCTATGATGGTTTCGGTAACTCATCCAACAACAAACCTTTACGCAAACGACACATCAAGGAGATTCGTGCCAACGGCATAGAGATTTATGAATACAAACCAGTGAAGTTTCCCTGGGTTCACGCCATCTTCAACCGCGACCACCGCAAGATTGTTGTCATCGACGGACAAATAGCCTATACAGGCGGCATGAACGTGGCCGACTATTACATCAAGGGAACAGAGGTTGTGGGTTCCTGGAACGACATGCACTGCCGCATCGACGGTGACGAGGTGAACACGCTGCAGGCCATCTTCCTGAAAATGTGGAATAAGGTGAGCGGACAGCATATACATGGCGCAGAATACTTCCGTGCCAAACGTCAGGACTATTTGGTAGACGGACTCAAGCCCGACACCACAGCCACGGCTTACCACAAGATGGTGGGCATCATCAACCGCGAGCCACACATTTCGAAGGACATCATACGTTACTTCTATGTCAACGCCATCAACGATGCACAGGACAGCATCAAGCTCATCAGTCCCTACTTCACCCTGAGTCACAAACTGAAGAAGGCACTCAAGAATGCAGCCAAGCGAGGCGTGAAAGTGGAAATCATGCTCTCCACCAAGAGCGACATTCCCCTGACGCCCGACTGTGGATTCTACAATGCACACAAGCTGATGAAAGCAGGATGCCACATCTGGATGTACACACCAGGATTCCATCACACCAAGATTATCATGGTGGACGGTAAATTCTGCACGGTGGGAAGCGCCAACCTCAATGCCCGAAGCCTGCGCTGGGACTACGAGGAGAATGCTGTCATCATTGACCCACAGACCACCAAGCAGCTCATCGACCTCTTCGACAAGGACAAGGCTGACAGTTTCCTGCTCACCGAGAAGAAGTGGCGCGAGTGGCGAACTGGCTGGCAGAGATTCAGAGGGTGGTTTGCCGCCAAGGTACTGACACCGTTCTTATAAACAAGAGAATTTCAGGAGTTAAAGGGAGTTAAGGAGTTAAGACATATGCTTTATTGCTAAGAAGCAGAAGACTATAAAGCATTTGTTTTGAACATTGAGCATTAACTTCCGCAACATCTCCACAACTCCTCGAATAACTTTAGATAAAAACAAAAAATAGAAATCATGAACGAAGAAGCAATGAGAGCCCTGCATAAGGACGACAGGATGCAAGGCAGGATGCCCGAAATGGCTATCATCGAGAACAACACACTCGCCATGATGGGACTCAAGCAATTATTGGAAACCGTTATGCCGATGATGAATATTTGCACCTTCGGCAGCTTTGCTGAGTTTGAGTCCAACAATCCTGACCGCTTCATCCATTACTTTGTGTCCATGCACATTGTGCTGGCACACCGTAACTTCTTCATGCAGGGACAGCGAGCACACCACACCATCGTGCTCACGCCCAGCATCGACCCAAACTCACAGCTCAACGATTTTCATTGCCTCTGCGTGAGTGTGCCCGAAGAAACACTTGTAAAACATCTGCTTGCCCTTCAGAAGATAGGTCATCCTCATGGCGAACACCTCCCTGCCATGCCCGTAACCGTCAAGGAGAAAGTTCTCTCCGACCGCGAGACCGAGGTGTTGGCACTCGTGGCACAAGGCAAAATAAACAAAGAAATAGCCGATACTTTGTGTATCGGCCTCTCTACCGTAATCACGCACCGCAAGAACATTCAGGAGAAATTAGGACTAAAGTCGGTCTCCTCACTTACTATCTATGCCGTGATGCATGGCTATGTGGACATCAACAAGATATGAAGCCTGCTTACAATTTTACACTCGAAATATCCACCAGATTATTGACGATGGCATAGATAGTAAGACCGGCAGGTGAATGAATCTGCAGCTTACGGGCTATGTTGCGGCGATGAGTAATCACCGTGTTGATGGAGATAAACAGATGGTCGGCAATCTCCTTGTTGGTCATGCCCTGTACCAAAGCCACGATGACGTCTTTCTCGCGGTCGCTCAACTGCTCATCGCTCTGCGGTGTCTGGTTGATCATATTGGATATTTTAACACTCATATCACTTTGTTTCAGCTTTCGTTCCTGGTTGCGCACGGCAGGAATGAAGATTTCCTCCTCTACCTGCGAATGCAGGTTGAGCCATTCCTCATTATTATATATGTCGTAAAGTGTGGCGCTAAGCTGATTGTTGTGCAATCCGTCAGAAGGCAAATACTTGATGATGATATTCTTCAACTCTTTCAGTTTCATGTCTATCTGCACGTGATGCTTAGAGAACGTCTCTATGTCGAAGTTGACTGGTGCTGCACCGTCAATAAGCGACTGCACGTAAGGGAATACGGCTTTTTCCTCATACTTCATATGATTGGTGATGCTGTGCGCATACTCATCGTATAATTTGAGAATAAGTCGGGCCAGATTATCGCTCTCGTCGAGCGCCTCCACCAACTCTTTGCGGATGAATGGCAACTGAAAATCAATGTAGTAAGCATGCGAGGCCTTGAGATAATGCAGTAATGTAGGCAACGACAGGCGCGAAGCATTGTCGTACTCCTTATAGCCGTTGATGGTGAAGTTTACCACCGCTAAAAAAGTATAAGTATCCACCGCCTGTTCCTCGCAAACCTCTCTCACCGTTTTGTCGCCAAAGCCCAGATTGATACCAAAACTACCCAAGCTCTGAAGGATGTTGTAATTATCGCGAATAATGCTGATCATCTTGTCATCAGCTTCATACATCTTTTGATTTTTCATCGTTGTTGTATACTTTTAAGACCTAAATCATGTACGTTTAAGAGCGGACATTCATCATGTTTTTGTGTCCGCTGCAAAATTACAAAAAACATCTGAAACTCGCAATACCTAAAAATGGGGATGCGGCAGTTTACCAACTTTTAAGTATTGCAAGTTTTTTTAAAACGCCTTACCTTTGCACCCGAAATCGAGAAAGAGCGCAGTGATGATTGCCACTCCCGAGCGATATAGCTGCGTAATTCCTTATCAAGCTTAATAGCTTTAAGGAGATACTAAGCCTCTTAAGTATCAAGACCGCAAACAAACATCTGCGCTCTTTTCTTTGAATGTTAGAATAATAAACTCAACTTTCGCAAATGGGGAAGTTAAAGAAGTTAAAGAAGTTAGAGAAGTTAAAGCCAAATGCTTTATAGCTAAATATACAACAAAGAAGCAATTGGCTATAACTTCCAACGACCGAAGGGGTGATCACTTCTATAACTTCCGAACATGAGAAAGTTCAGTAAGAAACAGAAAACATTTCTAAACAGATAAAAATGAACATTTTAAAAATTGGATTGATGTCCGCTGCGCTGGCTGCAGGGTTGGCAAGCGCCAACGCACAAGTAGTTGCAGCCGACAGTGTGATGCAACATGCCAACGGAAAGCGCCTCAGCATTGGCGGCTATGGCGAAGTGGCTTTCAGCCGTAACTTCTACAGCGACAGCGGCAACCGATACAGTTCTGCCTCGCTCCATAAGGACGACCCCAACCATGGACGATTCGACATTCCTCATGCAGTCATCTATTTAGGCTACGACTTTGGCAAGGGCTGGACATTCGGCACTGAGATCGAGTTTGAGCACGGAGGCACAGGTTCTGCCATCGAATATGAGGCAGAGGAGTCTATCGAGTTTGAACAGGAACAGGAGAAAGGCGGTGAGGTAGAGCTGGAACAGTTCTGGATTCAGAAATCATTTGGCAAGTTCCTCAACATCCGTGCCGGACACATCGTAGTGCCTGTAGGTCTGACCAATGCTTATCACGAACCCCTCAACTTCTTCACCGTATACCGTCCTGAGGGCGAGAACACTATCCTGCCTTGTACCTGGCACCAGACGGGAGTTTCGGTGTGGGGACGTCATGGCGACTTCCGCTACGAAGCCCAGTTCCTCGCAGGACTCGATGCCTATCAGTTCAGTTCACTCAACTGGATCAAACCTGGCACCACGAAGCCTTTCGAGTTTGAGACAGCCAACAAGTATGGCTTTTCTGCCCGTGTCGACAACTACACCATCCCTGGTCTGCGCATCGGTTTGAGTGGCTATTTCGGACAGTCCATGCACAACAGTGTGCCCCACGATATGGAGAAAGGCAACAACAAGAAGCTGAAGGGCAACATCTTCCTCGGAGCACTCGACTTCACCTACAAAGCCCACAACTGGATGGCACGAGGCAATGTAGACTATGGCTACGTGAGCGATGCCGCTGCCATCAGCAAGCTGGTAAAGCCAGGCGTGCAGTATGTGAAGCCTTACGAGACCAACCAGGCTTTCGGAAGCCATGCCATCGCCACCATGTTTGAGGTGGGCTACGATGTATTCTCACAGATAGAGAAGTTGCGTGCCGATAACCAGAAACTGTATGTCTTCGGTCACTACGAGTATTACGACTCTTATCTCAACAACACCACCAAGCAGTACACCAAGCGACAGATCTTCGCCGGCGGTATCAACTACTACCCCATCAAGCAAATCTGCGTGAAAGCAGAGTACAACCTGCGCAAGTTCAGAAGCCAGTACAACGACGAGCCTGCCCTCAACATCGGCGTCGCCTACCAGGGTTTCTTCCTGTAATCGCAGAATGAGGATTTCGATCTAAAAAACATACACAACTTTCGCAAATGGGGAAGTTAAAGAAGTTAGAGAAGTATACATTCATTAATAATAATAAGATAAACAAATGAAAAAAATTCAGAAATTGGCCTTGTCATTCATGATGGGTGGCTTGGCACTCTGCTTTGCATCATGCGGCAGCGATGACGACACAACTTTCGATCTGCCCAACGTAGGTCAGGCTACAACTACCATCAACTCGTCTGATCTCGCGATGCAGAAAACCACCAAGGCTTACGTCGAGAATGTGGTTTACCCCACTTACCAGGCTTTAGCAGAGAACTCACGCGAACTTTACACAGCCTGCACAACACTCTACAAGGCAGCAGAGGCTGGCACCATGACACAGAGCCAGATTGACGCAGCCTGCGAGGCTTTCAAGAACGCACGCCGTGAGTGGGAGCGCAGCGAGGCTTTCCTCTATGGCTCAGCTTCCGACAACAATATCGACCCACACATCGACTCATGGCCACTCGACCACGATGAGTTAGTTTCTGCTTTGACCAATGCCAGCCTCATTGCCGGCTTCAAGAGCGATACTCCAGAGAAGTTCGTTTCCGACAAGAACGAGCAGTTCCAGTCTGTATTGGGCTTCCATGGTATGGAGTTCGTCCTCTTCCGTGAGGGTCAGAACCGCACAGTTGATGCTTTCAAGGCCAATGAGACCGAAGAAGGCATGACCTCAGTAAAGGGCATCGACGAATTGGCATTCCTCGCTGCTGTGGCTGGCGATGTGAAGAACATGACTGCCATGCTGGAGTTCACATGGATGGGCGACGCTGCCAGCAACGACACCAAGCAGGTGCTCCAGGACAACAGCTACGTATTCTCAAGCATGCGCTATAATGGCTTTGCAGCCAAAGGCACCATGTGCTACGGTCAGTATTTGCTCACCCCTGCACAAACCACAGGATATCAGTCTTGGCCAGGCACCATCAACCAGATCTTCGTAGGCGGTTGCTCCAATATCTGCAACGAGGTACAGGAGCAGAAACTCGGTCAGGCATGGCGTGTATGCAACAACCAGGGCGGAACAACCGAAGACGGTGAGGCTGAGTCAAGAGACTACATCGAGTCGCCTTACAGCCATCGTTCTTTCGTAGACTACAAGGACAACCTCTACTCTATCAAGAACACCCTCTATGGCACACGCGACATCGATGCCGCCTCTCCAGCAGCCAACTCTATCATGTCGCTTCTCTCAAGCCTCAACTATCCTGACTTGAGCAAACTGCAGAATGCACTGACCGCAGCCCTGAAGTCACTCGATGACGCAACAGCTGCACAGGGTTACTTCCTGGCTGACCCAGGTTCTGTGGCTGTAAAGAATGCCATCGACAAGATCAAGGATCTCGACGAAGAGCTGAATGCAGCCGGCACATGGATCGGACGCCAGAGTGCAAAGTAACTCAGGAACTCACAAAACATCAATAAAATAATATATACGTAGCCTTGAGGCATTGTGCCCAAGGCTACGTTGTGCGCAAGAAAAAACTTTATCCCCCAAAAGGAACATTATGAAAAAGAAACATTATTTGGTATGGTCATTTGCTGCGGCATTGGCCATGATGACAATGAACAGCTGCTCCGAAGAGAACAGCAACCCACAAGAACCCGACAACTCTATGGAGTCGGATGCCAACTATGTAGGAAAAGCGGTAGGCAACTTCAAAGCAGAAGAATGGCTTCCTGGTGGTGAACTGGGAACTACGGAAAACGTTTCCTCCAATTGCTACGAGGATGAAACACCAGCAGTAACCAATCAAGGCTTTACAGCTCGTTTCAACCAAGGAGACTTGATGGCTAGTACACCATACACGCTGAGCAACGATCCTTACAAAGGATGGGGCCCTTGCGCCTCACGCCGTGCTTGTGAATACTGCCACGCAGGCGGTTATGCTCATGGTCATAGCCGCAGCGACTTCAAGCCTGTGATGGGCAATGGCTACATTGTATCTGTCTATTATCCAGATGCACCAGACAGCAACAACGGTGAACCTATCGACCAGCTCACCACATTCACCATGACGATGGCAGACACTCCATTCTTGCCACCTTTGGATCCTGACAAGGTAAGCATCAAATGGAAAGACGTAACCTCGATGCCAAGTGGACTCGCAATGAGATTCCCTGATGGAGAAGCATTCTCATTGCATTATCCTGAGGTGTCTATTCCACAGGATGCTTTCAATGTAGATCCTCAACCTACCAATTATGCCGTGCGCCTCATCGCATCTTGCAACTTCCAAGGTTTGGGCTTGATCGACGCCCTCTCCAACGAGGACATTGAGGCTCAATACAAAGCAGAGAGTGAGCACACAGAGTTGAACCCAGAGTTTTGGGACAACAATGCAAAAAAATTGAAAGACAATGCCTATGCAGAGGATGCTTTTGGAAAAAAATTCGTCAAGCGTTTCAACTACGACCTCTTGGAGGGATGTCTCCAAAATGACGTAGCTTTTTGGGATGAGTTGAACATCTTACGCTCAGACATCAAGCATATCTGCTCTACACCAGCTTGGGCAAAAGCCATGTCAGAGAACAAAGATGTCATAGACAAGGTGATGGCTGAAGGCAAAAACCCTTCCTCACGCTTGCATCCATACTATTATGACGGTACAAGAGAAGGTATCAAGGAGGCTTTGGCTTACTTGCTCTCACCAGATGACAATGTCAATCTCTACGACAACAAGTACTACAACTTCAAGCCTGAGATGACAGACGATCAATATCACTCTTTCATCGTTTGGCATAGAGGTATCGCCGTACCACGTGCGCGCAACTTGAACAATCCTAGTGTACAGCATGGCAAGGAACTATTCATGAGCATGGGTTGCACCAATTGTCACAAGCAGTCTTGGACCACTGGTCCAGACAACTATGGTCGCTCCAAGATTATCGAAAGCAAGGACCTTCCACATTACCCTGGACAGAAGATTTATCCATATTCAGACTTTATCCAGCACAAGTTGGACATGATCAACGACATTCATGGTTCATGGTGCCGTACCACTCCACTTTGGGGACGCGGTCTCTCACTGATTAACAGTGGTGCCGAGGATCGCTTGCACGATGCTCGTGCTCGCAACGAGGTAGAGGCAATCATGTGGCATTGCTACAGCAAGAACAGCCAGGCATACGACTCTGCGGTGAAATTCTACAACTTGCCCAAGGCAGACCGTGACGCCGTAGTGATGTTCTTGCGCTCCATCTAATATTTGTGAGTTCATTGGTATATTAGATCGCAAAACATTATCAATAAAGAAGTTGCCAAGTTTCATCGTGGACTTGGCAGCTTTTTACATCATATCGTGTAAATACTTGTCTAAAAAGCATTGTCTTCTCAAAAGGAAATCGTAACTTTGCAGCAGAAATACGAAAATCAACAAAATAGGAGGTATTATTATGGCAAGACCAATTTGAGAACACATGAAGCGAGTGGACAATATGTCTATTGAAGAAAGAAAGGAGAATACAAGAAAAGCTCGTGAAGCCTGCAAAGACTTCATAACAGAATTTATTTATTAATCTCTGCGAAAATGAAATTAAAACGCATTAAAAACAATGAATACATTAAGTCATTCGATTGCGGTGATGCCGACTATAATGGCTTTCTTCCTATAACAAACATACGCGATTAATGTTTTTCGACATGAACGAATTGTATTAACAAAATGGTCAAAAAGATTATTTTCACCCTTTACATTCTTGTTCTTATTAGCATGGCTGTCGCCAGCATCGTGGAGAAGAGCCAGGGTACAGACTATGTCCATGCCCACTACTATGGCGCATGGTGGTTTATATTGATGTGGGCAGTAATGGCAGCCCTCGGTGTATTCTATATCATCAAGCGAAAGGTGAAGCGTGCCTCTACGCTTGCACTCCACCTCTCCTTTGTCATTATCCTCGCAGGCGCACTGCTCACGCATATCTCCGCCAAAAGAGGAATGATTCATCTACGTATTGGGCAACCGACCGATACCTATATGGCAGCTTCCGATTCGCAAGATGGCATGGGGATGCAAGAGGAGAAACTACCTTTCTCGCTCTGCCTGCAAAACTTCGAGACGAAGATGCACGATGGTACACAAGCGGTCGCTGACTACTCTTCCAAGTTTACTGTAACCGACGGCAACGATAAGAGCGAAGGACAGGTGTCGATGAATAATATCTACTCTCATCGCTCCTACCGCTTCTACCAGTCTTCCTATGATGAGGACGGACAGGGCAGCGTGCTCGCCGTCAACGCCGACCCCTATGGTATTCCCGTCACCTATACTGGCTATGCGTTGCTCTTCATCTCACTCGTCTGGATGCTCATTGACCCCAAGGGCGGTTACCGCCGTCTGCTCAGGAGCCAGCTGCTACGCAAGGGTGCCCTGCTGCTCTGCCTGCTCAGCAGCATGAGCTATGAGGCGAGTGCGCAGTCTTCCGACCTCAGCCAGGCTGTGTTGCCCAAGGCTACAGCCGAGAAGCTGGGCGAGCTCAACATGCTATACAACGACCGTATCTGTCCTGTGCAAACCTTCGCCATCGACTTCTGCAAGAAGATTTACGGTGCACGCAGTTATCAGGGACTCACCCCCGAGCAGGTGCTCACGGGCTGGATATTCTATGGCGACACATGGAGTAACGAGCCCTTCATCAAGATAAAAAACGGCGAACTGAAGACGGCGATGAACCTGCCCGACCATGCCTCGCTCAACAGTTTCTTCAATCCCCTGATGGGCGGCTACACCATAGCACAGTACGTGCAGGAATACTACAACGGGGCTCAGGACAAGTTCCACCAGCAAGCTGCCGACATCGATGGAAAAATACAGATTATTATGGAACTGAGACAAGGCACATCGCTCAAGGTGCTGCCCTACACCTTCACTCAGAACGTGAAGGCTACGCGCGAACATCCCGCCATCCAGGCAGGCAGCACCGTCTGGTATTCGCCAGCCGACCGACTTCCTGCGGCTGTAGAGCATCAGCATGCACTCTATATCAAGAATGTGTTCACCTTACTATACAGCGATGTGAGAGCCGGAAAAACCGACCGCGTGAACATCTTCTTCGACAAAATGAAGAAGTATCAGCAGGTGAGCGGCGGCAACTCGCTTCCCTCCTGTGTGCAATATCGTGCAGAACGGATACTCAATGGCTTCCCCTTTGCCACCATCCTCTTTATGGTAAATCTCACTCTGGGTTTCATCGCCCTCCTCTACACCATCTATCGCAGCACAAGACAGCGCAGCCTGAAGGCTTTCGACATAGCTCTGCCCGCACTGTTGGGCATTTCCTTCCTTGCCCTCACCTTCGGTTTGGCGATGAGGTGGATAGTCAGCGGCAACGTACCCATGTCCAACGGCTATGAGAGCATGCTCACCGTGGCATGGTTTGTGATGCTCATCAGCCTCGTGATGCAATGGCGCATCCGCCTCGTCATGGTCTTCGGCTTCCTGCTGTCAGGCTTCTTCCTCTTGGTAAGCCACATCAACCAGATGGACCCTGCCATAGGACAGATGATGCCCGTGCTCAACAGTCCCCTTCTCAGCATCCACGTCAGCATCATCATGATGAGCTACGCCCTGCTGTCGCTCACCTTCCTCTGCGGCGTCATGGGCATCTTGCTCCGCTCGCACGGAGAGGAACTTCAGGCGCTGAGCCGTGTGTTCCTCTACCCTGCCCTTGCCACCATGGGGTTCGGCATCTTCATCGGTGCAATCTGGGCAAACGTGAGCTGGGGCAACTACTGGAGTTGGGATTCCAAGGAAACCTGGGCGCTCATCACCTTTATGATTTATGCCGTGGTGGCTCATACACAGAGCCTGTCCCTGTTCCGCAAGCCCCTCGCCTACCACGTCTACATGACCCTTGCCTTCCTGAGCATCGTCATGACATATTTCGGAGTAAACTACTTCCTCACAGGCATGCACTCGTATGCCTAAGAGGAAGTTGTTCACCATATTACCACATAATCGTATGCCTAAAATGCGATAATGACTAATGACTAATGACTAAACTTAATCCGTAAAATCTTCAGAGAGACAAATATGCTTCCATTAGTTCACTAATAGAGTTATGTGGAGAGATGAATCTATATTCACCTATGGTTGCTGTTTGCTGCATAAACCTTGATGTAATTCTTATCTCTGTTCTTTTACAAGTGCTCCAAGAGCCCTGCAGAAGGCATCTATTATGACCAAGAGAGGTCATAATAGATGAGCAGCTTTGGTCATCTATTAAGACCCACATGATGACACTATCGAGGGAAAAACGTAAGTCACATTAGTCATTTTAGTTTTTCCGAATTATAGTCATTAGTCATTAGTCATTTTCGAATTTTGACTTCGCCCATGTCGTAAGAAAAAAGGGAGCCGTCTCATCAGACAGCTCCCTCGATATAAATCAAGTGTCATTATACTTTCGATTACTTGGCGTATGCTACGCTGCGGGTCTCGCGGATGACGGTGATCTTCACCTGACCAGGATAGGTCATTTCGTTCTGAATCTTGGTAGCAATCTCGTCAGAGAGCTTGGTGCTCTCCTCGTCGTTCATCTTGTCGGCTCCCACGATGACGCGAAGTTCACGTCCTGCCTGGATGGCATAGGTCTTGGTAACACCAGGATAACTCATGGCTATTGCCTCAAGGTCGTTGAGACGCTTGATGTATGCCTCAACAATCTCGCGACGGGCACCAGGTCGAGCACCAGAGATAGCATCGCAAACCTGAACGATTGGAGCAAGAAGAGTGTTCATCTCCATCTCGTCGTGGTGTGCACCGATGGCATTGCAGATGTCTGGCTTCTCCTTGAACTTCTCTGCAATCTTGGCACCATAGAGTGCGTGAGGCAACTCACTCTCCTCGTCTGGCACCTTACCGATATCGTGGAGCAGACCTGCACGCTTTGCCTTCTTGGGGTTCAAGCCCAACTCAGATGCCATGACAGCACAGAGGTTGGCTGTCTCGCGTGCGTGCTGCAAGAGGTTCTGACCATATGATGAACGGTACTTCATCTTACCAATGATACGAATCAGCTCAGGATGCAAGCCGTGGATACCGAGGTCGATAGCGGTGCGCTTACCGGTTTCGATAATTTCATTCTCGAGCTGCTTCTTCACCTTGGCTACAACTTCCTCAATACGGGCTGGATGAATACGTCCGTCGGCTACCAACTGGTGGAGGGCCAGACGACATACCTCGCGGCGCACGGGGTCGAAGGCAGAGATGACAATGGCCTCAGGAGTGTCGTCTACAACAATCTCGACACCAGTGGCTGCTTCCAAGGCACGAATGTTGCGACCCTCACGACCGATGATGCGACCCTTCACCTCGTCGTTGTCTATATGGAAGACACTGACAGAATTCTCTATAGCCGTTTCTGTGGCCACGCGCTGGATGGTCTGGATAACGATCTTCTTGGCCTGCTGGTTGGCATTGAGCTTGGCATCATCCATAATCTCGTTGACGTAGCTGGCAGCATCGAGTCTTGCCTGATCTTTCAGGCTCTCGATGAGGCGCTGCTTAGCTTCCTCAGCGCTCAGGCCAGAGAGTTCCTCAAGCTTCTCCTGCTCCTGACGCTGCATCTTCTCCAACTCCTGCTGCTTCAGGGCGAGGAGCTTCTTCTCGTTCTCCACGCGCTGGTTGTTCTGCTCTACCTCCTGCTTGCGGCGGCCGAGCTCTTCCTGACGCTGGTTGAGCGAAATCTCACGCTGCTTGAGCTTGTTCTCGCTCTGCTGAATGCGTGAGTTGCGCTGCTGCACCTCTTTCTCCAGCTCTGCTTTCTTGTTGAGGAACTTCTCCTTTACTTCGAGCAGTTTCTTTTCCTTCACTACTTCCGCCTCCTTGTTGGCTGCGGCGATCATTTCATTATATTTCCCTTTAATGACATAACGGAAAATAAAAAACCCTAAGGCTCCTCCCAATACGAGGGCTACAAGGGTTGCTATGATTGTTACTACCATTATTTTATTATATATAAATGATTTATTAATATTCTCGCCTGTGCAACAGCTACTGCCCGGCATCCTTATGACAACGGGGCAAACAAACGGACGGAGAAAAAACACTCTTACTACTTCAGGGTGTCCTCAATCTCGGCAGTAAGGCGGGTGAGAATATCGTGATAAGGTGCAGTATCGTTACGACCCGACTCCTTCTCATATCTCAAGGCGATATCGAGGAGCGACATGTAAAGAATCTCCTTGTCGCTCTTGCGTCCCTTGAAAATCTTGGAATACGAGTTGACAATATCGTTAATCAGTTTGCCTGACTTACGATAGTACTCCTCGTCCTCTCGCGGTATCTTGACCGAGAGGTCGGTGTCATAGATATGTAATCTTATGAGTAATTTCTCTTGTTCCTGATCTGCCATCGCTCCGACTTATTGATTGCTCAGTAGCGTTATACACTTGTTGACATCCCGGATGAGCTTGGCGACGCGCTTCTGCGTAGCTTCCATGTCGGCATCCGAAATTGTCATCATCTTAGCCATTTTCAGGCTGTTGTAATCGTGCTCTGCCTGAGACAACTTCTCCTGCAGCGCCTTGATCTGGGCGTCGCGCTCATCCACCATCTCGTAGAGCTCGGCATTCTCCTGCTTGAGCTTTCCAAACTCAAGAATCAACTGCCTAACACGTGTGGCAAACGTATTGATTGTCTTTTCATCAGCACTCATTACTCTCTATTTTGGGTACAAATATAGCGGAAATATTTTAAAATTGCAAATATTCCGTCATCTATTTGTGAATTTGATACAAATTAAGTGAAATTACTTGCCCAACTTTCCCTTTGCCTTCTCGATTTCCTCATCGGATGGACGTGGCTCCTTCTTGGCAAGCATCAACACCTGGAAGGCGAAATCGGTGACCCACTGCTGGCTGAAGCACAGCTGCTTGTCGAGCTGACGAAGCTGCATGACGGTCTTCACCACACTGGCGTCGTTGAAATCATTCTTGTTGAAGATATCGTCGACGGTTTTCTGAGTCATGGTGTAGAGCGCCTTCTTCATGAAACCTGGCAGACGGAGTTTGAACTTCATCAGGTTGCCCAGAAGCATCATGAGATCCTGGGTGAAGGTCTGGAACTGGATGAGATACACATTGATATCCTGCAACTTGTGACACTTCTTGCGAATGCTCTGGTCAATCTCCTTGAAGAAATTGTCATCGGTATCATAGACACTCTTCATCATCTTCTTGACATGCGCCTTCTCGCCCAGGCCCAACTTGTTGTTCTGGGTAGGAACGCGGAATGTAGTCTTGAAGGCACGAAGGTCGGGCAACATTGCCAAATTGGTGATGCCCAACTGTGAAGCAAGGGCTGCCTGGAAATACACTCTGACAAGCGTCATGTAGTCTTCCATGCCGCCTACTTTTTTATCCTCGGTCTTGCGGCCGAATAGTTTTGAAAATACTCCCATTATTCGTTATTTATGATTCATACAAATTAAAATTACTTGCAAAAGTACAATAAAATTACAATATATCAAAATTGACGGGGTGTTTTTTGACATAAATCATTTTTTTACTACATTTCTGGACTTTTTTTATACCTTATTAAATAAAAATAATTATCTTTGCAGAAAATACGCTGCATCTCAGCAAAACATTCAAGCAAGCTTGATGTTATGCATTCGATTTGCTGTATCTTTGCACAGCAGAAACGGGAACAGACTATCCCTCAAGTAAGAGGTGAGAATAACTTAATCACGAAGAAATGGAAAGAAACAAAGGTAATATACTGGTCAAAAGAATTGTCATTGTAGTAGACTTTGCCATCCTCAACCTGGTGTTGCTGGCATATATTCTGCTCACACCAGACATTTCGCCAGCAGCATTCGACCTGTCCACGAAAATGACTTTTTTCGCAGCCAATGCATCGATGTTCATCGCTGAGAGCATGTACTCCACCATTATCCACATCAGAAGGGTGAGTTTCATGCAGGTGTGCAAGCGCACCTTCTGCTTGAGCGGACTGGCTTCCATCCTGTTCTTTCTTTCCATCAGACTCCTGATCAACTATGGCGGACTGTTCTACTTCAGTTTGCTGTTTTTTGGCTCGTTCTACGTCATCCTTGTCATTTCAAGGGCACTGGAACTGGAGGTCTTGAAATATTTCCGCACCAAAGGCTACAACAGCCGCACTGCCATCTTCGTGGGCAACGACCCTGCTGTGCTCGACATGTACAACACTCTGGTGGAAGACCCTTCGGCAGGTTATCGGGTGAACGGATACTTTGCTGATGCCGACATTGTCGGAGCGCCCAAGGAGTTTGTACGGTTGGGAACCTTGACTGAACTGAACGAGATCGTGGACTGCTCGATCAACAACACGATTCACGGAGCACCTACCAATATGCACGAGATGTTCTGCTGTCTGTCGCACGACCAGTCGAAGGAGGTTATCAGGCTGATGCAGTACTGCGACAAGAACGTGATTCACTTCTACTATCTGCCACGCCAATTTGAGGGCTACAAGCTGCACCTCGATGCGCTGCAGTTTATGGGAAAGAGTCTGTACACCAACCATATCGAGCCGCTGTCGAACACCACCAACCGTGTCATCAAGCGCTCGTTCGACCTGGTAGTGAGCGGCATAGCCTGCCTGTGCATGCTGCCATTCATCCCCATCATCGCGCTCATCATCAAGCTACAGAGCCCCGGCCCCATCTTCTTCCGTCAGGACAGAACGGGCATCAACGGCAAGACCTTCAAGTGCATTAAATTCCGCTCGATGCACATCAACAAGGATGCCGACCTGGCACAGGCTACGGAGCACGACCCACGCAAGTTTGCCTTTGGCAACTTCATGAGGAAGACCAACATCGACGAGTTTCCGCAGTTCTTCAATGTACTGCGAGGCGACATGAGTATCGTGGGTCCACGACCACACATGCTGCACCACACCGAGATATACGGCACCATCATCAACAAGTACATGGTGCGCCACTTCGCCAAACCAGGCATCACAGGATGGGCACAGGTGACAGGCTATCGTGGCGAGACCAAGGAACTTTGGCAGATGGAGGAACGCGTGCGACGCGACATCTGGTACTTGGAGAACTGGTCGTTCTGGCTCGACATACGCATCATCTTCCTCACAGCCAAGAGCATCATCATGCCCGACAAGAAGGCGTATTGACAGAAGTTTCAAAACTTGAAAAATTGACACAATAAGAAACAACATAAACTAAAGAATATGAAAGGTATCGTTTTAGCAGGTGGGTCGGGCACACGCCTCTACCCCATCACGAAAGGCATCAGCAAGCAGTTGATACCTATCTTCGACAAGCCCATGATTTATTATCCCATTTCGGCACTCATGCTGGCTGGCATCAGGGAAATACTCATCATATCCACTCCCTACGACTTGCCGGGATTCAAGCGCCTCTTGGGTGACGGAAGCGAGTTGGGGGTGAAGTTCGAATATGCCGAGCAACCATCACCCGACGGACTGGCACAGGCTTTCATCATCGGCGAGAAGTTTATCGGCGATGACAATGTGTGCCTGGTATTGGGCGACAACATCTTCTATGGCGCAGGGTTCTCAGCCCTGCTGAAAGAGAGTGTGAAGGCTACCGAAGAAGGAAAGGCGAGCGTCTTCGGATACTATGTGAACGATCCAGAGAGATATGGTGTGGCAGAATTTGACAAGGACGGCAACTGCCTCAGCATCGAGGAAAAGCCCGAGCATCCGAAAAGCAACTATGCTGTGGTGGGACTCTACTTCTACCCCAACGACGTGGTAGAGGTGGCTAAGAACATCAAGCCAAGCGCACGTGGTGAGTTGGAGATAACCTCCGTCAATCAGCATTATCTGGGCAAGAACGTGCTGAAGGTACGCACCCTGCAGAGAGGTTTTGCATGGCTCGACACTGGAACACACGACAGTCTGTCGGAAGCCAGCACCTTCATCGAGGTGATTGAGAAACGACAGGGACTTAAAGTGGCTTGCCTGGAGGAAATAGCCTTCAAACAGGGATGGATCAACGCCAAGCAGCTGGAAGAACTCGCCAAGCCAATGATGAAGAACAACTACGGCAAGTATTTGCTCGAACTGGCCAAGAGATAAAATGCCTATATATAAATATGTATACCTATTATATATTATAAAGAAAAGATCAACATAATGGAAGAAACAAAGTATCTGAAACAGGAATACCTACAAGATGAGGAGGAGAAGTCTTCTTTCGACATCAAGCAGATTTACACCATTCTGGTGCTCAATTGGAAATGGTTTGTATTGTCCATCATCATCTGTTTAGGAGTTGCCTACATTTATCTGCGATACACCACGCCTATCTATCAGGCACAGGCAAAGTTGCTCATCAAGGACGAGACACAGTCGAGAAACAGAGGCAACAGTATCATGAACACCTCCAACCTGGGCATTATTTCCAACTCGACTGGTATCGACAACGAGATGGAAATCCTAAGCTCATGCAACCTGGCGCAGCAGGCAGTCACCGACCTGAAGCTCTACGTCACCTATCGCCATCCGGGCCACATCAAGGACGCCACCTTGTACCGAAACCAGGAAATCAACGTCGACATGGACTTGGTTCACCTGAAGAAGTTGTGTGCGCCTATACAGTTGAGCATTACCCGCGAAGGCAACAACTATCATGTGACAGGAACCTACTATATGCCTGCCGGTGAGAACACGCAGGAGGTGACAAGCAAGAACATCAACAGGACTTTCAGCCGCCTGCCAGCCATGATTGGCACACGTGTGGGCATCATCACGCTGACTCAGAACGAATATCGCACACTTGCCGATGGGCAAGTACTCGAGGTGACACTGAGCTCGCCAGTATGGGCAGCAGGCAAGTATGCCGGCAGTCTGACCGTAAGCCAGACTTCGAAGACTACGACTATCGCACAGCTTGTGTTGAGCGATGAGTTCCCACAGCGTGCCATCGACTATCTGAAGCAATTAGCTATCGTCTACAACCGACAGGCCAACGAAGACAAGAACCTCATTGCCGTGCGCACAGAGCAGTTCATCAACAACCGTCTGGAGAAAATCAACGCCGAACTGGGCAACACAGAAGGTGAGTTGGAGAACTTCAAGAAGCGCAACCAGATGGTGGAACTGAAAATAAACGCCACACAAGCAGTATCGAATGCCGACGAGTTCAGCAAGCGCCTGACAGAAGCCAACACACAGCTGGCATTGCTCGACGAACTGAACAAATACATGAATGAACCCAACAACAATCATCAGCCCATCCCATCCAACGTGGGTCTGAGCGACGAAAGTGCCACTGCACTCATCAACGAATACAACAGAATAGCCCTGCAACGCAACCAACTGCTGCACAGCGCCAACGAAACTTCGCCTACTGTGACACCGCTCACAGCACAGCTCGACGACCTCAGCTCGTCAATCCGCCGTGCCATGAAACAGGCACGCACCAACATGGAGATTCAGCGCAACAGCATCGCATCGCAGGCCAACAAATATCAGGGACAGATAGGTGAGACACCTGAACAGGAGCGAATGCTGACACAGATAGGCAGACAACAAGAAGTGAAGTCTGGACTTTACCTGATGTTGCTGCAGAAGCGTGAGGAGAACTCCATCTCGCTTGCCGCCACAGCCGACAAAGGTAAGCTCATCGATGAGCCTGTATTCAGCGGAAAGATAAGCCCCAAGAGCTCTATCATCATGCTCATCGCCTTCGTATTGGGCATCGCCATTCCTGCCGCCATCCTCTTCCTGATACAGCTCTTCCGCTACAAGATTGAGGGTCACGACGATGTGGAGAAACTCACCACACTGCCTATTCTCGCTGATGTGGCAGTGGCAAGCGACAGCGCAAAGAGCAAGGCCGACATCGTGGTGCACGAAAACAAGAACAACCTGATGGAGGAAATATTCCGTGGACTGAGAACCAACCTTCAGTTTATGCTGAAAGAGGACGAAAAAGTCATCATGTTCACCTCTACCACATCAGGCGAAGGAAAGACATTCACAGCATCGAATGTGGCCATCAGCTTCGCCCTGTTGGGCAAGAAAGCCATCATTTTAGGTCTCGACATCCGTAAGCCAAGACTGGCAGAACTCTTCGAAATCGACGACCATCATCATGGTATCACTCCGCTGCTCACCAAAGACCACAACACATGGCAGGACATCGAGGCACAGATTATCAATACGGGCGTCAACAAGAACCTCGACATACTGATGGCAGGACCTATTCCTCCAAACCCTGCTGAGTTGATTGCACGTCACAGTCTCGATGACATCATGGCGCAGCTAAGAGAACACTACGACTATATTTTGATTGACACAGCTCCAGTAGGTCTTGTTTCCGACACACTGCAGATCAGCCGCATCGCCGATGCTACGGTTTACCTGTGCCGTGCAGACTATACTCCAAAATCAAGTTTCGATCTCATCAATGCGCTGAACCACGACAAGAAGATGCCTAAGATGTCGATTGTGCTTAACGGTGTCGATCTGTCGAAGAAAAAGTATGGCTACTATTACGGCTACGGAAAGTACGGCAAATATGGCAAATACGGCTCTTACAAGGGTTACGGCAGTTCTGTATACGGAAGCTATGGCAACTATAACAACAGCCACTACGGCGACCAGAACGACAATAGCGTAAAACGTTAAAACGAAAACGACTTATGGCAACAATAGCAGTAGACTTCGATGGCACAATAGTAACTCACGAATATCCCAAGATAGGACGCGAGATTCCATTCGCCATCGAGACGTTGAAAATGCTGATAAGAGACCAGCACCGCCTCATCCTGTGGTCAGTTCGTGAAGGCGAACTGCTGCAGGAGGCTGTGGACTGGTGCAAGGAAAGAGGAGTTGAATTCTGGGCTGTCAACAAGGATTATCCTGAGGAAAGCTACGAAAACAACAATCATTTCTCACGTAAGCTCAAGGCTGATTACTTCATTGATGACCGTAACATTGGCGGTCTACCCGACTGGGGACAGATTTATCAGATAATCAGCCAGGGGAAAAGCTACAGGGCACTCATCAGAGAAAGCATGGGCGCACAACCAGAGCCTCAAAAGAAAAAGCATTGGTGGAGTCTGTAATACTTTCCTAAAGAAAAAAGCATTTAATTGAAAGGATTTTCGATGAAGGATTTTCGCAGAAAGATTTTCGCAGAAAGATTTCCGCAGAAAGGATATCAAAGGCTGCGACACAAGGATAAAAATCCTCGTTGTCGCAGTTTTTTTGTAGTGCAAAAAAAATGAGAAAAAGCTTACAAAGCTATTTCCAACTTTCCAAACAACCGTAAGATATAATCGTTTCTCTACTTATAGTTTCTATCAGTATAATGCAATAGGCTTCAACTGCTTACGAAGCCGCTTTCATTGCTCTACGCAATAGGCTTCATTGACTATCGAAGCCGCTTTCATATTTCGAGGCATTTCTATTCTTTCCAGATCCATCATGCATTGTATATTCTGCAATCTACTACTTTAGCAGAACTTATAAGAATAAGAATAAGAAAAAGAAAAAAACGAGGGTGTGTCATAACTCCAGTTAATGACACACCCTCGATAAAATATTGATTCATTCTGTTCTGAATAATCAGAAAACAGGTATTTCTAAAGAATTAGAAGAACAAGTAGCGGTTGTCAACTACATGAGCCTTCATATAAAGCTCGTTCATGAAGTTTCCGGCATACTGCATTGCCTTCTGACGGCACTTCTGCTCCATTGCCTTCTCGTCGAACTTAACAGAACGATTGGTCTTGTTAGTTACCTGGAAGAGATAAACACCGGCATTGCCCTTAACAGCGTGAGCAGAAAAAGCACCCTTCTTAGTGGCAAAAACAGCACCAGAGAGAGCTGGCTCGCTGGCTCCAGTAGCTGCGATAAACACAGGAGCTGCGAAAGTGATCTGGTTGACAGAAGAAACCTTGCCACCCTTAGCCTTGGCAGCTGCGATGCTCTTCACACCGTTCAACTTCTCCTCGATCATCTGAGCCTTCTTGTCCTTGATGACCTCAGCCTTCACCATCTCCTTCACCTGAGCGTCGTCCAATCCGCGGTAACCGATACGATGAATCTTGTCGAGAACAATAACCAACAAGTGGTTGTTGTCGCCACACTCATAGAGAGGAGAAACAGCACCTTCCTTGCTGTCAAAGATCCACTTCAAAGCTTCACGTGTAGCGTGGATGTTGGCTACATAGTGAGCATTAGTTGTAACGTCCTTCAAGTCCTGAACCTTATAACCGTTCTTCTCTGCGTTCTTGAGCAAGTCCTCAGACTTCTCGTTGGCGCTTACGAAGCTTGAGAACTTGTTGTAAGCAGCACGATAAGTATCCTGTGAGAAATCGATTGGCTTCTTGATCACAGCAGCCATGTACTTCTCTACCATACCCTTCTTGTCGAGAACCTGGAGAACCACATAACCCTGCCCCAACTGAATCGTGTTCAAAGCATTGACAGATGCAGTATTCAGAGTATTGATGAAAGTCTTATTGTCCTTGTCCATGCTCTGAGCAAACTCATACTGCTTGGTAGTCATCCAAGCCTTCTCGCCTGTCTGACCGTACTTCTTGGCAACAGCCTCGAAGTCAGCACCACCAGCAATAGCTCCCTGGATAGAGTCTGCCTTCACCTTAGCCTCGGCTACAGTATTGGCAGCCACCTGGATGGCACGATACTGGATTGAATCAGGCAACTGCTGCTTGCTGACGAGCTTGACGATATTCAAAGTATTGTCACCAGCATTAACCTTCACTGCAGAAGTAGCACCCACTGCGAGAGAATCGAGTTCAGAGGCGATATCTGATGGAAAAGCTGTCTTGCTGACAGGCAAACCAAGGTAAGCCACAGTAGAAGCAGACTTGCGTACAACCTCAGCAGGATCGGCTGCCTCTGCCAACTGCTTGTGGAAAGAAGCGAACTCCTTGTTGAGAGCTACGCGGTCAGTCTGAGAAGCACTTACCTCTACATCAACGAACTTGATGTCGCGGCTCTCTACAGGCTGCTTGAAACGAGCCTTCAGTTCATCATACTTAGCCTTCAGATCGCTTTCCTCAACCTTCACCTTGTCGTCCTGAATATCAGAGTAAGGGAAAGCAGCCAACTGAATCTGGCTCTCCTCGTTCTCCTCCTTGAAAGCCATCTTAGCCTCTACAGGGTTAGAGAGGAAGCAGTGAGCCAAGAGAGACTGATACTTCTGAGCCAAAGTCTGCTGACGAAGCGTCTTCTCGATGAACGACCAATACTTGAAGATTTTGTCATACTGCTCCATCATCTGTGCATTGGCAGAAGGATTAGCCTTCTGAGCCTTGTAATCAGCCAAGAACTTCTGGAGAGAAGCTGCATCGAAGCGGCCAGTCTGCTGATTGACAAATGGAGTCTGCTGAAGCATAGGGTTAGTACCTGTCTTCAAAATATCCTGGAGCTCAGCGTCTGTTACGGTAAGCCCCAACTTGCTGGCTTCCTTAGCCACGATCTGGTTCTGAACGTATGTGTTCCAAACCATATCCTTGATTTGATTCATCTGAGCCTCAGGGAGATTTTCCTGTCCCTGCTGCATTTTGATGACTTCGGTGTACTCATCGAGCAACTTCTGAAATTCCTGTACGCTGATTTTCTCACCTAACACTTCACCGATTTGCTGGCGCTCGTTGTTCTTTGCAGAATCGCACGAACGGAAGCCTTCCTCGGCAATGAATGCAAAGAGGCCAAAACTAATGATACATACCAGTATCACGCCTCTTTTTCTAATTGTTCCTAATGCTGCCATTACGTTTTAATTATTATTTTTGTTTTTATTTTTTGTTTCTCGTTGAAGGCTCATTATCAGAAATGTAGCCAATTGCTTGCAAAAATACAAAGAAAATCGCAAATAAGGGAATTTTTTACTATGTTTTTTAGCCTTATCAAGCAAAAACTGCAATTTTTATAAATAAAAAAAGCACTTGTTGGCTTAAACAAGTGCTTTTTACTGCAACAAATGCAGACGTACCAACTCTATCTTACGGGATGTGGACTTGATGATTTTGAACTCATACTTACCGAACTTGATGATTTCGTTCAGCTTTGGGAAACTCTGATATTCGTGCAGAATCAAGCCACCCACAGTCATATATTCATCACTCTCGGGAAGATCAAGATCAAAGAGTTCGTTCACCTTGTCTATCTCCAAGCGTGCCGACAGCAGATAATCACCGTCCTCGGTCTTTTTGGCAACATACTTGGACGAGTCGTGCTCGTCTTCTATATCGCCGAAGATTTCCTCCACAATGTCTTCCAAGCTCACAAGTCCGCTGGTTCCACCAAACTCGTCAACCACTACACCCAACGACTTCTTCTGTTGCAGGAAAATCTGCATCAGCTTCTGTGCCTGCATGGTTTCGGGCACAAAAGGCATTTTGCGCACATGGTCTTGCCATCGGGCAGGATTGCGGAAGAGTTCAGAGCTGTGGATATAGCCGACGATGTGGTCGATATCCTCTTCGTAGACAATGATTTTAGAGTTTCCGCTCTCTATGAATTTCTGGCGGAGCTCATCGAGCGAGGCATCGGTCTCTACGGCTTGAATTTCGGTTCGCGGCACCATGCAGTCGCGCACCTTTGTGTCGGAGAAGTCGAGTGCATTCTGGAAGATCTTCACCTCGTCATCGATATCAGAGTCTTTCTCTGCATTATCGATACTCGACTGCACCAGGTAGTCGAGGTCAACCTTCGAGAAGCCTTCGTCCTCAGCCTCCTTGTCCATCTTCACTCCCACCAATCTCAACAGGATTCTGCTCAGGAAAGTGCTGAACACACTGATGGGCCACAGCACGACATAACAAACATAGGCCATGGGGCTGAAGAAGTTCAACAGTCGGTTGGGGTTCGCCTTAAAAAGGGTCTTGGGCAAGAACTCGCCCGTAAAAAGCACGATGATGGTCGAGAGAATGGTATCAGCAGGCACGGTGAAAGCCGCATCCATACCATGAAAAATTGTATTGTCGAACAGTCGCGCTATCAGTATGCCATACACCACAAGGGCGATATTGTTGCCCACGAGCATGGTGCTGACAAAGCCGTTGGGATGGTTATAGAAGAGCGAGACCAATTGCTGGGTCACTCCGTTCTTGTTCTTGTCCTTATCCATCTCGGCAAGCATTCGGTTGGAAGACACAAAGGCTATCTCCATGCCACTGAAAAAGGCAGAGAACAAGAGTGTAACCAATATGCCTATCACAAGATTTATTCCTACTTCCATATATTTTTGTCTGTTTCTGTCATGACATTAGTGCATCAGAGGGATGGTAGTAGCACGCTGCGGAGTGGCTCTCTGTCGAAGGTTTCCCTTCACCGAGTCGGGCTGCGAGCGCAAGGTATCGCTTGCTCCCGAGCCTGTCATGTCGCTTTTCTCGAAACTACCCTTCGAGTTGCTCACATAATAACGCGTCATCTTCTCGTCGCTCCAGAAGTGCGTACCCTGCAAAGTACGCTCAGGTGTGATGAGTTTACTGAACACATGGCTCGACAGTTCGTGCTTATTCTCATCCCATGTAAGCTGCTCGCTCATAAAGCGCAAGCCGTCCTTGGTGAGAATTCTCACACGACCATAGAGTTTCCATATTCTGAGCTGGTCGAAATAATAAGCCGTGTCGCACTGTATATAACTGTTGATATGAAACTTGTCGTCGAACTGCTCCAGGAGTATGCCTTTGTCAAAAATCCATTGCGACGGATGCTTGTTGACATTCACCTCCCATCGCTCAGTAACAATGCGATACTTGATGACGCCAGAGTCGCTGATGAGTGTGTTGACACCATAAGAAGTCATCATTGCCACGGAGTCGCGTGCCCTGATGGCAGGAGCTGTATGCTCCACCTGCTCCTGACATGCAGCCATCAGCAGGAGAGCGATAAGTCCATATATAAAATGCCTTGTTCTATACATTAATAATATATAAATAATTCAAGTTTCGCCGGAGGGGAGTCTTATTCGGGAGTTTTTTTAAAGAAGTTTTTTAAAGGAGTTAAGGAGTTAAGGAGTTAAGACAACAGCTTGTTTGCTTGACAATCAAACAATAAAGCATTTATACTCAAAACTTCTCGCAATTTCCAAAATTTCACTCGCTTTTCAAAACTTCTCGAAAGTTTTCCAAACCTTTCTCACTTCAGGAAATTCCTCTCACTTCAGAAAACGGTCTGATACATCTCTCATCTAACTTCGAGGCTTCCTGAAGTTTCCCGAACATTCTGAATTTTCCTAAAACAGCATTCAGCACAGAAATTCCGTACAGTTTACTGCATCTTCCACTTCTTGAACCAATCCTCGTTGAAGGTAAAGCCTATGTTGATGCGGAAAATATTCTCCTTGATAAGGTCCTTGGCAGAGCGTTTCACCCACTGGCCGCTGATATTGAGGAATGAACGGCTGTTGTAGGAGTTGACGATAGGAATACCGAAACCGGCACTTACCGCAAATTCCTTGGGTCCGTCCTGTCCATTGATTTTCACATAAGGAGTGGTGTAGCTCACACCGGCACGATACTGTACTCTCTGCAAGAAACGGCGGCTGTACTCGCCATAGCAGTATTGTGCACCGAGGTTGATCTTATGACGGTTGCTGTAGCAGCCGTCCTTCAGCACATAGTTTCTTCCGTCGAAGACAGGCGCCTTGAGGTCTTCCCACATCTGTAGAGTATAGTCGAGACCCACTTTCCACTGTGCCGCATGATTCCACATCAATCCTGCTCCCACCATGTGAGGCAGTTCAAAAGCCTTGTCAACAGAAAAGGATGTGGTGTCGAGCGAGCCATCCATGGCATTTGTCTTCACCTGATACATATCGGCGCTGGCACCTAAATTATGCTTGGGCGAATAGGTAAGACCCAGTGTCACCCAGTCCTTTTTCGACACACGCTGCGTATACTGCACACCGAAGTCGAGCTTATAGCTTCCCACTCTTGCCGAATAGTTGCGCGAGAGCGAGTTGATATACGAATTGCTGTAGCTGTTGGTGACGGTACGGTTGTACTTGCCCCACAGGTAAGAGATGTTGGCACCTACCGACAGTCCCTTCACTGGCATGTAGCCCAAACCCACGTAAGCCTGATGGAATCCCTCATCACCCTCATAGGTATTGGTGTAATAATCTTCCTTGGTTTCTTCGTTCACCCATCCCGACACAGAATAGTTATAGCCCACGTTGGAGAAAGGCAGGATACCGAAACTCACACCCATGTGGCGGAAAGCACGGAAAGCAGCGACCACATAGTCCAAGTTGGCATTCTTGGCGTTCTTCTTCACGCCGTTCTCATTGAAGTTGCTGATCTGACCCGAGATACCGGCATCGAAAAGGAATGTCAGCGAGTCGACCGAAGAATAAGAAGCCGGGTTGATATAATTTACCTGATTGTGCTCATGAAAGCCAAGTCCCACTCCATTCATACCTGCATTGAAACCAGAAGTCTGGTCGGACAATAAGCCCAACCCCCACTGACTGTATGGAGAATTCATGCCGCTCTGGGCATTCACTGCCAGAGCCAAGCTCATCATGAGAGCTGCCAAAAATAGTTTTTTCATCCTATGATAATTGTTCAAAATTATATTCAGAGTGCAAAAGTATTGAAAAAAATCGAGATAAAAGAAGGAAAATCCAAAATAATAAGGTATTTTTGCATCGTGAAACGTTTTAAATATAATTTTAGGTGCATTTTTGCCGTTTTGTTAATCATTTTAACGACTAAGGCTTCTGCACAACAGACGGAAGCACCCCAATGGGTCGACTCCGTGGATATTTCACTCCTGACCTGCGGACCGGGACAGGAGGTTTGGTCGTATTATGGACACACCGCTCTTCGCATAGAAGACCGTGCCCATGGCAGTGACGTGGCTGTCAACTGGGGCATGTTCTCCTTCAACCAGGACTTTTTTGTGCTGCGCTTCGTCTTCGGGCTCACCGACTATCAGATAGGCATCATCCCCATGGATCGTTTCATGGCGGAGTATTCCTACGAAGGCAGATGGGTAAGACAACAGCGTCTTGCCCTGACACGAAACGAGAAATGGAACATCCTTACTGCCGTGGAGAAGAACAACCAGGAGGAGAACCGCACCTACCGCTACAACTTCTTCTACGACAACTGCACCACACGTGCACGCAACATGATCATCGACCACTTGGCGACCAACAGCACCAACTTCGAGATCAAAACGACCCTCTCCACCTATCGTGAGGAGATTCACCGTCTGAACGCCCATCACCGTTGGGCACGCTTCGGAAACGACCTGCTCCTGGGCTTCCGAGCCGACCGTGCAATAAACAAACAGGAATGGGAGTTCCTGCCCGACAACCTCTCCATGGACTTCGCTGTGGAAGCCCGTAAGGACACAGCCCAGCAGCCAATTCCGTCGACAACAGTTTATCCACAAGAACCAAGATACATCAAACTGGTAGACAGCACCTTCTATCTCATTTCACCCAAGACAGTAGTGATGGCTGCAGATGCAGACAAGGAGAACTCTCAGACAGGAACTACTATAACCGATGTCATCTCTCCTTTCGTGGCAGCGACAGGCATCTTGGTGATTGTTATCCTGCTCAGCCTCACGGAATGGCGCAGAAAGAGGAATTTCTGGTGGATTGACACAGCCCTGCTCGTACTTACCGGACTGCCAGGACTGATTCTCCTTGCCATGGTGTTCTCGCAACACCCCACCGTGCAGATCAATTTCCAGACACTCATCCTCAACCCGCTGAACCTCATCTTCGTATGGAGCGTCACCAAGAAGATGCGTCAGCATCGTGTACACTGGTATTACAACGTATGGGCAGCACTCATCGTCGTGGCACTTTTCCTGCAGATATGGCAGGACTACGCTGAGGGCATGGTCATTTTGGCATTATCTTTGCTCATAAGAGCAGCAGTGAAGTCAACTCAACTCGACTTGCGAAGAAAATAGACCTCACAAAGAATATAGACTTCACGAAGAAATCAACCTCTTGAAGATTCAGACTTTACGAAGGAATTCAACCTCTTGAAGGAAAATCATCAACACGAAGCCAACAAAGCTTCATAATAAAAAATAGAATGGTAAACAGATATATCACTGCCCTCTTGGTTGTCCTTGCGGCAACAGGCATGGAAGCGCAGACCTATCAGCAGGCACTGAGGTTTGCGCTCACCGATATATCCTACGATGAGTTCATCCAGCAGCCCGAGGCCAAAGCGCTCGAAGAAGACATTCTGAGCGTCATCAAGGCCATCAAGGAAGCATCCGAAGACCATCAGAAAGCACAACATCATTTCCCGTCGGCAATACAGAAAGCCAACACTTCTGCCAATCTGACAGAATCCAATCCTTATATTTGTTTTACTCCCCCCACAGAGCCCAAATATCAGGCTCCATACGGTAGTATTGTTATTCGCGGACCCGATTTTTAACATTTATCACCCAAAACGTTGCTGATTTACAGATATTATTTGTACCTTTGCAACTCTGAAAACAATAAAAATCAACGAATAATAATAAAAAACAATATATAAAATGAACTTTAACAAATTTCTGCAGTCATTGTTCGGCAACAAGTCTTCCCGCGACATGAAGCTCATCCAGCCTATCGTGGAGAAAGTAAAGGCCGAATATCCTAACATCAAGGCCCTGAGCAATGACCAGCTTCGTGCAAAAACCAAGGAAATACAGCAGTATGTACAGAACGCCGGCAAGGCTCAGAGAGAGAAGATTGCCGAGCTGAAAGCCACTATCGAAGACACACCTATCGACCAGCGTGAAGATATCTTCAACCAGATAGACAAGTTGGAGAAAGAGGCACTCGACAACTACGAGGTTGCCCTCAACGAGGTGCTGCCTACAGCTTTCAGTATCGTGAAAGATACAGCCCGCCGATTCGCCGAGAACGAGGAGACTGTAGTCACAGCTACTGAGTTCGACCGCGAGCTGGCTGCCAATCCTGCCAACGACTTCATCACCATCGATGGCGACAATGCCATCTACCACAACCACTGGACAGCAGGCGGCAACGACCTGAAGTGGGAAATGGTTCACTACGACGTACAGCTCTTCGGTGGTACGGTGCTGCACCAGGGTAAGATTGCCGAGATGGCTACGGGTGAAGGTAAGACCCTCGTCGCTACACTGCCTGTGTTCCTCAACGCCCTCACTGGCAACGGTGTGCACGTGGTTACCGTGAACGACTATCTGGCCAAGCGTGACTCCGAGTGGATGGGTCCACTCTATATGTTCAACGGACTCTCTGTCGACTGTATCGACAAGCACCGTCCCAACTCCGACGCTCGTCGCAAGGCTTACATGGCCGACATCACCTTCGGTACCAACAACGAGTTTGGTTTCGACTACCTGCGCGACAACATGGCGACAAGTCCTGCCGACCTCGTACAGCGTCAGCACAACTACGCCATCGTCGATGAGGTCGACTCCGTGTTGATCGACGATGCCCGTACACCTCTTATTATATCAGGTCCTATTCCTAAGGGCGACGACCAGATGTTCGAGCAGTATCAGCCATTGGTAGAGCGCCTGTACGAGGTACAGCGCAAGCAGGCTACCGAGCTGCTCGCCGAGGCAAAGCAGAAGATTGGAGAAGGCACCAAGAACAAGGACGCCAAGATGCTCGAGGACGGATTCCTCGCCCTCTACCGTTCCTACAAGGCACTGCCTAAGAACAAGCCTCTCATCAAGTACCTCTCTGAAGAAGGTATCAAGGCAGGCATGCTCAAGACTGAGGAATACTACATGGCCAACAACAACCGCGAGATGCCAAAGGCCGTGGCTCCACTATACTTCGTCGTAGACGAGAAACTCAACTCTGCCGACCTCACCGACAAGGGAACCGAATGGCTCGCCAAGCAGGTGAACGACCGTGAACTCTTCGTGCTGCCCGACATCGCCACAGAGATGAGCCAGCTCGAGGCACGCACCGACATCAGCGACCAGGAGCGTCTCGACATCAAGGACGAGATGATGGCTCACTACGGCGTACAGAGCGAGCGCGTTCACACCTTGCAGCAGCTCCTGAAGGCCTACACCATGTTCAACAAGGACGACGAATACGTCGTGATGGACGGCGAGGTGAAAATTGTCGATGAGCAGACAGGCCGTATCATGGAAGGCCGACGCTGGAGCGACGGCTTGCACCAGGCTATCGAGGCCAAGGAGCATGTCAAGGTAGAGGCTGCCACACAGACCTTTGCCACCATCACCCTGCAGAACTACTTCCGTATGTACCACAAGCTTTCGGGTATGACAGGTACTGCCAGCACCGAGGCCGGTGAGTTCTGGGACATCTATAAGCTCGACGTGGTAGAGATTCCTACCAACCGCCCAATCGCACGCCACGACCTCGACGACCGTGTCTACAAGACAGCCCGCGAGAAGTATCGTGCCGTTATCGACGAGATCGAGGAGATGCGCAATGCCGGTCGCCCAGTCTTGGTAGGTACAACATCTGTTGAGATTTCTGAATTGCTGAGCAAGATGCTCAAGATGCGCAATATTCCTCACAATGTGCTCAACGCCAAGCTCCACCAGCAGGAGGCTCAGATCGTAGCCGAGGCAGGACGCTCTACCAACGGCAAGGGTGCTGTCACCATCGCCACCAACATGGCAGGTCGTGGTACCGATATCAAGCTCACCCCCGAGGTGAAGGCTGCAGGCGGTCTTGCCATCATTGGTACCGAGCGCCATGAGAGCCGCCGTGTAGACCGCCAGTTGCGTGGTCGTGCCGGTCGTCAGGGCGACCCAGGCTCTTCTGTCTTCTATGTATCTTTGGAGGACAAACTGATGCGTCTCTTCGCCTCTGAGCGTATTGCCAAGGTGATGGACCGCTTGGGCTTCGAGGACGGCGAGCGTATCGAGAGTCCAATGATCAGCAAGAGCATCGAGCGTGCACAGCGCAAGGTGGAGGAGAACAACTTCGGTATCCGTAAGCACCTCCTGGAGTACGACGACGTGATGAACAAGCAGCGTACCGTGATCTACGAGAAGCGCCGCCACGCCTTGATGGGCGAGCGTATCGGTATGGACATCACCAACGTCATCTGGGACCGCGTGCTCTATATCATCAACAACAACGACTACGAGGGCGCCAAGGAGGACTTCCTCAAGATCCTGGCCATGGAGATTCCATTCACTGCCGAGGAGTTTGAGGGAATACAGCGTGAGGAACTTTGCGAGCGTGCCTTCCAGGAGGCCATGGCAAGCTTCAAGCGCAAGACCGAGCGCATCCAGGCCACAGCATGGCCTATCATCCAGCAGGTGTACGAGAACCAGGGCGCTATGTACGAGCGCATCATGGTGCCTATCACCGACGGCAAGCGCATGTACAACATTCCTTGCAACCTCAAGGAGGCTTACGACACCGAGGCCAAGAGCGTGGTAAAGCAGTGGGAGAAAGTCATCATGCTCCATATCATCGACGACGACTGGAAGGAGAACCTGCGCCAGCTCGACGAGTTGCGCCACTCTGTACAGAACGCCAGCTACGAGCAGAAAGACCCATTGCTCATCTTCAAGCTTGAGAGTGTGAAGCTCTGGGACTCTATGATTAACGAGATGAACGACCGCATCGCCAGCATTCTGATGCGCGGACAGATTCCTGTCATGGAGCAGGAACAGCCCGTACAGGAGGCTGCACCCGAGCAGCGCCGACAGCAGAACTACGTAGAGCAGAAGGTGGACATCGATGCTGAGCGCGAGCGTGCCGAGCGTGCCGCACAGCAGGCTGCTGCCCATCACGACACACGCGAGGGCGCACAGCAGGTCAACCACACTCCTTACCGTGCAGAGCGCATGCCTCGCCCCAACGATCCATGTCCTTGCGGCAGCGGCAAGAAGTTCAAGAACTGCCACGGCAGAAACCTGTAACTCAACTTTCGCTAATAAGGAAGTCAGAGAACTTACTAAAGTTCTATAATCATAAATAATGAGAAAATACCTATTTTTGATGACAGGCTCATCATTTATAGGTATTTTTTTCGCATTAATAAGGCATCAATATACAGTTGCCGAGATATTTTTGTATTTTTGCAGTTCAAACGACACAACACGACGTGGCACTCTGTTTGCAAGCCACGCACGATAACAGAAAAAAGAAGAAAAGGAGATAAAAAATATGAAATTATCCGAACTCAACACAGGTGAAAGCGGCGTCATCGTCAAGGTTTCAGGACACGGTGGCTTCCGCAAAAGAATCATCGAGATGGGATTCATCAAGGGCAAGAAGGTGGACGTACTGCTCAATGCCCCACTGCAAGACCCTGTAAAGTACAAAATCATGGGCTACGAGGTATCGCTGCGACACAGCGAGGCCGACCACATTGAGGTGGTTTCGGTCAACGAGGCCAAGAAAGACAAACAGTTCAAACACGCTGACGAGGAAGAACGCGAACAGGTCATCAACTCACAGGCTGTCGACTCTGAGAACCCCGACGAGCAGGCACTGGGCGACAAGATGCTCGTGGCTGAACAGGAGGCCGACCGTCTGCACCATGTCATCAACGTGGCGCTCATCGGCAACCCCAACTGCGGAAAAACTTCCCTCTTCAACTTCGCCTCGGGCGCACACGAACGTGTGGGCAACTACAGCGGTGTCACCGTCGACGCCAAAGTGGGCGAAGCCGAATACAACGGCTATCACTTCAACCTTGTCGACCTGCCTGGCACCTATTCGCTCTCAGCCTACTCGCCCGAGGAACTCTATGTGCGCAAGCAGCTCATCGAGCACACTCCCGATATCGTCATCAACGTCATCGACACCAGCAACCTGGAGCGCAACCTCTATCTCACCACTCAGCTCATCGATATGCACATCCGCATGGTGTGCGCTCTCAATATGTTCGACGAGACCGAGAAACGAGGCGACAACATCGACTACGACAAGTTGGGCGAACTCTTCGGAATACCTATGGTTCCTACCGTCTTCAAGAACGGCAGAGGCGTAGACCAACTCTTCGACACCATCATCGAAATGTACGAGGGACGCGAAGGCTCCAATGCCCACTATCGCCACATCCACATCAACCACGGACACGAGATAGAACACGGCATCGAGCACATACAGGAATATCTGAAGGCCGATGACAGCATCCGCCAGCGCTACTCCACCCGATATCTCTCCATCAAACTACTCGAGAACGACAAGCATGCCGAGGAGTATGTGAGCCACCTCAAGTCAGCAAAGGAAATCTTCGCCGCACGCGACGAGGCTGCACGACGCGTCAAGGAGGAAACCATGGAAGACAGCGAGACTGCCATCATGGATGCCAAGTACGGCTTCATACACGGAGCCTTGCAGGAGGCTGGCTACGAAACGGGAATGGCCAAAGACACCTATCAGGTGACGCATCTCATCGACCGCATCCTTACCAACAAATACGTGGGATTTCCCATCTTCGTACTCCTCCTGTTCATCATGTTCTCTGCCACCTTCGTCCTGGGCGAAGTGCCTAAGGGATGGATTGAGGACGGAGTGGCTTGGTTGGGAACAGTCATCAGCACCAGCATGCCCGACGGACCGGTGAAAGACATGCTCGTCGATGGAGTCATCGGAGGCGTGGGAGCCGTCATCGTCTTCCTGCCGCAGATTCTCATCCTCTACTTCTTCATCTCCTACATGGAGGACTCTGGCTATATGGCACGTGCTGCCTTCATCATGGACAAGTTGATGCACAAGATGGGACTTCACGGCAAGTCGTTCATCCCACTCATCATGGGCTTTGGCTGCAATGTGCCAGCCGTCATGGCGACACGCACCATCGAGAGCCATCGCTCGCGACTCATCACCATGCTCATCCTGCCGCTGATGAGCTGTTCGGCGCGTCTGCCTATCTACATCATGGTGATAGGAACCTTCTTCGCCCTGCAGTATCGCTCGCTCATCATGGTGTCGCTCTATCTCATCGGCATCCTGCTTGCCGTCATACTGAGCCGCGTGCTCTCCAGCTTCGTCATCAAGGGCGAGGACACGCCTTTCGTCATGGAGCTGCCACCCTACCGCTTCCCTACCTGGAAAGCCATAGGCCGACACACCTGGGAGAAAGGCAAGCAGTACCTGAAGAAGATGGGTGGCATCATCCTCGTGGCAAGCATTATCGTGTGGGCGCTGGGATACTTCCCCCACAACGAAGAGTTGGGACAGCAACAACAGCAGGAACAGAGCTACATCGGAAGAATAGGCAAGACCATTGAGCCAGTCTTCACACCTCAGGGCTTCGACTGGAAACTCGACGTAGGACTCATCTCTGGCGTGGGAGCCAAGGAGATCGTGGCGTCCACCATGGGCGTGCTCTACAGCAACAACGACAGCTTTGGCGACGACAGCGACTACAACGACGAGGACGGCAAATACGAGGTACTGAAGAAGCAGATGACTGCCGACCTGCAGAAGACCTACGGCTATAGCGATGCCGAGGCTGCCCACAAAGCGAGCCTCACCGCCTATTGCTTCCTCCTCTTCGTACTGATCTACTTCCCCTGCATAGCCACCATCGCGGCTATCAAGGGCGAGACGGGCAGTTGGAAATGGGCTGGTTTTGCCGCTGGCTACACCACGCTATTAGCATGGGTAATATCAGCTCTGGTCTTCCAGATAGGAAATTTATTTATATAAAATAAAAACATACCCCCTGCCCCAAAAACTCTGCTTGCCGACGTATGAATTTAGGCGTGGGCACGCAAAAATAAAAGCCCTTAGACCTCATCATGGAAGTCTAACGGCTTTTTTTCATTGCGCTCGTTTGCATTATCTTTGTCTGCAAATTGTAAGAATATCATATGGAATATCTGACGCTAACAAATAGCACAGAAATCATTAGGATTGCTTCCGAGGACATTGTTTTCATCAAAGGTGAAGGAAACTATTCCGACATATACCTATCCAATGGCAAAGCGGAGAACGTTACTTACCAACTGCATGGTCTGATGGCCAAATTAGAAAAGTTCACTTATTGTCCCTTTCATCGAGTTGGCAAGAGCCTCATCGTCAACAAAGACTATATCTTCAAAGTAAATCCAGGACTTCAAAAGCTCATTTTGGCAAGCAGCAACCTATACGATGACATCCATATCAAGGCATCAAAAGAGGCCCTCAAGGAACTGAAAGACAAATTAGAAAAGGAAGGAGGCGAAGCATGAGAAAGAAATTTCCAACAAAGAAAGGCATTATCTTCGTGGATGATGACTCCAACGTGATAGTAGAAAGACCTGCATCCATACAGCGGCCACACAAATGGAGAGACATTATCATAGGTGTGCTCGTATCCATCACCCTTTGCATCATGGGCTTGGGCGGATGGCAACTCTATAATTACTATTATAATATAGGTGTACCTGTATCGGTAACGCCCGAAGAGAACATTCAGAAACTGGCTGCCCCTCACAAAGGCGGCAAGCCTGCCATCACGTTATCTTCCGATTCCATCCTGGGCGTAGCGCTCAACATGTATCGTCTGGAAAATCTGCAAGCCGAAATTTCCCTGGTAGAACCTGATACCACCGACAAGAGTGTATGGATGTACAGCCGAAGTGCTGACCACACCAGCACCAACGAATATCTGGGCAGTCTGGTGATGAACGGCAAGGAGCTGGCATCGGATGTTTCCCGTCTTGGCTATTGTGCGATGGCGAATGGCAACATCGTGCTGGGAATTTCGAGAAGCGACAAGGTGAAGGATTATGTAAAGGAACGGGGCGGCAGTTTCTTCCGCCAGTTTATCTTGGTATCAGATGGAGTATTACCAGCCAAGTTCCAACTTCACGGCAAGGTGGAGCGCCGTGCCTTGGCAAGAACTTCCGACGACCACCTATATTATATAGAGACCCGTCATCCCGAAACCCTCTGGGATTTCGCCGATGCCCTGCGCGAATACGGTTTCGCCGATGCTATCTACATCACCGGTGGCAAGTGCCACAGTTTCTATCGCACCCCCGACGGCAAACCACATAATATAGGCGATGATACCCAGCATCATCATAAGAAATATCAGAAAATCGTGCCTTGGATTATATTCAAGGCACGATAGAGTGCTGGAAAATTAATTATCTCTCTTGATGAGTCATAATCATCCTCAAAGAGTTCTTGCAATCCTCGCACAACCCATGTTTCATGTAGAAAGTATTCTTGCCATGGGCATCCTGCATCAGGCACTTCGGGGCATTCTTCTTGCAATGCGGCAAGCCACGAGAATGCAGGAATTCATGGATTGTTACTTTCCATAAGTCATCCTTTCGTTTCAATCGGAAGGTTGAAACCACACAGGCGTCACCTGGCCGGAAGCTCAATCCCATGATTCCATAGTTGTATTGTCCATGAATAGAAGTAGAGATGTCTCGATGCGTCAGACCTATCGTTACGATTTCATCATTGCCCCCATGCTCTTCATGCAACATTTTCAGGATTCCCCCAGCCCAATACCTGTTTCTTGGTTTGTAGAGACATGAGGCAGGTATTTCTTTCTTGTCTCCTACAAATACAGAAGCCTCTAACCAGGCCTTTGGTTTCGTATAGAGAATGATGCCCAATTGCTTCACGATTTCTTCTCTCAACTGTTCTGCCTCCTGACGGGAGAAATTTCCCAAAGGCTTTAACTCTATGACATAACCCAATGGAGGATCAGCTGGGAGGCTGTCTCCCATTCCCTCATTGCCATGACTCTGATTTCCATTGGAACAACCTGCTAAAAACAGGATTAAGATTCCAACTATAAACAACAATAACTTCTTCATAGAATATTCTTTTTATTTGTATTTTGCATAAATCAATACCGGTCTTCTCCTAGAAGATTCCTTGTATATCTGCATCACTTTCTCTACGCAGCTCCTTGATACAGTAAAACAACCACGGCTCTCTGTTCCCAGCGGAATATACTTTTTTTCACCGGAGAATCTTGTCACCTTGCCAGCAGAATGAATCTGGATACCACGGGCTTCTGCCAGATAATTGCTCTTGTCGAGCCCTCGAAGGCGAACGCTGTTCTTGAACTTCATTCCACCTTTTCCTATCATGACATATCTTCCAAGACTAGTGCATCCACTTCCAGGGTTATTACTGAACTTTGGTTGGGCAGCCGTATTTCCTTTACCGCTTCCATGCATGCAATAGCTGCTCATCAGTCTTTTGCCACGCTGCAAGTCGTAGATAAAGAATCTCTTCTTGCCAGATGGTTTGGAGAAATCCACCAGGATGTAGTAATCCGTACTGTATCCCCGTCTGTCGCAATAATCCCTTACTTGCGTCAGATTCTCACAATCCACCTGATGATACCACTCTTTAGCATCCATCGTATTCTCAAAAAACGGTTTTGTGAACCTATTATAAATAGGTGGAACGAAAAGAACACCGATGACAAGCAGAACCAGTATTCCCAATATAATCAATAACTTCTTCATAATAATGCAAAAGTAGAAAAAATAAGCAAGTAATGATGCTATCCATACGTGGATTGTATCAAATACTCGCTTATGTGTATGAAATCATCAATGCCTATAGCATCAAATCCTTGATGGTTGTACCATTCATGAATCTGCTTAAATCTACCCTTTCTCCAATACCATGCAAATGTCCAGTTTCTGAATACTGCCAGATATTGCACTTTCCTCTGCCGTCGATAGAGGGTTGTCGGGAGTTATAATTGGCGATGAAGAGATAATAGCGGTTAAACTTTGCCCCCATCTTCTTATTATAAAAGCTCTCGTTGCTATAGATGATAGGATACTTGCCATAGTGTTTCTTCACCAAGTCAGCAAACACCTGTATGCTATCCTGTAGCTGTCGTCCCTTCCATCTTCCCTGGATGCCTTTCTCCTCCACATCCAATACTGGAATCAAGTCCTGCTCACTTTTCTTCACCATTTTTTGGAAATCCCGGAACTGAGCAGTTACTGAAGAGCCGGCAGACATCAGATGATAAGATCCTACCTTCAACCCATATTTACGAGCCAGTCTGATATTTCGGCGATAATGTCGATCCACATATCCCTTACCATGTGTAGCTCTGATATAAACGAACTTGATTCGCTTGTTCTTCGCTATTTCCTTCCACTTGATAACTCCATTGTGTTTCGATACATCAATGCCGTCATATCCGCCACGAGTATAAGGTTGCCCTTTCAATCTATCAACGAACACATCAGAATAAGATGAAGCGATGCCCACCCATCGCTTCACCTTATATGGTGACACCACATACATGATTCCCAGGCCAACACCAGCCAAAACGACCAGGCTGCCTAAGGAAACCAAAGTATATTTTAATCCTTTCTTCATTACATTTTATTAGTTGTTTTCAGGGGGACAAAGATAGTGAATTTATCCGAAACAGCATAGAAAGTTGGGGGATAAATGTATGAAATGGGGGGCTGGAAGTACGAAATGACAATTTGATGCTTGACCACATTCTTCAAACAAATGACTGCAAGAATGTAGGAACAAAAGTTACATCATCATTTCCGCTATTTCTTTGAAGATACTTCCTGCCATCCTACCACCCGCTGCTGGGAGTTCCTTACGATGCACAGACACGAGTATCGTATATTTCGGCTTATCGGCAGGAAAATAGCCACAGAATTCGGCTGTCAACGTACTATCCTCATTACGTATAGTACCATTCATACCTGCCACCTTAACCTTATCCGACATCGCACGCTTAGCTAGACCTTTTGAGACCACACCTTCCAACATTCCACGAATATCTACAATACTTGATGGCGAAGCTATACTATCCTTGTTAGCTATTGCATTATAGAAAGCCAACATCTGGAGGGGCGTTATCTCCTGAAATCCCATTGCATAGTAACACCAAGGCATTTCTGAGTCTTGCACACAAGAATCCAGTTTCATACCTTCCACCTCCAAAGGCTGTCCGAAAGACATATTCCTCACACTTGCCAAGAAGTCCTTCTTGTCAGGAAAAGCCTCATCCACAGCTTTCAAGATACCTATGTCCGAGCTATAAGCAAGAGCCTGCCATAAAGTCAACTCGCCATAGCCCCCTTTTCGCCAGTTATGATCATAGATGGTGTCATTGTCATAAACAAAAATACCAGCACCAGAATCAAACATATCATCAGGTTTCACCTTGCCTGTATTCAATGCCGCCAATACAGAGACCGTTCTCATCAAGGCAGAGCTATGCTTACTTGCAGCCAAGGAATCTGCTCTAACATAGGCAGAATCGTCCTTAGCTTCCAATCCTACCATGGCGCGAATCTTTCTCGATTCCGTTTCCATGATGATTGCCACCCCATCCATGGCACCATACTCAACTAAATGCTTCTCCAAAATTGCCTCAACGCTATCTTGAAGCACATTATTTATATTACTCACACTCTCCTCCGACTTGGAAGAAGACTTGCAGCTTGCCAAAGCCAACGAGACAATGACAAGCAGCAATAAATACGCATTCTTCTTCATAAAGACATTATCGTTTCTTACCGAAGATAGCACTCAATACCATCTTCCCTACTTTTCTTTCAAGTCCAGCCTTTGAGGTTGGAATACCTGTTTCACGAGCAAACTTCTGTTTAGCTTGCGTGATACCGAGTGCCCGGTTTAAAGAGAATGAAACTCCTGGAATTTTAAACTTTGACATAAGCATTAAATTTGAAATACATATCCCTTTTTCAATTGAAACAGAGCATTTACTATAATAACAAACAACCGATCTTTTGGCATCTCCGGCAATTCTCCTCCTTCGAAATAAACAATACCATTTCTACATACTAAACCATATGGTTCATATAGAATTTTCCCAACTGTAAAAAATACCCCTTTAGTAAATCTTATCTGAGTCATTTCGATTTCTATACAACCTATATTTGAATGGTTGCTCAAGTACGACCAAATTAAATAAGCTAAAGGCATAACAGCCTTACCATCAACATTATCTATCAACGAATATCTTATTTTCATATCACTACAATTAAAAGATACATTTTACTCCAAACAAGATGCAGATATCTGTCATAACTTGTCTATCTTGAACTTCTGGAATCATATAACCACAATATCTGATTATTCCTTGCTCATTTACGACTAATCCATTTGTTGCAAAACGAGCAATACCTAGCTTTAATCCAAACTTATAGAAAGTGATTTTTTCTGTATCGATAATAGCTTTACCTACAGGATATTGATTTCTAGACAATGCAATTAACTCTTGAAGTCTGATTAATGTATCATAGTCTGCAACGCCTTGAACTCCAAAACTTTTCTGAATCGTAATCATAAATATTGAGGATAAATTAGGTTAAATAATTGAACGTTGTCAGGAACTGTGGGAGCAAATATGCCTGAATAATCTATTTTTTTCGACCAAATAGAATAACTATATCCTGAGTCAAAACGATATATGACATTTCCATATTCCATGTAAAAATTAGGAATGCCTAAAAATCCAACCATCCCTTCCAAATCTGAATTTAAACATTTTCCAAAATCTATTCTATCCTTATAAATAGTAATTATAGGGAATGCATTATCAGCTAGGACAAGTCCATTTTCTATAGCTCCACTAAGTGTCATACAAGCTATTTTACTTATATGTTTAACAGAACTATCTAATCGGATTTGAATGTTATTTAAATCTATATACATAAGTCAAATATAGTTTTAAAGGGTATAATGATTTCACACCATACCCTTTTATGATTCCTAATGATTATTCCAAAACAGAAGAGCCTCAGCCACTGTCATCGTCGGTAATTGAGCCAACGTTGACAATAATTGCCACATACTTACCTCAGTTGCAGCAATTTCACCATCAGCAGCCATTATAAAAGCCAAATAACCAGTTACATATTTCTTCTGTTCCAAGTTCATTGCAGCAACGACTGCAACTGCATGACCATATTCCATTGCATCAGCTGCTCCAATAATAGACTTTGCTGCATTTTCATCTACACCAAACTTTGCCAGTTCAATACTCATGGCAGCAATTTCTTCATTGGCAACCTTTCCGTCTGCCATAATCATAGCATTAGCTAATTTCACGATAGCAGACAACTCTATTCCAGTATATTTCATAATAAACCTTAAATGCCAGCTTCAGGCAATAATTTAATTAATACTAGTTGCTGATAGAAGCTTATAAGATATCCGCAACTTTTATTTATTCTCAAAATACTTTATAAAGCAATCTTTAAATAATTTACCATATTCAACATCAGAAGAAGCTAAAGATGCAATGTATGACATACTATAGAGTCCTATGAACCAAGCAACTCCATCTTCATCACATAAATCCCAATCATTTTCAAGAACAGCTTGCTCAGTCCATTTTACTATAGCTTTTACAACCGATTCATATGGATATGTTTCAATATTCATTTGCTTCAAATTAGCCGAGGCATCCGAAACAAAAGAATCAACATACGATTGCCTACATTGCAATCCTGTAATAGAAGCTCGTAGATAAATCTCAGCCTCTTGCTTTATACCCCATTGAAATAACATTTTCGTCAGTTTTTTAATGTTTATAATGCATCTTGATGGTCACTAATAAAACGATATTCAACACCTGTATCATCTCTAAAAACAGAGAGTCTTTTTATCGTACCATTATCAGGCCAACATTCTAATTCGAATCGATAATCTATATCTTCACCTTGATAATACAAAGTAAATCCCTCTTGACGAATCAAATGAGCTCTTTTCGGTGACAAGGTTGGTATTATTGATATAACAACATTAGTACCAGAAAAATCATACTCAAATTTTGCCAGTCTTGGAACTACATTCGTAGAAACGATTTTTCCACGCTCAACACGTTGATGAGCATAGAACACATGAGTAATTATTGTCATAATCTTGAGTAATTAAAACAATTAAACAACAAAAACTATTTCTTTCTGCATTTTGTTCACATGAAACAAGTAAAGTCTTAATCATATATCTTTTAATCAATAGATATTCCAAATTCTTTACTTTATACCAAAAGCAATTAATAAACTATTGATTATTATAGAGATAATACTTATTTTATTTGTGATATAATGTCACGATACAGTAAAGTTGTAGAAAAAGGCTGAAGATAATGTTGTTCTTTTATATACTGCAAATATTTATTGACCATATTCTTAACTACAATCGGATATTTCTCCTCAACTACATTACGCATCTTATTATGAGCATATAAAAGATAAGCCCAACAATCAATATAAGCTAGCAAATCAGTATAAATTAATCTTCCACATCTAGCGATATGAGCAGAAACAACACAATCCAATCCTTCCAAAAGAGCATCATTAAATGAAACTTTTCCAGACTTTGAAGCCAACTGTATGATAGCAGAGCAATCGTTATAAAATTCACTCTCTAATCCTCTGCGAATTGGGCTTATGGGTAAAATCGTATCCCCGACAAGTAATCTATCTGGGCAAAAAGCATTAGTTATAACCCAACCATTTTCAGAAGGTAATTGCATAGTTAACGTTTCTGTCACATATGGACTAAAATAACGTATACTTACGTTTGTAAATTGACTCATATTCTTCTTTACATAGTCAACTTGTTCCCAGAAGTTGCATTAGTTATTAAAGTATTATGAATTGGCGTGGGACTATTGTTCGGTCGCCGAAATAGAGATTGTGGAAAGACCTTTCAACTAGCAACTAACAATAGCCCACGCCAAAAGGTATATCGACACCTTCCCCCTACAGAGAAAAGGATGCAATAATCCCATAGCGTGAGCCGTATTGCTGTTCGTCATAGTTGAATTTTGAAATTTCCACATTTCTATTTCAAGACTAACGTTCAATACGCTCATTCATTTGAGTCTTCATCGCAGCCGTTCTTTTCCGTCTGCTCCAACTCCTACCGCAAAAGTAAGCTATATTCTTGATACCGCCAAACTTTTAGCGATGTTTTTTATCCCGAAGGACAAAAAAGGCATTGAACGCTGCCATTGCCGAGAGAAAAATACTTCCACATTTCTATTCCATGGCTACAATTCAATGCCCTATACCTATAATACCATCCCTTATGAAAAGGTAAACAACCTGTTACGATTATTTTTTAGTTATCGTTCCTTTTCTGGCATTCACCGTAAAATTACCAAGGGTTGTCTTGACTTTATAAATGCCTTTCTTTGATAATACCAGCTTTGCCGACATTCCCATAAAGCTGACGCCGGCATCCTTCTTCTCAATGGTGTACTTTCCGAAAGGAGTAGCTACGGTGATGTGGCGCTTGGTGTTATCAACCACACCATATACTGTGCCGGATGGTGCCTGCTTCACCTGCTCGGCTACGCTCTTTACGGCATTTGCCACATCGGTATTGTTACTCTTTGCAAAACTGGTTGTGGCGGCAGCTACTATCATCATCAACGAAATCATAATCTTCTTCATACCTTTTATATATTAAAAGGGTTATACTTCATTTTCCTCGTTCTACGAATCATTCTATTCTATCGTTTCCCGATTACGAGCGCAAAAGTAAGAAGAGTATTTCTATCAGCCAAATATCCAAACCTACCTTGTATGAAATGCCATTCTGTATGTACCAAATGACAAAAATGTAGATTCTAACTTAAAAGTGCACCAGTCCTAATAATAAAAAAGGGTGAATCATTAACTTATGACACACCTTCCGTCAATATTTATAACCAAATTTCATATACCTACAAATATTGAATCTAGCAATAAAAATAAGGGGAATGAGAGGCAGGAAATCCCCGTTTTCTGCTCTATATTAAGAACAAGACCTATAGTTGTACGACTATAAAGTTACAGTTGTACGACTATACATGCTATGGTTGTACAACTGTAGAGTTATGGTCGTACAACTATAGAGGTTATAGTCGTACAACTATAGATTTTCTTCAACGGCATTTTCTTGTCAAGAAATCACAAACATCTGATTACCAGTAAGTTCCTGCATTTCTTCATATTTGCGATATTCTCAAAGAAACAATAAGCGTCTGAAAATACGAGAATCTCAGGCAAGCTAATGTAAAGAAAACTCGTTCTTTATAACGCCTCAGCTTCGGGAAATTCTTACAGATCACCTACTTCATTTTCCACCCATCTATCGTTCCCGTCTTCGATGAGAAGTTGCAGCCTATCTGATAGACAGGGCGGACGCATCAAAATGCGTTCGCCCTGCTATCAGTATCAATGGAAATTCGCTTGCTCACCTTTGTTGCCACAAATGCTATCATTAACCCAAGACAAGCAGCTATACTAATAGCCATGCGTAGCCCAGAAACTTCGGCAAGCCAGCCTATCACTGGAGGACCGATGAGGAAACCGAAGAAGCTGATGCTCGACACGATGGTGATGGCGATGCTCGCCTTGACAGTGCCCAACTGGCAAACACCAGTCCCGGTACAAAATAATAAGCTGCCACAGCCACTCGCTTGCGAGCCAAGTCGCTCAAATCACTCATTCGAAATGTCATCCTATATATCTTTTAACATGAAACTTAAAAACGCGGCTGCAAAATTACAAAAAAATAAACTTTCATCCATCGATTATTCCCAAAAAGATAATGCCTTGTCAAAAAATAAGTGTAACTTTGCCCTTCGAACAACAAGAAAATCCAACGCAAGCATAAAACCTTGCCAGTACAGAACAAATAAAACTAAGCAATATGAAGAAACAAATCCTTGCAGCAGCCCTGCTGCTCCTCGCCCTCACCCTGCCAACACAGGCAGCCAAGAGACAGAAAACCAACACCCCACAGCAACTCACCTTCCAGCACCCCTGGCAGGGCAAACGAGTGGCCTACTTCGGCGACTCCATCACCGACCCCAACATCAAGGCATCAAAGGTGAAATACTGGGGTTTCCTGCAGCAGTGGCTCGGCATCACGCCCTACGTCTACGGGGTGAGCGGACGACAATGGAACGACATTCCCCGCCAAGCCGACAAACTCAAAGCTGAACATGGTGATGACTTCGACGCCATCCTCATCTTCATGGGCACCAACGATTTCAACAATGGTGTGCCCGTAGGCGAATGGTACACGGAGACTTTCGACAGTGTGAAAGTGGCACGCCACAAACCTGGTGAAATGGTGCAGCGCCGTCACCGCCACTTTGCCATGGACAAGAACACGCTCAAGGGCCGCATCAACATCGCCATGTCGAAACTCAAGCAGATGTATCCCACCAAGCAAATCGTTGTGATGACGCCTGTCCACCGTGCTTATTTCTGCTCGGGCGAGAAGAACATCCAGCCCGACGAGATGTATGAGAATGCCCGTGGTGTCTTCTTCGACGAGTACGTCAAGGCTGTCAAGGAGGTAGGCAACGTGTGGGCTGTTCCCGTCATCGACCTCAATGCCCTCTCGGGTCTTTTCCCTCTCTACGATGCGGGCGCTCAGCTCTTCAACAAGCCCGACACCGATCGTCTCCACCCCAACGATCCGGGTCATGAGCGCATGGCAAGAACCATCCTGTATCAGCTCGCCTCCCTGCCCTGCGTTTTTTAGGCTTCCATCTTTCTTGGGCTTTTCTTAACACCTTTTGGGGTCATAATAGACGACCGGCGCCTGTCATCTATTGTGACCTCCCTTGGTCTTAATAGACGACCTCGCGGGAGCATGAGTGCAGGTTTTTCTTTTGCAAAGAAAATGCAAACGAGCGCAATGAAAGCTGCTTTCAAATTGCCGAGTGCAGGTTTTTCTTCTGCAAAGATACAACAAAAAGCAACTTTTTGCAATAGTTTGTTCGGACTTTATGCTAAAAAAGTGCCCATATTTTTAATTTTTATACTGAATATCAGGAAGTTACAAAACATAAGAAAATGACAAGATTAGCACACACAGTATCGAAGACAGGTTGAGGTAAACCTTGTCATTTTTGTCAAAGTCATTTTTGTCATTTTCAAAATCAAAAACACATTTTGTGCTCTATAAAGAATATATATATAAATATACATTTATTTATATATTCTTTATAGTACTATTTTTCTATTTCCAAAATCGAAAATGACAAAAATGACTTTGACAAAAATGACAAGATTCAGATAAGCTAATACCCAGTAAAACTATATTACATTTTAACAATATTGCAACTTACAGAATATTGAGTACAATACATAACAAGAAAATCATTCCGAGCGTGCGATTTTATGCATAAAAGCCCCAAAATATCATGTCAACACCTTATCCTATTTTTGCATAGATTTTTGCATATTACCTGATTTTAAAGAGAAGCAACTTGCATATTTATTTAGCCACACCCCAAAAACCAACATGCATAAATATGTAAAACTACAGATTGGAGTGAAATGAATAAATATACATCTCGAAAAACGAAAAGGATTCAAAGGCGGAAAAGACAGTAAACAATCGTGACAAATCAGATTTTTCCATCAGCAATTCTATTTGTCAAAAAACACATGATGGGAAAAATCCATGAGCAAATCACGAATGAGCATTTCAGCTCTTTGACTGATGAAAATCAGAAAAAAGGACAAAATGTATATGATAAAATCGAATAATTTAGACCTGTACGGTTGGAAAGTCCCAAAACTTCTATAAGCAGCACGCCCTGAAAGGGCAGAAGCTCTTAGCCCAGGGCAGCGCCCTGGGTATAATGGCAATCAGCAAGGCGCCCTGTAAGGGCAAAAGCTTTACTAATTGTCTGGAGTTTTAAAGCTTTTGCCCTTACAGGGCGACAGGTTTGCGTCCGTAATAACCCAGGGCGTTGCCCTGGGCTAAGAGCTTCTGCCCTTTCAGGGCGTGCCAACCGTACAGGTCGAATAATTTTAGTCAGGAATTAGAGAATTAGAGAAGCCATTTCCACAGCCATCGAGCAATGTTTCTCTAATTCTTGACAGTAAATTCCACCTCAGCTTTCGCAAATGGGGAAATAACTGAAGATGAAGAAGCGATTATCTTATCACCTTCACCTCGCCATTCTTGCTCAGTTTCACAATGCTGGAAGGCGTGTGGGGCTTGTGCTCCTGGCGGCGACTCCAGCAAACATAGTCGACAGCCTCCAGGATTTCGGGCGAAATATCACGATAATTCTGTGCCGCAGGCTCACCACTCACATTGGCGCTGGTGCTTACCAAAGGCTTCTGGAAGCGGTAACACAACTCCTTGCTGAAAGGCTCGAAGGTGACACGCATGGCCAGACTGCCATCCTCTGCCACCAGATTATTGGCCACGCCCGTAGCATCGTCGAGGATGACGGTTGTAGGCTTCACAGGCATGGCTGCATCGATAAAGTCCCACGCCACCTGAGGCACATTGCGGAAATAACGCGCCATACGGTCAGCGCTGTCTACAAGACAGATGAGTGCCTTGGAATCGTCACGACGCTTAATCTGATAAACCTTTGCTACTGCCTCGGCATTGGTGGCATCGCAGCCGATGCCCCATACCGTATCTGTGGGATAGAGTATCACTCCACCCTTTCGCATGCACTCCACTGCATTCTTAATGTCTTCTTGCTGTGTCATAATGCTGATATTATAATATGTATAATGTTTCTAAATGGTTTTATACTGCTCGATATCGCGCATACCGTTGAGGAAGTCGCGTGCCTCCATGCGCTTCTTGCCGCTTATCTGAATGGTGTCGAGCTGCAGCCACTCGTCGGCACAAGCCACGAGCAGGCTCTTGCCCTCTACACGGAGCGAGCCCACAGCGATGCCTTCTGCCAGAGCCTTGCCGGTCTTCGTGGTCTTGAAAACCTTCAGCACCTGAGCCTTGCCGCCCTCCTTCTGTATCTCGGTCCATGAGCCAGGATAAGGCGACAGACCGCGGATGAAGTCGTACACCTTCTTGGCTGGCTGGCCGAAACTGATGCGACAGGTCTCCTTGAAGATTTTGGGTGCATGATGCAGTTCCTGCTGTTCTGCCACCAACTCGTCCTGCGAGATGGAGTCGATGTTGCCATCGGCAGCTATCAGTTTGTCGATGGTCTTGAGCGCGATACCGGCACCGAGGTGCATCAGTCCGTCGTAGACATACTCCACATCGGCATCGTCGGGAATAGCGAAAGGCTCCTGCATGATGATGCGTCCGGTGTCGATGTCGTGATCGAGGAAGAAGGTGGTGACACCAGTCTGCGTCTCGCCATTGATGACAGCCCAGTTGATAGGCGCTGCGCCACGATACTGAGGCAACAGGGCGGCATGCACATTGAACGTGCCGAAACGGGGCATGGCCCACACCACCTCGGGCAGCATGCGGAAAGCCACCACCACCTGAAGGTCGGCACGGAAGCCACGCAGCTGCTCCACGAACTCGGGATCTTTCATCTTGACAGGCTGCAGCACGGGCAAGCCCTGCTCCAAGGCATACTGCTTGACAGGAGGCGCCTGCAGCGTGTCTTGATGGCGTCCTACGGGTTTGTCGGGCTGAGTAACCACAGCCACCACATTATATCCGCCTTCTACGAGGCTCTTGAGGGATTCCACCGCAAACTCGGGTGTTCCCATAAAAACGATTCTTAAATCTTTCTTCTCCATAACAGTTGGGTTAAAGTTATTCTGCCGACATATCGGCCACAATCTTGCGATACACCGAGTACACCTTGGTACGGCTGATGTAGCCTACAAGCACGCCGGCTGTGTCAACCACAGGCAGCTGGGCCGCATCGGTCTGGTCGAACTTCTTCATCACCTCGTCCATCGGCTCGTGGTCGGAAAGTACTGCCGATGGCTGCAACATGAGCTGTCGCACAGTGAAACGGTTGTAAAGCTCTGACCTGAAGATAATGTGACGGATGCGGGTAATATCTATCACTCCCAAGAGTACACCTCCCTTGTCGACCACTGGCAGGAAGTTGTTGTTGCTGCGGCTTATCTCAGCCACGAGTTTGCTCATAGGCAGATCGGCATGAATGGGATGATAGTCTTTCTCGATGACGCTCTGCATGCTCATCAGCGTGAGGGCCGCACGGTCGATGTGATGAGTGAGCAGCTTGCCCTCTCTTGCCAGTCGCAGGGCGTAGATGCTGTGGCTCTCGAAGATGCTGATGGTGAGGTATGACGAGATGCAGACGATCATGAGCGGCATGAAGAGCTGATAGCCTCCCGTGAGTTCGGCGATGAGGAAGATGCCCGTAAGCGGCGCATGCATCACACCCGTCATCACGCCTGCCATACCCATGAGCGTGAAGTTCTGCTCGGGCACGTAGACACCTATCTCGTTGGCATTCCAGAAGCGGGAGAAGAAGAAACCCGCAAAACCGCCGATAAAGAGCGAAGGGGCGAAGGTTCCACCACAACCGCCACTGCCATTGGTTGCCGATGTGGCAAACACCTTGGTGAGGGTGACGAGTCCGATATAGACGAGCAACAGATGGCTGTTGCCATAGAAGAGCGAGTTGCTCATCACCTGCCCCCACTCTGCCTCTGTCCTGCCCTTGAGCAGGATGTTGACAGCCGAGTAGCCCTCGCCATAGAGCGAAGGAAACAGGAAGATAAGGCTGCTCAGGATGAGTCCGCCCAAGAGGAGTTTGGCATAAGGATGCTTGCCCAGACGGGCGAACATGCCCTCGCAAGCCGACATGGTGCGCATGAAGTAAAGGCTGACAAAGCCGCAGAAGATACCCAACAGGATACATATCGGCGCACGGTCGAGCACCCAGGGCGAGGTGAGCGTGAAGTCGAAGAGCGACTTCGAGCCCATCAGAATATAGGTGAAACAGGTAGCTGTGACACACGAGATGAGGATGGGCAGAAGCGAAGCCATTGACAGGTCGACCATCAGCACCTCGAGCGTGAAGACCAGTCCGGCTATAGGTGCCTTGAAGATTCCGGCAATGGCGGCACTGGCTCCGCAGCCCACCAGCATGATCATCGTCTTCTTGTCCATGCGGAAGATCTGTCCCAGATTGGAACCGATGGCCGAACCGGTAAGCACAATAGGCGCCTCGGCTCCCACAGAACCGCCGAAGCCAATGGTGATGCCAGAAGCCACCACCGACGACCAGCAGTTGTGGCCGCGCAGCTTGGAGTTCTTGGTAGAGATGGCGTAGAGCACACGGGTAATACCATGCGAGATATTGTCGCGCACCACATACTTGATAAAGAGCGACGTGAGGTAAATGCCCACGATTGGGAAGAGCAGGAAGAGCAGGTTGTACGTGTTCTTGACAAATCCCGATGTGAGCAGAATCTGTATCTCGTGCACGATTCCATGCAGGAAATAGCCTGCCACCGAGGCGAGCACCCCGATGACAAATGCGAGGATGAGTGTCATCTGGCGGTCGGAAATATGTTCCTTCTGCCAGACCACCATCTTGTCGACCCAACTTTTCCTTGCTTCTAAAATATCGTCATCCATTAATATATATATTATTGAACTTTCGAAAGTTCAGAAGTTATAGAAGTTAAAGAAGTTATCACTCCCTTCGGTCGTTAGAAGTTATAGCCAACAGCCTTCTGGGTTGAATATCTATCTGCAAAGCATATGGCTTTAACTACTCTAACTTCTTTAAATTCTTTAACTTCCCCATTTACGAAAGTTGAGTATATTATTTTTTATTTTGGCACGGATTACGCGGATTTCACGGATTTTATCTTCTGACTGCCACAACGCTTTCACCAAGGAATATGGCATCAGCCTCTGTGTTGTCCGCGCCTCATCATTCCTTAAAACTCCGAAGTGAAATGGAACCTGATATGTTCGAAGTCCTGCTGTGCCATGCTGAGCACATAGCCCGAGTCGGCGAGGAACACGTCTCTGCCCTCTATGTCCTTGGCCATGTACTGATACTTGCGCTTCTTGAAGTTCTCCAGCTCCTGCGCATCGTCGGCCTCTATCCAGCAAGCCTTGTGCAGGTGGACAGGTTCCCAGCGACACTTGGCGTTGTACTCGTTCTCCAAACGATACTGGATGACCTCGAACTGCAACTGTCCTACGGTTCCCACGATGCGACGGCCGTTGAACTGGTTGACAAACAGCTGTGCCACACCCTCGTTCATCAACTGCTCCAATCCCTTCTGGAACTGCTTGCTCTTCATTGGGTCGTCGTTCTCGATATACTTGAAGAGCAGAGGCGAGAACGAAGGCAAACCACGGAAGTGCAGCAGCTCGCCCTCGGTGAGCGTGTCGCCTATCTTGAAGATGCCGTTGTCGGGCAGACCTACGATGTCGCCTGGATAAGCCTCGTCGATGGTGCTCTTGCGCTGCGCCATGAACTGTGTGGGCGAAGAGAAACGGACGGTCTTGCCCAATCGTACGTGCAGGTAAGGCTGATTGCGCACAAACTTGCCCGAACAAATCTTGCAGAAGGCAATACATGAACGGTGGTTGGGGTCGATATTGGCGGTGATCTTGAAGATGAAGCCTGTAAACTTGCTTTCCTCTGGCTCTACCAGTCGCTCCTCGGCCTGAGTGGGCTTGGGCGACGGTGCTATCTTGACGAAGCAGTCGAGAAGTTCCTGCACACCGAAGTTGTTAAGCGCAGAACCGAAGAACACCGGTGCCACCTCGGCCGATCGGTAAGTCTCCACATCGAAGGCTGGATAAACGCCGTCGACCAACTCCAGATCCTCACGCAACTGGGCAGCCTCGCGCTCACCCACATGCTGATCGAGCGCTTCGGAGTTGACGTCCACTTCCACCTTCTCGGTCACGCGCTGCTTGTTGGGAGTAAAGAGGTTGAGTTGCTGCTCGTAGATATTGTACACGCCCTTGAACCGGGCACCTTGTCCGATAGGCCAGCTCAGGGGTCGAACCTTAATCTTGAGTTCTTCCTCCAGTTCGTCGAGCACGTCGAAGGCATCGCGGCCCTCACGGTCCATCTTGTTGATGAAGATGATAACAGGCGTATTGCGCATACGGCACACTTCCATCAGCTTGCGGGTCTGGGCCTCCACACCCTTGGCTGAGTCGACCACGATGATGGCTGAGTCAACGGCTGTCAGCGTGCGGTAAGTGTCCTCGGCAAAGTCTTGGTGACCGGGAGTATCGAGGATGTTCACCTTGTAGGGATCGCCATGCTCGCCATCGGGCAAGTAGTCGAACTCCATCACCGACGTGGAAACAGAAATACCACGCTGTTTCTCTATATCCATCCAGTCGGAAGTGGCTGTCTTGCGTATCTTATTGTTCTTTACGGCACCTGCCACCTGTATCTGTCCACCAAAGAGAAGGAACTTCTCGGTCAGTGTGGTCTTACCTGCATCAGGGTGAGAAATAATGGCAAACGTTCTTCTTCTTTCAATCTCTTTCATCTCGTTGTATATATATTTTGAACTTTTCTCAAGTTCTGTATATTATTATTGAACTTTAGCAAGTTCAGAAGTTATGGAAGTTAAAGAAGTTATCACTCCCTTCGGTCGTTAGAAGTTATAGCCAACAGCCTTTTTGGTTGAAGATCTATCTGTAAAGCATATGGCTTTAACTTCTCTAACTTCTTTAAATTCTTTAACTTCCCCATTTGCGAAAGTTGAGTTATTATAAAATATGTATATCCTAAAAATCAAACACTACATGTCGTCGTCAAACTTCAAGCCCTCTGTACGGTCCTTGATGTAATAATCGCTCAGCATGCCCACGAAGGTGCTGATCTCGGTCACGGCACGGGCTGTCTCGGGCGTTATCTCCTTTTTCTGCAGGCGGAGCATCATCACGCCATAGAGTGCGTCCAAGCAGGTTTCTATCTCGTTCACATCCTTGTCGCCCTTGTTGCGCAGCTCTACGATGTAGGGCAACACCTTGTAGTATTCGGCATTATAGATGGGGAACTTGCTGCTCTGCAGCAACATTCCGTGCAAGTCGATGACGTCCTTGAGCAACACGCGGTTGATATCGAGATGTCCATACTCGCGCTTTCCTTCCTCGTTCATCATGCGGATGAGGTTGCCAAACCAGTCCAGCTCCTCGGCTTTCTGCTCGTCGGTATAGTCGAAACGGTCGATATACTGCTTGCGGATAACGGGCAGCGAACAGCCATAGGCACGGATAATGTCCTCCACCTGCCACATATACAACAGGTATTCGGCGATACTTTTCTTTCTTAACTCTTGTGCTACAAACATATGTTTTGTGAAAATAATATTCTCATATAATCTTTCCGGGCACACGCCCCGTAGGACAGCCTAAAACTCGGGCAGATGATACAGGTTGAACACCGTGCCTATCAGCGCTATCAGCGAGAAGATGATCACCACACTGCCTATCACCTTATTAATAATAAGAATGCCATTGGTATCAAACTTGCCGCGTATCTTGTCGATGAGCCAGGTAAGACCAAACCACCACAACAAGGCGCCAAACACGATGCTGAGATAGCCCACGCCCATCTCAATAGGCATGTCGGGAACCACAAAGGCAAACTGCGCGTATGTGGCCATGAAGAGGAACACGATGAGCGGATTGGAGAGGGTGACGAGAAAGGCCGTCAGTCCGTTGTGGAACAATGTACCCTGCTTGTTGCTGCTCTTGTGCATATTCTTCATCGGGTTGCTCATGAAACAATACACTCCGAAGACAAGCAGCAGCAGACTGCCCGAAATCTGAAGATAGAACTTGTTCTGGGCATTGTTGACAAAATCCATCACAAAACTCATACCCAAACCCGTGAACATGGCATACACGATGTCGCTGCAAGCAGCACCGATGCCTGTCACAAAACCATACCAGCGCCCCTTGTTCAACGTGCGCTGAATACACAAAATACCTACTGGACCCATGGGAGCAGAGGCAATGATACCTATGACAATACCCTTGAAAATAAAATCAAGGATGTTTATCTCTATTGGAAACAATGAATTCATACGAGGTGCAAAGATACAATTTTTTAATCATACAATGCAAATTTTCCGTCTAAAAGTTTGTCCGATGCATTTTTTTTCTTATCTTTGCCATCAAATTTTAAAACTCTAACTTATTAAAAAACATAAACAATATGACAGAAAATGCATTGAAGCCGTATGTAATCGGCTTGGACCTTGGCGGCACCAACTCTGTTTTCGGTATCGTTGACGCACGTGGTGAAATCAAGGCTACTACAGCCATCAAGACCGGTGGCTATGACAACGTGAATGATTACGTAAAGGCAGCTGTCGAAGCACTACAACCTATTATCGAAACCGTTGGTGGTATTGAGAAAATCAAGGCTATGGGTATCGGAGCACCTAATGGCAACTTCTATAAGGGTACTATCGAGTACGCTCCCAACCTGCCCTGGGCTCACACTTGTGTAGTTCCTTTGGCAGACCTCTTCAGCAAGGCTCTTGGCGGACTCCCTGTAGCGCTTACCAATGATGCCAATGCGGCAGCACTGGGCGAAATGACTTATGGCGCAGCACGTGGACTGAAGAACTTCATCGACATCACTTTGGGTACTGGCGTAGGCTCTGGCATCGTGATTGACGGAAAGATGGTTTATGGCTGCGATGGTTTCGCAGGCGAGCTGGGCCATGTGGTTATGGTTCGTGGCAAGGAAGGCCGTACATGCGGCTGCGGCAGAACTGGCTGTCTGGAAGCTTACTGCTCTGCAACAGGTGTGGCTCGTACTGCACGCGAATTCCTCGAGAAGAGCGATGAGCCTTCATTGCTCCGAGAGATCAAGCCGGAGGACATCACCTCTTACGAGGTAAGTATTGCTGCCAGCAAGGGCGATGCCCTGGCTAAGCGCGTGTACGACTTCACTGGCAAGATGCTCGGTGAGGCTTGTGCCGACTTCGCAGCATTTGCTTCACCTGAGGCTTTCGTCTTCTTCGGCGGTCTTACCAAGGCTGGCGATCTCTTGATGAAACCTCTCAAGGAGTCATACGACAACGCCGTATTGCCTATTTTCAAGGGCAAGGCTAAGTTCCTTGTGTCAACTCTCGACGGCAGCTCTGCAGCTGTTCTCGGCGCAAGCGCTGTGGGTTGGGATTTGTAATTTGTCATCATCTTTACAAAAATCCTGGACTTTTTTTGTTTATCGTTCCAGGAACATACAGTATGCCTCCGAAGTGAATTCGGGGGCATTCTCGTTTTTAACACAGATATGTATTTAGTGACAAATACTGCATTGTTTTTGATAGAACTGCTGCATTGTTTTAAAGAAAAAGAAGCATTATTTTTTGAACTTTAGCAAGTTCAGAAGTTATGGAAGTTAAAGAAGTTATCACTCCCTTCGGTCGTTAGAAGTTATAGCCAACAGCCTTTTTGGTTGAAAATTTAGCTGTAAAGCATTTGGCTTTAACTTCTCTAATTTCTTTAAATTCTTTAACTTCCCCATTTGCGAAAGTTGAGTTATTTTTAAAAAGAACTGCTGCATAATCGTGACAGAAATCTACATTTCAAGCACTTTTTACATGACGTAAATCAATTTTTCCTCTTATTCCGCACTTTTTTCTCAAAACCTCACTCGTTCTTATAGTTTTTTCGTATCTTTGCACAACCAAACAAAGGTGCGGACAGGATTGTAAACAAGATAACATGACATATCACAGTCGTCCGTCACTCTCATACGATTGTATTGAACATCATTTCAAGTTAAGAATCACATTTAATTAAAAATCACAAAAGAATAAGTAAAAATGAAAAAGATTTACACAGTGGCTAAATACGCCAAAAGCATCATGCTCGCAGCTGTAATGACAGCAAGCGCTTTGACTACAGTAAATGCTCAAGAAGAAAACTCTAATTCGACAGATTATTCTCCTGCATCTGAGAGTGCCTGGTTGAAAGGAGAACAGATTTCAGACTTGACAGAAGCCTATATCTACAATGTCGGCGCTGAAATTTTCATCAAAAATAATCGTAGCGCATCAGAGAAGGACATCAACAACGCCAACCTCTGGACTATCACTAACAAAAATGACACGTATATGTTTGCTTGTGGAAACAAAAAACTTTTTTTGAACTTTGAAGTTTTTAAGTGGTTTTGCGACATCAGCGATTTAACATATACTTATTTTACCTTGGTAAATGCAACTACAGAAGACAAAGGCTATGCGTATAAACTCAAAAACACTAAAAATGTATACTCTAAATATCAAACTCGCTACTTTTCTGTAGAAGGAACATCTTACGTAGGAGCAGAGAATGAGGAAAACATAAACAACAACTGGCTTTTCATCTCTGAAACTCAGAAAAATGCTTATCTCGACTACAAGGCAAAATACAATGAAGCTAAAAATTATGCCAGCAACGAAAAAGTGGAAGCAAACGTGACTTTATTTGCCAAGCTGAAAGAAATTCTTTCTGACAAAGCTAAGGCAACCTATGCATCTTACGAAGGCGAGAATGGAGACCAAATGGTTCTTAGCAACATCATCGAGGAAATCAAGACTTACCTCAACAGCACTCCTACAGGTATCGACAACATCAATGCTACCTCTTCTGCCAAGGCTGAAGCTATTTTCAGCGTGAACGGTGTTCGCAACGCCCAGCTCAACAAGGGGCTCAACATCGTGAAGATGAGCGACGGTTCTGTCAAGAAGATCATGATTAAGTAATCTTCTACTACAATACTACATACAAACGAGAAAGGCTGTGTCAAAGGGATTCTTCCCAATGACACAGCCTTTTTTGATTGAATACTTAGCCATAAAGCATATGGCTTTAACTTCTATAACTTCTTTAACTTCTATAACTTTTTTAACTTAACTTCCCCATTCGCGAAAGCTGTTTTTTACTTCTGCAGCGTGATTCCCATCAGTCCTACAACCACCTCGTTGCTCAAGGCGCGGAGAGTCAGCGAACGGAGTTTCTTCTTGGCGTTGAGAGGCATGTCGAGCATCGTGGCAGCGCCACCAGGCAGGGCACACATCGCCAACTTCATATCAGGAAGATCGCCGGCAGTGGCTGCCTCCTGATAGTGAGAGTCGCGGAAAAGATGACGGCTTACAATACCTGTATTCAGACCTATGCGGTAAGGACGAACGGCAGGCATGGCAAAAGCCACAGCGTTCTCCACAAAGTCTTGCTCAATAGGACACCAGTTGACAGGTGGAACAAGCATCAACTCGTCTGTCGTGCCGTCGGTATATTCCACTCTCACCACGGCATTCTCTATGGCAAACTGCATGGGGTTGGTAGAGCCAGCCATCAGCAGATAGGCATGCGAAGCCTCGCCAGACAAAGGAATGGTGATGCTGTCGGGATAATTGTCCCACAAACTGGTATAGGCAATATTCTTGCCCTCGGCAGGTGTGCGGAACGACAAGCCTGGCAAGGTCTCGAAAGATCCGTCCTTCACCATGCTGCGCAACTTGGAGTCGTCTATCTTGGCGAGTTTCTTCGTTGAACACCAGTCGCCCATTCCCTGCGTAGGCACACAGAGTGTGGTGTAAGGCGAGCGGGGTGTAAGGTATTGGTTCTTGAAGATGTCGCTCACTTCCGAATTGAAGGCAGCATCCATGTTCACCATTCTTCGCTTTCCGTCGTTCAACTGGTCGAAGTCATTGCCCACACCTGTCATCGTTCCCCATCGGTCGGCAGTCTGTTCCGCAACGGCATCAGCCAAGGTATAAGTCTTCTTTACCTCAACCTCATCATTGTCTACGGGCTTGATGGTTGCCAGCTCCACGTGCTGGAGCTTGTCGGCTGTCAGTTCGGTGTCTTTGTATTTTCCTCCACCCATATTCTGACGTATCACAATCTGCAGCGGACGGGCGAAGTTCTGCTCAATGTCGAAGATGTCCTTATCGCCCACTCTTCTGAACGAGTAGTCCAAATAAGGCGTATGCACCGACGCGCTGTCCCATGCTGCGGGGAAACCAGGACGGATGATGCACTTGCCCTCTAATGCATTGGGCGTGATGCCATAAAGGCCTTCGATAAACGCACGCGACGAGATGCCCGTCACATCAGAGAAGTCGCGATAGCCCTCGCCTGTGGCACGGTCCATCGTCGACAACTGTCCGAAGTTGCCCGGACTGCTGCCAAGATACATAAAGTCGAGCACATTGGCTTTCAGCAGTCGGTAAGCCTCCTCCGCTCTTCCTGCCTGATAATAAGCCAGCACGGTATGCATCACCTCTGCCATCGCCACATTGTTGATACTCCATTCGTAAGGCGACCAGTCGGATGTGCTCACCGTCTGATATTCCTGTCCATCATATATATAAGGTACGCGCGGGATGTGCCTGTCCACATACTTCGTTGCCAGATAGTTCTGTTCGCCAGTTCCTGCGCCACAGTCTATCGGTGTGTAGATGCTCCACAGCGCTGCGTCCTTATGAACTCGCTTCAGTCCCATGAAATCCTGATATTCAGCCCAGTGGCCGAAATCTTTCAGCCACAGTCGGCCGTTCATGGCTTTCAGTATCCTGTCGGCTTCCTCACGATAAGGCGCAGGATTCTCGCCAATCATCTCTGCCATGCGGGCAGCCAAGAGGTTGGCACGGTAGTTATAGGCCGACGAATGGGTTACGCCACCGCTGTTGTATTGCAGCGCATCGCTTGCCCAGATACAGCAATAGGCATCGTAGAGTCCATCGTTGTCGGGATCCCAGGTGTTCTTCTCCCAGGCGAGATGACTCTTGATGACAGGCCACATCTTGCGCATATAGGCTGTATCGGCATCAAACTGGAAATGCCAGAGCAGCTCATCGATATACACCAGGTTCATGTCGTAATGGTGGAACTGCTTATTGTTCTCTGGATTACGACAGATGTAGCCGTTGCTGTACATCGGCGTGCCCCATTCGTAGGCGCCACGCGAGAGATTGTGCTCCTTGTCCATCACATGAGGTCGGGTCACAGGGATGTCGGTCACCTGACTCTTGGCATAGGCGTCGAAATGAATGCGCTGGCGGTCGAACATACCCAGGAAATCGCCCATATAGGCTGCACGCCAGCCTGGCAGAGGCATTCTCCAGCCCACAGCGCCATGCGTCCACACTTGCCCGTTCCAGGCTCCGTCTGCAGCCATGACCATGGTTCCGCCTACAGGATTCAGATAAGCATCGGGAGTATTGAAGATGACGGAAGAAGCCAAGTCGGAACGCCACTGCTCTGCTGCCTGATAACGCTTGCACATCTCTGAGTTCTTGCCTGTCGACAAGACGGTGTTGTCGACCGAGAAATACAGTTCGGCAGCGCCCTTCTGAGGCATCATGCCTGCAACGGTAGAGAGCATCTTGGGCTGGGCAGGCGCATCGAAGGCCTCAGGACCGTCGAACTTGCCGATGTCGCCGGCTCTCTTAAACTTGCTCACCCTGGTTTCGCATATCATACCCACAATCTCTATTTTCGCCTTGCCAAAATTCTCGGCAGCGAATTTCCAGACAGCACCTTCCGTCTGCGGATAAGCCAACACCGAGAGCTTCAGCACACCGCTACCCCATCGCTTGTCCTTCATCAGATACTCACGCTTTCCAGCCTCATATCTTGCCTTGCAGTAGTCTACCGAGTCGAGCTGAAAAGCCTGACCGTTGCATTTGATCACGAAACGGATGTTGCGATGGTTGTTCTTCTTAAAGATAGCGAATATAGGACGGTCGCTGGTTTCCAGTCGCCATTCATCCACACTGCCATAGAGGGCGCGTGTATAACGATTGTTGCCATTCACACAGCTAAAACCTCTACCGTCGGGATGGTATTTGGCAGTACGCTGCATCACTCCTTGCGCAGACGAGGACAACATTCCCATCATACAAGCCGATACGACTGCGATAGTTCTCAATTTAGTTTGTTTCATGTTGGTTGATGTTTCTTATTATTCAAGTTTTATGTTTTACTCAAGTTTCGCAAGAGGTTTAAGTTCGGGCTGAAGGCCCAAAAGCTCTTAGCCCAGGGCAGCGCCCTGGGTATATTGGCAGTCAACAAGGCGCCCTGTAAGGGCAAAAGCTTTGTAATTTGCCAGGAGTTTTAAAGCTTTTGCCCTTACAGGGCGATAGGCTATCACCCGTAATAACCCAGGGCGCTGCCCTGGGCTAAGAGCTTATGCCCCTTCAGGGCGTGTGGGGCAAAACTTGCGAAACTTCAGTATTGAGTCCACTTTAAAAAGTAGTTTTTGGTTCTTTTCCCTACAAAATGCTATTTGATTATCAGATGGTTACATTTGAAGAAATTATCAAAAATGACTTTTTCAAGTGGGCTCAGTATTTTATTCAAGCCTTGGTTAAGTCTCTTTTCTGTTGGATTTACGACTTTCTGTCTCGTCCAAGCCGCATGGCTTGCCTGTGTCTCGCGTACCTATTAATATAGGCATCCCAAGCTGGTGTGTACAAAGATAAACAAAATTTCCGACAGCACAATCATACACCCCTCGCTTTTGTACGGTTTTACATCTTTATGGACGATTTCTTATGCTTTATTGAACTATTATACCTATCTTTGCAGAAGAAATAAAAACTTAAAGGCTATTATAATCGATATGATTAGACAACAACGCAAAAGACTTATTGCAACATGCCTCACCTGCGCACTGCTCACAGCAATCAGCGCACAGGCTCAGTTCTTGCCTTCCCCCACACAGGAAGCCAAACCTGGTATAAGATGGTGGTGGATGGGATCGGCCGTCGACAAGGAGAACTTGGGATGGAATCTCGACCAATATGCCAAGGCCGGCATAGGCGCAGTGGAGATAACTCCACTCTATGGCGTACAGGGAAACGACAAGAACGACATACCTTACCTCTCGCCACGATGGATGGAGATGCTCAGATTCGTGGAAAAGAAAGACAAGGAATTGGGCATTGAGACCGATATGGCTACCGGAACAGGATGGCCTTTCGGCGGACCTTGGGTACCACTGAGCGAGGCTGCCTGCAAGGCTGTTTTCGTCGACACCATTGTAGATGTCAAGAAGAAACTCATGGACATCAACTTCGCCCTGCCCGAGAAAGAGCGCGACTTCGCCAAACTGAAAGTCATCAAGGCTTATCCTGTGGCAGGAGCCACCAAGAAGAAACGCGTCATCGCACTCTACGAGAGCCGCACCCGACAGATGGTGAAGCGTGCTGCGCCTGGAGGCGAAGGCTACGTCATCGACCACTTCGACTCTACTGCCGTAGCCCATTATCTGGCACACATCGACAGCGCCTTTACGGCTTCGGGAACACCTTTTCCACATACTTTCTTCAACGACAGCTACGAAGTGTATGGCGCCAACTGGACTCCTAACCTGCTGACTGAGTTCGAAAATATGCACGGCTACAAATTGCAGGACAAGTTCCCCGAGTTCCTGGATGGCGACGCAATCGTTGTGAGCGATTATCGCGAGACCCTGGGAGAGATGCTGCTGCACAATTTCACCAAACAATGGACTGCATGGGCACACAAGCACGGAGCCATCACACGCAACCAGGCGCACGGCTCACCCGCCAACCTCATTGACTGCTATGCGGCTGTCGACATTCCTGAGATAGAAGGCTTCGGACTGACCGACTTCGGCATCAAGGGTCTGCGCAAGGATCCGGGGAAGACCCGTCCCAACTTCAGCGACCTGAGCATGCTGAAATATGCTCCTTCGGCTGCCCACATCACGGGCAAGAAATATACATCAAGCGAAACTTTCACCTGGCTCACCGAGCACTTCCGCACGTCACTGAGTCAGATGAAACCCGATATGGACCTGATGTTCTGTGCCGGCGTCAACCACATGTTCTTCCACGGCACAGCCTATTCGCCAAAGAACGATCCATGGCCAGGATGGAAATTCTATGCTTCCATCGACATGAGCCCCACCAACAGCATCTGGCGCGATGCGCCCGAACTGATGAAATACATCACCCCCTGTCAAACCTATCTGCAATGGGGACAGCCCGACAACGACTTCTTGGTGTATCTGCCCGTAAGAGACATGTGGCGCACCAATACCAAGAAATGGCTCATGATGTTCGACATTCACAGCATGGCGAAGAAGGCTCCCGAGTTTATCCAGTGCATCCTCGATATCGACAAGGCCGGATTCGACTGCGACTACATCAGCGACCAATACCTGCGATCGTGTACTTATAAGAACGGCATGATAGAGACTGCTGCCGGAACACGATATAAGGCGCTGGTCATTCCCGGCAACAACATCATGCCAAGCGACGTGATACAGCACATCTCGCAGCTGAAGGCGCAAGGAGCCAAGATTATCAAGGGCGACAACACGGAGGCGATGGCAAAGGCTGCCAATCCTGAAATGATGAGAAAACTATATGGACTGAAGCTGATACGACGCAGCAACAAGTACGGTCATCACTACTTCATCGCCAACCTCACCGACCACGATATCAAGGCCCAAGTGCCTATTGCTACAGGAGAGAACGCTGCGCTGTGGTACAATCCTATGAACGGATCTTACCATGCTGCTGTGATAAACGAACGCGGAGAACTGGCCATCAACCTCAAGAGTGGCGAAAGCAGAATCCTCCTCAGTGCACAGAAAGAGTCGGCACCCTGGTTGCAAGACAAGAAACTGCGCCTGGCAAAGACCGAACCTCAAACCATAGACAAGGGCGAAAGCATCGACCTCACCGCCAACACCTGGAAGCTCTCCTTCACTGAGGAAGCACCCAAGGTAGAGGAAACCTTCAGCCTGCAGGGTCTCAAGACATGGGAGAGCCTCAGCGACAAGGCCCAGGTGACGATGGGAACTGGTGTCTACGAGACAACGTTCAAGCTGTCGAAAGAGCAAGCCAAGAAACAATGGAGCATCGACTTAGGCGACGTGCGCGAAAGTGCCCGCGTCTACATCAACGGCCATTACATAGGCTGCGCCTGGGCTGTGCCTTACATTCTCCACTGCAAGGATGCACTGTCGAAGGGCAAGAACACCATCCGCATAGAAGTGACCAACCTGCCTGCCAACCGCATTGCTGCACTCGACCGCGAAGGTGTGAAATGGCGCAAGATGAAGGAAATCAACGTCGTAGACATCAATTACAAGAAAACTACCTACGACAAGTGGGAACCTGTGCCAAGCGGACTCAACAGCACCGTCAAGCTGGTGGAAGTAAAATAAACCTGGTAAGGAGAAAGAGAGATAAGAAGTGAGCCCACTTGAAAAAGTCATTTTTGATAATTTCTTCAAATGTAACCATCTGATAATCAAATGGCATTTTGTAGGGAAAAGAACCAAAAACTACTTTTTAAAGTGGACTCAGAAGTTAAGTTTCGCAAGTGGTTTAAGTACGGGCTGAAGGCCCAAAAGCTCCAGAAGCAGCACGCCCTGAAAGGGCAGAAGCTCTTAGCCCAGGGCAGCGCCCTGGGTATAATGACAATCGGCAAGGCGCCCTGTAAGGGCAAAAGCTTTGTAATTTGCCTGGAGTTTTAAAGCTTTTGCCCTTACAGGGCGATAGGCTATCACCCGTAATAACCCAGGGCGATGCCCTGGGCTAAGAGCTTCTGCCCCTTCAGGGCGTGTGGGGCAAAACTTGCTAAAGTTCAATAAGACAACTTCTATAACTTCTGAACTTGCGAAAGTTCAATAAGACAACTTCTATAACTTCTGAACTTGCTAAAGTTCTATAAGACAACTTCTTTAACTTCCAAATTAAGATAACTTCTTTATTATAGAAACAATAAAACAACAACAAAACAAATAAACAACTCAACAAATGAAAAAACTGATCTTAACATCTCTCTGTGTACTCATGGGTATGAGCTTTGCCTCAGCCCAGAAAGTTCATAGAAACGTAACAAACCTGCAAAAGGAAATCATGGAGGTGGCTCATCGCACCAACAACTATTTCATGGCAAAGTACAGCGACCCTACACTCGATACCTTTGTCAAAAGAGTACGTACCAGCAACCTGTGGACACGCGCCGTGTACTACGAGGGACTCATGGCACTCTACGAGATTGACCCTCAGCAGAAATATCTCGACTATACAGACCGCTGGGCTGACTATCACAAGTGGCAGGCTCGCAGCGGAGAGACCAACGACAATGCCGACAATCAGTGCTGCATGCAGGTTTACATCGACCGCTACGTACAGAGCGGAGGAAAGAAAGACTTAAGTCATGTGAAGGCAAACCTCGACCATCAGATGGCATCCAACCGTGTTTCTTACTGGACATGGATCGACGCCATACAGATGGCTATGCCTATATATGCAAAATATGCCAAAGTCAGCGGCGAGAAAAAGTATCTCGACTATGCCATGAACTCCTACAAGTGGACACGCGACACACTGGCAGGCGGACTGTTCAACGAGAAGGAAGGGTTGTGGTGGAGAGACAAGGACTACGTTCCTCCCTACAAGGAGAAAGACGGCAGCAACTGTTACTGGAGCCGTGGCAATGGCTGGGTTTACGCAGCCTTGGTTCGCGTGATGGAGACATTGCCTGCCAACGACAAGAACTACCAATATCTGAAGAAAGACTTCATCAACATGAGCAAAGCTCTGCTGAAATGCCAGCGCGAGGATGGATACTGGAATGTAAGCCTCGTTTGCCCTGCCAACTATGGCGGCCCTGAAATGACGGGTACAGGTCTCTTCCTCTACGGCATGGCATGGGGCGTGAGACAGGGCATTCTGCCTGCTGCCACTTATCAGAAAGCTATGGACAAGGCATGGAAGGCGCTGGCTGCATCGGTTCATGAAGATGGTTTCATCGGTTACAACCAAGGCACTGGCAAGGACCCATCGGCTGGACAGCCTGTCACCTATACGTCTGTTCCCGATTTCGAGGACTACGGCACAGGATGCCTCCTGTTGGGGGCTGCTGAATACTACAAACTTTTAAAGGTAAAAAAGTAAAAAGGTAAAAAAGTAAAAACGATAAAAGACATGAGAGTATATCTATATGTATTGGCTTGCTTGGTGGCGCTCATGCCACTGAGCGCCAATGCTTCCAAGAAGCAGAAGAAGGCGAGGAAGGCTAAGACAGAGCTCTGGCCCGACGGCACGAAGATGGACACTTGGTTCCTGCAGGCCCAAAAGGTGAATACAGACACCTTGGGCAAACAGTATGTCATCACCGATTACGGAGTTAAGAATGACAGTACTTTGTTGCAGACCAGCGCCATTCAGGGAGTCATCGACCTCGCCTCAAAGAATGGAGGAGGCGTCGTCGTCATTCCTGAAGGCACTTTCCTCAGTGGCGCCCTCTTCTTCCGTCCCAAGACTCATCTGCTCCTATCCGAAGGAGGCAAGTTGAAGGCAAGCGACCGCATCGTCAACTTCCCCATACTAACGACACGCATCGAAGGCGAGACCTGCAAATACTTCTCCGCCTTCATCAATGCCGACCACTGCGATGGCTTCACCATTGCCGGAAAGGGAACCATCGACGGAAATGGCAAACATTATTGGGAAGAGTTCTGGATTCGACGTCAGTGGAACAGCCGTTGCACCAACAAGGATGCACAGCGTCCAAGACTCGTATACATCAGCAATTCCTCGAACGTGACTCTTCAGGACGTGCATTTGCAGAACAGCGCTTTCTGGACCAATCACATCTATCACTGCGACCATGTGCGGTTTCTCGACTGCTACATCTTCGCTCCTACTCAGGGATTAAGGGCTCCCAGCAGCGATGCCATTGATATAGATGTTTGTCATGATGTGCTGGTGGAAGGCTGCTACATGAGTGTCAACGATGATGCTATTGCCATCAAGGGAGGAAAAGGCACATGGGCAGACCAGTCACCCGAGAACGGACCGGTATACAATGTCTTGATACAACGTTGCAACTACGGCAAGGTTCATGGATGCCTCACCTTAGGAAGCGAGAGCGTGAACGACCGCAACATCGTGCTTCGTGACATCACCGTAAAGAATGCCAAGCGCGTGTTATGGCTCAAACTGCGTCCCGACACACCGCAACATTACGAGTATGTCACAGTCGACAATATCAGCGGAACCACAGGAAGTTTCCTTACCATTCGTCCATGGACTCAGTTCTTCAAGCCTGGCGACAGAGAGGACATGCCTCTGAGCCAATGCAACAACATCACGATGAAGAACATCCGCATGGACTGCGACAACTTCTTCGATGTGGGCACAAGCGACAAGTACCGCCTCTCCCACTTCACCTTCGAAAACATATCCTGTACCGACAAGAAAATGGCATTTTCTGCAGATATAATAGAAAACACCATCTGCAAAAATGTCAATATCAGCAAAAAAGCACGACCTGTACGGTTGGCACGCCCTGAAGGGGCAGAAGCTCTTAGCCCAGGGCAGCGCCCTGGGTATAATG
>ERZ1673698.340-NODE-340-length-78023-cov-9.728914_pt1 | contig 78023 bp, 47 predicted proteins | sample MGYA00580228_ERZ1673698 | MGnify/ENA primary metagenome ERZ1673698 (study PRJEB41218, sample SAMN15661768) | gut metagenome | host: Homo sapiens | place: Canada: London | collected 2015-08-20/2019-03-30 | study: EMG produced TPA metagenomics assembly of... | reverse complement strand
GAGGGCTTTCTTGTGGAAGTATGAGCGGTTTTTGAAGGAGGGAGGGGTGCAGGGGAGGGAGGGAACTTTTTTCCGCAAGGAAAAGTTCCCTCCCTCCCCGCATATCCTCGTTAGTTCTTGAAGGGCGAGATGGCGCGCAGGGTCTTGATGACCTGGGGCATGTTCTCGACCACGAAGTCGATCTCTTCTTCCGTGGTGTAACGGGAGAGGGAGAGACGGACGGAGCCGTGGGCGTAGGTGAAGGGCACGCCCATGGCGCGCAGCACATGGGAGGGTTCCAGGCTGCCGGAGGTACAGGCGGAACCGGAGCTGGCACAGATGCCCAGCTGGTCCAGCATCAGCAGGATGGCTTCGCCTTCCACGTTCTTGAACGCGATGTTGGTGGTGTTGGGCAGGCGGTTCTCGGGATCGCCGTTGACCATGCAGTCAGGGATGGCGGCCAGCAGGCCCTGTTCCAGCTTGTCGCGCAGGCGGGCCACCTGGGTACGTTCTTCCTGCATGTGCTGCCCGGCCAGCTGGGCGGCCATGCCCAGACCGACGATGTAGGGCACGTTCTCGGTACCGGCACGGCGACCGCGTTCCTGGTGCCCGCCGCGCAGGAAGGGACGGAAGCGCACGCCCTTGCGCACATAGAGCACGCCGATGCCCTTGGGCGCGTGCAGTTTGTGGCCGGACAGGGAGAGCATGGAGATGGGCTGCTTGCCAAGGTCGATGGCTTCCTTGCCCACGGCCTGCACGGCGTCGGTATGGAAGAGCACGCCCTTTTCGGCGGCCATCTCCGCCATGCGGCTGATGGGGAAGACGTTGCCCACTTCGTTGTTGGCGTACATGATGGAGACCAGCGCCGTGTCGTCGGACAGGGCGGCGGCGTATTCGTCCAGATCCAGACGGCCCTTGTTGTCCACGCCGAGCAGGGTCACGCGGTAGCCCTGGCGTTCCCAGTACTGGGCCACGTTGAGGATGGCGGGATGCTCCACGCGGGTGGTGATGAGGTGGCGCTTTTCGGGCTGGGTCTGCAGGGCGGACCAGATGGCGGCGTTGTCGCTTTCGGAACCACAGGACGTGAAGATGATTTCGTCGGGATGGGCGCCCAGCAGGGCGGCCATGCGTTCGCGGGCTTCTTCCACGGCGCGGCCCACCTGGCCGCCGAAGGTGTGCATGCTGGACGGGTTGCCGTACAGATCCGTGAGGTAGGGCAGCATGGCTTCCCGGACTTCGGGAGCCACGGCAGTGGTCGCGTTGTTATCGAGATAGATGGTCTTCATGGCTAGGCTTCCTCGACGACGATATCGGCTTCCACATGTTCACGCAGGACACGTTCCACCAGGTTGCGGATGGTCACTTCGCTGGAGCGGCACTGGGCGCAGCGGCCGCGCAGGGACACGACCACGCGCTTGCCGTCCACGTCCACCAGCTCGATGTCGCCGCCGTCGGCGGCCAGCTGGGGACGGATCTCTTCTTCGATGGTCTTCATGACCAGCTGCATGCGCTGCACGTTGGTCATGCGGGGCTTACTGACCGGGCGCAGTTCGGTAAGGGGCTTCTGCTTGAGCTCGGCGGCCAGGATCTCGGCGATCTGGTCCTGGCAGTCACCGCAGGCGCCGCCGGCCTTGGTGTAGTTGGTGATCTCTTCCACGGTCTTGAGGCCGTTCTCGCGGATGGCGCGGATGATCTGGGCATCGGTGATGCCGAAGCACTTGCAGACCAGGCGGCCTTCCTCATGGGCGTGGGGCACGGGCGTCTCGCCCTTCCACTGGCGGATGGCGGCTTCCAGAGCCTCCTGGCCCATGACGGAGCAGTGCATCTTTTCCTTGGGCAGGCCGCCCAGGGCTTCGGCGATCTCCTTGTTGGTGAGCTTGAGGGCGTCTTCGGCCTTCATGCCCTTGACCATGTCGGTCAGCACGGAGCTGGAAGCGATGGCGCTGGCACAGCCGAAGGTCTCGAAGCTGGCCTTTTCGATGATGCCTTCATCGTTGATCTTCAGATAGAGCTTGAGGGCGTCGCCACAGGCCAGGCTGCCCACTTCGCCGATGGCGTTGGCATCTTCCATGGGGCCGGCGTTATGCGGACGGAGAAAATGTTCATGGACGGCGTTAGTGTAGTTCCACATGATGTTCTCCCGGATCCTGGCAACAGGATCTTTCTGATTCGATGATGTTTTGCAGGGTCTGGTGGCGCAGGAAGTCGCGGACGTGTTCGTCCAGCTGATGCCAGAAGGCCCTGGTGGAGCAAAGCCCCTCGCGCTGGCAGACTTTGCCGCGTCCGAGGCAGGAAACGGGGGATATCTCGCCTTCCAGATGCAGGAAGACATCCTCCATATTGATTTCTGACGGTGGTTTGGACAGGGCATAGCCCCCGCCGGAACCGCGTACGGCACGCAGGATGCCCAGCGGCTTGAGGGCGCGCACGATCTGTTCCAGATAGCCGGGGGAGATGGATTCCTCCTGGGCTACCTGCCCCAGCTGGAGCAGGGAGTTGTCGGGCTGGGCCGCCAGGCGCAGCAGGAAACGGAGACCGTAGCGGGTTCTGGTGGAAAACTTCATAGCAGCCTCGCTCAGGAGTTTTGACCCTGCATGACGAAGTCGTAGGGGGTTTCCTGATAAACGTAGTAGTTGAGCCAGTTGTTGTAGAACAGGTGGGCATGGGCCCGCCAGTTCATGCGCGGCAGCTGGCTGGGATCGTCATTGGGATAATAGTGGCTGGGCACATGGGGATTCATGCCGCGGGCCAGGTCCCGGCGGTATTCCGCGTCCAGGGTCCCGCGGTCGTATTCCAGATGACCGGTCATGAAGACCTGGGAGTGATCCAGGCTCTCCACCAGGGTCAGGCCCGCCTCGTCGGATTCGGCCAGGATGCGCAGGTTGGGCGTCCGGCGCACGTCTTCGGCGCGGACTTCGGTGTGGCGCGAATGCGGCGCCGGGAAGTCGTCGTCGAAGCCGCGGAACAGACGGCAGTCGGGGTGCAGGACCTGGTGGCGGAAGATGCCCGAACGCTTTTCAGGCAGTTCGTACTTGGGCACACCGTAAAAGTGGTACAGGGCGGCCTGGGCGGCCCAGCAGATGTAGAGCGTGGAGAAGACATGCCCGTTGGCGTAGGTCATGATGTCCAGCAGTTCCTGCCAGTAGTCCACCTGTTCGAAGGGCAGATGCTCCACGGGAGCCCCGGTGACGATCATGCCGTCGAAGCTGCGGTGGCGGATCTCGCTGAAGGTCTTGTAGAAACGCTCCAGATGCTGCAGGGGCGTATTCTTGGACTGATGCTCCGCCGTGCGCAGCAGGGTGATGTTGACCTGCAGGGGCGAGTTGCCCAGCAGGCGCAGCAGCTGTGTCTCGGTGGCGATCTTGGTGGGCATGAGGTTGACGATCACGATGTCCAGCGGACGGATGTCCTGGCGGACGGCGCGTTCGTCGGTCATGACAAAGATGTTTTCACTTTCCAGAGCGCTGCGTGCGGGCAGGTCGGCGGGAATCTGGATGGGCATGGCTTCCTCGTTGGTCAAGATGTGTTCCGGAATAAAACATAGTTATCTGCTATGTTTTTGTCAAGGCTATTCCGGGGATTTTTGTAAGGATTTACCTGGGCAGGCGGACGGTGTGGCAATGCAGGGCGGCGTGGCTGCCGGCGGCTTCCTGCGCCTGGCGGGCCAGATGTTCCAGCGCGGCGCAGCAGGGGACGCTCATGCGCAGCAGGGTGACGCTGGCAGGGCGCATGGCGAACAGGCGGGCCAGACGTTCGGCATAGTCACCGTTGTTGTCCAGCTTGGGGCAGGCGATGACGGGGATGCGGCCCTGCAGCCAGTCCGTATGCAGACCGGGCAGGACGAAGCCGGAGCACTGGGCGGCCAGCAGGACGTGGGCCCCGCTCAGGAAGGGAGCCTGGGGCGGCAGCAGACGCAGCTGGATGGGCCAGCTGGGGGTACGGGCACGCAGGCTGTCGGGGATGTCGTTGTCGGCAGCGGAAAGGAGAGGCGTCAGGGCGGGAGCGGCAGCGATGTTGCCGGGGGCGGCGAACGTGCGGGGCCGGCTGCCGGGGCAGCCTTGCGGACGGGCCTGGCCATCGCGGGCGGCCTTGGCCGCCAGGGCGGCCGCTTCGTCAAAGGCTTCGGCCTCGCGCATGACGATGCGCAGGGCTCCACGGGGACAGTTCAGGCAGGCGCCCAGGCCGTCGCAGTAACTGTCGCGGATCAGGCGGGCCTTGCCGTTTACGACGGCAAGGGCACCTTCGGCGCAGTCCAGCACGCACTGGCCGCAGCCGTCACATTTTTCTTCGTCGATCTCGATGATGGGACGTTCCATAACACCTCAGGCTTTCAAAAGGATATCTACAAGTTCTTCGGCATCGGCGGCCACCATGTCCGCTCCGGCGGCCTGTACCTCGGCCGCGCCGCGGAAGCCCCAGGCCACGCCTACGGCCGTCATGCCCGCATTGCGTGCCGTCATCATGTCCACGTCGCTGTCGCCCACATAGGCGCAGTCCTGCGGGGCCACGCCCATGGAGGCAGCCATCTGCAGAAGGACCGTGGGGTCGGGCTTGAGGGGCGCGTCATGACGGCCGCCGCGCACCGCGTCGAAACGGATGCCGGGAAAATGCAGCGGGACCAGGGCACAGGTAAGGTCTTCCGGCTTGTTGGAGAGCACGGCCAGCCGGAGCCCGGCATCCTGCAGGCGGCCAAGGGCCGCGACAAGGCCGGGATAGGGCGTGGTGCGGATGCTGAGGTGGGCGGCATAGTAGCGGCGCCCTTCTTCGGTCAGGGCATCCAGACGTTCCTGCGGTCCCTGGGCCACCACGGATTCGGGCAGGGCCCGGCGCATGAGGATAGGGAAGCCGTTGCCGACCATCCGCCGGTAGGCGCTGACAGGATGGACAGGGTAGCCGTGGGCGGCAAGGACGGCATTGCAGGCGCCGCCGATGTCGGCAAGGGTGTCCAGCAGGGTTCCGTCCAGATCAAAAAAACAGGCTTTCATGTGACCTCCGAAAGATGGGCCGGGCAGGGTGGCCGTCAAGGCAGGACGCAGTATAGCCGCAAAATCATCCGGCGGCAAATGTCATGCCGTTTTCACAAGTCGTGGATAGCCTGCAAATTCTGGACATGGATACGGGCTGTTTGCTATTCTGGAGTCCGGTGGCGGATCTCGCTGCCGTCTGATTTGGGAGGTTATGTATGCCCCGACACGTTTTGACTCTCAACGATCTTGGTGAAGAAGGCTCCTGGCTGCTGGTCCAACAGGCACGCGGGATCCCTGATGCGAAGAGCCGTACCGACTTCATGACGGAACGCACGGCTGTGCTGCTGTTCGCGCAGGATTCGTTCGCCGAGCGGCTGTGCGTTTCGGCGGCTGTGCGGCAGATGGGCGGGTCCCTCGTCTTCCAGGGCGCCACGGGCGGCTGGAAGTCCGAGGTGGAGCGTTACCAGCGCCAGATGCTGGCCGTCATCGACTATTTTGTGGACTGCATGTACGTCTACGGCATCCCCGGTCTGGCCACCTCGGTGGACAGGGACCTGGTGCAGTTCCCCATCATCAATGCCGGCAGCCCTGATGCCCATCCGGCTCATGTGCTGGCCGACGTGGCCTGCATGCTGCGCTATACCCGGGACGATCTCAAGAAGGCCCGCGTAGGCTGGCTCGGTTGCACCAACGGCACCCTGTTCTCCCTCATCGAGGCCCTGCGCTACTTCCCCTTCAGCCTGCAGGTGGCCCTGCCGCCGCTGGAGGACCGTCCCACGCTGGAGACCTATGCCCGTCATTGCGGCGTGAAGGTGGACTTTGTGGATACGCCCCAGCAGGCCGTGGAAGGCTGCAACTTCGTCTATGCCGGTTGCCGTTCGGGACTGGATGACGAGCTGGCGCAGCAGTGGAAGGTGGATGATGCCCTGCTGTCCCATGCCGACCAGAAGGCCCGCGTCCTGCTGGGCACCAGCCCCATGCAGGCCATCGAGGTCGCCAGCGACATCCTTGCCAGCCCGGCATCGCTGCTGCTGTTGCAGTCGGAAAACCGCCTGCGCGTGCACAAGCGCCTGCTGCACTGGGTCTTTTTGGAAAACGAACGGGTCATCTAGCCCCCGATCATCCTTCAGATGTTCACGATGGCTGTCCGGTCTTGCCGGGCAGCCATCTTTCATTTTTTGGGGTCCTTTCCCCTTCCTGGGCGGGCAGCTCGTTCCCTGGGGCTTTCAGCGAAAGGGGATCTCCAGACGATGCCGGATGATGGGGCGGGGGGCTTCGTTCTCCGGGATGGCCAGAGCCACGGCATAACCATCCCGGCCGATGGCGCAGGGGGCCCACCAGTGTTCGCCTTCGTCCGGAAGGGCTTCCTGGATGCTGGCATGGTGCCCTCCGCTCTCAGCGGAGACGAGCACCCTGTCCAGACCGGTGCCCAGCCCCTTGCCGCATGCTTTCATCACCGCTTCCTTTCTGACCCACATGCGATAGAAGCCGCGGGCATAATCGTCCGGGGGCAGCGCATCGAGGGCCAGGCGTTCCCGGGGATGGAAAAAGTCCGCGATACCGTGTGCATCCACAGCGCTCCCCGTCCACTGGATGTCACAGCCGATGGGGCAGCCCTCACAGACGGCCAGCAGGGCTTCCGTACCGCTGTGGGAGATGCTGAAGGGAAGGTCGCGCCAGCAGGGTTTTCCCCACGGACCGTAGGAGAAAACGATGTCGCAAGCCCGGACATCCGGCCTGTGGGCGGCAAGGATGGTCTTTGCGCAGGCCCGGCAGAGAAGGAAGCGGCTGCCGTCGCGGGGCCTGCAGAAACGGGCCCCGCGTTCCAGCTCCTCGGGGGAAAGAAGGGGGCGCGCCCAGGAAATGCCGTTCTCCGCATGGGCCAGGCTGAACCGCCAGAGATGGATGGCGGCCGAGCGGTACACACGTTTGCGGCCGGAACAGAGGACACCAGTGGTCATCAGAGGAACTCCCGGAAGCGGATGGTGACATATTTGAGCATGCCGAAGAGCTGCACGATGGCGATGTTCACACGCGTAGACAGCGTCAGGCCGCTCAACGGCAGGCCGTGGAAGAAAGGAGTTTCGCTCACGGCGGCGAAACGGGGGGACAGGGAGGCCAGGGCCGGGACCTTGTCGATGCAGAACGTCATGGGCGCATTCCTGTTGCCGGAGCGGGCCACATAGCGGTTGCTGATGCGCATGCCGAGGGAGGACACCGCATCGAAAAAAAGCGTCCCCCCGGGAAAACGCCCGCTGAGGAAGGGCAACAGCGCCCCCATCAGGTCCGTGGGCTGATAGTGGAACACTCCGGCTGCCAGAAGGAGGACGCCCCGTTGCCCCGGGGCCTCCACGGCATCCGGCCAGAGGGGATCGAAAATGTCCCGTGCCAGGAGCCTGTGCCCTTTGGCAGGCGGCAGGAGCGCCTGCCGGGCCCGGATGACTTCCGGCAGGTCCACATCATACCAGACAGCCTCGGCAGGGGGCTTGCGGTAGACGGCGGTGCTGAGGCCGCAGCCCAGGTTGATGATGGTTCCTTCGGGGTGGCGGGCAAGGAAGTCCCGGACGGTGCGATCGATGTTCATCTCGCGGGCCAGGCAGCAGACCTGGCCGTATTCCTTGAAGGATCTCCTGATCTCCGAGAAATCGAAGTCCAGTTGTTTCAGAACGTCCACGGCGACGGGGTCGTAGGCGGCCCGCGGGTTGGCCCGGCAGGGAGTGGCGCAGCACCACAAGGGGATGAGGAGCGTTCTGGCGATATCGTCCGTGAGGCACGCTTCTATTTTCATGGCAGCTCCGTGGATCGGCATCCGTTTGGGGCTCAGAACGAGTACCGGACGCCGAGATAGAGATGGTCGTTCCTGTCATACTGGCCAAGGTCGTTGCGGCGGTCGCCGCCAAAAAGCATGTAGCCGGCCAGGAAGTGCAGGTCGTCGCTGTATTCGTATTCGGAAAAGATCTCCACGCAGTAATCCCCGTTGCTGGCGAAAAGCTCCCCGCGTATGCCGGCCGTCAGGCTCTCGTCCAGGAATTTGTCGGAGACGGACCAGCTGATGCCGTAGCGGTCCCTGTCCTTGCCGGGCACGGCATCGCCGTCGTGGCTGAAGAAGAAGGCCTGGAGGTTGACGTTCAGGTTTGTCAGAAAATTCCTGTCCCATCCGAGGATGGCCTCGTAGTCCGTGCGGCGCTCCACCGTGATCTCGTCGGACTGGAAGGGATAGCCCGCCTTGATGGTGAATTCGCCCCGGAAGGTGGAGTCCCACAGGGATACGGCGGTATTGATGCCGAACGCCGTATAGGGCTCGTAGATCTCCTTCACCAGGGCCTGCATGCGCTGCCTGTCCAGACTGGCCGTGTAGAGAGGCTTGTGCTCGTAGCCCCGGTAAAAAAGGAAAGCCACGTCATAGCCCGGGCGGAAAAATTTGAGCCGCGCTGCCGCTTCCGGCTCGAAAGGGCCGTCCTCACGCTGGCGGCGGACGAAACCCGCACGGGCGTACTGGCGCAGGGTTCGCAGCGAGCTGTCTTCCCAGGGCGAGCCGTATTCGGGCAAGCGGCTGAAACGGGGGAAGGGGATGAGCACAAGGTCGAGCAGGCCCGCGCCGTCGAGGTTGGCCCGCAGGTCGACGGCCCCCACCGAAAGCCTCTGGCTGCTGCGGGCTGTGGCGATGGGGTTGCGGAAGTCCACGGGATTGATGATGTCGAAGGTGCTCAGGCTGTCGGCTTCTCCCCAGCGTATCTGCTGCATGCCGATGATGAGGTCCAGATACCGGGAGTCCAGGGTCACATAGGCCTCGCCCAGTTCGGGCGTCACGATGTGTTCCTCGGAGTCCCGGCGCCCGGGCACGGAAAGGTCGGCATCCACATGCCCGCTGACGTAGCCCCGTATCCAGGAGTCCTGGTTGATATTGGCTTCGAGCCGGAAGCGCTGGGCCGCGGACAGGGGGGTCGCCTTGTAGGGCGACTGACGGTAGGTCGTTTGCAGACTGCCGGACAGTTTCAGCCAGTCCGGCATGAGGGGCCTGTCCCCGTCCGCTCGGGAAAGGGAGGGGAAGAGCAGCAGGGCGGCAGCCAGCAGCATGGCCGCGGTACGGAAGCGGACAGAGCGGCACAGGCGCATGCCTTCGGCTGCGGGGCGGGGAAAACTGGCAAAGGGCATGGTGGGCGATCCGACGGGAAAGGTTGTGGAGAAGGTCTGCCGGGGCGGGGAACCGGGAAGGGCCGTGGAGGCCCCTCCCGGAAGGACGGAACTAGCGCTGCAGGGCGCTGTGCTCGAAATAGGCGTCGCTCAGGCCGACGTCATAGCGCAGGTTGGACCAGTCGATGACGGTGAAGGAGCCTTCCCTGGGGCGTTCGACGCGCATCTGCGTCACGGTCCAGATCCCGTCGATTTTTTCCTGGCGGGAGAAGAAGAGTTTTTTCACCAGACGGTCTTTCTTGTCATAGTAGTCCGCCCGCAAACGCAGCAGGGTATCCTTGCGCACCCACTGCACCTGGCGGGAATACTGGGTCTCTTTCCCCTTTTTGGGGGTGCGCTCCAGGACATAGCAGTCGATGCCGTCCACGTTCTCCTCGCCTTGCAGCAGGTAGTCGTACTCGTCCACGTCATCGAGGTTCTGGATGTCTTCATTGGAGAGGTCACTGCGCATGAATGAGGCGAACTTGCTGGAACCGCTGATGCGGCGGACAAGGCTCTCGGCCGGCAGGTAGACCCACATGTCGTCATCCTGCTCCAGGCCGCGGTAACTCCAGACGAGATATTTGGTGCCGTTGACGTCGGCGGGCCTGTCGAACACGATCAGGCTGTATTCGTCTTTGCCGTCCTTGCCGAAATGCTTGGAATAGGTCTTGAAAGAGCGCGTCAGCACCTTGCCGCCGCGGTTGATGCTCATGACGGCTTCGCTGTAGGAGTCCTGGCTCGTGTCGACCTGGTCCATCCGGACGGCCAGATCGTAGCCCGCCTTGACGGGGTCTGTGATCGCGGGAGCGGCCTGGGCGCTGCCGGCAAGGAGCAGCGTGCAGAAGAAAAGGGCAAAGAGTCTGTGCGATGCGATGGTCATGGAGTTCTCCTTTCGGGATGATGGTGATGCTCAGGCACGGACCTGCGGCTCGTGTTCCTTGCCCAGGGGCTTGAGGAAGGAGAGCAGGGCCGGGGAAAGGGTGAGGTCGGCGAGGCAGCCCCAGAAAAAGGCCGCCGCCCCAAGGATGCCGAATTGCCCCGTGGTCCTGACGGCAGAAAGCGTGAAGACCAGGAATCCCAGCATGAGGGATATGGTCGTGAAGGTGACGGGCTGTCCTACCGTGCGCACGGTCGCCAGCAGGCTTTCACGATAGGTCCCCTTGCGGGCGAACATGCGCTGGAAGGTGACGTAGAAGTGGGTGGTGTCGTCCACGCATACGCCGATGATGACCGAGGAGAAGATCATCAGGACAAGGCTCAGGTCGATACCGGCAAGCCCCATGAGGCCCATGGGCATGAGGATGGGCACGATGTTGGGCAGCATGCTGATGCAGCCCAGCACCACGGAGCGCAGGCACAGGATCATCATGAGGCCGATGGTGATGACGGCGCTGGCAAGGCTGGCGGCCTGGCCGGAGCCCACATAATCGGCCACGGCGGTCAGCCAGGCCATCTGGCCCGTGTATTCCACGCGCAGCCGTCCGCCCAGCCGGTCGCGGACGAAGGCATCCATCTCCTGCATGAAGGCCCGTACTTCCTGGGTGCCCATATTCCGTGTCTGGATATGGATGCGCGCCACATCGCTGAGCAGGCTCAGCTCCCTGTCCAGGTTCTTCCCGCCCGACGTTTCGTAGAAGAACAGGTACTGGCCGGCCAGTTCCTGGGAATCCGGCAGGCGGTGGAAGGCCCCGTCATCCCCGTGCAGGACTTCATTGATGCGTTTGATGATGTCCACGATGCTGTGGGTCTTGACGGTGCCGGGCAGGCTTTCGGCGTGGCGCTGCAGGAGCTCCATGTCCTGCAGGAAACGGAGCTCGCGGGCGCCGTTGGCCTTGCCGCTGTCCACCATGATCTCCAGGGACATGGAGCCGCCCATGAAGGTATCGAAAAAGTCGGAGTCCCGGCGCAGTTTTTCCGAGGTGCTGATGTCCTTGACCGTGTTCGTTTCCACCACGACCCGCTGGTACAGGCAGGCCCCGGCCAGGGACGTCACGAGGAAAAAGACGATCACGAGACGCGCATGATCGATGGACCAGCGGGCCAGTCCTTGCAGGGCCGCATCGAGGCGGCAAAGCAGACGGTCATGGACGCCCCGCCGGATGGTCGCCTCCTGTTCCGGGCGGATCATGTAGGCGATGGGCGTCAGCGTGATGGCCAGGACGAAGGCGATGGCCACGCCGATGGCGGAGTAGATGCCGGCCATGCGTATGGGGATGATGTCCGTGGTGAGGAAGGAGAGGAAGCCCATCATGGTCGTCAGCGACGTGAACAGGCAGGGGATGAAGACCTCCCGCATGGTCTCGACCATGGCTTCATGATGGACGGTCCCCCGACTGCGGAGCAGGTGGTACCCGGCGATGATGTGCACCGTGTCCCCGATGCAGACGGAAAAGAGCATGGTGGGCAGCATGATGTCCATCATGGAAACGGTCCAGCCCGCCAGGCTGATGATGCCCATGGTCAGGATGATGCTGATGCAGATCACGGCCACGGGAGCGATGACGGCCCGGATGCCGTTGCCCATGCGGAACAGCAGCAGGGCCTGGAGCATCAGGCAGACCAGGGTCAGCTTGACGGTCTCCTTGCGGGTGATCTTGTCGCTTTCGTAGTCCTGGACGGGCGGCCCGGCCAGATGGGTTTCCAGAGAGGCGAATTCCGGCCGTTGCAGGACGCGGTACACTGCCGGGGCGATGTCTTTGCGCGGGTCGTCGGCCCCGTCGGGATAGCGTTCGCATTCGAGCACTATGGTGGCGATGGTGGCGTCGGGCGAGATCAGGACGTTCACGAAGTCGTCCAGGGCCAGAGCTTCTCTTTTGAATGCCCTGATGGCCTCGGGATCATCAGGGATCTCTTCGAGGCCGGGACCCACAATGACCTCGTCCCCGTGAGCGCGGATGTATTCCGCCGACCCCAGCCACTTGACCTCCCTGATGTGGGGCACGTCCTTTTCCAGGGCCAGCGCCAGGGAATCCAGGAGTCGCAGCGTGTCACGGTCGAAGATGTCCCCGCCGTTCCTGACGGCCACATAGACGAAGTCTTCATTGCCGAAGAGCTCCCGGAAGCGTTCGATGGCCACGACGGCGGGATCGTCGTCCGTGAAGAAGGATTCATCGGAGTTGTCGAAGCGGAGGTCACGCATCAGGAAAAGGGACCCGAACGTGAGCACGGCCACCAGCAGAAGGACGCCGTAGCGCCAGGTCTCCAGAAAGCCGACGAATGTGCGGGCGCGGGTCAGGGCGCGGGACTCCTTCATCGGGTCTGCTCCAGCATGCGGCCGAGTTCCTCACGCAGGAGCATCAGGAAGGTGTCCTCGTCCTTTTTGAGGAAAAAGTGGTCGCCCGGCAGGATGTGCGCGGCGAACGCCCCGCGGGTCTGTTCCCGCCAGGCCTCGAGGTCCTGCCGGCAGACTTCGTCATCGGCATCCCCGGAAAAGACGCACAGGGGCACATCCAGGCAGGCATCGCAGACATAGCTTTCGTCCATGGCGAAATCCGCCCGCAGCAGCGGCCGGAACATGCGCATGAGATCCGGCTCGCGCAGGATCTCTTCCGGGGTCCCTGCCAGCTGTCGCAGTTCCGCGTCGAAAGCCTCGTCGGGAAGGTCGCTGAGCAGTTTGCGGGGCGGCATGTGGACGGGGCGGCTCCCCGAGACCAGCAGCAGAGCGGGCGGACGGCCCTGGAGGACAAGGCGGCGCGCCACCTCGAAGGCGATCTTGGCCCCCATGCTGTGGCCGAAAAGGATGCAGGCACCGTCGAACCAGCCGCGGCCTTCCTCGGCTTCGAACAACGCATCGGCCAGGCGGTGGATGCTGTAGTAGCGCGGTTCGCGGAAGCGTTCCTCGCGACCGGGCAGCTGTACGGCCCGGACATCGGCCAGGCCCCGGAGGTTCCTTTCCCAGTTGCGGTAAAAAGAGGCGCCGCCTCCCGCATGGGGAAAACAGAACATCTTCGGCCGGGCGGGGGAGGCGCCGGCGTGCCCGGAAATCTCCTGCGGCCCCGCGAGCCATTTGCCAGTATCCATGGTTCCTCCTTGTCGTCATGCTGCCCGTGCCGGGTCGTCCCCGGCACGGGCAGACCGGTTAGGCGTGTTTTTTCAGTAGACGGGCCAGTCTGGCGGCGATGGCATCCACGCTGCCGGGATCATGGAGCAGGTTCCAGTGGTCGGCATCCACGGCCAGCTCCTCGAAGCCCGATCCCGCCAGTCCGCGCCAGTAGGCCGTGCGGGCGTCGTCCTCTTCCATGCTGTTGCTGCGGACGTAGAGCACGGGCAGGCCTTCCAGGGGCTGCGGCGCATAGGAGCGCAGGGCCCTGAGGTTGGCGTCGATGATCTCCATGACCCGTCCGGCCATTTCCAGGTCGTCCTTTTCCACGGCAAGCTGTCCGCTGCTGCGCAGGGCCTCGGCCAGGACGCGGGCCCGTGCGGGGGCGTCCAGTGCGGCCAGGTCCCCTTCGCTCATGCCCAGGGCCGCAAGGGCCTTTTGGGGCGCGGGGGCCACCAGCCCGAGCAGGGCGGCAGGATCATGGGCGCGGCTGTCATAGAGGCTGTCCCAGGCGGGCTTTGAAGGCGGATCGAGCAGGACCAGCGGCAGCAGGTGTTCTCCCTGGCCGCCGGCCAGCAGACGGCGGGCCGTTTCCCAGGCCAGGAAGGCCCCCATGGACCATCCGCCCAGCAGCAGGGGCCGCGGGAGCCCCTCCACGGCCTCCAGGGCCGCGGTGACCATGTCCGGGAAGGCGGTACGCAGGGGACCACCATCGAGGCCGGCGCTCTGGAGGGCATGGAAGGAGACCTCTCCGAGCTTGGCGGCCAGCGGGGCATAGGCGTTCACGAGGCCTTCCACGGGATGCATCATGCACACGGTCGCGGGGCCGTCAGCGTCATGCAGGCAGACCAGTTCGCCGGCAGAGGCACCCGGGGCCCTGTGGTCCACGAGGGCGGCCTGTGCGGCCACGGTGGGGGCCTGCAGCAGGTCACGCAGGGTCAGACGGCAACCGAACTCCCGCTCCAGCTGCCGGAGCAGCTGGAAAGCGGAGAGGGAGTCCCCACCGCTCAGGAAGAAGCTGTCCGTCACGCCCACGTCGTCCACCCTGAGGACGTTTTTCCAGATGGCGGCCACGGCCTGTTCCGTCCTGGTCCGGGCGGTGACGCCCGTACGGGGGCGCTGCCGTACGGCACCGCCTGACAGGCGTTTCCTGTCCACCTTGCCGTTGCGGGTCAGGGGCATCCTGTCCAGCAGCGTCCACGAGACGGGGATCATCCAGGCAGGCAGGTGCCCGCGCAGATGGTCTTCCAGAGGACGGGGCGTGAAGCGTGCCACGGACGACGGGCCTTCGCTGAGGATGACCTCCAGCCCCAGACGGCTTTCCAGGGAGGCGGGGGGCATCAGGAAGGACGGCCGGGAAAGGCCCGCCTCCGTCAGCGCCTTCGTCCACAGTTCACGGGTCAGCAGCGGCTGCTCGGGACGGAATTCCTCGTCCCGGGCGCTGTCGAAGCCCTGCTGGAGCCCCATGCTCAGGTCGAAGGGCAGCTGGAAGACGGTCTCCTCCTGCATGAGCAGGATCCCGGACGGCTTGAGCAGGCCCGCCAGGTACTTCAGGCTCCGCCTGATGTCTGCCGCGTCATGCAGGACATTGCCCGCAAGGATGAGGTCATAGCCATGCGGCTCGAAGCCCATGAGGCGGGGATCCTCATCAAGGTCCAGCAGACGGTAGTTGACGAAGGGATAACCGGCGAACTCCTCGCGGGCCCTGTTCAGGAAGAAGGGGGAGATATCCGTGAAGTCATAGGTCACGCCGTTGTCCGGCAGGCCGGGCAGGACGAAGCGCGTCACGGTGCCGTAGCCGCCGCCGACTTCGAGGATGCGGAAACCGTTCCCGGAAGCCGCCGCCAGCCCGGTCACCAGATCCGCCGTCAGCCGGTTGCTGGCGCCGAAGATCTTCTGGTAGAAGCCGGGCACTTCCGCGGACGTGTAGAATTCCGCCGAGTGCACGTCTTCCCTGAGGATGGCGGGGAGCTCGCGCACGGTGCGGGCCAGCAGGGCCATCTCCTGCGGGCTGTAGCCCAGTTCTCCGGCCCTGTCGGCGCAGAAGGCCAGGCAGGCTTCCCTGTCGGGAGCCGTGCCGCGACGCTGCCATACGCCGTCCCCGTCCCTGTCCGCGAGGCCCAAATCGTGCAGGGCCTTCACGGCCCGCGCCAGCCAGCGCCCGTAGCGGGGACTGATGCCGCTGTCGTGCAGGAAGGTCTCCGTGTCACGGTAGCCGTGCCCGAAAAAGCCGAGCTCTTCCAGGGCCGCGGTGACGGCAGCCGCATAGAGTTCCTTCATCTTGTCCCAGACAGGCAGGAAGCGTTCCTCGTCAAGGCCTTCCCGGCCGTCCGCCCGGAGCGGGAGCCCGTCCTCCAGACGGCTTGCGGCGCGTTCTTCCCGCACGATCTCGCCCCGGTGTCCGGGATCGGCTTCCACATAGGCTGCCAGCGACAGCTCGCCTTCCGCGCCCTTGTGGAGCAGGACGGCCGCATTGTTCACCGCAGGATGGGCTTTGAGCACGGATTCGATCTCGCCCGGTTCCACGCGGTAGCCGTGGATCTTCACCTGCTCGTCCTTGCGGCCGAGGAATTCGAGGGTGCCGTCGTCGTGGTAGCGTGCCGTGTCTCCCGTGCGGTAGAGGCGGGGATGCCCGTCCCCGGCCGGCAGGAAGGCCCCGGCCGTCTTTTCGGGATCGTTCCAGTAACCGAGGGCCAGGCCGTCTCCGCTGATGTAAAGGTCTCCGGCGACCCAGTCGGGACGCGGCTGGAGACGGTCATCCAGGACGGCGAAGGCCTGGTTGGCCAGCGGTCTTCCGTAAGGCACGGAGGCCCAGCGGGCATCGTCCGGGCCCGTCTCGTGGAAGTTGGACCAGATGGAGGCCTCGGTGGCGCCGCCCATGGCCATGACCCGGATGCCCGGGACGAGCTGCTTCAGGCGCGGCGGCAGGGACTGCGGGATCCAGTCGCCGCTGAAGATGGCCAGGCGAAGGGGCAGGGGCTGTCCTTCCCCTTCGGCCGCGGCATCCGCCAGCAGCTGGCCGAGGGCCGGGACGGAGTTCCACAGGCTGACCCGGTGCTCATGCAGCAGCCGGACCCAGGCCTGGGGCTGCAGGCTCTCTTCCTCGTCCGGGATGACGACGGCGCCGCCGGCTGCCAGCAGGCCGAAGATGTCGTACACGGAAAGGTCGAACGACAGCCGGGCGAGGGCGAGGATGCGGTCCCCGGCATCCACGCCGTACCGCCGGTTGACGTCAAGGATGGTGTTCATGGCCGCCCTGTGGGAGATCATGACCCCCTTGGGCGTCCCCGTGGAGCCCGAGGTGTAGATGATGTAGGCAAGATCGTCGGGGGCGATGTCCACCTGCGGCGGGAGCTCGTCCTCGCCCGCTTCGGCCAGCAGGTCTGCCGCCACGAGGCGGATGCCTTCAGGCAGGGGCGCGGCGTCCGAACGGCCCACGACGACACGCACGCCGGCATCGGCCAGGATGGTGGCGATACGGGCATCGGGCTGGCCGGTGTCCAGCGGCAGATAGGCGGCCCCGGCGCGCTGGATGCCCAGGACGGCCACGACCTGTTCCCAGCCTCTGGGCAGGAGGACGGCGACCCGGTCGCCATGCCGTACCCCGGCCGCGTCCAGTTCCCGGGCCAGGGAGCGGCTCAGGCGTTCGGTCTCGCCGTAGGAGAGGGTCCTGTCCGCACTGATGACGGCGGTGGCATCAGGCCGGGACCCCGCCATGCGCAGGAAGGGGGCGAACATGGGCTCGCCGGGCATGTCCAGGGCCGTATCGTTGACCGCCGCGCGTACGGCAAGCTGCGATGCCGGGAGGCGTACCGGCACGGCATCGCCCCAGGCCGCGTCGTCACGGGAAAGGCGGCGCAGGGCCTCGGCGTAGGCTTCGAACATGGCATCGATCATCCCGTCAGGGAAGAGATCGCGTACATAGTCGAAGACGATGCGCAGCTCGCCGTCCACTTCGAACAGCTGATGGTCGAGCCAGACCTGCGGGGTCTGGGAGATGCTGTAGACCTCGTGCCCCATCTGCCCGAGGGCAAAGGTGCCGGAAGAGGCTTCCATGGACAGGGCGCTGGTGAAGATCACGGGCATGATGCCCGCCGCCGTGCCGCGTCTGCGGCCCAGTTCGCGCAGGACGCGGATGCCGCTGAAGGAACGGTGTTCCATGTCGTCCCACAGGCGGCTCCACAGCCGTCCAGCCCGGGTCTCGAAGCTCCCGCCCTGCGTCAGGTCCACCGCCAGGAGGCTGTTGGAGGTGAATTCGCCGACCAGGGCATTGACCTGGCGATGCAGGGGCAGGCGGTTGAACAGGGTCAGATTGATGCAGAAGCGCTTTTCTTCGCTCCAGCACCCCAGAACTTCGGCGAAGGTCGCCAGGGCCACGGCCGTGGGGGCCAGGCCGCGGGCGTCGCCGCGCTGTTTGATGCGCTGCCAGGTCTCCTTGTCGAGGGTCGTCATCCTGCGGCTGAAGACGGGGCGGTCGATGGCGGCAGGGCTGGTGGCCAGCGGCAGCCGCGGCGCGGCGGGCAGGTCATCCAGACGGGCGAGCCAGTAGTCGCGGTCCCTGGCATAGATCCCGGTGGCCCTGTAGCGTTCCTCGGCCAGACGGTAGTCCCGGAAGGTGATGTCCAGCACAGGGAGCTTGTCCTCCTGGCCATTGTAGATGAGCGAGAGCTCGGCGAGCATCTGGCTGATGCCGTGGAAATCGCTCAGGATAAGGTCGAAGCTGAGGTGGATGCGCAAGGCATCATCGGGCAGCAGGGAAACCTCCACCCGGAAGTTGGGCCAGCGGCCCACGTCCAGGACTTCGTGGGACATCTCCATGCGGATGCGCTCGAAGTGGGCCGCGGCTTCCTCCGGGGAGCTCTGGCGCAGGTCATGCCGCCGGATGGTGTAGTGCGGGACTTTCTCCAGCACCTGCTGGCGTTCGCCGTCGAGGATGATCGTACGCAGCATGGGCTGGCGGAGGATGAGACGGTTCCAGGCCTCTTCATAGCGGTCGGCGTCCAGGCCCCGTGCCTGGGCTTCGAAGTAGAAGTGGCAGCTGACGCCGCCGAGGGCCAGGCCGGACTGGTCGCGGCCTATCCAGTAGGCCTGCTGCATGTCCGAGAGAGGGAAGGGCTCGAAAGCCTCTTCCGGCGCGGGGACGAGCAGGGCCGAAAGGCCGGTGCCTTCCTCCTTCGTGGCGGGGGGGCCGGACTGCACGGCCGGTGCCGTTTCCTCTTCGCCGGAGGCCGGGCCGAGGTCACGGGCGAACCTGGCCGCCATGGCCTGCACCGTAGGCGTGGCGGAGACTTCGTGCGGCGCGATGCGGATCTTCAGATCCCGGCTGATACGCTGGAACAGGTCGAGACTGATGAGCGAATCCATGCCCAGGCTGGTCAGGTTGACATCCTCGGGGATGGCATCCTCTTCGAGGCGCAGGAAACCGGCGATCTCTTTCTTGAGATAGGCGCGCAACCGTTCTTCCCTTCCGCTCATGGGAAGGGCGCGCAGTTCCGCGGCAAGCCTGCTGTTGCCCGCGGTCTCGGCCGGGCGGGCGGCAGCGGCGGCGGGGCTGTGCCGGAGCTCTTCGTACATGGCGGCGCCGGCAGTGGCCTGCAGGATGGGCAGCATCCGGTTCCAGTCCATGCGGGTGACGACCTTGCTCCCCTCGCCGGACGCCATGAGCCTGTCGAGGACGGCAAGTCCTGTGGCCGTATCGAAGCCCTCTACGCCCTGCTGGCGGATGCGGTCGAGGATGCCCAGACGCACCACGGTCCCCAGCTCGCCCCAGGCTCCCCAGTTGATGCTGAGGCCGGGGAGGAAGTCAGCGCGGCGGGCAGCCACGAGGGCGTCCATGAACGTGTTGGCGGCCACGTGGTTGGCCTGGCCGTGCGTACCGAAGACCGAGGCGATGGAGGAGAAGACCACGAAGTGGTCGAGCGCCAGATCGCGTGTCAGTTCATGCAGGAACCAGCTGCCGTCCACCTTGGGGGAGAGGACGGTATTGAAGCGGGCCCAGTCGAGACGGGACAGGGGCGCGTCGTCCAGCAGGCCGGCCAGATGGAAGACGCCCGCCAGCGGCATGGCAGAGGGCAGCAGATGCGTGCCGAACGCCTCGGCCAGGGCGGCCCTGTCCGTCACGTCCACTTGCAGGAGGCGGACATCGCATCCTGTTGCGGCTATCTTTTCCACCGCGGCCGCGCCGGCGGAACCGGCCTCAGGCAGGCGGCGTCCCAGCAGCCATACCTGTCCGGCACCGCGGGCAGCCAGGTGGGCGGCCAGCGCCAGGCCCAGGTCGCTCAGGCCACCAGTGACGAGATAGGCCGCCTCCCGGCGGATGCCTTCGTGCCTGGGGGCAAAGTCGTTGCGTACGACGACCTTGCCGATATGGCGTCCTTCGAGCATGTAGCGGAAGGCGTCCCTGGCGGCATCCATGGTGAAGACGCGCCGGGCTATGGGGGTGTAGTGCCCGGCGGCAAAACCTTCCATGACGGCGGCGAAGATGCCGCGCATCTGCGCCTCGTCCTCCTTGCCCAGTTTTTCAAGGTCGACGATGTGGTATTCGATATCGTTCCGGATGGCCGCCACCTGTGCGGGCGTGCGCAGATCGGTCTTGCCGATCTCGATGAAACGGCCGCCTTCCGTCAGGCAGCGCATGCTGCTGTCGGCCAGCTCGCCGGTAAGGAAGTTGAGGACCACGTGCACGCCCTGTCCGCCCGTGGCCTTGAGGACCCGGGATTCGAAGGCCGTGGAGCGCGAGGAGAAGACGTGCTCTATACCCATGGAGCGCAGCAGGGCGCGTTTGCGCTCCGTGCCCGCCGTGGCAAGGATGACCGCGCCGCGTGCCCTGGCGATCTGGATGGCGGCAAGGCCCACGCCCCCTGTGGCCGAGTGCAGCAACACCCGTTCGCCGGGCTGGAGGCGTGCCGCATGGACGAGCGCCTGCCAGGCGGTCATGAAGACGGTGGGGATCACCGCAGCGTCGGTGAACGGCATGCCTTCCGGTATGGAGGCCGCAAAGGCTTCCCGGGCATAGACGTGGGAAGCGAAGGGGCCGTACACGGTGGTGAAGACCCGGTCGCCGGGGCTGAAGCGGGTCACGCCTTCACCAACGGCGGAGACCGTGCCCGCGCAGTCGAGCACCAGGGTCCTGATCTTGTCGGCCACGCCCATGGCTACCATGACGTTCTGGAAGTTCATGCCGTAGGCTTCGGCCGCGATCTCGATCTCGCCGGGCCCGGGAAGACGCCGCTGCAGCGGGGCGACCCGGATGTTCTCGATGCCCGCGCCGCCGAGATCCAGATGGTAGGCCTGCGTTTCGGGACGGGCCAGCGGGGCGTTGCGCACCTGGCGGGCGGCAGGCAGGCCGCGTACCAGACGGGGGGCCAGCAGGCTGCCGCCGCGCAGGGCCAGCTTGTCTTCCTTGTATCCGCGGGCGGTCAGCAGGCCGCACAGAGTGGGAAGCTGGGCCTCGGGAGCGGCCACGGGGTCCATGTCGATGATGACCGGCGCGATGTTGCCCAGTTCGTTGGCCACGGATTTTTCCAGGCCCCAGAGCAGGCTTTGAGCGGGGACGGGCTGATCCGAAGCGCGGGCGGCCTGTGCCTGGCAGGTCAGCACGGCCAGGCGCACGGACGGGCCGTCCTCCTGTGCCGCCAGAGCCTGGGCCAGATGCAGGAAGGCCTGGGCCGTATGGTTCTTGAAGGGAGCTTCGCCGCCGCTGCCCAGGAAGTCGGTCTCGTAGCAGTCCAGGCCCCAGAGGAACACGACGCCCCGGGGCGTACCGCCCTGCCGCCAGTCGCGGATCAGGCGGGCGAAGGCATCGGCATCGCCGGGATCGACGGCAGCCATGTCGTCAGGATGTCCCGTACCGGCGCAGGCCGCGAGCATGGCCGTAGCGCCCTGCTGTTCCAGCGAACGGGCGAGGGCACGGGCAAAATCCGTATCGCGACCGGCCAGGATGAGCCAGTGCCCGGCAGCGTCCCCGGCTTCCGGCATCAGGGCCTGGCGCCAGACCACGTCATAGCACAGGTCGGTATGCTGCCGCTGCCCGGCCTTGAGCAGTTCCAGCGTCTCCTTGTTGGTACGGCGCATGGTAAGGTTGACGATCTCGCAAACGGGCTCGCCTTCGGGGGTGAAGATGGTGAAACTGGCAGAGAACATCTCCTGCCGGAAGCTGTCGCCTTCCTTCATGACGGCCCGGCACCAGACCGTTTCGGGCGCACGCCCGTGGAAGATGACTTTTTCCACGCTGAACGGCATGAAACCGTCGCCCGTGAGGTCATCCTCGGTGGCGGCAAGAGCGGCGACCATGCTTTGCAGGCAACTGTCGAGCAGGGCCGGGTGGATGATGAAACCGCCTTTTTTGCCGCGTTCGGCGCTGTCCAGGGCCACTTCGGCCACAGCTCCGCCCCGGGTGCGCCACAGGCGCCGCAGGCTGCGGAAGGCCGGACCGTACTGCACGGCCCCGTAGGCATCGAATTTTTCGTAAAAGGCCTGTACGTCCACCTCGTCGCAACCTTCACGCAGGCGGTCCAGGTCGACGTTTTCGGCAGAGCGCTCGTGGGCGGGGGCGAGCTGGCCGGAGACATGCTGGTGCCATTCCCCCTGTCCTTGCCCGGCGCCCCGGCTGAAGATCTCGAAATCGGCCCCGTTTTCCGTGGGAGAGACAAGGACCTGTACGGTGCGTTCGCCTTCGTCGAGCATGAGGGCCTCGCGCAGCACCACATTCTCGAGCCGGATACGGTCCGTACCGAAATGATCCATGCCCGCGGCGGCGGCCAGGTCGAAATGCGCCGTGCCCGGAACGACCACGATGTCGAAAACGCGGTGCTGGGCCAGGAAGGGTTGCAGGGTGCCGCTCACCGCCGCCGTATACTGGCTCACGGCCAGGGGGGAGGAGAGGCGCCGTCCCAGCAGGATATGGCCCGTGTCGTCTTCGTCCGGTGCGTCCGTCCGGGCGGGCGCGATCCCGGTACTGAAGGCCTGGCGGCTGCCGTTGCCGTTGCGGGCGATGATGACATGTTCGTCAAGGTCGCCGTCGGCGGGGGCAGGGTAGCAGGCCGTCCTGTCGAATCCTTCCGTGTCCAGCAGGCGGGTCCAGCCCTCGGCGGTCAGGAAGGGATTGTCGCCGCGCAGTTCCCCGTCACGCAGTTTGTCGAGCAGGCAGCCAAAGGATATCTCGAAGCCCATGGCCGGCCGGGGCAGGGTGATCTCCCGCAGGAGGAGCAGGCCGTCCGCGGCCAGCACGGCGCTGATGTGGCGCAGGGCGGCGGTCAGGTCGGCAGTGGCGTGCAGGACATTGGCGCAGACGACGATATCGAACTCGTCGGCATGGAAGCCCTGAAGGAACGGGTCGCGGCTGATGTCCAGCGTGGCATATTCCACGAAGGGGAAGGCGGCGAAGCGGTCCCGGGCCCGGGCCGTGAACAGGGGGGAGACGTCCGTATAGACATAACGGGTGCGTCCTGCGGGCAGGACGGGCAGCAGGGCCGAGGTCGTCCCGCCCGTGCCGGCGCCGATCTCCAGGATGGAGAGGGCGCGGTCCATGGGCAGGGCATCGGCAAGAGCCTTCAGGCTCCTGGCCATGATCCCGTTATAATAACGGCTTTGCGGGGTATCCTGGTAGATGCTCTCCACGGCGTCAGGATTGCCGCCGGGGAACATGACCTGTCTGGGATCCTTGCGGCCTCCCAGTATCTCGCGGAAATTCTCGCCGCAGCGTTTCATGAACGAGAGCAGCGGGATGTTGTCCAGGACAAGGTCCTGACGTTTTTCATGGCATCCTTGTGGCATGGTCATTTCTCCATGTTTCCTATGATTGACGGTCAGAGAGGCCGGAGGCCTCCTGCCGGTCGAGCAGGCTGGTCACACGATCCCTGAGATCCCTGTCCGGAGCGGCCGGGCGGCCGTAAGAGCCGGCGGCGTCACGGGCCAGGAGGCCTTGTTCGGCCAGGTTCTCCAGCAGGCGCGGAAGAAGCTGGTCGTACCGTTCCGGCAGGCCTATGCGTGCGGCGATGTCCCGGGCGGTATGGAAGCCCTCATCCGGGAAGGCCCCCAGATCCGTCAGGGCCTCGAGGGCATAGCCGGAGCAGAAGGTCTCGATCATCCGGGCATGCTCCCGGTATTCGGTGCCGTCGGGGCGGTCGTCTTCAGCGCCGGAGGCGGATTCGGCAGCCCGGGTCAGGCGCTGCCAGATGTCGTCCTGCGAGGCGGCCGGGGCGGCGGTGCTTCCGCTGGCTATGCCGCGGAACGAGTCGTCCACCCAGTGGCGTTCCCCCTGGAAGGGGTAGAGGGGCAGGTGGAGGCGGCCCCAGTGCTGGTCCTGGGCAAATGCTGCCCAGTCCACATCCGCTCCACTGCGGTAGAGGGCGGCCAGGGCCTCGCATGTCTGGCGCCATTCCGGGGTCCCGGCATGCATGGCGGCGACCCAGACGCCGTCTTCCCCGCTGTTCTCCAGGGCCTGCTCGCGGCGGCAGAGGGCCGTCAGCACGCCGGACGGGCCCAGCTCCAGCCAGGCCGCGGGAGCCATGTCCCGCAGCGTGCGGAAGCCGTCGAAAAAGCGCACGGTGGAGCGGATATGCCGCACCCAGTAGTCGGCCCCGGAGATCTCGGCAGGCCCGACCAGCCGGCCGGTGACATTGCTGACCACGGGCAGGCCGGGGGCGTCATAGGCGATGCTTTCGGCCACACGGGCGAAGTCGTCGAGGATGGGATCCATCAGGGAAGAATGGAAGGCATGGGAGACCGGCAGGTGGCGGATGCTGATGCCCAGGCTCCCGGCCTTGTCGGCGATGCGGGCAAGGTCTTCCAGCGGGCCCGACAGGACGGTCTGCGTGGAGCCGTTGACGGCAGCGATGCCTGTCCGTTCCGGCGTGCCGCAGGCGGCGAGCAGGGCGAGGACGTCCTTTTCGGAGGCCAGCACGGCGCTCATGCCGCCCCCGGCGGGCAGGGAGGCGATGAGGCGCCCCCGTGCGGCCACAAGACGTGCGGCATCCTCCAGGCTGAACACGCCTGCCAGGGTCGCGGCCACATATTCACCGATGCTGTGCCCGGCAGCGGCCAGAGGCTGGATACCGAAGGACTGCCACATCCGGGCAAGGGCATATTCCAGACTGAACAGGGCCGGCTGGGTGAAGGCGGTGTTGTCGAGCAGCGCGGCCTTGTCGGCGTCCCACATGACGCGCAGCAGGGGCTCGGGCAGCAGAGGGTCGAAAAGGCGGGCGCAGCGGTCGAGCTCCGCACGGAAGCACGGCTGCGCCTGGTAGAGTTCCTTCCCCATGCCCGAACGTTGCGCCCCCTGACCGGTGAAGAGGAAAACGGGCCTGTGTTCGTCGCCCGTGTTCGTGGTGGTCCACTCCTCGTGCGTCATCGCCGCATCAAGGCCGGAGCGCAGTTCTTCCAGGCTCTCGCCTACCACGGCGAGACGGACGGCGTGATGTTCCCGGCCTTCCTGTGTGGTATGGCAGAAGTCGGCCAGATCGAGACCGTCGGCATCCTGTCCGGCCAGGAATTCCCCATAGCGTCCTGCCAGTTCCTTCAGGGCCTTTTCGCTCCTGGCGGAGACCACCATCAGAGGGTTGGCGGCAGCCCCCGCACTGCGGGAGCTTTCCCGCTGCGGCGCTTCCTCGAGGATCAGGTGGGCATTGGTCCCGCCCACACCGAAAGAGCTGACGGCGGCACGCCGGGGGGAGAAGCCCTGCGGCCAGTCGATGGCCGTCTTGTTGACGAAGAAGGGGGTGGACGCGAAATCGATACGGGGGTTGGGGCTGTTGAAATGGCAGGTAGGGGCAATCCGGGCGTGCTTGATGGAAAGGATGGCCTTGATGAGGCTGGCCACCCCCGCCGCCACTTCCAGATGGCCGACGTTGCTCTTGACCGATCCCAGAGCGCAATAACCGCGTGCGGGGTTGTTGCGGGAGTAGATGCGGTTCAGGGCCTCGACCTCCAGCGGGTCACCGAGATAGGTGCCGGTACCATGCCCTTCCACATAGGCGATGGTGGCGGGATCGACGCCGCTGACGCCCAGGGCCTCGGCGATGACTTCGCTCTGGCCTTCGAGGCTGGGCGCGGAATAGGCGACCTTGGAATTGCCGTCGTTGTTGATGGCCGTCCCCAGGATGACCGCGTGGATGTCGTCGCGGTCGCGCAGGGCGTCTTCCAGGCGTTTGAGTAGCACGACGCCCACGCCGTTGCCTGAGACGATGCCTTCCGCCTGGGCGTCATAGGGGCGGCAATGCCCGTCAGGCGAAAAGATCATGCCTTCCTGGTAAAAATGGCCGTGCTCCTGCGGGATGTCGATGCCGCTGGCGCCGGCAAGGGCCATGTCGCACTCGCCGTTGAGCAGGCTCTGGCAGGCCAGATGCACGCTGACGAGGGAAGTGGAGCAGGCGCATTGCAGGTTGAAGGCCGGGCCCCGCAGGTTGAGCTTGTAGGAGACGCGGGTGCACAGATGGTCGCGGTCCGTACCGATATGGCCCTGCATGAAGCGCGCCGTGCCGTAGTCCGCCAGGTCGGCGCACATATAGTTGACGTAGTAGGTGCTCAGGCGCGTGCCGCCGAAGACGGCGACGGCGCCGGGATAGGTATAGGGATTGTAACCGGCATCCTCCAGGGCGTGCCAGCAGGTCTGCAGGAACTGGCATTGCTGGGGGTCGATGCAGATGGCTTCTGTCGGGGTGTAGCCGAAGAAGGCGGCATCGAACAGTTCCGCATCTTCCATGATGCCCGCGGCCCTGACATAGGTGGGGTCGGCTATGGTCTCCGGATGGATGCCTGCCCCGCGCAATTCGTCGTCCGTGAAAAAGGTGATGGACTCGGTCCCGCTGACGAGGTTTTTCCAGAATTGCCGGGTATCATTGGCACCGGGGAACCGGCAGTCCATGCCGATGACGGCGATGGCGTTCTCCGGGACCTTGTTCGTTTGTGGATGCATGGCATGCCTCGTGCGCATGGCGCTTTTGAAGGGTTGGTGAAAGGATCAGCGTCCGGTCCGTTGCCTGGAGCGGGTGCGCATGCGCCGTTCGGCCCGGTCCATGCCGCGGTCGAAGGCGGAGGCGCTCCCGCCGCCTTCCGGCGCGGATATCTCTTGCGCGGTCGTGCGCGGCGTCCTGTTGTCCAGCCAGGCTGCCAGTGCACGGATGCTGGTGTGCTCGAGCAGGGTCATGAGCGGGATATCCGTGCCCAGGCGTTCCCCGAGGGCGGCCTGTACGGCGACAAGATCAAGGGAACTCAGGCCCATTTCGAAGAAGCGGCTGTCGATGCTTATGTCGTCGCGGCCCAGGACATGCGCGATGGCTCCGGCCACCAGCCGTTCCGTCTCAGATCCGGGCTGTGCCCCCTTCATCCGGGGGAGTTCCTGGTCGGGGTCGAGTACGAGGCTCTTCCTGTCGACTTTGCCGGAGCTGGTCAGGGGAAGGCTTTCCCGCATCAGGATCATGCCGGGGACCAGGAAGGAGGGCAGACGCTCCGCCAGCCATTGCTGGAGCTCTTCCGGCGCCGGAGACGTGCCGGGCCGGCAGGCCACGAAAGCGGCCAGCACCTGGCCCGCCTGCCTGCCCCTGACCGTCAGGGCGGCGGCCTGTTCCACGAAAGGATGCTCCATGAGGGTGTTCTCCACCTCGCCCAGCTCGACCCGGTAACCGTTGATCTTGACTTGATTGTCCTGACGGCCGAGGAATTCGATATTGCCGTCGGGCATGTAGCAGCCCAGGTCACCGGTGGCGTAGAGGTCTTCCCCTGTGCCGGGGTGACGTATGAAGCGCTCGGCCGTGCGTTCGGGATCCTTGAGGTACCCGTCGGCAAGACCGTCACCGGCGATGTGCAATTCGCCGGGGACCCAGTCCGGGCAGTCGCTGCCGTGGCGGTCGAGGATGAAGAACCTCTGGTTGGCCAGCGGTTTGCCGTAAGGGATGCTCTTCCATTGCGGCAGGACGTCTTCCACGGGGAAGAAATTGGACCAGATGGAAGCTTCCGTGGCGCCGCCGAGGCTGAAGAGCCGCAGCTCCGGCCAGAAGGCCCTGATGCGTCCGGGCAGACCCAGGGGGATCCAGTCCCCGCTGAGCAGGGCGCAGCGCAAGGGCGGCAGGGCAGCGGGATGATGCTCCAGATGGGCGGCAAGGATCTGGAGGAAGGGGGGGACGCTGTTCCAGATGCTCACCTGATGCCGGTGCATCAGCTCCAGCCAGTGGGCCGCTTCCAGACGTCTGGCGGGATCCGGCAGGACCAGGGCCCCGCCCGCGCCGAGCAGGCCGAACATGTCCCAGACGGACAGGTCGAAGGTGAAGCGCGAAAGGGCAAGGACCCTGTCCGAAGACCGCAGCCCGGTCAGTTCGTTGACGGCCCTGATGGTGTTGACGGCGCGTTCGTGGCGGATCATGACCCCCTTGGGAGCGCCCGTGGAGCCCGAAGTGTGGATGACGTAGGCCAGCGCGTCAGGACGGCTGACGCATCTTTCGAAATCAAATTCGGAATTCGATTTCAATAAATCCTCATCCATGACCATGACGGGCAGGCCCGCGGGCCAGGGCAGGGACGCATGGCGGCGCTGCACCAGGACGGCCCCGGCCCCGGAATATTCGAGCAGATGCTTGAGGCGGGCAGGGGGGACAGCGGCATCCACGGGCATGTAGGCGGCTCCGGCGCTGCTCACGGCCAGGGCCGCGACCGCTTCTTCCCAGCCGCCGTTGCTGACGACGGCCACAAGGCTGCCCTGGCCGCAGCCCCGGGCCATGAGCCTGCCGCAAAGGGCCTCGGCAGCCCTGCCCAGATCCCGGTAGCTCAGGCAAAGATCGCCGTCCGCCAGGGCCAGGGCCCCGGGGGCATCTCGCAGGGAACGGGCAAAAAGGCTGTCCAGCGTCCCGCGGCCCGCATGGGGGAACTCCCGGGTCGTGGCGTTGGCCGTGCGGCGGCGTCCCAGCTGTTCCTGCGGCAGCAGGGGCAAATGGGTCTGGTGCCAGATCCTGTCGTCCCGGGCCAGCATCCGGAGCAGGCGGCAATAGGCGGAAAACATGCTGTCCACGAGCCCTTCGGGGAAGAGTTCGTCCACGGCATCCCAGTTGAACTCAAGGCAGTCGTCCACCTCGCGGACCTGATGGTCGATCCAGACCTGCGGCGTCTGCGTGATGTTGTAGACCATGCGCCCGAACGTGCGCAGGGCCGGATGGGTGCCGTGCTCGTCGCCGAAGCCGATGGTACTGGTGAAGACGATGGGGATGATGTCGGCGCTGGAACGGCCCGTGCATCTGCTCCATTCGCGGATGACCTCCACGCCGGAGAAGGTGCTGTGATCCATGTCGGCCCACAGCTGGGCCTGCAGGGCCCGTGCGCGCCGGAGGAAGGATGCCGTGCCGTCGAAAGAGCAGGCAAGCAGGCTCACGGACGTGAAGTCGCCCACGATCTCCCCGACTTCGGGATGCAGGGGCAGCCGGTTGAAAAGCGTGACATTGAGAGTGAACTCGTCCCGGCTGCTCCAGCGGGCCAGCACCTCGGCATAGCAGGCCAGCAGCAGGCCGGAGACCGTCAGCTCGTGCGCGGCGGCCTTTTGGCGCAGGTCCGCCCAGGTCTTCCGGTCGAGCTGCGCCGCATGGCGGACGAAGCGCGGGCGCTCCACCTGCGCGGGCGGGACGGCCAGGGGCAGGTCCGGCGCGGGCGGCAGGGCGGCGACACGCTCCAGCCAGTATTCTTTGTCCTTCCGGTAGCGCGGGCTCTTCCTGAAGTCTTCCAGTGCCAGCACATAGTCCCGGAACGAAAGGTCCAGGGGGGCCGGTTCCCGTTCAGGATATCGGTAGAGGCTTTCGAGCCCGTTCATCATCAGGTTCATGCTGTGCAGGTCGGCTACCAGCAGGTCCAGGCTGATGTGCAGGCGGATGGAACCGCCCGGCATCCGGGTGGCGGCCACACGGAACAGGGGCCATTCCTTCGCGGAGAGCACTTCATGCCCCATGCGTTCCCGGCATTCCAGCACCATTTGTTCGGCAGCCCCGGCATCCAGGCCCGTCGCGTCCTGTACCGTGACGGTGAAGGGCGGCACCTCGGGCAGGATGCGTTGCCGTCCGTCCTCCATGATGACGCAGCGCAGCATGTCGTGATGCCGGATCAGCCTGTTCCAGCAGGCCTCCCAGCGGGGAAGGTCCAGATCCTCCGTTTCCAGCTCGAGATAGACGTGGCAGGAGACATTGCCCAGCACGAGGGCGCCTGTCCGGCCCACCCAGTAGGCCTGTTGCATGTCCATGAGCGGGAAGGGCTCATGACGGGCGGCGCTGTCGGGAAGGATGACGGGCAGGTCCCCGTCCTGAGCCCTTTTCCCGGCGTCGAGCAGGGAGGCGATCCGGGAGGCCAGAGCATCGATGGTAGGCTCCTTGAACAGCAGGCTGCGATCCACCCGGATGCGGAACTGCTTTTCCAGCGACTGGAACAGGTCCAGGGCCAGCAGGCTGTCCACGCCCAGCTCGATAAGGTTGGCATCGCCGGACAGGCTCGCGGCGTCGGTCCGCAGGATGGTCGCCACCTTGGCACGGACGGCCCGCATGACGGCATCCCGGCTGTCCCGGCCCGCGCTGTCCGCTTCGGGCGATACGGAGGCTTCGCTGTCGTCCGCTGTGGCGGGGCAGAGCGATCGCAGCAGGGGCGGCAAACGGTCGCTGTCGTAGCCTGCGGCATAGCGGGGCCAGTCCATATGCAGCACGGCGGCCCTGCACTCGTCGCGGGAGAGGAGGCGTTCCATGACGGCAAAGCCTTCCTCGGGCGCAACGGTATGGATGCCTAAACGGGAAAGGGTGCGGAGGTCGGCCTGACGTGCGGCCATGCCGGCATCACGGAAGGCGCCCCAGTTGATGCTGAGGGCGGGCAGGCCCAGATGGCGGCGGTACAGCGCGAGCTCGTCAAGGAAGGCATTGGCCGCCGCGTAGTTGCCCATGCCCATGGGGCCGAGGAAGGAGGCCGTGGAGGAGAACAGGACGAAGGCTTCCAGCTGGTGGTCCAGCGAGAGCCGGTGCAGGTTCCAGGCGCCCTCCGCCTTGGGGGCGAGGACCCGTTTGAAGCGCGACGCATCGAGGCGGAGGAGCCTGTCGTCATCCAGCGTCCCGGCCAGGTGCCAGATGCGCTTCAGAGGCGGCATGTCTTTCAGGGCGGAGTCCACGGCATGTCGCAGGGCGCTGCTGTCGGACACGTCGGCCAGGGCCAGACGGACAGTGCAGCCCTGTTGCCGCAGGTCTTCCAGCAGGGCCGCTTCCTCCGCCGCAGGCTGGCGGCGGGCCAGCAACAGCAGGTGACGGCAGCCCCGGCGTACGCGGTCGGCGCACAGGCGCAGGGCTATCTCGCCCAGGCCGCCGCTCACCAGTTCCGTGCCGGAGCATGCGGGATGCCCGGTTTGGACGGCGGCGGGCCAGCGCAGGATGATCTTGCCCGTGTGGCGCGCCTGCATCATGTGCCGGAAAGCAGCGTCATGGCGGTCGGCGGCAAAGACCGTGACCGGCAGCAGGGCCAGCTCTCCCCGGGCGCATCCCCGCATGGCACGCCGGAAGATTCCGGCCATCAGGTCGGGCCGGTCGCGTCCCAGCTCCACCAGATCCAAAGGACGGTAGCGCATGAGGCCGCGTTCTGTCCGGTAGTCGCCCGCCTGGCGCAGACCGCTCTTGCCCAGCTCCACGAAGCAGCCATTGTCCGCCACCAGCGGGAAGGAGGCTTCCTGTGCCTCGCCGGCCAGGGAGTTGAGGATGATGTCCACCCCCCTGCCGCCGGTGGCATCCAGGACTTCCTGGGCGAAGGCGGTGGAACGGGAATCCATGACCAGTTCCGCCCCGAGCGATCGGACCAGCTCCCGTTTGGCCGGGGTGCCTGCCGTGGCGAAGATGCGGGCACCGGCCCTGCGGCACACTGCCATGGCGGCGAGTCCCACGCCGCCGGAGGCCGCGTGGATGAGGACGGTCTGTCCGGCGCGGATGCCGGCAAGCTCCTCAAGGCCGTAGCAGGCCGTGATGTAGGCGACGGGCAGCGCGGCGGCCTGTTCGAACGAGATGTCCGCGGGCAGGGGGCAGGTCATGGCGGCAGGCAGGGTGATGTGGGTCCGCAGGCAACCATAGGCGCTGACCGCCACGCGATCCCCTACCTGGATGCCGGAGACGCCGTCACCCACAGCGGTGACGATGCCGGCCCCGTCACTGCCCACGGCGGTCTCTTCGCCGGGGTAGATGCCCATGACCATCATGACGTCACGGAAGTTGAGGCTGGAGGCCGCAAGGGCCACTTCCACCTCGCCCGCTTCCGGGGAGCGGCGTTCCAGCGGCTGCCAGCGCAGGTTGTCGAGACCGGGACCTTCCATGACGAGGGCCCGGGGGCCTGTCGCTCCGTCGTCCCGGCCGTCGTCCGCCCTTTCAAGGCGGGGCAGGAGGCGGCGGCCGTCACGCAAGGCCTGACGGTCTTCCCCGTCTTCGCAGGCAAGGGCCCGGAACAGGGTATCGTCGGCCTCCGGGTGCTGGAGATCCATGAGGCGCACGCGCAGGGCGGGATGCTCCATGCACACTACCGGGCCGAGGCCCCAGACGAGGGACTGGCCGGGCAACGGCCGCTCATGGGCGTCGGCCGCAATGTCGGGGCCGAAAGTCCCGCTTGTGAGGGTCACGAGATCGAGGCGGGCCTCCATGTCCCGTGCCCGCGCCTGCCGGACGATCTCCAGCAGGGGCAGCACGCTGCGGTCATAGGTCCCGTCAGGATCAGCCATGCCCGGGACGCCCAGGGGCCAGGCATCCACCACATGCAGGCGGCCCTGTCCGTCAGCAAGGGCATCCAGAGCCGCAGGAAGGCCGTCCCGTTCCGCATGGGAAAGGACGCGGCAGTGGCAGCCGTCAGATTCCAGGCGCGCCGCAAGTGCCTCGGCCAGGGGGCCGGGATCTGCCAGTACGAGCCAGCGCCCGTCCAGCCGGGCCCGGCCGGGGAGCTGTTCCCCCTCGATCCAGCGGACAGCGTAACGGGCGGCCTCCGAGGAACCGGCCTCTTCCTCGACGCTTTCAGGCGGCAGGGCACTCATGCGCAGGCCTTCCATGCGACCGACGGCTTCGCCGTTGCCGTCGAAAAGGCTGACGTCCAGCAGGAACGTGCCCGTATCGCCGGAATCCCCGGCCGGGCTTTCCCGCAGCTCCAGCATGACCTGCACATCAGCGGGGCACTGTTCCGGCAGGTCCAGATGCCGGCAACCCGCCGGGACGAAGATCCTGTCCGTATCCCTGTCCTGCTGGGGGATGCAGGAGAGCACACCCTGCAGGCAGGCGTCCAGCAGGGCGGGATCCCAGCCCCAACCGTCGCTGGGGTTGCCGGAGGATACACGGGTCCTGGCCCTGCCCCGGCCGCTGCGGATCTCCCGCAACAGGCGGAAGGAAGGCCCGTACGAGACGCCAAGACCCTGCATGGCGGCATAATAGGCCGCTATGTCCTCGGGCATGTCTTCGTCGCTTGCCGGTGCCGCCGCAGGCATGGAGCATGCCGGGCCTTCGATGCCGGCTCGCGCGGTCCTGTGCCAGGCCCCGGGAGCTTCGGGGGCGGTAGAGGTGAAGAGCTCCATGACGCCCCGTTCCCTGTCGCCTTCCAGGATGAGCTGGAAAAAGACGTCCCGGTCCCCGTCCAGCGGCAGGGGACGAAGCAGGGCCACATGACCGAGACCGCAGTCCGCGCCGTATTCCCGGGCGGCGGCCGCGCGCAGGAGCTCGAGGAGCAGGCTGCCCGGGGCGATGCTCCTGCCCGCTACCCGGTGTTCCCGCATGCGTTCCAGTTCCTTACCGCCAAGGCGGCCCCCGTAAAGGATCTTTCCTTCCGCAGTTGTGAAGCGTTCGCGCCACACGGGATGGGAGAGGGCTTCACGGCCGGTGCCATCCGTGCCTGTGCTGTCTTCTTCAGGCCAGAAGCGGCGGCGCTGGAAGGGAGTCAGGGGAAGCCGGACGCGGCGGGCGCCCAGGCGCAGGGCTTTTTCCTGGAGGGCGTCCAATGCCTTGTCGTCACCGGCCATGTAGGCCAGGGCCACCCGCTGGAGTCCGTCATCCATGAGGTCGCCGGGCACGTCCCGTGCCTCCGTATGTCCGGAAAGCAGCATCCCCTCGGGCATCCCGCCCCGGGCAAAGGCGTGCAAAGCCTCCCGGAGCGCGCCGGTCGAGGTGGCGCGGACGGCCAGCCGGACCTTGTCCCGGCTGCGTGAGGCCCTGGCCGTGAAGCAGATGTCGGCAAGGGAGGCGGACGGGGCCTCCAGCGCCCGGGCCATGCGTCCGGCAAGGGCACGCAGCATGGTCCCGGTGCGCGACGAAAGGACGAAAAGATCCGGCGTGCCGTCAGGCAGGTGGCGGGAATTCACCGGCTCTTCGGGAGCCTGCATGATGACGGCATGGGCGTTGGACCCGCCGATGCCGAAGGAGCTGATCCCGGCGGCGCGTGGTCTTTCCGCATCCTTCCAGTCCGCAAGGGCCGTGTTGATGTAGAAAGGGCTGGCGTCGAGGTCCAGGGCCGGATTGGCTTCCTCGAACAGGGGGTGGGGCGGAATGTGGCCGGTATGGACGGCCATGACGGCCTTGATGAAACTGGCGATGCCCGACGCGGCATCGGCATGGCCGATGTTGGCCTTGACCGCGCCGAGGGCGCAGAAGCCCCTGTCCTGCGTGAAATGGCCAAAGGCCTTGCCCAGGGCGGCGAATTCGATGGGGTCGCCGAGGGCCGTCCCGGTGCCGTGGCTTTCGACAAGGCCGATATCACGCGCGGAAAGTCCCGAGAGGGAGATCGCCTCGCCGATGACGGCGGTCTGGCCGAATTCGCCGGGCGCGGTATAGCCCACCCGCCGGGAACCGTCATTGTTGACTACGGAGGCCAGCACCACGGCATAGATGTGGTCGCGGTCGCGCAGGGCATCTGCCAGCCGTTTCAGGACGACGACGCCCGCCCCGCCGGAAAAGACCGTGCCCGAGGCATTTTTGTCAAAGGGGCGGCAGTAGCCGTCACGGGAGAAGATCATGCCTTCCTGGAACAGGTAACCTTTCTCCTGGGGCACATCGATGGCCACCCCTCCGGCCAGGGCCATGTCGCACGCGCCGCTGCGCAGGTTCTCGCAGGCCACGTGCACGGCGGAAAGCGAGCTGGAGCAGGCCGTCTGCACGCACAGGCTGGGCCCGTTCAGGTTCAGCTTGTAGGAGACGCGCGAGCACAGGTAATCCTTGTCGTTGCCCACCAGGCACTGGAAGGCTTCGGCACCGTTCCCGGCCTTCAGGCCGCGGCACGCATGTTCCAGATAGGCACTGATGCGGCTGCCTGCAAAAACGCCGACGCTCTTGCCTTCCAGCCCGCCGCCGGGCAGAGGCGTATATCCGGCATCCTCCAGCGATTCCCAGGCGCATTCCAGGAAGGTGCGCTGCTGGGGGTCGATCTTTTCCGCCTCGCTGCCGGCATAGCCGAAAAAGGCTGCGTCGAATTTGTCGATGTCCCCCAGGCTGTAGGTCGCCGGGACGTAGTTCGGGTCGCGCAGCAGGCCGTGATCCACGCCCGCTGCGGCAAGGTCTTTCCGGTCCAGGAAGGTCACGCTGACCTTGCCTTCGCAAAGGTTGCGCCAGTATCCGTCGAGGTCGGGAGCACCGGGAAAACGGCAGCTCATGCCGATGACGGCGATCGCTTCGTCAGTGATGTTCATGCTGTCCATGACTTTCTGTCCTGCGGCATCTTTCGCTGCCGGTTACGAATTGCTTTCCGTGCCGGGAAGGCTGTCCTGCGGGCCGAAGTTCCGGGGCGTGGCGGCATGTGCCGGGCCGGGCCTGCGCATCTGCCTGCGCAGCCGGGCACGCCGTCCGGCCATGGACATGGCGTCCTCTGCGCTGTCCTCCCCGCCCTGCGGGGCCAGGAAGGCAGCAAGGTCCCTGATATTGGGATGGGCGAAGATGTCCGTGATGGCCACCTGCCTGTGGAGGAGTTCGCTGATGCGCCGCTGGAAAAGGACCAGCTGCAGCGACGTGGCGCCGAGATCGAAGAAGTTGTTCAGCACGCTGACCGTCTCCTTGCCGAGCATGTCCCGGATGATGGCGGTGAGCTGTTCTTCGGTCTCGCCCTCGGGATGCACGCATGCCGGTCCCGCAGCGGGGCCAGCCCCCAGCGCGGCCAGCTGCCTGCGATCGACCTTGCCGTTGGCGGTGAGCGGTATGGCATCGATGACCGTCAGGGTCTGGGGCACCATGTAATCGGGCAGCCACTGCCGCAAAAGACCTTGCAGGTCTTCGGGCGAGAGCCCCCCGGCCGCGGCCTGGTGGGGAAGGGATTCCGCCAGGGCACGGGTGAAGTCCCAGCCCGGTTCGCGGGTCACCGCCCCCCCTGTCAGGCAGTGCAGGTAGCGGTGCCCGGCTCCCAGGGAGAAGCTGTCGCGCAGCCTGTCGAAATCCAGCGCGCCTATCTGGCACAGACCGGCCCGCTGTTCCATGGCGGTCTCTTCCAGCAGCTGGCTCATGAGTCCGGCTTCGATGAGGACGAACTCTTCGGACCTGTCCCCGTAGAGCGGACGGATGGCCTCCATGTCGGCCACGAGGAACAGGGCGAAGGCACTGTGGGAGAAGATGTCGGCATTGTGGCCGGGGAAGACGGTGGCCGCATCTTCAGGGGCATCGGCCATGCGGACGAGGGCGTTTTCCAGCGGATGATAATAATAGCAGCCGCCATCCAGCTCCCGGATCCTGCCGGGCCTGACCAGGACATAGACCTGTACGGCATAGGTCCAGCCCGCGGAGCCGTAGCGGTGCCTGACCACCGGCCACTGGGGGATGTCCAGGCCGCGCAGGCAGCCCAGCAACCTTTCGAACGCTTCCCGTTCCATGGGGGCTTCGGTGAAGCGGCGCGACGAGATGCGGCGGGAGAACAGGGACAGGCTGGTGCCCTCGTCCTCCGTGGCGAGACCGATGCGGGGCAGGCTGTCGAGGTCCTTGCGGAGGTTGTGCCCCGCCTGTTTGTAGGCCAGGCGTTCCACGTCATCCACAAGGGTGATGCCGGCGTCCCTCATGCTCCGGTACCGGGCTTCGCGGGCTTCCGGGCTTTCATCGGACGGTGCCGGCATGACTGCCTGCGGTGCGGGAGACACGAAGCCGGCGAGCCTGTCGCCCTTGTCGCTCCTGAGGGCGATGACGGCGGCATTGCCCACGCCGGGGAGGGCGTTCAGGGCCCGCTCCACCTCGCCCAGCTCGATGCGGAAACCGTTGATCTTGACCTGGCTGTCTTTGCGGCCAAGGAATTCCAAAGTGCCGTCAGGCCAGTAGCGGCCCAGGTCTCCCGTGCGGTACAGGGCCTGCCCGCTGCGGGGATGGCGGAAAAAGGCCGCGGCCGTTTTGGAGGGATCGTTGAGGTAGCCGCGGGCCAGGCCCGCCCCGGTGATGTACAGGTCACCGGCCACAAGATCCGGGCAGGGGCACAGGTCCTGGTCGAGGACAAGATATCCCTGGTTGGCCAGCGGACGGCCGTAGGGGATGCTGTGCCATTCTGCCGGGATACGGTCCACGATCTGGATGTTGGACCAGATGGCGGCTTCGGTGGCCCCTCCGAGGGCGGCAACGGTCATGTCCGGCCACAGTGCGTGCATGCGGTCCGGCATGGCAAGGGGGATCCAGTCGCCACTGAGCAGGGCCAGGCGCAGTTGTTCCGGCCTGTCTTCGGGGTGGTCGTCCAGATAGTCGAGCAGCAGCTGCATGAGCGAAGGGGTGCTGTTCCAGACGGTCACGCCCTGTTCCCGCATCAGGCGGCACCAGGCCGCGGGATCCCTCTCCTGTCCGGGAGCGGGGATGACGACGGCGCCGCCCGCTGCCGTGACGCCGAAAAGGTCGAACACGGAAAGGTCAAAGGACAGGCTGGCAAGGGCGATGACGCGGTCACGGGGCCCAAGGCCCAGACGCTGCCCCAGGTCCGCCAGGGTATTGTGGGCTGCGGCATGGCTGACCATCACCCCCTTGGGCAGGCCTGTGGAGCCGGAGGTATAGATGACATAGGCCAGGCCCTCCGGCGATACGTCCGTATCCGGAAGGGGCGCCGCGGCCGGGGCCGCTTGTTCCGGGAAGGCGCTGAGGACGGGGACGGCCTCGCTGCCGCAGGCTTCGGCCCTGGCTTCCAGGCCGGGCTGCACGAAGCAGAAGCGGACACCGGCATCCTTGAACATGTAGGCGATGCGCTTGTCCGGCAGGGAGGGGGACACGGGCAGATAGGCGCCCCCGGCCCGCAGGATGCCCATGACGGCCACGACCTGTTCCCAGCCCTTTTCCATCATGACGGCCACGATCTCGCCGGGACGCAGGCCCCGCGAACGCAGCCCGTTCCCCAGCAGGCGGGAGATGGATTCGGCCTCGGCCCGGGACAGGCTGACGCCTTCGCCGATGACGGCGGCAGGGGCTCCATCCCGGGAGGCGTGGTCCAGGAAGGGGGCGAACAGCGTACGCGGCGGGATGGCCGCTTCTGTGGCATTGGCCGCATGGCGGACGTCTGCCTGTGATGCGGGCAGCCGGTGCAGGGGCACAGGCTGCTGCCAGAGAGCGGCATCCTCGCACAGGGCCGTGAGGAAGTCGCCGTAGACGGTGAACATGGCATCGAGCATCCCCGAGGGGAACAGGTCTTCCACCGCATCCCAGGTATAGACGAGCTGGCCCCGGTATTCGCAGACCTGATGGTCCAGCCATACCTGCGGCGTCTGGGAGACGGCATAGGCCAGCTTCGCTCCCAGGCCGTCGGCCGCGGCGAACGGATCGTCACCGCTGAGGGGCAGGGCGCTGGTGAAGACGACAGCGGAGCGGGAGGACGTCATGTCCTCGCCGTGATCCTTTGCCAGTTCCCGCAAAACGTCCACGGCGGAGAAACGGCTGTGTCCCATGTCCCGGATCAGCTGCCTGCCGAGAGCCGTTGCGTGCTCCAGGAAGGTGGCGCCTTTTTCCCTTTGGACTTCGAGCAGCAGCAGGCGGGTGAAGTCCCCCACCACGGCCCCCATTTCCTCATGCCGGTACCGGCGGTCGAAGGTCGTGAGCATGAGGCAGAAGTGCGGTTGCGCCGTCCAGCGGGAAAGGACGAGGCTGAAGGCCGCCAGCAGCAGGCCGGAGGGCGTGAGCCCCTGTGCGCGCCCCATTTCCTTGAGGCGGGCCCAGCGTGCGGCATCCAGCATCGCCGTGCGACGATGGAAGCGGGGGGTGCCGAGGCTTTGCGGCGTCCGTGCCAGAGGCAGCTCGGGACCTGCGGGCAGGAAGGGCAGGCGCTGCAGCCAGTACTCCCTGTCCGCCTGCCAGGCGGGCGTGTCCTTTTCCGCCTCGGCCGCCAGGACGCAATCCCTGAAGGAAAGGGCCAGAGGGCTTTTTTCCATTCCCGGGTCGGCATACCAGGCGGCGAGATCCTGCATCAGGATGCCGAAACTGTAGGCATCGGCCACCAGCAGATCCAGTTTGACGTGCAGGCGTACGGTAGCGGCATCCAGACGGCTTGCCGTGATCTCCAGCAGAGGGGCCTTGTCCGTGGGCAGTACCTTGTGGGAAAGCTGTTCCCGTTTCTGCCGGAGGACGCGTTCCTTCTCCTCTTCGGCCAGGGCGGAAAGGTCTTCGAGCGGGATGCGGCAGGCAGGGACCGCAGGCAGGACGCGCTGCCGTCCGTCAGGCGTGATGACGCAGCGCAGCATGTCATGCCGTCTGACGAGGGCATCCAGGGCTTTTTCCAGCCGGGGGACGTCCAGTCCCGTGAAGTCCGCTTCCACATAATTGCTGCAACTGACGCCGCCCAGCGTCATGCTGCCGTCCCGTCCGATCCAGTAGGCGTGCTGCACGTCCGTCAGGGGGAAGGGCAGGTGCCTGTCTTCGGGACGGGCAACGATGTCCGTCATCTCCTGAGGGGCGGGAGCGGTCTGTCCCTGCAGGCACAGACGTTCCCGCAAGGCGGCCAGGGTGGCAGTTTCCATGAGCAGGGCCGGAGGCAGCGTCATGCTGAGGCGTCTGCTCAGGCGTTGCGCCAGCTCCATGAACAGCAGGGAATCGAAACCGGCCCTGACCAGGGGCGTCTCAGGAGACAGGGGAACGTTTTCGGGCAGGCGCAGGACGGCGCGGGCCTCGCGGGAAAGCAGCGCCAGGAGCTCCGCATCGTCAAGACGGTCCGCACGCGCCGTCTCCTGCATGAGGCACGATACGTCGGGGATCTCCAGCGGGGCGGGAGAGCGGCGTGCGGGCAGGGCGGCAGGGGCGTCTGTCATGTCCGTGCCGCCGAACCAGAAGCGCTCGCGTGCAAAAGGATAGGTCGGCAACGGTATGCGCCGGGCAGCACTGCCCGCATGGACGGCAGCCCAGCGCACGTTTGTACCGCGTGTCCAGCAGCAGGCCAGCACCGCGGCCATATGCTGCGGCGTCGCAGCGGCATCGGGAGCGAAGGCGGGGAGCAGCAGCGGCGTGTCCGCGGTATTGCCGTCGGGGAGGTCGCCGGGGCGCATGGCCAGGATGTCGGCGGATGGGGCAAGGCGCCGGGCCTGGGCGATGGCATGGTCTTCTTCCGGGGCTCCGGTCGTGGGGGCATATGCCTGCCAGAAGGCGGGATCGCGGGCTTCTTCGGCGGAGATGAGCCTGCTGCTACCCAGATCGAACAGGGGGAGGGAGACGGTCCCGGCTTCCGGGGCGCGGACCTTGAACTGCGGGATGGGGGCTCCATCACCTTCAAGGGCCCGGTACAGGGCAAGGCCTTCTTCCGGGTCGAGATGGCCTGCAAGGCAGGCCGCCACAGACACCGTCGCCGGTGTGCAGAGGATGGCCGCAGGTTCGCCGAGCATACGGCGCCAGGCTTCGGCCGTGGCCATAAGAGCCAGGAACGCCCTTGCCTGTCCATCCGTCTCCGTCCCGGAGGGCAGCTGCTCCAGCAGTGCGGTGCGGGCGGAGGCCAGCGGCGGGACATCCGGGAGGGAAGCGTCGGGGCTGCCCGTCATGCTGTCGAGGAAGAAGACCACCGGACGGTGCGGCGCGCTGTCCGGCACATGGCCCATGAAGGGCACGGGCATCCCCGAGGCGAGCTGTTCCAGCCCCCGGACGATATCCGGGCCCGCGAGGGCCGCACGGCAGGGCAGGGAGGCCCGGCCGGTACCGCAGGTCAGGCAGGCATCGGCCATCTCCCGTTCCGGCGCCCGGGCAAGGTGTTCCCTGTAGTCTGCCGCCAGCTCCCGCAGCTGGCCTTCCGATGCGGCCGCCAGCGGCAAGACGGGGAGAGGTCCGGGGAGCGTGCCGGAAGGCCCGTCTGTCAGGGGAGCTTCTTCGAGGATGACATGGACATTGGTCCCGCCAAAGCCGAACGAGCTGACACCGGCCCGGCGGGGACGTCCCGGGGTCCGGGGCCACGGGGTGGTGGCGACGGGGATGGCGGCCGGGATGCCGTCTGTCCTGATCTCGGGATTGAGGCGTTTCAGGTGCAGGTGCGGCGGGATGGCCGCGGCCTGCAGGGAAATGAGGACGCGGCAGACCCCGGCAAGACCGGCGGCAGCCTCAAGGTGGCCGACGTTCGTCTTGATGGAGGAGACCAGCAGGGGGCGATCGGCCTCCCTGCTGCCGCTGTAGACATCGCTGATGGCGCCGAATTCGATGGGGTCGCCCAGGGGCGTGCCGGTGCCGTGGGCTTCGATGCCGTCGATGTCCGCGGCCGTAAGCCCGGCGTTATGGAGAGCTTCGCGCAGCAGGCGGGCCTGGGCCCGGCGGCTGGGGGCCGTAAGGCCGTTGCTCCGGCCGTCCTGGTTGACTGCCGAACCGCGGACGATGCCCAGGATGGGATCCTGGTCGTTCAGGGCCTTCTCCAGCGTTTTAAGAACGAGCACCACGCAGCCTTCGGCGCGGACATAGCCGTCGGCGTCGGCGGAAAAGGTCTTGCAGCGGCCGTCCGGGGCCATGAGATGGGCGTCGGTGAAGATATCCTGTCCTTCGCTTCCGGCCAGGATATTGACGCCGCAGGCAAGAGCGGTCTCGCATTCGCCGTCCCGCAGGCTGCGGCAGGCCAGGTGCAGGGCCAGCAGCGAGGACGAGCAGGCGCTGTCTACGGCCATGCTCGGGCCTTCGAACCCGTAGAAATAGGAAAGGCGGTTGGCCGCGATGCTGTGGGCGTTTCCCGTCCCCACATAGGCGTTGAGGCTCTGGCCGCACTGGAGACGGCGGTTCTCGTAATCGGAAGAGCTGATGCCCGTGAAGACGCCTGTGCGGCTGCGGCGCAAGCTGTCCGGCGCGATCCCGGCCCGCTCCAGGGCCTGCCAGGAAACTTCCAGCAGCAATCGCTGCTGGGGATCGATCTCCACGGCTTCGCGGGGAGAGATACCGAACAGAGCGGCATCAAAAGCGCTGATGTCGTCCAGAAAACCGCCCCAGACAGCCCTGTCCCCGTCTTCAGGAGCGGCCGTACCGTCCCGGTGGGCGGGGTCGCGCCGGGTGATGGCATCCTTGCCGCCGAAGAGCAGTGCCTCCAGAGCCTCGGGGCTGTCGGCGCCCGGCAGACGGCAGGCCATGCCGATGATGGCCACCGCCTGTTGTCCGGCGCAGTGCGCGGGCAACGGGGCTTCATCGGAAAGGTCCCCGGCCATGAACGACGCCAGCGAGGCGATGTCGGCATGGTCATAGAACAGGGTCGCGGGCAGAGGACGGCCGCAGGCCTGCTGCAATTCCCCGGTCAGGGCCACGGCCGTGGCCGATCCCATGCCCAGGGAGCTGAACGGCGTGTGCAGACCCACGCTGTCCGGGGAAAGCCCCAGGCGCGCGGAAAGGCCGTCACGCAACCAGTTTTGCCAGGCCTCGCGGGAGGCGGGGGCATCCTGCTCCTGCGGGGGACGAGTCCAGGCGGGGGCCCCGGCGCGGGGCTCTTCCCGCCATTCCGCCAGTACGGGCAGTTCGCCGTGAAGGTAAAGATGGCGGCACAGGGACTGCTGGATCTTGCCGCTGGTGGTCTTGGGCACGCCATGCCGCTTGCAGAGGACGACGGCGCAGGGGGAGATGTCGAATTCTTCGGAAAGGCTGCGCCGGATGGCCGCCAGCGTCGCCTCGTGGGCTGTCGCGGGCAGGCGGGTCTCGAAGACCATGACCAGCCGTTCGCCGGCATCGCTGTCGATGCCGAAGGCGGCAGCGCCATTCTGCTCCAGCCCCGGCACGTTCTGCAGGACGCATTCCTCAAGGTCCTGCGGGAAAAAATTGCGGCCGTTGAGGATGATCATTTCCTTGCATCTTCCGGAGACGAAAAGATGCCCCCCGGACATGAAGCCCATGTCACCTGTCCGCAGGAAGGGCCCTTCGCCGGATCCGGCCAGCACGGCATGCAGGACGGTCTTCGTGGCTTCGGGCTGTTCCCAGTATCCCGGAGAAACGCACGTCCCCCTGATCCAGATCTCGCCCAGCTCCTTTTCTTCGACCTCCCGGCATGTCTGGGGATCGACGATGCGCACGTCGTTGTTGCGCCCGGCCGTGCCGCAGGAAAGCAGCGGCATGGCATCGGCGTGCTGCTCCTGCAGGAAGCGTATGCGACCTGCGGCATATTCCTGCTTGTCGAGAAAAACGGCAAAATCGCCGTCATTTTTCCAGCAGCCTGTGGTGAACAGCGTGTTCTCCGCAAGGCCGTAGCAAGGATAGAAACTGGCAGGATCGAGACCGGCGGAACTGAAACGCTCCAGGAAACGGCGGATGGTCTTCAGGCGGATGGGCTCGGAGCCGCAGTAGCAGACGGAAAGCGAACTGAGATCCAGCTCCCGGAGCCGATCCTCCGGGATGCGGTCGCAGCAAAGGTCGTAGGCAAAGTTGGGGCCGCCCGTCAGCTGGGCGCGATAGTGGGTGACGGCGCGCAGCCAGCAGAGAGGTTGGCGCAGGAAGGCCATGGGAGGCATGGTGACGCACAGGCAGCCCAGATGGAGCGGCGTCAGGATGCCGCCCACGAGGCCCATGTCGTGGAAGGGGGGCAGCCAGCTGACAATGGGAATATTTTCCCGGAGCCGCATGTGCCCGGCGATGCTGTCCAGATTGGCCATGATGTTGCCGTGAGTGATGATGACTCCTTTGGGGCTGCTGGTGGAGCCGGAGGTATATTGCAGCCATCCGGGCGTATGCGCAGTCAAAGGAAGTTCCTGCCAGGACCGGGACAGGGCATCGTCGGTCTCATCAAGGCAGATGATCCGTATGCTGTCGGCAAAATGGACGCGTTCGGCCAGTTCTTCCACCGCCTTGCGCAGACGTGCGGAAGTGATGAAGACGCGTGAGCCGGAGTCTTCCACAATGCGGGCCAGACGATTGAATGTGCGGGCCATGCGGGCCAGACCCGGAGGTGTCATGGGAACGGCGATGGCCCGCGCGTACAGGCAGCCGAAAAAGGCCGCGATGAATTCCAGGCCCGGCGGCAGCATCAGCAGGACGGGACGGCCGTCGCCCTGACCTGTGGCCTGGATGGCCGCGGCAATGGCACGCGCCCGCATGTCGAGGCGGCTGTACGAGCAGAGCTCGGCATTTTCCGCTTTTCCGTCGGGAAGAAAACTGAGCGCCGGAGAGTCGGGGTGGCTCAGGGCTTTTTTACGGATGCCGTCGATGATGGAGACGAAGGCATCATCTCCGGTCTTGTATGTCGTACCGGGACACTGCGTCGCCATGTTCCCTCCTTTTCTGGGTGGGCCAGAGCAAAGGGCATCCCGTGGGCACGGCGGACAGACCGGCGCAAAGCTCCGGTCATGCAGACCGGTAGCGGATATGCGCACGAAGGAGCGGGGCCGTTATGCCGGGGGGTGTTTGTTCTGGCAAAGTGCCCTGGAGCGTTCAGCTGGAAGCTGGCACCGGGCATACAGGACAGCAGGGGGCTCCGCAGAAAGGAGCAAAGGAGGATCTTCTGGATATGATGCCGGGGAGAATCATGGAGGCCAGGCCGGTGAGGGACACGGGGAGGCGTTTGCCGCGGGGCAGGCTGGATGCGGCGGAGAGCGAGCGGGAGGCAGGGTAGTGCATGGCAATGGGGTCTGGCTGAGGGTGTGGGAGGTTTCTTGATAAGACATATTGAAAAAGAATTTCAAAGTCAATAAGGAAAACGTAATTCTTCAAAAAAATTATATTTTCGTAAAAAATCGTTCCTCCTCGTGTAAACGAAGGCACGACATGCTGAAAATCATCGGGGGGCTTGCTGGTGGTACGGCGGGCTTCGCCGGGAGCAGACAGGGACAAAAAAAGCCTGTCCCCAAGGACAGGCTTTTTTACATGCAATGTGTGTGTCGCAGCTAATCCGCCGCGATCTCGTACTGGTCCAGTTTATCCCAGATGGCGGTGATGACCAGGGCCATGACCGCGGCCAGACGGGCCTGGATCTTCTTCAGGATCTCGGGCGTGATGCGGCTGTCCTCGTCATAGCCCAGGCGGCGGCAGAAGAGCACGGGGCACTGGTGCTGCTTTTCCTGCGCCAGCAAGGGCATGTAGGCGGCAAAGGGGCCGTCCACGAAGGCATTGAGGCTGTCCTCGGAGACGGGCACGGCCTGGGTATGCAGGCTGGCGCCTTCGGCTTTGGCCGTGGCGGCCAGCAGTTCGCCGGTGCGGCGCAGATAGCCCACCAGCACGCTATTGGGCGCGTGCTGCATGAGCCCGGCCGTGACCGTGGCATGGACGAAGGCCCGCCACTCGGCGCAGAAGTCGGGCAGGGCGCCGGGCTCCGTCAGGCAAGCTTCGGGGATCTCCGCACCGAAAGCCAGATTGACGATATGCTCGCGCTTGCTGTTGAGCTCAAAGAGGATGCAGGCGGCATCCATGCCCTGGGCGGCGGTCAGTTGTTTTTTGGCTGCCATGACGGCCTCACTTCTGGTGATAGCGGGAAAGATAGACCTCATAGCCGTGGGCGCGCAGCTTGCAGGCCGGGCACTGGCCGCAGCCGTAGCCCCAGGGATAGCGCTCGCCGCGCGTGCCCTCGTAGCAGGTATGGCTCTGCTCAAGGATGCAGTCCACCAGCGGCATGCCGCCCAGATCTTCGGCCAGGCGCCAGGTATCGGCCTTGTCCAGCCACATGAGCGGCGTATGCAGCACGAAATGGCTGTCCATGCCGGTATTGAGGGCCACCTGCATGGCCTTGATGCTGTCGTCGCGGCAGTCCGGGTAACCGGAGGAGTCACTCTCGCACACGCCCAGCACCAGATGGCGGATGTTTTTGCCGTAGGCCCAGGCTGCGGCGTGCATGATGAACAGCAGGTTGCGGCCCGGCACGAAGGTGTTGGGGATGCCTTCGCCTTCCTGCTCGATGGGCATGTCCGAGGTCAGGGCCGTGTCGGCCAGCTGGCGGAACAGGCTGATGTCCAGCAGGGTGTCGGGCCCCAGACGGTCCTGCCATTCCGGCTTGAGGGCCGCGATGGCGCTGCGGACCTTGCCGCGGCATTCCAGTTCCACGGAGTGGCGCTGGCCGTAATCGAAGCCCAGCGTATGGACACGGGCAAAGCGGGAAAGGGCCCAGGCAAGGCAGGTGGCCGAATCCTGGCCGCCGGAAAAGATGACCAGGGCCTGCTGGTCGGAAAGGGGAGGCTGATGGGACATGATCTTATTTTTCCTCCGGCCAGAAGGGGCAGACGCGGGCCGGGGCATACCCGGCCATGAAGGCATCCATGAGGGTGCCGAAATGGATGCGGTTGCGGGGCTTCATCTTCTGGGCGTCAGGGCAGTCGGCAGGGAAGAAGCGCAGGGAATTGCGGTTGCCGGTGTAATTTTTCAGGGCTTCGGGGCGGGAGAGCACCTCGGCCCACATGCCGCGCCGTTCCTTGATGGCTTCGGCCTGCAGGCCCAGCAGCCAGTCCTGGTACTCCTTGTCCAGCCCCTTGTGGGGATAGAAGAAGGCCGCGCCTTCACGCACCATGATGCCGTTGAGCGAGCGCCCGTCCTTGAGGCGCACGTCCGCGACGATGCGGCCGTACTTGTCCTTGCCTTCCTTGTCCACGGCAAAGAACCGGACCTCCTGGCCGCGGGCCAGACGGGTGAGCAGTTCCCGCGCTTCGCGGGCGTAGAACTGGGGCTTGCCCTTGCGGGGCTTGAGCTCCGGCGTGTCGATGCCGGCCAGGCGCACGCGGCTGCGGTTGGTCAGCTGCATGGTGTCGCCGTCCAGACAGGAGGCCACCGAGGTCTTGCCCCGGACGGCGATCTGTTCCAGATGGGGCAGGGCGTCCGTCTGTGCGCGGCCCGTGCCGGGGAGGGCCCCGGCCACGAGCACGCAGCACAGGAAAAGGATCAGGCAGAGGCTACGCAGCATGACTAGTTTTCGTAGTAGGAACGCAGGGGCTGGCTGCGCACGGGATGACGCAGCTTGCGCAGGGCCTTGGCCTCGATCTGGCGGATGCGTTCACGGGTGACGTTGAAGAGCTTGCCCACTTCTTCCAGGGTATGGTCGCTCTTTTCGGCGATGCCGAAACGCTTGCGCAGCACCTGTTCTTCGCGGGGCGTCAGATCGGCCAGCACGGCCGCCAGCTGTTCGGACAGCTTGGTATTGATGACTTCCTCGGCGGGGGCCACGGCCTTCTTGTCCTCGATGAAATCGCCCAGGCTGGAATCTTCCTCGTCGCCGATGGGCGTTTCCAGCGAGATGGGTTCCTTGGCGATCTTGAGCACCTTCTTGACCTTTTCCACCGGGTATTCCATGCGCTCGGCGATCTCTTCGGGCGTGGGATCGCGGCCCAGCTCCTGCACCAGGTAACGCGAGGTGCGGATGAGCTTGTTGATGGTCTCGATCATGTGCACCGGGATACGGATGGTGCGGGCCTGGTCCGCGATGGCGCGGGTGATGGCCTGACGGATCCACCAGGTGGCGTAGGTGGAGAACTTGTAGCCGCGCTGGTACTCGAACTTGTCCACGGCCTTCATGAGGCCGATGTTGCCTTCCTGGATGAGGTCCAGGAACTGGAGACCGCGGTTGGTGTACTTTTTGGCGATGGAGACCACCAGACGCAGGTTGGAGCGGATGAGCTCCTGCTTGGCGCGCATGGCGGCGGTGTTGCCGCGCTTGATGCGCCACAGCACTTCTTCCAGGTCGTTGACGTTGTGGCAGCACTTTTCCTGCAGGCGGCTCAGGATCTCGATCTTGCCGATGATCATTTCCTTGAAGGAGAAGAGCTCGTCCACGCTGAGCTTGAGGTCGCGGGCGGCATCATTGGGATTGATGGTGCGCTGCTCAAGGCCGGTGAACATCTCCTGGATCTCGGCCTGGGTACGGCCGGTGGACAGGATGTAGGCCGAAAGGTCGCGCTGGCAGTTGTGCATCTGGCGCACGTAGTCCTCGACCGTTTCGATGATGCGGTCGATGAGGGTCTTTTCCAGCTTGATGTCGCGCAGGCGGGTGACGATCTCTTCCTTGTAGCTGATGATCTCCTTCTGGATGGCGGTCACCTTGCGGTCAAGGGTGTTGCAGTCGTCCAGCTTCTTGTAGATCTTGCGCTTTTTCTTGAAGATCTGCTTGATCTCGTCCAGCAGCAGGATGACGCGGGAGCGCTGGTTGAGCTCGTCTTCGCTGGGATCGTCTTCTTCGATGGTCTTGACCACGTCCTTGAGCTTGATGCGGTTCTGGCGCAGGTCCTCGCCCACGTTGATAAGCTCTTCCACGGCCACGGGCACTTCCACCAGGGCGTAGAGCACGTCCTGTTCGCCCATCTCGATCTTTTTGGCGATGACCACTTCACCGTCGCGATCCAGCAGGGGCACGGCGCCCATCTCGCGCAGGTACATGCGCACCGGGTCGGTGCTGCGCGAGGAATAGTCGGCGGATTCTTCGTCTTCGGCCAGCTCCAGGGAGCCGTCCATGGCGTCGTCGTCGGTTTCGGTGGGCGTGGCGGAGATTTTTTTGCCGTCCTTTTCGGAATCGACGATGGCGATCTCCAGCTGCTCAAAGATGCCGATGATCTCCTCGAACTGCTCGGGGGTGTTCATCTCCACGGGAAGGGCTTTGTTGACCTCGTCGAAGGTCAGGTAGCCCATGCCCTTGCCCTTGGCGATGAGGCTTTGAATTTGCTGGATATCTTTAAGATTGCTCATGTCCCTGCTCCAAGGTTTCCTGCAGTGCGCGAAGATATTCCAAATCAGCGGCAAAGTCGCCGGTGCCGGTGTTCTGCCGCAGGGCGGCCGTCACGGACTGGCGCTGGGTTGCCGCATAATAGGCATCAAGATCATGGCGCAGGGCTGCCAGCTCCCTGTCGCCGTCATCACGGGGGGCCGCTTCGGCGCCCCGGCAGAAGGACCAGAAATTCTTTTCGCGCTGGTCCAGATGGTAGGGGGCCTCGTCAGAGCCCCATTCTTCGATCTTGTCCCACAACTGACGGGCGATGTCCGACTGCAGGGCCAGGTCAGCGCCCAGATCCCGCAGATCGTCCAGTCGGTCGGGGTAGCGGACCGCATACATCATGATCTGGCGGTCCCGCATGTTCTGTCGCGCCCGGCTGGGGCGCGTGGTCTGTCCGTCAGGGCCGGGACGTCTGCTGTCGGCCAGTCCCTGACGCAATTCCGCCTCGGAAAGCTGCAGGTGGGTGGCCAGCCGTGACACATAGGGGCTGACCAGCTCCGGCACTTCCACATGGCGCAAAAAATTCTTGGCCCATTCCACGGTCTCGCGCGGGGCCAGGGCGCGCAGCACGTCCAGACAAAAACGCAGCCCGTCCGGCGCCTGGGCCTGCAGGGCCTCGAAGGCCTCCACGCCCTGCGTGCGCAGCAGGCTGTCGATGTCCTCGCCTTCGGGCATCAGGACAACGGTGCAGGCCAGACCGCGGGTGAGCAGCATCTCGCAGGAACGCAGGGCGGCCTTGCGGCCGGCGCGGTCCCCGTCGAACAACAGGGTGAGCTGCGAGGTGAAGCCCGAAAGACGCTTGATCTGGTCCGGGGTCAGGGCGGTGCCCAGCACGCCCACGGCATTGTCGTAGCCGAACTGGTGCAGGGTCAGCACGTCCATGTAGCCCTCGGTCAAAAGGGCCCGTCCCTTTACAGTAATGCCTTTTCTGGCCTGGGCAAGACCGTAAAGATGTTCTCCTTTCTTATAGATGGGCGTATCGGAACTGTTGATGTACTTGGCTTCGTCCTCGTCCGCGATGATACGCCCGCCAAAGGCGATGACCTGGTTGGAAAGGTTTTTGATGGGAAAGATGAGACGGCCCCGAAAGCGGTCATAGACCGAGCCCCGGTCCGAGCGTCCCACCAGTCCGGCCTCGGCGGCCAGGCACATGTCGTAGCCCGCGCGCTGCAGGGCCAGGTCCAGCGAATGCCAGTCACGCCGCGCCCAGCCCAGACCGAAACGCTCCACGATCTCCGGGCTCAGGCCGCGCCGCTGTATGTAGGCCCGGCACTCCTCGGCTTCCGGGCTTTTGAGGGCCGCGGCAAAATGGGCCGCCGCCAGCTCGTACATGCGCAGCATGGTCTGGCGGGAAGAACGCCGCTGCCGGTCCTCTTCCTGCCGTTTTTTGTCAACGGGCCCGCGATCCAGCGTGATGCCGGCCTCGGCGGCCAGCTGCTCCAGGGTCTCGCGGAAATCCAGGCCGTTGATGCGGCCGTAGAAATCGAAGATGTCCCCGGACGCCTGGCAGCCGAAACAGTAGAACAGGCCCTGTTCCTCGTTGACCGAGAAACTGGGCTTGGTCTCCTGATGGAAGGGGCAGGGCGCCACCCAGCGCGGCCCGTTACGCTTGAGATCCACGTAACGGCGCACGATATCCGTGATGTTGAGCCGCTCCTTGATGGCGCGGATGGCATCTCTGGACTGCATGAGGCCCCCGCCGGACTGCCCGGCTGTGCTAGCGCAGGTTGACGATGGTCATGCCATCGCCGCCGCGATCCTCCGGAGCGGTGGCAAAACGGGCCACGGCCGGGAAGGAGCGCAGAAAATCATGGATTTGGCGACGCAGGGCGCCGGTGCCGCGACCGTGCACGATCTCCACTTCACTGAAGCCGGAAAGCAGGGCCTTGTCCAGGAAGCGTTCCACTTCGGCCTGGGCCTGGTCGGCACGCATGCCGCGCAGGTCGAGGCGCAGGGCGGGCGCATCGTCGTTGGCGATGGCGGCCTTGACCGGAGAGACGCGCTGCGGCGCACGGGGGGCCGCAGCCTGGGCGGACTGGCCGCTCTGGCGCACGTCCTTCATGGCGGCCCACAGGCTCACGCCGTTGAGGTCCACGCGCACGCGCTTGCGGCGTTCGTCCACGTCGGTCACCACGCCGCGCTTGTTGAACACGGTATGGAAGACCTGCTGGCCGGGCGCGAAATATTCGATCTGCGGCAGCACCGAGGTCTCTTCCTGCACCACGGGCGCGGCCAGATCGGCACGCAGGCGCGACATCTCTTTCAGGGCCTGCTTGTGGGTGGCGCGACCTTCCTTCCAGGCGCGCATGAGTTCGCCGGCCTTGGCGCGCACTTCGTCATGCAGGCGCAGGCGTTCCTTCTCGGTCTTCTCGCGCATGATCTGGGTGTCGCGGCGGGCCTTTTCCTGCTCCTGACGCAGACGGGCGATCTCCTGCTCGCGCTCGGCGGCCAGGGCATTGAGGCGGCCCAGCAGGGCGCTGGTGTCCTGCCCGTCCTGCAGGAGATAATGCTCCGCACGGCGCAGGATGCTTTCCGGCAGGCCATGCTCGCGGGCCACGTCCAGGGCCTGGCTGGCGCCCACCTGATCGTAGGCCAGCTTGAAAAGGGGCTTCTTGCTCTGCGGGTCGAAGAGCACCGAAGCGGCCCGCGCGCCTTCGCGCGACAGGGCATAGGTCTTGAGGGCCGGGAAGTGGGTGGCGGCCAGCACGAAGGTCTGCTTGTCCAGCAGGCCGTCCAGCACGCCCTGTGCCAGGGCCGCGCCCTGGGCGGGATCGGTGCCGGCGCCGAATTCGTCCAGCAGCACGAGGCCGGTGCTGTCCAGATGCTTCCAGGCTTTGGCCAGATGCTGGATCTGGGCCGTGAAGGTGGAAACGTTGTCTTCCAGGCTCTGCTCGTCGCCGATGAAGGCATCCACACGGCCGAACCAGGGCAGATGCGAACCGGCGGCCGCGGGCACGGGCAGGCCGCTCAGGGTCATGGCCACGCACAGGCCCAGGGTCTTGAGGCAGACGGTCTTGCCGCCGGCGTTGCCGCCGGTGATGATGAGGGCCCGTTCGCCGGGACGCAGCACGATGTCCAGCGGGCGCACCTGCTGCAGGCCGCCGCTCTTGCCGCGTTCGTCCTTGCGCTGGCGCAGGCTGACCAGGGCCAGCAGGGGATGGCGGGTCTCCAGCAGGCAGACGCCTTCCTCCACGGGCGAGAGCGGCACACAGCGGCCGTCGTATTCGGCGGCCAGGCGGCGCTTGGCCTGCAAAACGTCCAGCTGGGCCAGCAGTTCCAGGGCGGCACGCGCCCCGGGCAGTTCGGCCAGCAGCAGGCTGCGCAGATAGGCCAGCACCTTGTGCTCTTCCTCGCGCTCCTCGCGTTTCAGCTCCTGGAGGCGGTTGTTGATCTCCACCAGGAACATGGGCTCGAAATAGCAGGTCTCGCCGGTCTGGGACCAGTCATGGATGATGCCCTGCATGCGGCCCTTGAAGTTGGCCTTGAGGGGCAGCACATAGCGGTCCGAGGACAGGGTCATGAACTCGTCCTGCAGCCAGGCCAGCATATTGTACTGCATGGCGTAGTCCTTGACCCGGCGCATGCAGTTCTGGTGCAGGCGGCGCAGTTCGCTGCGCACCTGGAAGAGTTCGGGCGAGCTCTCGTCGCGGATCAGGCCGTCATCGGAGATGCAACGCAGCAGGGCCGCCGTGAGCTGCACGGGCAGCGGCGTTTCCTGGGCCAGGGCCAGCAGGTGCGGCCACTGGTCCTCGGCTTCGGGCAGGGCGATGGAGGCATGGGCGGCCTTGGCCAGCCGCAGCATCTCGCGCAGGGCCCAGAAGGCATCGGTATCGGGCTGCAGGCCGGGCTTTTCGGCCACCCGCAGGAAGGCGCCCACATCGGGGAAGGCCCCCAGGGCAAAGCCGCCCTCGCCCATGGGACGGGCGGCCCAGACGGCGGATTCGTCATACAGGCGCGCCGCGTGGGTGACGGCGGCGGCGTCTTCCAGCGGACGCAGCTCAAGAGCACGCTCGCGGCCGGCCGGGGAAAGGCACAGGCTGGCGAGGTGCTCCGTGATCTGCGGGAATTCGAGCGCGTGGAGAGTGCGGCTGTGGATCATGGATGCTCTTAGGCGGTCAGGCGGGCCTTGACGGCGGCGGAAAGGGCCTTGCCGTCCACACGGCCCTTGTGGGTGGCCATGATGGCGGAGATGACCTTGCCCATCTCGCGGGGCGAGGTGGCGCCCACTTCGGCGATGGTGGCATCGATGAGGGCGGTCAGCTCTTCTTCGGTCAGGGGCTTGGGCAGGTAGCTCTGGATGACGGCCAGTTCGGCGGCTTCCTTGTCGGCCAGATCCTGACGGCCGGCGGAGGTGTACTGCTCGATGGAGTCCTGACGCTGCTTGCCTTCCTTGATGATGAGGTCGAGCATCTCGGCATCGTCCAGGGTGCCGCCGGGACGGCACAGGTCCACCAGACGGTTCTTGACGGCGGTCTTGAGCAGGCGCAGGACGGTCAGACGCACGGCGTCCTTGGCCTTGTAGGCCTGGACGTAATCTTTTTCGATAGTTTCAAACAGGCTCATGGCGTTGGGATGGGTAGGGGGTGAAAAGAGGAACTGCGGAAGACCACGAGGGCCTTCCGCAGTTCAAAGGTGACGTGCAAGGCCTGAGAACTAGGCCATGTTCATCTTTCTGATTTTCTTCATCAGGCGCTTACGGGCAGCAGCCTTCTTCTTCTTGCGCATCACGCTGGGCTTTTCGTAGTGCTGGCGCTTTTTCATTTCGGACAGCACACCGGCCTTTTCCACCTGCTTCTTGAAGCGGCGCAGCGCGATATCGAAGTTGTAATCGTCTTCGTTCAGAAACACTCCGGGCACGAATATCACCCCCTCCTGCGAGAGCTCCGGCCAGGCCGGGCAATGACGCGGGCGTCATTCGACCTTGTTTGCAAGGTCAAGGACAGTCTTGTAGTCCTGATGCCCAAAAAAGGCAAGCATTTTTTTACAGGACACATAAAGGAGAGGGCAGCGGGCGCGGGCCCCTGCCGGAAGGTGCCGAAAGGACGGAAAGGCTACTCGGCGTCGGAGTCGTCTTCTTCGCAGGCGTCAAAGACGCTTTCCTGCATGTCCAGCAGCAGCTCCACATAGCGGCGCAGGTTGCTGCGGAAGAGTTCCGGCGTGGCCAGGCCTTCCACGCAGAAGCGGATCTCGAAGCATTCGTCTTCGATCTCGCCGATGTAGGCCTTGGCGATCCGGTATTCGCGGGAGGCTTCGGAAGCGGCGCTGTAGAAGAGCTCCAGCTGATCCATGTCGTCCACTTCGAAGGCGCAGACCAGAGAGAAGAAGTCCTTGTCTTCCTCGTCGAGGATGAGGGAAAGGGAGATCTCGCCCGCGAGGAAGGAGATGTCGCCGTCTTCGTCGATCTCAGGCTGGAAGCCTTCTTCAGCCAGGGCATCGAAACAGAATTTCTTGTCCATTGGGGGTGATCCTTTTCCCGGCGTGGCCGGGGCCGGGGCTTGGCGGTCCTGGGGACCATGAGGAGGCGGCGGAGAAAAGATAAAACAGGCGGGGCCTGTTTTATCTTTTCCGGAAAATGGGGGTCGGCTAGTCGAGGGCGTCCTTGAGCATCTTGCCGGGACGGAATTTCACCATCTTGCAGGCGGGGATGGTCAGGGTCTCGCCGGTACGGGGGTTGCGGCCCTGGCGTTCCTTGCGGGTCTCCACCACGAAGGTGCCGAAACCGGTCAGGGTCAGCTTGTCGTCCTTGGCCAGGGATTCTTCCACAGAAGCCAGGAAGGCATTGAGCGCGCGTTCAGCAGCGGCTTTGGTCAGATTGGCCTTGGCGGCAATCTTTTCAACCAGGTCAGCCTTGGTCATTGGGATATCCTCCTCATCTCGTCAGTGATACGCCATGTCCGCCGCGGGGCGGATCCCCTCTGGCGTGTTGTTTTTGTAAAACTACCTGTCAGGCAATCAGTTTTTCAAGGGGTTGTCAAGCAAGGAAGCCCCGAAACGGCTGATATGCTGAAAGTCCGCCACAGTGAGCTGTTCCGGCCGCAGGGTGGGCGTGATGCCGGCCTGCTCGATGGCCGCGGACAGCCACGGGGCCAGCGGGCAGCGGCGGGCGATGCTGCCCAGCTGTTTGCGGCGCTGCTGGAAACAGACCTTGATGACCAGGGCCAGCAGATCCGGGCGCTCCGGGCGCTGGTCCAGGGGCAGGGGCTCGAAGGAGAGCACGGCGGAATCCACCTTGGGCGGCGGGCTGAAGGCGCCGGGGCCCACGATGAACTCCATGCGCGGCCGGGCAAAACTCTGCACCCAGACCGACAGGGCCCCGTAATGGCCGTTGCCCGGCCCGGCGGCCAGGCGCTGGCCCACTTCCTTCTGGACCATGAAGGCCGCCCGCACCAGGCCCGTGGCGCGGGAGAACAGGTCCCACATCATGGGCGAGGCCACGTTGTAGGGCAGGTTGCCGATGATCTTCCACGGATTGTCGGGCGTGATGCGGCTCCAGTCGAAGCGCAGGGCGTCCGTCAGCACGGCCTGGGTACGCGCCGCGCCCAGGCGCTGGCGCTCGGCGGCCCAGTGGCTGTCCTTTTCCAGCAGCACCAGCCGGGCATGGGGCTGGGCCTCGATGGCGCGGGTCAGGGCGCCGGGGCCGGGGCCGATCTCGATGACGTTGTCCGTGTCCTTGGGCAGCAGCAGGGAGGCGATGCGGTTGCAGATGCTCTCATGCCGCAAGAAGTGCTGGCCCAGACTTTTTTTGGCCTTGGGTTGGGTGCTTTCGTTCATCAGGGCAGGTCGAAGCGGTCAAAGGTGAGTACGAGCCCGGCCCGGCCCTGGGTGGCCGAGCGCAGGGAGGTCGAAAAACCGAAAAGTTTGCGCAGGGGCGCCAGCCCGCGCACATGCTTGAGCCCGGAGCGGTCCTCCAGGTCTTCCACACGTCCGCCGGCCGTGCCGAACAGGCTGATGGCCGCGCCCAGGAATTCGTCGGGCACGCTGATCTCCACCTTCATGAGCGGTTCCAGCGCCACGGGCGATGCCGCGGCCAGGGCTTCGCGCAGGGCCATGCCCGCGGCCATGTGGCAGCCGGGCACGGTGGTCTGGCCCTCGCGCCGTTCCACGGCGGTCAGGGTCACTTCCACGTCCTCCACGGGATAGCCGGTCAGGGCACCGCTCTGCAAGGCATCGCGCACGCCTTCCAGGGCGGCGTCCAGCAGGGGCTTGGGCAGCAGTTTGCGCGCTTCGGCCTCGTCGGCGGGCAAAAAGTCGCCCACCAATACGCGGTTGCCCGTGCCGCGCGGCAGGGGACGCACATGCAGCTCCACATGGCCGAAGTGGTGCTCCTTGCCCAGCTCGCGGTCGAATTCGCCCTGGCCGTCGGCCTCCTTGCGTACGGTCTCGCGCAGGATGACCTGCGGATGTCCGGCCCGGGGCGAGATGCCGTATTCGCGGGACATGCGTTCCAGCAGCACGTCCAGATGCAGTTCGCCCATGCCGGAGACCATGCGGCAGGCCGTTTCCTCGTCCATGCGCACTTCCAGCGTGGGGTCTTCGGCGGCGTAGCGTTCCAGGGCCTCGTCCAGCACCTTGCCTTCGTCGGCATTGCGCGGCTCCAGGGCCAGGGTGATGACCGGCGCGTAGGAGTCGATGGCTTCCAAGGCCAGCAGGCGGCTCTTGTGGCAATAGGTCTCGCCGGTGTGCGCGCCGCGCAGGCCCACGAGGGTCACGATCTCGCCGGTGGAGGCGCTTTCCAGCTGCTCGCGGCGGTCGGCATGCATGCGGTAGATGCGGCTGATGCGGTCCTCGGTCTTGCCGGAGGTATTGGTCAGGGCGTCGCCCTCGTGCAGGCTGCCTGCGTAGACGCGGGCAAAAGCCAGCTTGCGGCCGTTCTCCATGAGCACCTTGAAGATCAGCACCACGGCGGGCGCGGCGGCATCGGGAGGCACGGGCACCTCGTTGCCCTCGCTGTCGCGGCCCACGGGCGCGGGCACGTCCAGCGGCGAAGGCAGCAGGTCGCAGACGGCATCCAGCACGGGCTGTACGCCGCTGTTGCGCAGGGCGGAGCCGCAGAACACCGGGGTCACGGCCCGGCTCAGGGTGGCCCGGCGCAGGGCGGCGCGCACGTCGTCCAGGCTGTATTCCCCGCCCAGATACAGGTCGAGGAAGGGCTCGTCGGCCTCGGCCAGATGCTCCAGCAGGCTTTCCCGCCAGGGCTCGGCCACGGCGGCTTCCGCATCGCTCCAGGGGCGGCGGGTCACGGTGCGGCCCTGGTCGGCCTGGTCGAAGTCCAGATGCTCGCGGGCCAGCAGGTCCAGCACGCCGTCGAAAGCCTCGCCCTCTCCGTTGGGGATGGTCAGGGGCAGGGGATTGGCGCCCAGACGTTTTTTCATGCCTTCCAGCACATTGGCGAAATCAGCGCCCATCCGGTCCATCTTGTTGATGAAGGCGATCTTGGGCACGCCAAAGCTCTCCGACTGCCGCCAGACCGTCTCGGACTGCGGCTCCACACCGGCCACGCCGCAGAACACGCCCACCGCACCGTCCAGCACGCGCAGGGAGCGCTCCACCTCGATGGTGAAGTCCACATGGCCGGGCGTGTCGATGAGGTTGATGGTGTGCTCGTTCCACTGGCAGGTGGTGCAGGCCGACATGATGGTGATGCCGCGCTCCTGCTCCTCGGGCATGTAGTCCATGGTGGCGGTGCCGTCATGGACTTCCCCCAGGCGGTGGATCTTGCGGCTGTAGTAGAGCATGCGCTCCGAGAGCGTGGTCTTGCCCGCGTCGATGTGGGCGATGATGCCGATATTGCGGATGTTCTTCATGGCAGTCTCGTCAACGTGTGGGCCGGGGGATCCCGGCAAGATGGCGAAAGTATGCGCTTTCCCGCCGTGTCACGCAAGCGGCGGGGCTGAGGGCGGCCGTGGCGCCGCGGTCATCGTCTGCTCTGGCCGGGCGTGTTACAGCAGGCTGAAGGCCCGGCGACGGCAGCGGAAAAAGTCCGGCGTCAGGCCCGGATGCAGCCAGAAGGCCTCGCAGCCGGGCGCGAGCAGCAGTTCCACCGCGCCGTTTTCGTCTTCCATGATCAGACGGGCGATTTCGTCTTCCTCCAGCACGGCGGCGGGCAGGCAGGGGCCGGACAAAGGCCCGCCGTCCAGCACGGCCCGGGCGGCCTCGCCACGCAGAGCCTGTGCCGCGCAGTCCGGGCCGTGGGCAAAGGCCAGCAGCTCTTCGTCCACGGCAACGTCCTGCGGCAGCAGGAACAGGGGCAGGGCGTCTTCGCGCCAGATGCGTCCCGGCAGCTTGTGGCGTTTCGGCAGGGCGGCCTCGTCCAGACCGTGCAGCAGGACCACGCGGCACCGGGGCAGCTCGCCCGTCAGGCGCACGAAGTCGGCGGACGGAAGGGCAAAGGCGTCTTCCACACCGGCCAGCTCCAGGGTCACCAGCACTTCGGGCGTGGGCTCACCGCCAAGACAGAAAGCCCCTGTCAGCGGCACACCGGCCAGGATGGCGGGCATGAGGGCCGCCGCCAGACGGGCGGGCGAACGCAGCGAGGCCAGGAAGGCCACCAGGGCAAAGGGCGCCGGGCCATCCGTGGACGTACGACGGAAGCCCCGGCGGGGGAAGCGTTCGTCCCGGCAGGTCTGGCTGTCCATCTCTCCGGCGTGGGCCTGATGCAGGGCCAGAGCGGTCTTGATGGCGGCGCGCAGATGCGCGGGCGTACCTTCGTAGGCCGCGGCACGCGGGCCGTCAGGTACCCGGAAATCTTCCAGCCACTGGGGCCAGAGCGGGCCGCCGTCTTCTTCCGCGAAGATGTCCTCACAACCGGTGGGCATGCAGATGCTGTCCATGGGGGCTCCTACAGGCTGTCACAGGCCAGAGCGTACAGGCGGGCCTCCATGAGGCGGCGGGCCGCCAGCCGTTCCGGCCAGAAGGCTGCGGCACGGCGCAGGGCGGTATCCGAAGCCCGGTCGGCAGGTGCAAGGCCGTGCCAGGAGAGCACGGCGGCGTCCTCGGCGGCCAGGGCCAGCAGGTCGTCCGTCAGGGGCCAGCCGCTGGTCAGGGGCGCGGCGGCGCACTGTTCCGGACCGTGGCCCATGTACACGGCGTGGGCGTTCTCCAGCACCAGTTCGGGATCGCGGCTCAAAAAGATCTTGGCGCCCGCACGCAGGGCCATGTCCAGCAGGGAATGATCGGGCTCGCCCCATTCGGGCAGGGCCATGAACAGTTCGAAGGGCGCGTAGATGGCGGCCGTGATCAGATCGCAGGCCAGGCCGCACTGGGCACCGCCCAGCCAGGAGATGCGCAGGCTCTCCCAGTCCCCGTGCCGGGCGGCCAGCAGGGCCAGGTCGGCCAGGGCCTGGCCCGGCGCGCCCTTGTCGTTGCCCGCATTGACCACCGCACCCGGCAGACCGGAGGCCAGGCAGTCCAGGGCGCCACCCTTGAGCCCGGCGGTCAGGCAGAGCCCGGCATGGGCGTAAAGCGGGGCCTGGAGGTCACAGGAGGCCATGTCCTGGGCCCAGAGCGCGGGCGGCAGCATGTCCACGTCCATGCCCAGCTGACGGGCCGCGGCCGTGGCGGCCAGCACGTCCTGCGTGTCGGCGCCGTCAGCGGCCAGCAGCAGGGCCGTCGTGCCGGTCAGGGGGGCGGGCTGGCCCTCCATCTGCATCAGTTGCCAGAAGGTGGACTGTCCCAGGTCACGGATACGCAAGATCTGCCGGGCCATGATAACTCCTTGTGCTGTATGTGAAGGCGGCAAAAGGGTGGGACGAGGGGGAAGAGGGAAACCTTTTGGAAAAGGTCTCCCTCTTCCCCCTCGAGCTCCCCCATCACCCTTGCCAAAACTTTTTATTCAGGTCCATGCGACTGTGTCGCAGCGCCTCGGGCAGCCATCCCGCTCCGGTCCCCCGGTGCTGTGGAGGGGCTGCACGCCGGAAGGGCGTGCGTCCCTGCCGTGTCGTCATATCCGTGTCGGCGCGGGCATCGTCTTCCGGCCAGGCAGCGCAAAGCATTTTCCGGAAGCTTGCGGCAACGGGCACGGGGCCGGCGGAAGCAGGACAAGGGCTGGCCTTGCCCCGTCGCCAGTGTATGGCGGTGGCAAAGGCCGGGCCAGCCTTTTGGGCTTTCGGAGCATGGCGGGCAGCAGCCCGGCACAGCGAACAGTCTGGACAAATCCTGCGCTATGGTCTGCCACAAATCAAGAAAATTTCTGTTTTTTGCGGGCAGGGGCCGGTGACGGCGCTGGCGTCCTTTGCGGGAGGAGGGCAGGTACGGGCCAATTCCCGCACAGCAGCGGCAAGAGCCCGATGGGTTGGTTCGGAGAGCGGAGAGAAAAGAGGCCGCGGAGAGGGGAGAGCCCGGGCCGTCAGAGGGAAGGACGGTGCCGGTATCCACGGACAGGCAGGGATGCCGCATGGGCCGCGGCGCAAAAGGCCCCTGTCTCGTAGGGGCTGCGCCGGACGGCACCATGACGGAAGAGGGGACGTCCGGCTGTATGTGCTGCTCTGAAGCCTTACAGAGTATCGGCATGTCCCGGGCCGACGGATCACTGCATACTTGTAACGACTGGGGACCGTGCCGTCGTTTGCAGAAGCTCTTGCCCTGGTTAAAGCCGCTGGGAGGGGGTGGGTGTTTGAGGGAGGGGGGACCTTCTCGCGCTAGCAGAAGGTCCCCCCTCCCTCAAGAAAACAGCATACTCTGCTCAGGGCCGGGAGCATTCGCGCCAGCGGGCATTGAGCAGGAAGTGGGCGTCGGTCTGGACGCCGGGATCCTTCATGGCCTTGGCGGCAAAGGCCCCCCAGGGCAGGGTGGCGCAGTCGTTGGCGGCGCTGCGGGCGATATGCATGAGCTTGCCCTCGCGCTTGTGCTGGTCGAACAGGAGCACGGCGGCCACGCAGGCGGCATCGAAGCGGCCCATGTCCAGCGACTTGTCGATCAGGGCCGCCAGGCGGGCGTCTTTGCTGTCATGGGTGGCGAAACCCGTGGAAGCGTTGGTGATGGACTCACGCAGCAGCTTGCCTTCGGGGTCGGCTTCCAGGTCGATGTGGTAGGTCTGGGCCACGGCCACGAGGCCGGGCTCCAGCGGCGGCACCTCGGGCTTGCCCAGGTTGCGCCACAACCAGGTGCCCAGCACGGCTACGCCCATGACGGCGCAGAAGAGCAGGGGCACTTTCCAGCCGGTGGCTTTTTGCTGGCTCATGCGCGCTCCTGCAGCCAGCTGCGCAGCTGCTCGATCTGGCGGGCCACGGAACGGGGGCCGGTACCGGCGGGCGTCTCGCGGCGGCGCACGGCGGCGGCGTAATCCAGCACGGCATAGACGTCATCGGCGATGCGGGCGTCCAGCTGCTGGAGCTCGGCCAGCGAAAGGTCTTCCAGGCCCTTGCCCTGCTTTTCGGCCAGGGCCACGGCATGGCCCGTGACGTGATGGGCCTCGCGGAAGGGCAGGCCCTTGCCCACCAGATAGTCGGCCAGTTCCGTGGCGTTGAGGAAGCCGCGGGCGCAGGCGGCGCGCATGCGGTCGGTGCGGAAGGTCAGTTCTTCCAGCATGCCGGCCATGAGCATCAGGGAGGCGTCCACGGTGCGGTCGGCGTCGAGGAAACCTTCCTTGTCTTCCTGCAGGTCACGGTTGTAGGTCATGGGCAGGCCCTTCATGATGGTCAGCATGCCCATGAGCGAGCCGTAGACACGGCCGGTCTTGCCGCGCATGAGTTCGGCCACGTCGGGGTTCTTCTTCTGGGGCATGATGGACGAGCCCGTGGAGTAACCGTCGGAGAGCTGCACGAAGCCGAAGGCCGGGTTGGCCCAGATGATGAGCTCTTCGCACAGGCGGGACAGGTGGGCCATGATGCAGGACCCGGCGAACAGGGCCTCCAGCACGAAATCACGGTCGGAGACGGCGTCCATGGAGTTGCCGTAGATGCCGCCGAAGCCCACTTCGTCGGCCACGCTCTGCGGATCGAGGGGATAGGTGGTGCCGGCCAGGGCGGCGGAGCCCAGCGGCGAGATGCGCACGCGCTTGAGCACGTCGTCCAGGCGCATGCAGTCGCGGCGGAACATCCAGGCATAGGCCAGCAGATGGTGGGCCAGGCTCACGGGCTGGGCGGGCTGCATGTGGGTGCAGCCGGGCAGGATGTCGTCCTGATGGCCGTCGGCGCAGGACACCAGGGTGGCGCACAGATGGGCGGCGCGCTGCTGCCAGGCCGTCAGGCGGTCGGCCACGAACAGGCGGAAGGTCAGGCCCACCTGGTCGTTGCGGCTGCGGCCGGTGTGCAGCTTTTTGCCCACGTCGCCGATGATCTCGGTGAGACGGGCCTCGATGTTCATGTGCACGTCTTCCAGCGCCGGTTTCCAGACGAAGACGCCGGATTCGATCTCCTGCTTCACGGCATCGAGACCGTTGACGATCTGTTCGGCCTCGTCGGGCGTGATGACGCCCTGACGGCCCAGCATACGGGCATGGGCCTGGGAACCGCGGATGTCCTGGGCATAGAGGGCGCGGTCATAGGTCTGGGAATCGGTATAGGCGGCCACGGCTTCTTTGGGACCTTCGGCGAAGCGGCCGCCCCAGCTCTGATTGGTGCTCATGGAAAGATCTCTCTGCCCCGGGAGGGGCCGGTGTATGCGCTGCGGCGCGCGATGACAGGGGGCCGGAAACGGCGGCGCCCCGTGCGGGATGCGGACGGGGCGGCCTTCCGGATGGAGAAAACGGGGCGGACGGGTCTCCCCGTCCGCCGTGGGGAAGACTTACTTGCCCAGCTTGTTCTGGACCGCGGCGTACATGCCGAGGCGCAGGCAGTTGAGGCGGATGAAGCCGGCAGCATCCTTGTGGTCGTAGTTGCCGCCTTCGAAGGTGGCCAGGTCTTCGGAGAACAGGGAGAAGGGAGAGGTACGGGCCAGGGGCCACACGCCGCCCTTGTACAGCTTGGCGCGCACGGTACCGGTGACGGTCTCCTGGGACTTGTCCATAAAGGCCTGCATGGCTTCGCGTTCGGGCGAGAACCAGTAGCCGTTGTACACGGCGTGGGAGTAGGGCACGGCCAGCATGTCACGCAGCTGCAGCAGTTCGCGGTCCATGCACAGGCCTTCCAGGTCGCGGTGCAGGGCGTAGAGCAGGGTGCCGGCGGGGTTTTCGTACACGCCGCGGCACTTCATGCCCACGTAGCGGTTCTCCACCATGTCGTCACGACCGATGCCGTGCTTGCCGGCCAGTTCGGCCAGGGTCTTGATGATGGTGTAGGGCGACATCTTTTCACCGTTGACGGCCACGGGGTTACCGTGCTCGAAGCTCACTTCGATGATCTCGGGCTCGTTGGGGGCCTGTTCCACGGGCACGCAGCGCTCGTGGCAGGACTCGTGGGGAGCGTTGCCCGGATCTTCCAGCTCGCTGCCTTCGAAGCTGGTGTGCATCATGTTGGCGTCCATGCTGTAGCGCTTGGCTTCCTTGGAGATCGGGATGCCGTGCTTTTCAGCAAAGGCGTTGAGGGCCGTACGGGACATCAGGTCCCATTCGCGCCAGGGGGCGATGACCTTCAGGTCGGGGGCCAGGGCCTTGGCGGCGAACTCGAAGCGCACCTGGTCGTTGCCCTTGCCGGTGGCGCCGTGGGCGATGGCGTCAGCGCCTTCCTTGCGGGCGATGTCCACCAGGGCCTTGGTGATGATGGGGCGGGCGATGGAGGTGCCCAGCATGTAGCGGTTCTCGTACCGGGCGGCGCCGCGCATCATGGGGAAGACGAAGTCGCGGGCCATCTCTTCACGCAGGTCCACAACGTAGGCCTTGGAAGCGCCGGTCTTATAAGCCTTGGCTTCCACACCGCTCAGGTCTTCGGGCTGGCCCAGATCGGCAGTGACGGTGATGACTTCGCACTTGTAGGTTTCGATCAGCCACTTGAGGATGACGGAGGTGTCCAGGCCGCCGGAGTAGGCGAGCACAACTTTCTTGATATCTTTGTTCATCGTAAGGCCTCGTAAAAAAGATTGAGAGGGAAGCAGTATTCTCCAAAAGCCCGTCCTTGGCAAGTGCGAAAGGGGGGCAAAAGGCCCGCAGGCGCACGCTTTGGCCCCGGCCGTGTCCCTGGCCGGACATCCTGCCGGGAAGGGCGGTCCGCATCTTGACGAAGACAGCGCAAGCGGATAGAAAAAAACGTTTTAACCGGATGTCTTCCGTGCAATGCGCCATGGGGCGGCAGGGGAGGCACCCGGAGGGGCAGGGCCGCACCCCTGCGATTTTCCCAACCATACAGGAACATCCAATGCCCAAACGCACGGATCTACACAAAATTCTGGTTATCGGCGCAGGTCCCATCGTCATCGGCCAGGGCTGTGAATTCGACTATTCCGGCTCCCAGGCCGTGAAGGCCCTCAAGGAAGAAGGCTACGAGGTGGTGCTGGTCAATTCCAACCCGGCCACCATCATGACCGACCCCCACATGGCCGACGCCACCTATATCGAACCCATCGAGCAGCAGACCCTGGCGGCCATCATCCGCAAGGAACGCCCCGATGCCCTGCTGCCTACCCTTGGCGGACAGACGGCGCTCAACGCCGCTCTTGGTCTGGCCAAGAGCGGCGTTTTGGCGGAGTGCGGCGTTGAGCTCATCGGTGCGCGTGCCGAAGTCATCGAAAAGGCCGAAAGCCGCGAGCTGTTCCGGCAGGCCATGGAGAACATCGGCCTCAAAGTGCCTGCCAGCGGCATTGCCCACAACATGGATGAAGTGCGCGCCCTGGGCGACGTGCTGCCCTTCCCGCTGATCATCCGCCCGGCCTTCACCCTGGGCGGCACCGGCGGCGGCATCGCCTACAACATGGCCGACCTGGAAGAAGTGGCCGGTCACGGCCTTTCCGCCAGCCCTGTGTCCGAAGTCATGATCGAGCAGAGCGTGCTGGGCTGGAAAGAGTTCGAGATGGAAGTCATGCGCGACAAGAATGACAACTGCGTCATCGTCTGCTCCATCGAGAACGTGGACGCCATGGGCGTGCACACCGGTGACTCCATCACCGTGGCCCCGGCCCAGACCCTGACCGACGCCGAATACCAGATGATGCGCGACGCTTCCTTCGCCATCATGCGCGAGATCGGCGTGGAGACCGGCGGCAGTAACGTGCAGTTCGGCATCAACCCCGACAACGGCGAGATGGTGGTCATCGAGATGAACCCGCGCGTGTCGCGTTCCTCGGCCCTGGCCTCCAAGGCCACCGGCTTCCCCATCGCCAAGCTGGCCGCCAAACTGGCCATCGGCTACACCCTGGACGAACTGCGCAACGACATCACCCGCGAGACCGCGGCCAGCTTCGAGCCGGCCATCGACTACTGCGTGGTCAAGATCCCGCGCTTCACCTTTGAGAAATTCCCCGGTGCCAAGGACGAGCTGACCACCTCCATGAAGAGCGTGGGCGAAGCCATGAGCATCGGCCGCACCTTCAAGGAAGCCCTGCAGAAAGGCCTGCGCTCCATGGAGATCGGCGCCTCCGGCCTGGGCTTCAACTTCCGTCGCGAGCTGCCGCCCCTGCCCGAGATCATGGCCGGCCTGCGCAAGCCCCATTCGCGCCGCATCTTCACCCTGCGCCAGGCCCTGCTGGCCGGCGTGAGCGTGGAAGACATCCACGAGGCTTCCGGCATCGATCCTTGGTTCATCCGCCAGATGCGCGACATCGTGGACATGGAGACCCGCATCCGCGACTTCGGTCTGGCCAATGACATGACGCCCCTGAACCCCGAGCTGCCGGAGATCCTGCGCGAAGCCAAGGAATACGGCTTCTCCGACCGTCAGCTCTCCGAGATGTGGAAGCGTCCCGAGACCGACATCCGCCGTCTGCGCAAGGAAATGGGCATCGTGCCCACCTTCTACCTGGTGGATACCTGCGCCGCGGAATTCGAAGCCTACACGCCCTATTACTATTCCACCTATGAAAAGGGCGACGAAGTGCAGACCAAGGACTGCCGCAAGGTGCTGATCCTTGGCGGCGGCCCCAACCGCATCGGCCAGGGCATCGAGTTCGACTACTGCTGCTGCCATGCCTCCTTCGCCCTGCGCGACGCGGGCATCATGGCCATCATGGTCAACTCCAACCCCGAGACCGTGTCCACGGACTACGACACCTCCGACCGCCTGTACTTCGAGCCCCTGACCTTTGAAGATGTGATGAACATCGTGGAAAAGGAAAAGCCCGAAGGCGTCATCGTGCAGTTCGGCGGCCAGACCCCGCTGAACCTGGCCGTGCCGCTGATGCGCGCCGGTGTGCCGATCCTGGGTACTTCTCCCGATGCCATCGACCGCGCCGAAGACCGCGAACGCTTCCAGGCCCTCATCGAAAAGCTGGGCCTGCTCCAGCCGCCGAACGGTACCGCCATGGACCTGGATCAGGCGCTGGAAGTGGCCGAGCGCATCACCTATCCCGTGGTGGTGCGTCCCAGCTACGTGCTGGGCGGCCGCGCCATGGCCGTGGTCTATGACAAGGAAGAGCTGGTGGATTACTTCCGCGAACAGGTGCCCGAAAAGCCCGAGCATCCCATCCTCATCGACAAGTTCCTGGAACATGCCGTGGAAGTGGACGTGGACGCCCTGTCCGACGGCAAGGAAGTCTATGTGGCCGGCATCATGGAACACATCGAAGAAGCCGGTATCCACTCCGGTGACTCGGCCTGCGTGCTGCCTTCCTTCTCGCTCTCCTATGACCATGTGGCCCTCATCGCCGCCCAGGCCGAAGCCCTGGCCCGCGAGCTCAAGGTGGTGGGCCTGATGAACATCCAGTTCGCCATCAAGGGCGACGACCTGTACATCCTTGAAGTGAACCCGCGTGCCTCGCGCACCGCGCCCTTCGTCTCCAAGGCCACCGGCGTGCCGCTGCCTTACATGGCCACCCAGGTCATGCTGGGCAAGACCCTGGACGAACTGGATCCCTGGAGCATGCGCCGCGGTGGCTTCACCTGCGTCAAGGAAGCCGTGCTTCCCTTCCAGCGCTTCCCCGGCGTGGACATCATCCTCGGACCCGAGATGCACTCCACCGGCGAAGTCATGGGCATGGGCAGCGACTTCCCCGAAGCCTACTACAAGAGCCAGCTGGCCTCCGGTCAGGATCTGCCGCAGGGCGGCAATGTCTTCATCTCGGTCAATGACCGCGACAAGCCCATCCTGCCCGAAGTGGCGGCCATGTTCGCCGACCTGGGCTTCCTCCTGCTGGCCACGCGCGGCACGGCCCGCTACCTGCGCGAGCGCGGCCTGGAAGTGGAAGAAGTGCTCAAGGTCTATGAAGGCCGTCCCAACATCGTGGACCGCATGATCAACGGCGACGTGGCCCTGGTCATCAATACGGCCTCGGGCAAGAACACGGCCCGCGACTCCAAGTCCATCCGCCATACGGCCGTGAGCTACGGCGTGCCTTACTGCACCACCGTGGCCGGTGCCAAGGCCTCGGCCATCGCCATCGGCAAGCGCCGTGAAGACACGCATGTGGAAAGCCTGCAGGAATACTACGCGCGGGAAGCTCGGGGGTAAGATATGAAAGTATTACTGGTACTTGAAGACGGTTTCTGCCTTCAGGGCAAATCCTTTACCGGCGATTTCGAAACCGGTGGGGAAGTGATTTTTAATACAGGCATGACCGGCTATCAGGAAGTGCTCACCGACCCCTCCTATTACGGGCAGATGGTGTGCATGACCTATCCGCTCATCGGCAACTACGGCATCACCGCCGAAGACATGGAATCCGGCCGCGTGCACATGCGCGCCCTGCTGGTCAAGGAATGCTGCAAGGAGCCCTCCAACTGGCGTTCCAAGGAATCCCTGCCGGACTTCCTCAAGCGCTGGAACGTGCCCGGCATGGAAGGCCTGGACACCCGCGCCCTGACGCGCCACCTGCGCATCAACGGCGCCATGCGCGGCATCATCTCCACCCGTGACCTGGATGTGGAGAGCCTGCGCGCCAAGGCCTGCGCCCTGCCCAGCATGGAAGGCCAGAACCTGGTGCCCTTCGTGGCTGCCCAGAAGCCTTACATCCTCACGGCCGACGGCCCCAAGGACGCCCAGTTCGACGCCAACGGCGCCTACGCCTGGCAAGACACGGGCATCCCGCTGCTGGTCTATGACTTCGGCGTGAAATGGAACATCCTGCGCCTGCTGGCCGAAGTGGGCTTCGAGCCCCTGGCCGTGCCGCCTTCCTTTACGCCGGACCAGGCCCGCGCCAGCGGTGCCAAGGGCGTGTTCCTGTCCAACGGCCCCGGCGACCCCGCCACCCTGAAGGACGAGATCGCCATCATCCGCGAACTGGTGAAAGAATTCCCCGTGACCGGCATCTGCCTGGGCCACCAGCTCATCGGCCACGCCTTGGGCGGCACCACGGCCAAGCTGAAGTTCGGCCACCACGGCTGCAACCATCCGGTCAAGGATCTGGGCACGGGCCGCATCGAGATCTCGTCCCAGAACCACGGCTTCCATGTGGTGCTGGACGGCCTGGACGATGTGGAAGCCACCCACATCAACCTCAATGACCAGACCCTGGAAGGCCTGCGTCACAAGACCCTGCCCATCATGAGCGTGCAGTACCATCCCGAAGCGGCCGCCGGTCCCCACGACGGGCGTTACCTCTTCGAACGCTTCCATGAGATGATGAAGGCCGCTCTGGCCTAACGATACCTAGCCTGGGGAGGGGGAGCTGTTTTTGAAAGGTGATCTCTCATCGCTGCCGGCGAGAAAGAGGTTCCCCCAAAACTCCTCCCTCCCCAGCGCACCTTACCAGCGATTTGTTTACAGGGCTCTTCCCGTGAGGGAGGGGCCCTGTTTTTTGTCGTGGTGGGAAGGGGCAAGACTGCGGAGGTGCGGAGGGATACGTCTGTGGTAAGAGGCCAGGGGAGACCCGAGGGACGGAAAAAGAAAGTCCGTCCGGGAAGAGCCGCTGACGCAAAATCCGGGGCCAGCGCATGACGATGCCGGGGATATGGATATGCGGCTGTCAGCGGCGGACAGTTTGGAAGGCGAAGGAGAAAAAAAGCCGTTATTCCCGGGCCCTGACGTTTTGCTCACGCTCTTGGTGCCAAGGTTCCGGCACAGGCTTGCCATCACCTGCGCACTTGGGCTATCGTCGTGATATCGGTTCGAATCTGCTGCAGGCAGGTCGGCCTTCAACTGTCCGCAAGGGCAACAGACCAAAGGAGTCTGGAGTGAAAAAAGCCATCATGAGCCTTTGTCTGGCTGCGTCGCTGCTTCTAGGAGCGGTCGGCGTTCAGGCCGCGGGACAGGACAAGGGCAGCAATCCGGTACTGCAACTGACGGGTACGGTCTGGCAGCAGACCGCTCTGGAAAACAAGCTGAGTATTCTGTTCGGCATGGATATGGCCATCGCCACGGAATACTTCGTCAACAGCCGGGAAGCCGAACTGGCTGCCAAGAACGGCAAGATGCCTGTGTCCAATCTGTCCAGGTTCGAAAAGGGCTGGATGAAGGCGTTCAAGGACGTGAAGCGCACCACCATCGTGGAAGAAGTGGACGCCTGGTATGCGGCCCATCCTGACAAGCTGGATCGCCCTGTCTTGGGTGTGCTGTGGTTTGAACTCATCGAGCCGCGCCTTGCGGCCGCTCAATAACGGATCGTCCCTCACGAACTGATACGCTGATGCGTATTGTGGAGACTTCTATGAAAAAACTGTTTGCGATCATCTTGATGGCCGCCTTCATGGCGACGGGCGTCGCCTGCACCAATATGTCCCCCACCCAGCAGGGCGTGGCCAGTGGTGCCGCGTTGGGTACGCTGGGCGGTGCCGGCGTGGCCGCCATTTCCGGCGGTTCCGTGGGCTGGGGCGCTCTGGCTGGTGCCGGTATGGGTGTTCTGGCCGGTGGTATCGTAGGCAACCAGCAGGAAAAAAGCCGCTACCACCATCGTGGCTGGTAACCCGTTTTTCCTTACTTCGTGACAGCGACCGCTCCCTTCGGGGAGCGGTTTTTTGTATGAAAAGAAAACCTCCCGCTAGGCGGGAGGTTCAAAAAAGCTTAAAGCTATGAGTATGTTATAAAGCTCCTTTTGATTTGCTAACATTGGATTGCGGTCTGGCAACTGCATCTATGAAGCAAATCAAAAGGAGGTCATGATGAGTGACATCAAAAGCTTAGCTCATACCAAGTGGAACTGCAAATATCATATAGTATTTGCCCCTAAGTACCGGAGACAGGTTTTCTATGGTGAGAAAAAACGTGCCATAGGCGAGATTTTACGCAGACTGTGTGAATGGAAGGGAATAAATATTATCGAGGCGGAATGCTGTCCTGACCATATCCATATGCTTGTTGAGATTCCCCCAAAAATGAGTGTCTCAGGATTTATGGGATATTTGAAAGGTAAAAGTAGCCTGATGATATATGATCAATTTGGTGATTTAAAATTCAAGTACCGCAATCGTGAATTTTGGTGCCGTGGATATTATGTGGATACGGCAGGTAAAAATGCGATAAAAATCCGTGATTACATACGAAGACAATTAGACGAGGATAAATTGGGAGCGCAGTTGAGCCTTCCGTGTCTCGGTAGCCCGTTTACGGGCCGCAAGTAAGAGAAATGCAAATGTCAGACCGCCATGCGCCTGTTAGGGCGCGGCTGGTAAAAGAGCCTTACAGGCGCATATGAAGAACCACCGGCTTTGCCGGTGGGTCACTTTTATGGCCTTTATCCTTGCGTCCCACCGTGCGAAAGGAAAGACCATCCACTATGCGGATGCTCTTGCTCCCCACGACGTCATTTCTTCACTCCCCGGAAAAGATACCATTCTGTCTCGTAAGCCCCTCCATACGAAACATGCCGGATGGACTTGCCTTTCCCCATATTTCCGGGGGACAAGGGCATCGTGTGCGGCCTGTCGCGTTACTTCATCCTGCCATAAATCAGAGCAAAAGTTTTTGGGAGAGGATGGGGGAGTTTGAGGGGGAAGGGGAGGACTTTTTTCAAAAAGTCTTCCCCTTCCCCCTCAACACATACTTGCCTCAGATAGTCCCATCCGGCGGGCCCTGCCAGCGGCGGCACAGCTGGTGGGACAGCCCCAGCTGATCGAAGATGCGGCCGCAGAACTGGCCCATGAGCCCTTCGAGCGTATCCTCCCCGCTGTAGAAAGCGGGCATGAAGGGCATGATGATGGCCCCGGCCTCACTGGCCCAGAGCATGTTGCGCAGATGGATGCGGCTCAGGGGGCTTTCCCGGGGGACGAGAATCAGGGGGCGGCGCTCCTTGAGGGTCACGTCGGCGGCGCGGTGCAGCAGGTTGGTTCCGGCACCGGTGGCGATGCTGGCCAAGCTGCTCATGGAGCAGGGGCAGACCACCATGCCGTTGTGCTGCCAGGAGCCGCTGGCCGGGGCGGCCCCCAGACAGGCCGCGTCGTGGCTGACGTCGGCCAGGGCGTGCAGGGCGGACGGAGCAAGGCCGCATTCCGCTTCCAGCACGGCATGGGCGCCGGGAGAAAGGATGAGATGGCTCTCCACGGCGGGCAGGGCGGCCAGATGGCGCAGCAGGCACAGGGACAGAGGCATACCGCTGGCGCCGCTGACGCCTACGATGATTCGTTTCATAAAAGCTCCTTGGCCGTATCCGTCCCGGAAGGGGATGCTGCCGCAGGCAGCGGAAGGCCGCCCGCATGACATGAGGGCAGGAAAGCGGTCGGGGACGGGATGCTGAGGATACGGTGGGAGGAAGGAAAAGAAAAGTCCCCCCTGCCACACGGACAGGGGGGACAAAGCGACTAATCGCGCGGAACCTAGCCCAGGTTCACGATGGATTCTTCGCCGGTCTCAGCGTGCAGCACGTGCACGGCACAGCCCAGTCACGGGTCGAAGGCGCGGATGGTGCGCCCAACATTGACGGGGTTATTGATATCCGGGACCTGCACACCGATGAGGGCTTCTTCCAGAGGACCACGGCGGCCCTTGTCGTCGCGGGGCGAGCAGTTCCACAGCGTGGCGGAGATGATCTGGTAGCTGTCGATCTTCTGGTCCTTCACACGGATGTAGTGGACCAGAGAACCGCGGGGCGCTTCGGAGCAGCCATAGCCTTCGGCGCTCTGCGGGATCTCGAAGGGAGTGAAGGTCTCGCCGTCGGGCTTGACTTCCTTCAGCCAGCCTTCCACGGCATTGGCGATGAGCAGGGCTTCTTCGGCGCGGGCCACGTGACGGCCCATGATGGAGAAGACCTTGTCCCAGCCCAGGTCGCGGATGGTGCGGGCTTCGATACCGAACTTTTCCTTCAGCATCTTCACGCCCACTTCGGACAGCGGCGCGTTGGCCACCCACATGCGGGCGGCGGGGCCCACTTCGATGACTTCGCCGTCGTAGCGGGGAGCCTTGACGAAGGAGTAGGCGTCCTTCTTGTCCAGGTTGGGGTTGGTCTCGGCGCCGTCGGCACCCTTGCCGGTGGTGGCGTCGTCGTACCAGGCGTACTTGAGGTCTTCGGTGATCTTCTTGGGATCGAATTCCACGTCACGGCCATTGAGGAAGACACCGGCCTTGAGCAGGTGGGTCTTGCCGTCGTCGGTCATGGGGAACACGCCGAAGCAGGAGCAGCCGTGCACGCCCTGGCCCTGTTCGAACAGGTCCTTGTACACGGAACCCACGATGTAGGTGATGGGCAGGTATTTTTCGACGATGAACTGGCGCACCTTCTTGAAGCGGGCCGCGTATTCCAGCAGGGCTTCCTTGGTGGGCATTTCAGTGGCACCGCCAGGCACGATGCCCTGCACATGGGGCATACGGCCACCGAAGAGGGCGACCATCTCATGGGCGATGCGGCGCACTTCCAGGGCTTCCAGGTACTGGTCCACGCCCACCTTGTTGGCTTCGGGGGGCAGACGCAGGTCGGGCTGGGCGAAACGCGGCACGAAGGGCGCGGTATCGGGGCCGGCCACGAAGTCCAGAGCGGCCAGATGGTAGAAGTGCAGGATGTGAGACTGCAGGTAGTTGGCGCCCAGGATCAGGTTACGGGTGATGCGGCCGTTGCCGGTCACCTTGATGTTGAAGGCGTCTTCCTGCGCCAGGGCGGAAGCCATGGCATGGGAGGTGGGGCACACGCCGCAGATGCGCTGCACGATCTGGGTGGAGTCACGCGGGTCGCGCCCTTTCAAAATCTGTTCAAAACCGCGGAACATCCCACCGGTGAGGTGGGCGTCCACAACCTTGCCGTTCTCCACCACCACTTGGGCCTTGAGATGGCCCTCGATTCTGGTGACGGGATCGATGGCGATAGTGGCCTTGGCCATAAAGCTCTCCTTTGAACGTCAGAAAAAATGGAAAAGCCGGGCCGCTTCTAGTTGCTGTAGAAGGGGCTCTGTCCGTCGGGGAACGAGGGCTCGGTGCAGCCGATGCAGATGGCGTTGGCCACGCACCAGTTGACGCCGTTCCATTTACGTTCAAACGAGTCGCAATACGCACCGGGGCCCTTGCAGCCCAGGTCGTAGCGGCAGCCGTCCTTCTCGGTGAAGGTGGCGGAGAACTTGCCTTCGTCGTACTTGCCCAGATAGGGGCAGTTCTCGTGCACGTTGCGACCGTAGAAAGGCAGCGGACGGCCTTCGCTGTCCAGCAGGGAGACCACTTCGGCCAGACCGGCTTCCAGGCCCTTTTCCTTGATCTTCTGGAGGGCCAGGGCGATGGTGCCCACGATCCAGTCAGGCTGGGGCGGGCAACCTGGGATGTTGACCACGGGGGTCTTGATGCCGGCCTGCTTGAGCAGGGCACCGGTACCCATGGCTTCGGTCACGGAACCCTTGGCAGCGGGGATGCCGCCGTAGGCAGCGCAGGTACCTAGGGCCAGCACGGCGGCGGCGTCGGGAGCCAGCTTTTTGACCAGGTCGGCCATGGTGATCTCGGTGTGGCCCTCTTCGGCCACCACGCAGTAGCGACCATCCTTGGCCAGCGGGATGGAACCTTCGATGGCCAGGAAGAACTTGCCCTTGAAGTTCTTGGCAATGTTCAGCATGTGGGTGTAGGCGTCGTGGCCTTCACCGCCCATGACGGTAGGATGGTACTCGAGGCTGATGATCTTCAGCAGCACATCAGCGATGGAGGGGTTGACGTTGTTCAGCAGCGACACTGAACAACCGGTACAGCCCTGTCCCTGCAGCCAGATGACAGGGGGGCGTTCGCCAGTCAACGTGCCGGCCAGGGCCTCGCGCACCGCAGGATGGAACATCTGCGCAACGCCGAAACCCGCCACTGTGCCGGTGCACAGTTTGACGAAATCACGCCTGTTGAGACTCATGCATGCCTCCTCATGTTGGCGTAGTGAAAAAAAACGGCAGTCGGGTTATGCCAAACGACATAAGTAATATGGATGTACCAAGGCCGGAAGATTGTGTCAACGTAACAATCCGAAGAAACAGGCTTAGGACAAGGGATTCCGAGCTCTTTGCTTGTTTTTTCGACGGGCCTTTCAGCAGCTGAAGATACGCAGTCCGGCATAGCCCACGACGTGTTCCGTATCGTGCGAAACAGCGGCGGACGTCTCGTGCATGACCAGGGAGGCGCGCACTGTGGCATCGGGCGTCCAGGCGTGCAGGGCATAGAACGCCAGAGCCAGCGGCGCGGCCCCGCACATGCTGATGCCCGCCCGGGCCACGGTGGCCAGCAGGGCGTCGGCATCGCCTTTAAGGGCTGCTTCCAGGGCCAGGTCGTCCTTGCGCAGGGTGGTCTGCTGGTCTTCGTAGTGGTTCATGTCCGAGCTGACCAGCAGCAGGGGGCGCTGGCCGTCGCGGTCCCGGCAGCGTTCCAGCACCCGGGCCAGACGCTGACCGGCCGTGCGCAGCACGGGGGCCTGTCCGGTACCTACGCAGACCGGCACCACATGCAGGGGAGCATCGCCCGCGCAGACCTGGAGGAAGGGCAGCAGGACCTCGATGCTATGTTCCCGTACGTGCCCCATGACATCGACGCTGAAATCCTCGTCGGCCTCACAGAGCAGACGGGCCATCTCGCCGTCCACGGGCACGGGCCCCAGCGGGGTCTGCCAGGCCCCGGCGGGCCAGACGGACAGGGGCGTGCCCAGGCCGGTGTGGTTGGGGCAGAGCAGGAAGACCGTGCGCGGCAAGCGCACATGGGCCAGGGTGGCGCCGATGACCCGGCCGCTGTAGACATGCCCGGCATGGGGAAGCATGAGGCCCGCCAGGTGGGCCGCATCCCCGGCGGCAAGGGCCGAAGCGGGCAGCGCCGCCCCCTGTTTCAGGAACGACTCCACTTCGGCACGCAGATCGGCCGGGACATCGGTATAAAAACGGCCTGCGACAGCGGGCTGGCGAAGATGCATGGCGGTATCCTCCCGAAAAGATCTTGGACTGGAAGGAGCATAGCGCCGGCGGCAGACAAAGACCAGCAACACCGGGGCAGCTTTCCCGATCGGGAAAGACAAATATGGGCAGAAGTGCGGTGAGGGAAGGGGCTGTGAGGCTGCGCCGGTGCGCCTTTTTCCAGAGCCGTGTCCGGCGTCTGATCCTGAAGTACGCACTCCCCCGACGGCTGGCTTTGGGGATGCGCGGCAGCCCGTGACCATGGGCAAGAGAAAAAGGCACCTTTGTATCTCAACGGCGCCTTTCTGCATCATTTCTATTGTGCAGGCTCCTGCGGGGCCGTCCTGACACGTTTGTCAGTCCCATCAGACGGGTCGCTGGCATGATCTCACTGAGCGCATCCTGTGCGGCCAGCCAATGGGGCAGATCGGCAGATCGAAAAGAAAATGCGGATGACCCGGAGCAGATGTACTGCCTCGGGCAAGCCCGGGCGACAGCATCAATAGGCGGCCATATGGGCGGCCGCCAGCCACAGCATGCTCAGACAGAAATGCGCCAGCAGCAACTTTCGTCTGGATGACCATCGGCACAAGCAAAGCCCTATTCCGGACAAGAACCAAACGGTCAGACACGCAAGGTGGAGCAAATAGAGACCTTCCGAGGCATAGTACCACAGTTGGGCCACGGGCCCTTCGCCGCCCCACGAGTAGGCGTATTTCTCTGGTCCTGTTTTGACGCTCCACAGTTCACTTGCCCATAATATGGTCATGAAGCAGCAAAACAGCAGCCATATAAATTCCCATGAAAAAAGCTTCATGAATGAGAATTTATTATTCATTGTGAATTTTGAGGGTATCTAACTTTCAGAAGTATGGTTTTATGATGATCTCTCAAAGGCTTGCCAACTGCTTTCATGGCATGGCCGAGATCGATATGCGCACAAGCTCCGGGGAAGCCGGAGGTGGTCAAGCGGTACGGCTTTTTTCAGGGACGGCTTCGCCTGTCCTGAACTGGGGCAAAGGGAAAAACTCTGTATGCCCGTTCGAGAAGGGGGGGCCCCGCGTTCGCGCGCGACCGAAGGCGGCCGTAGGCCGTGACCGTTGCGACACAGGAAACTGCGGGCATCGACAGCGGTGAGAAAAAAATCCCTTTCCCCCATTCGACGAAAAAATGCCATGCCCGTTGGCGGTAAAGACGCCGTACGGGCATGGCACACTGTCAAAGTTACCGGGCTTTTTCCTGTTTTTTAGAACAGCTGCACGCCGCCCAGCCAGTGATGACGGACGCGGCCCTGCATCTCCTGGCCCAGGAAGGGGGTGTTGTAGCTCTTGGAGTACAGGGTCTCGCGGCTGACGGTCCACTTTTCTTCAGGGTCGAAGAGGAAGAAGTCCGCCGGATCGCCGGGCTCGAAGCGGTTGAGGGGCAGCTTGAAGATCTCGGCCGGGCGCACGCTCCAGAGGCGGTGCAGGTCGGCTTCGCTGATGACGCCCTCGCGCACCAGCTGCCAGGTCAGGGTCAGGGCCAGATCCATGCCCGTGAAGCCGCAGGGGGCCTCGTCCAGGGTACGCTCCTTTTCATGGGCGGCGTGGGGGGCGTGGTCGGTGGCCAGGATATCGATGGTGCCGTCCTTGATGGCCCGGCGCAGGGCCTCGCGGTCTTCGGGGCGGCGCAGCGGCGGGCTGACCTTGGCATTGGTGTTGTAGCCGTCCAGCGCGGATTCATCCAGCGTCAGGTAGTGGGGGCAGGTCTCGGCCGTGACCTTGACGCCGCGGGCCTTGCCCCAGGCGATGATGTCCACGGTCAGGGCGCTGGAGACGTGGGCGATGTGCACGGGCAGGTTCAGGTATTCGGCCAGCATGATGTCGCGGGCGGCCTGCACGGCCTCGCCCACCGGGGGCTGGCCCTTGACGCCCAGGCTGCCGCTGAGGGGGCCTTCGTTCATGACCCAGCCGCGGGCCAGGGTGCTGTCCTCGCAGTGGTCGATGAAGGTCAGGCCCAGGTCGGCGCCGTATTCCATGACGCGGCGCAGCAGCTCGGTGCCGGGCATGGGGCGGCCGTCGTTGGAGATGGCTACGCAACCGGCGTCCTTGAGCTCCTGCAGGGGGGCCATCTCTTCACCGGCCAGGCCCACGGTGGCGGCGGCGATGGGGCAGAGGCGCGGGCCGTGGGGGTGGGTCTGGGCGGCGCGGTCCAGCATGAAGCGGGTGACGCTGGCGTTGTCGTTGACGGGCTTGGTGTTGGCCATGCACATGACCGAACCGAAACCGCCGCGGGCGGCGGCCTCCAGACCGGTATTGATGTCTTCCTTGTATTCGAAGCCGGGCTCGCGCAGATGGACGTGGGCATCCACCATGCTGGGCATGAGGATCAGGCCGCGGGCGTCCACGATCTGGCTGCCTTCGGGCGCGGCGTGATGGCCGGCGGGGGTCATGGTCACGATCTTGCCGTCCCGCACCAGCAGGTCAACGGGGGCGTCCAGGTGACGGGCGTTCTTGATGCACAGGGTCATTTAGCAACCTCCATCGTTACGGGTGGCCAGCAGGTAGAGGACGGCCATGCGGGTGGCCACACCGGAGGCCACCTGATCGAGGACCAGGCTGCGCGGGTCGTCGGCCACATCGTTGGAAATCTCCAGCCCGCGGTTCATGGGGCCGGGATGCAGGACCTTCACGCCGGGGTGAGTGAGTTCCAGATGACGTTCGGTCAGGCAGAAGCGGCGGGAATATTCGGCCAGGTCGGGCAGCAGGCCCGCCTGCTGGCGTTCCAGCTGCAGGCGCAGGCACATGACGGCGTCGGTGTCGCGCACGGCCTGGTTGAGGTCGCCGTACACGTCCACGGGCCAGGATTCCACACCGGCGGGCAGCAGGGTGCGCGGCGCGCACAGACGCACCTTGGCGCCCAGCATGGTGAGCAGGTGCACGTTGGAGCGGGCCACGCGGCTGTGGGCGATGTCGCCCAGGATGAGCACCTGCTTGCCGGCAAAGGCATCGCCCCAGACCTGCCGCAGGGCGAAGCTGTCCAGCAGGGCCTGGGTGGGGTGGGCATGCCAGCCGTCGCCGCCGTTGACGATGCCGCAGGAGACGCGCTTGGCCAGGAACTGGGCCGCGCCGCTGCTGGGATGACGGATGACGATGACGTCAGGCCCCATGGCCTGCAGGGTCAGGGCCGTGTCCTTGAGGCTCTCGCCCTTGTTGAGGCTGGAACCGGACTTGGCCAGGGAGTAGGTGTCGGCGGAAAGGCGCTTGCCGGCCACATCGAAAGACGTCTTGGTGCGGGTGCTGTTCTCCACGAAGAAGAGCACCACGGTCTTGCCCTTGAGGGTGGGCACCTTTTTGACGGGTCTCAGGTTGATTTCCTGGAAACTGGCGGCCACGTTCAGCAGATGACGCACGTCCTGTGCGTCGAGCTGGGTGATGTCCAGCAGGTCTTTGTGCGGCCAGCGGTACGTAGTATCTGTAGTCATGGCGTCGTGGGGTTGCAGGATTAAAAAAAAGCCCGCTCAACGGCGGGACAAAAGAAAAACCGGGCAGAACCCCTGCGAACGGCGTTCACAGGGCGCAGATCACCGCGGTACGTTGCCAGACATTTCATGGGGGCAAACCTAGGGCGTGTCTGCAAACCTCTTATCGAAGCCAGATAAGTGAAGCAGCCAGACATA
>ERZ1673698.332-NODE-332-length-79111-cov-14.773768_pt1 | contig 79111 bp, 53 predicted proteins | sample MGYA00580228_ERZ1673698 | MGnify/ENA primary metagenome ERZ1673698 (study PRJEB41218, sample SAMN15661768) | gut metagenome | host: Homo sapiens | place: Canada: London | collected 2015-08-20/2019-03-30 | study: EMG produced TPA metagenomics assembly of... | reverse complement strand
ATACACTTTTGTTTTAGGCATCCAAAAGTGTCAAGTTTTTTTAGGGTAAGTCATACCGCTGCGATATGGCCCTTGGGCGGCATGGCCATAGTCTGCGCTGCCACCGTAGGCTCACCACTGCGCAAGGCGGATAGGCCGCCTCGGTAGATGATGCCATTCGCTGCAAGGGGAAATGGGGGTGGGAGGAAGTTTTGTGGCGTGCGCGCGAAAAGAAATGGGAGGAAGCGTGGGTTTCTTCGTAATTTTATATAACTTTGCCTGCATGAAATATGTTGAGGCTATACTTCCGCTGCCGTTAGACGGCCTTTTCACTTATAGCGTGCCCGCTGCCCTGGAGTCAAGGGTAGTGCCAGGCGTACGTATACTGGTGCCGCTCGGACGGAGCAAGACCTACACGGCGGTGGCGCTTAACATCCATGACATCCAACCCGACTTTGAGGTAAAGGACATCGTCGACGTGCTCGACGACCATCCCATGCTGCTGCCCCATCAGCTCTCGCTGTGGCAGTGGATATCCTACTACTATCTGGCGCCTATCGGTGATGTATATACCGCCGCGATGCCGTCGGGGCTGAAGGCCGAGGACGGGTTCAGACCCAAGACAGAGGACTATATAGCCCTCAGCCCTCAGTTGCACGACCAGCGCGCGCTGCACGTGGCTATGGAGTCGCTCGCCCGGGCCCGCAAGCAGCAGCAGGTGTTTGCCACCTATCTGCAGATGAGCCACTGGGACATGAGGGCCGATGGCGAGAAGGTAGACGTGCGCGAGATTACCCGCGAAGAGCTGCGCAACGAGTCCAACGCTACCGAAGCCATCATCAAGGCGCTCGTAGACCGCCACCTATTATATATATATAAGGTGGAAGTGGGCAGGCTCAACGACGGAGTGGGCGTGCCCCTGGCCCAGCCCAAGACACTGAGCCCCGCGCAAGCCCATGCCTATGACGCCGTGGTGGCGAGCATGAAGGAGCGCGAGGTGACGCTGCTCCACGGAGTGACCTCGAGCGGCAAGACCGAAGTGTACATCCATCTGATAGCCCGCGCGCTGGAAGAGAAGAAGCAGGTGCTCTATCTGGTGCCCGAGATTGCACTCACGGTGCAGATGATGGAGCGTCTGCGCCGCGTCTTCGGTTCGCGGTTGGGCATCTACCACTCCAAGTACAGCGATGCCGAGCGCGTGGAGATATGGCGCAAGCAGCTCTCCGACCATCCCTACGATGTAATCCTCGGCGCGCGCAGTGCCGTCTTCCTGCCCTTCACCCGGCTGGGCATGGTCATCATCGACGAGGAACACGAGACCAGCTTCAAGCAGCAGGACCCGTCGCCGCGATACCATGCGCGGTCGGTGGCGATTATGCTCGCCCGTGCCACCGGAGCCCGTGTGGTGCTGGGCACCGCCACGCCGTCGGCAGAGTCGTATCACAACGCGCAGAGCGGCAAGTATGGACTGGTAACCCTCACCACCCGCTATCAGGACATCCAGCTCCCCGAGATACGGGTGGTCGATGTCAAGGACCTGCGTCGTCGCAAGATGATGAACGGTCTCTTCTCGCCCGACCTGCTGGCTGCCGTGCGCGACCAGCTCAGCCGCGGCAAGCAGGCCATACTCTTCCAGAACCGTCGCGGCTTTGCGCCGATGATAGAGTGTCACGACTGCGGATGGGTGCCGCGCTGCGAGAACTGCGACGTGTCGCTCACGCTCCACAAGGTGACCAACAGGCTCACCTGCCACTACTGCGGCTACACCTATACCGTGCCCACAGAGTGCCCCAACTGTGGTGGGCGCGACCTGAGAGGGCAAGGCTATGGCACAGAGAAGATAGAGGACGCCGTGCGCACCGAGTTTCCCGATGCCAGGGTGGCTCGCATGGACCTCGACACCACCCGCACGCGCAACGCCTATGAGCGCCTTATCGCCGACTTCTCTCAGGGCAAGACCAATGTGCTCATCGGTACGCAGATGGTGACCAAGGGACTCGACTTCGACAATGTGGGCGTGGTGGGCATACTCGATGCCGACTCGATGCTCAACTATCCCGACTTTCGCGCCTACGAACACGCCTTCATGATGATGGGCCAGGTGAGCGGAAGGGCTGGCCGCAAGGGCGAACGCGGTCTGGTGATACTCCAGACCAAAGCTCCCGAGCTGCCGGTGATACACCAGATAGTGGGGCATGACTTCAAGGGCTTCTTCGGCGACCTGATGGACGAGCGGCGACTGTTCCGCTATCCGCCGTTTGCCCGTCTGATATACGTTTACATCAAGCACAGGCAGGAGCATGTGGCAGAGAGCGCCGCCCTGCTCATGGCGGGATGGCTCAGGCAAGGCTTGGGCGAGCGGGTGCTGGGCCCCGACAAACCGTCGATAGCCCGCGTCAAGACGATGAGCATCCGCAAGATTGTGCTCAAGCTCGAGAACAGTCTCGACGGGCGTCAGGTGAGACAATACCTGCGTCAGGTGCAGCAAAAAATAATGCAGGACAAGCAATATGCTACCCTGCAGATATACTATGATGTGGACCCGCTATGACAGCAAGCCCACATCACACACAGATTATTGATATATTTACTTATAATTAAGGTCTCTCTTAGAGAGTGAGGTCTACACCGAGACCGAAGACACGGTTGGTACGTGTGAACGAGTTGGTAACGGTGGCCTGACCGACGGCCTCTTTCTTGTCGTAGTCGCTGTAGATGGTCTGGAAGTAAGCGGCATTGATCTTTACCTTCTCGCTTACCTGGACACCGACTCCGAAGCCGATAGAGTAGGAGTTGACATTGAAACTGATGTCATTCATACCCGCATCCTTGAATCCGTACTGGGTCTTCTGCGCTCCGGCGCTTACCTGCCAGCACTTGTTGATGTCGTATTCAGCACCGACGAGATACTCATTGGTGTCGCTCAACATATCCTTGGTGTACTGCTTGGTGTCGACATCGAAGTAGTGGTGCCAACCGGCCGAAATGCGGAGCGAGGGGAGCAGCGAGTACTGTGCGCCTACGGTGAGCAAGCCGGGAGTGTCTTCTGCCACCTCGTTACCGTCCTTAAATTTGCTGAGCATGGGGATGCCCTCGGCGCTGAGGCTGTTGGCCGACTTGTTCTTCAGACGCATACGGGTCTTGAACTCATACTTGGCAGCAAGGTTCAGGCGTCCTGTCTTGTAGTCGATACCGATGATGGGAGCCACGCCCCATCCAGTCTGGTCGCAGTTGAGCTCGATGTCCTGGGTCTGCTGGCTTCCATTATTGACATCTGTTGCAGCTTCCTCCAGGGCCTTTGCTGCTGGCATGTTGCCAGCCTGCTCCATAGCACCGGCATATCGGTTGAGTACGGCTGCTAACTCGGCGAAGTGGGCAGTGGCACTTACCATAGATGACTGGCCGTTTTCGATATGCTCGATGGAGATGTTCTTGACATAACCATAGTAGTTGGACGAACCGTAGAGCATCTTCAGACCGCCATAGACAGAGAGGTGGTCGTTGATGCGGTAAGCGGTACCGAAGGTGAAGCCATAATAATATTGGCGGCCACGCATAAATGAGTCATAGCTATACTTGCTGCCCATTTTGTGCTTGTCCATGCCGGGGATGCCCAGCTGGCCGAGTTTCTGGTAAAGTTCGTTTATATTACCGGCTTTAGTGGTAACGCCGGCAACTACCTGCTCGAAAGAGCCGAGGCCGTTGGGGAATTCACATTTGCCACCGCCGCCGGTAAGGGCAAATCCGAACTGGAAACTCCAGTTTCCCTTGTTGTAAGCAGCCTGCAGGGTGGGGAGAACGGGCGCGTTGGCCTTGCCCTCAAACTCGTGTACGCTGCCACTCATGTTCACGTTGTTGGGGAAGAGTGGGAAGCCCGTCTTGATGGTACGGGTCTGGTGTACATTCTGCAATCCTATAGACAGGTGCATGCCCTCGCCCAAGAAGACTACACCGGCGGGGTTGCTGTAGACGCCATCGATGGCTATGGCAGCATCGCGCGCGGGATTGCGAAGGAAGTTAATGTTCTGGTTGGTGTTGGTGAGTAATCCACCGGCCTGTGCGGTGGTCGAAAAAATAACGATTGCTAACGCTGTGCAAATCAGTTTTGTCTTATTCATCTTAAAAAAACTAAAAATATTGGATGCAAAGGTATTAATATTGTCCTATATATCCACTATGTTCATCGTTATTTTATCTCTTGTTAACATTTAGAAGCCCAAAAACCGCACAAATCGGGATTTTTGTGCGGTTTTTGGGCCTTAAATTGGACTTTGTGAGCGCCCAGATTGGTCTCGAGGGCACCCAGGTTGTTCTCGGTTTCCTATTTCTTCAGTTCCGGATATTGTATACGTGTGTGGTAAATGGCCTTGAGGCGCTCGATGAGTACCAGTTTGGCCTGGGCGATGTCGCGGAAGGTGATGGGGCACTCCTTGAAGAAGCCGTCGGCCACCTGCTGGTCGATGAGGCGGTTGACGAGGTCGCAGATGCTGTCTTCGGTATATTCGGGCAGCGAGCGAGAAGCCGCCTCTACGGTATCGGCCATCATGAGGATGGCCTGTTCGCGGGTGAAAGGATTGGGGCCGGGATAGGCAAATTCCTGGATGTCGACATCCTCGTCGGGATGCTCATTCTTATATTTAATATAGAAGTACTTGGTGATGCCCTTGCCGTGGTGGGTGAGGATGAAGTCCTTGATGAAGGCGGGCAGATTGGCGCGCTCGGCCTCTTTGACGCCCTTGGTGACATGGCTGATGATGATGCGCGCGCTCTCGCGGCAGGAAATCTCGCTGTGCGGGTTCACGCCCGACTGGTTCTCGGTGAAGAAGACGGGGTCGTCTTTCTTTCCGATGTCATGATAGAGCGCTCCGGTACGCACAAGCAGACTCTTGGCGCCTATCTTGTTGGCTATCTCGGCTGCCAGGTTGGCCACGGTGATGGAGTGCTGGAAGGTGCCGGGAGCCACCTCGCTCAGCTCGCGCAGCAGTCCCTTGTTGGTGTCAGAAAGTTCGATGAGCGTCACATCGGAGATAAATCCGAAGGTCTTCTCGATGAGATACATGAGCGGGTAGGCAAGCAGCAGAAATACGCCGTTGACGATGAAGTAGGAGTACATGCTGTGGTCGAGGTCGGTGAAGTCGCTGTCCTGCATGAGTTGCAGGGCGAAGTAGACCACGCAACTCGACAGCGTCACCAGCAGAGCGGTGCGGAACACCTGGGCACGGCGCGACAGTTCGCGCAGCGAGTAGATGGCCACCATGCCGCCCACTATCTGGACGATGATGAACTCGTACTGGTATTTGACGGCGGCGGCACAGATGATGACCATCGTGACATGGGTGGCAAAGGCGGTGCGCGAGTCAAGGAAGACGCGCACGAAGATGGGCGCCATCACCAGCGGCAGGATGTAGACGCTGAACACGTTGTGGGTCATCATGAACGACACCAGCACGGGGAAGAGCGTCACCATCACGTAGAGCATCAGTATGTTGCGGGGCTTGGCAAAGTAGTCCTTGCGGAAGAGCGCCAGGTAGGTCGAGAAGAGCGAGATGAGGATGATCACAAACAGCAGCTGGCCCATGATGGTCGAGGTAATCTCGGTAGAGTCTGAGCTGCGTCGCTGCATCTCCCGCTCAAACGAAGAGAGCACGCGGTAGTCGTAGTCGTCGACTATCTCGCCACGGTCTATAATCTTCTGACCCGTAAGCACCATGCCGCTGGCTGGCGAGATGCCGCTGAGCAGGTCGTTGAGCTCGGCCTGGCTGCGGTCTTTGTCGTAGATGAGGTTGGGCTCGATGTACTCATTGAGGTTGAGCTTCTGCAGGGTCGACTTCTGGTCGGCCAGACGCTCATCGGCGAGCAGCTGTTCGTAGGCACTCATGGTCGAGTAGACCTGCCCCACCTCCAGAGGCACAGCCTCTTTCTCGTTGACTATGCGTATGGTCGTGGCAGAGTCTCTTGCCATGTCCTGATATTCTGCCATGCCCATGATACCTGTGGCATAGAGGCGGTGCAGGCGCTTTATGACGGTCGCCTCCAGGTCGTGGGAGATAGGGTGGCTATTGGCGGCGAGGTCCTGGCGCAAGTGCTCTATCTGCTGCTGCTCCACCTGAGTATCGTAGCGGTAGTAGGGCTGAAAGGACTCCATCAGCGAGTCCTGCTCCAGCTTGATGGCTTCGTCGGTCTTGTAGATGGGGAAGTCAAACTTGGCGATGAACGAGCCGTACATCCATGGCTTGCCGATATCGTATCTTATGCGCTGGCTCTCGTTGTGGGGCAGAAACCACACGATGATGGCCGTGCTGGCAATGATAAGTGTCAGACGCGTGAGCGCTCTGTTGATTCGGTTGTTGGTAAACCCTATTTTCATGTTTATTGTATCTGTAATGCTTTTATTTTGCGAAAATACGAAAAATAATGGTCAATACTCAGAAAAATACCGTAATTTTGCAAAAAAATAATAATTTCTATAAAAATAATGACCGAAAGAAGAGTCAGAGTGCGCTTTGCGCCGAGTCCTACAGGACCTTTGCACATCGGTGGTGTTCGTACCGCCCTTTTCAATTACCTCTTTGCCCGCCAGCATGGTGGTGATTTCGTGTTCCGTATCGAAGATACAGACTCCCATCGTTTTGTTCCAGGAGCAGAGGAATACATTATAGAGTCATTCAAGTGGCTCGGCATCAAGTTTGACGAGGGCGTCAGCTTCGGTGGCGACCATGGTCCCTACCGCCAGAGTGAGCGTCGCGACATCTACAAGAAGTATGTAGACCAGCTCTTGGCCGACGGCAAAGCTTATTATGCCTTCGACACGCCCGAGGAGCTTGACGCCAAGCGCGCCGAGATACAGAATTTCCAGTATGATGCACGCACCCGCATGCAGATGCGCAACTCGCTGTCTCTCCCCGAGGCAGAGTGGCGCCAGATGATAGCCGACGGCGAGCAGTATGTGGTGCGCTTCCTCATCACCCCTGGCATCGAGGTGCATGTCAACGACATGATACGCGGCGACGTGGTCATCAAGAGCGACATCCTTGACGACAAGGTGCTCTATAAGAGTGCTGACGAGCTGCCCACTTACCATCTTGCCAACATCGTGGACGACCATCTGATGGAGATAAGCCACGTTATCCGTGGCGAGGAGTGGTTGCCATCGGCACCGCTGCACGTGTTGCTCTACCGCGCGTTTGGTTGGGAAGACACCATGCCCCGCTTTGCCCACCTGCCATTGCTCCTCAAGCCCGAGGGCAAGGGCAAACTGTCCAAGCGCGATGGCGACCGTCTGGGTTTCCCCGTATTCCCGCTCGAATGGCATGACCCCAAGACCGGCGAAGTGTCAAGCGGATACCGCGAGAGCGGCTATTTCCCCGAGGCAGTGGTCAACTTCCTGGCGCTGCTGGGCTGGAACCCAGGCACCGAGCAGGAGCTCTTCAGCCTCGAAGAACTGGTTGAGGTCTTCGACATCAGCAAATGCTCGAAGAGTGGCGCCAAGTTCGACTACCAGAAGGGCATCTGGTTCAACCATGAGTACATTCTGCGCAAGAGCAACGAAGAGATAGCCGACCTCTTTGCACCCATCGTGGCCAACAATGGCGTGGATGAGTCGATGGAGCGTATCCGCACGGTAGTCAGCCTGATGAAAGACCGCGTCAGCTTTGTACGCGAGCTCTGGGATTTGTGCTCTTTCTTCTTCCTGCCACCCACGGAGTACGACGAGAAGACAGTGCGCAAGCGCTGGAAGGAATATTCAGCCCAGCAGATGACCGAGCTGGCCGAGGTGCTCGAGGGAATCGACGACTTCAGCATCGAGGGCCAGGAGCCCGTGGTCATGAAGTGGGTCGAGGACAAGGGCTACAAGCTGGGCGACATCATGAACGCCTTCCGTCTGGCCCTCGTGGGCATAGGCAAGGGTCCCGGCATGTTCGACATCTCTGCCTTCCTGGGTAAGGAGGAGACTCTGCGCCGTCTGCGCCGTGCCGTCGAGATTCTGAAATAACTATATATATAATAAGGTGTCGTGCCCACGGGGGCGGCACCCTTTTTTCGTTAGATTATGTACAATGTCATTATCTACCTGATACAGGTGGGCGTAGCCATAGCCAGCCTGTTTTCAGACAAGGTGCGCAAGATGTGGCGCGGAGAGCAGGAGTCGTTCCGTATATTGCGTGAGAAGATTAACCCAGCCGACCGCTACATCTGGTTTCATGCTGCGTCGTTGGGCGAGTTCGAACAGGGCCGCCCGCTGATGGAAGAGGTGCGCCGCCAGCACCCCGAGTACAAGATACTGCTTACCTTCTTCTCGCCCTCGGGCTATGAGGTGCGCAAGGACTACAAGGGTGCCGACGTCATCTGCTATCTGCCCATCGACACCATAGGCAATGCGCGCAAGTTCCTGCGCATCGTGCGCCCCGTGATGGCATTCTTCATCAAGTACGAGTTCTGGTACAACTTCCTGCATGTGCTCAAGCACCGCGGCATACCCACCTACAGCGTGTCGAGCATCTTCCGCCCCGAGCAAATCTTCTTCAAGTGGTACGGAAGGCGCTACAGCCGTGTGCTCACTTGCTTCACCCGCTTCTTTGTGCAGAACGAGGAGTCGCAGCGCCTGCTTGCCTCTATCGGCATCACCGATGTCGATGTGGTGGGCGACACCCGCTTCGACCGCGTGCTCCAGATTAAGGAGGCAGCCCGTCGTCTGCCCGTCATCGACGCCTTTGTGGGTGGCGATGCCGATGTCAAGGCGCCCGTCTTTGTGGCTGGCTCTTCCTGGCAGCCCGACGAGGAGATTTTCATTCCCTATTTCAACGAGCATAGACAGTGGAAACTCATCATCGCGCCCCACGTGATAGGCGAGGACCATCTGCGCCAGATTACCGACATGCTCCAGATGAAGACCGTGCGCTACACCCAGACCAACGAGCAGGAAGCCGCAGAGGCCGACTGTCTCATCATCGACTGTTTCGGTCTGCTGTCGAGCGCCTACCACTACGGCGACGTGGCCTATGTCGGTGGCGGCTTCGGCGTGGGCATCCACAATGTGCTCGAGGCAGCCGTGTGGGATATGCCCGTCATCTTTGGTCCCAACAACCAGCGCTTCAGCGAGGCGCAGGGCTTGAAGCGTGCCGAGGGAGGCTTTGAGATACACACCCCGGAAGACTTTGAAGAGCTGATAACCCGCTTTACCGACGACGCCGAATACCGCAAGTGCTGCGGCGATAGGGCTGGCGCTTTTGTGGCCCAGATGACTGGCGCCACCACCAAGATACTCGGCAAGGTGAAGTTCTGAGCAGCGCTTTCCATCCCGCTTGGCTCGCTGCCCGACTCTTGTGGCCCGCTACCAGACCTTCAAGGCTCCACCGTCGGGCGCCATAGGCCGACAACCATGACCATAGTAATAGAAAATCAGTATATTCCCCTGTTTCCCGTCATCGTGGAGGCAGGGGAGTTTTGTTTGGCGGCGGGCTTGGGGAGCGTGGGCATGGCTGTGGGGGCAGCGACGGCCGGGCTGTTGCAGATAATAAGGCGGTTGGCCATGGATGATGGGGCGGCTGATGACCTTGGGCGGCTCGTATCGTAAGTCACGAGCCTACGTATCGTAAGTCACGAGCTTTCGTATCATATGTTACGTGGCCTCGTGCCTTACGATACGAGCCAGCCAGGATGGTCAGCAGCTTCGCAGAGTTGGTCAGCAGCCTCGCAGAGTTGGTCAGCAGAGTTGTGGAGATGGTCACGGTGGCTCGCTCGTGGGTCAGGGTGCTTGAAAAAAGGATAAAAGTGACGCGATAGGGGGATAAATTGGCAGAAAAAGTTTACCTTTGCAGTGGCCTTCGTGGCTATATATGCGAGCATACGAGGCTATAAATATAATATACGAGGCTATAAATATAATAAGGTGTAAGATGAACAACGTGACAGAATGGTTGCAGACCGTGGGAGTATGGCTTAGCCGCATCGCCTATTGCAGGGGATTTGGCATCCAGTCACCGTCGGCTTACCGCTTTGTGCGCTATGTCATCAACGAGCATTACCCCTATTATGCCTATGCTGACCTGCAGAAGCGGGTGCCCGTGGAGAGCCGTGTGGCGCTGCGCCTGCTGCGTCTCTGTCTGCGCGTGGCCAACGAGGTTCAGCCCCGCTATATCCTCGACTTCATAGACGGCTTGAGCGCTGAGCGCCAGGAGTATTTCTCTGCCGGCGCGCGCCGTGCCCGCATCCTCTCGGTGGCTGAGGGCGACGAGGTGCCCGCTGTCATCGACGGCGAGCGCGTGGTGATACGCACCGGTGTGCAACATGTGGATGCTCTGCTCAGCCTGTTGCCTCGCATAGACGGCGCCAGCGTGGTCTTGGTCGACGGCATACACCGCGACGCCCGCTCGCGCGAGACTTGGCAATGCATCGTCGGCAACAGCCATGCCGCCGTCTGTTATGATTTATACTACACCGGCATCGTGATGCTGGACCAGAGCAAGCACAAGCGTTGCTACACAATCAATTTTTAATCCAATCGTCCCTATATTTTTGCTTTTTTTTATTATTAATGATTATTTAACAGCAAAAATGGTCATAAACAGTCGTATAATTGAATATAAAGTGCTACTTTTGCATCCAATAAAATTAACGACCAAAACTAAAGACTATGTATTGGACTCTTGAATTAGCTTCAAAATTGGAAGATGCACCTTGGCCCGCAACCAAGGACGAACTTATAGACTATGCCACCCGTTCAGGTGCTCCTCTCGAGGTGCTCGAGAACTTGCAGGAAATAGAGGATGAAGGTGAAGTGTATGAAAGCATTGAAGACATTTGGCCCGACTATCCCTCCAAGGAAGATTTCCTCTGGAACGATGATGAATACTAATCGCTGACGGGCTGACTTTCTCAGCCGTAGGCGTAGAATATAAGCGGTATAGGAATTCCACAACAGGGTTCCTATGCCGCTTTTTTCTGTCTTTTCCCGCCAGTGGGCCAAAATAACCCTCCGAAAACTTGTTCCTTTCCTCTTTATATCGTATATTTGCACACGACAAGTTCGGAAAAATGTCAAAAATGACACAAATCGGAAGTTGTTAGTGTAATTATGAAGATAAAAAGAGACATAGTCAACAAATTCAAGGAGTGGAAAGATGCGGCAAAGCACAAGCCAATCCTATTGAAAGGCGCCCGCCAGATTGGCAAGACGTGGGCCATGGAAGAGTTTGGAAAGGAATGCTTTGAATACACGGCGAAATTTGACTTTGACCGCCAGAAGGAGTTATTGTCAGCCTTCACGGTGTCAAAGGAACCCGCCCGCATCATAAAGGAGCTGTCTCTTTATAGCCCAGTTCCCCTTGTACCTGGCAAGACGCTGCTCATATTTGATGAGATACAGGAGTGCGAGGAAGCGCTCAACTCGTTAAAGTATTTTTGTGAGGAAGCCCCCGAATGGCACATCATAGCGGCTGGCTCGCTGTTGGGCGTGGCTGTTAAGAGGCGGAGGATGACCGTACCCGTTGGTAAGGTACAGGTTATGCGCATGTATCCTATTACGTTCAAGGAGTATCTGCGGGCCGGCGACATCCAGACATTCAATTATGTTGAGCAGATAGAGGAACCGGAGAAGCTACCGCTTATTATTCTTGACAAGTTGAAGTCGGAGTATCGCAGATATATGGTCTCTGGCGGTATGCCTGAAGCCGCCGTCAGCATGCTTGAAAACCAGGGAATGCAGGCAGTCGACGGCATACTGCAAGGCATATTGGACTTGTATGAGCTTGACTTCGCCAAGTATGCAGACCCTCGCGAGATACCTCGCATACATGCCCTTTGGCGCTCACTTCCGTCCCAGCTTGCCAAGGAGAACAGGAAGTTCATCTATAAGGTTGTAAAAAAGGGCGCAAGGAGCCGTGACTACGAGGATGCTTTGCTCTGGCTGGAAGATGCAGGCATGATATATCGTGTGAACGCCGTCTCGAAACCTGGAATGCCATTGAGCGCTTACGAAGAAGCAGACATATTCAAGGTATATGCCAGTGACTGTGGCCTGTTGAGGCGCTTGGCCGATCTGCCGGGAAGCATAGTCATTGACCCGACAGCCAACTACACCGAATTCAAAGGCGCCATGGCAGAGAATGCGGTGTTGCAAAGTCTGTTGCCATCCTATGGCTCTGTGCCTTACTATTGGTCTTCGGAGGGGAAGGCAGAAATAGAGTTCCTGTTGCAGCGGGAGGACGAGATAATACCTGTAGAGGTAAAGGCAGAGAACTGCGTCAGTGGCAGAAGTATCGTTGTGTACAACGAACGTTACCACCCCAAGAACCGCATACGTTTCTCTTTCCTCAACTTGCAGCGTAACAGTGGTATGCTCGCGTGCCCTTCGCCTCTGACTGAATGGGCTATGAAATGGCTGGACAAGTAAATGTCCTATAGCGATGGTGTGCCGCGCTCTTTTCGGATAGGGCAAGTAGCAGACAGGCATAGACAAAACAATTATTAACCATACAACATGACAATGAAACAAAAACATCTAATTTGGGGAGCTGCGGCAGCGTTGACCTTCCTTTTCAGCGCATCGGCTCTGGCTCACCCCCGTCCCGCCAAGAAGAAAAAGGTGGTGGAGACGAAGGCCGACGTATGCCCCTTTATGGATAAATGGGTAGAAGACGAGACCAAGTTTGAGGACCGCAAGGAGAAGGCCCACGCCACGTTTGTGCCCTATGCCTCTACAGCCTCGATGCAGCAGGACGACTGCTACAAGTATCCATGGCTCACGCCTAAGCGTGCCAATTATCTGCTGCTCAACGGAAAATGGAAGTTCCGCTACACCGCCGACTGGAAGCAGGGCAAGCCCGAGAAAGACGATTTCTGGGCCGATAATGCCGATGTTTCTTCTTGGAAAGAGCTCCAGGTCCCCCTCAACTGGGAGATGGCCGGATATGATGTGCCCGTATATAATAATGTGGGCTATCCCTTCGAGAACAAGCCCCCTTTCATCACGGCGTTCAACGACAATTTCGACAAGAACCCCGTAGGTTCCTATCGCCGCAACTTCTGCCTGCCTGACGGTTGGGACCAGGACAAGCGCGTCTTTCTCCACTTCGACGGAGCCTGCAGCGCCATTGTGGTGTGGGTAAACGGCAAGTATGCTGGCTATTCGCAAGGTGCCAATACCGACGCCGAATTTGATGTGACCCACCTTGTGCGCAAGGGCGACAATAACGTGTCGGTGCGCGTCTACCGCTGGTGCGACGGTTCCTACCTTGAGGGTCAGGACATGTGGCACCTCGGAGGCATCCATCGCGATGTCTATCTCGTGGCCACGCCCAAGACCTTCGTGGCCGACCATTACATCACATCGGCCCTCAAGGACGACTATGCTTCGGGTAACCTCAATGTAGACCTCACCCTCGACAACGCCGCCAAGGAGCGCTCGGAGAAGACGCTCGAAATAGAGCTCCTCGATCCCCAGGGCAAGCTGGTGGGCAAGCAGGAGACGCAGGTGGCTATGACCGCCAACGACGCGCAGAAGCACATTCGCCTCACTCTCGACAACCTCACCGGCCTGAAGGCCTGGTCGGCCGAGCAGCCCAATCTCTATACCGTCATCGTGCGCCAGAAGGTAGGTGGCAAGGAGGAGATGGTGTTCTCTACCAAATACGGTTTCAGAGATGTGGCCATCAAGGGTCACCTGGTGTATGTAAACGGCAAGCGCGTGTTCTTCAAGGGTGTCAATACACAGGATATCCACCCGCTCTATGGCCACGCCATCGATGTGGAGACCATGCTCCGCGATGTGGTGCTGATGAAGCAGGCCAATGTAAACACTGTCCGCACCAGCCACTATCCCCGTCAGGCCAAGATGTATGCCATGTTCGACTATTACGGACTCTACTGCATGAACGAGGCCGATGTGGAGTGCCACAACAACCATTCGCTCTCCAACAACCCCACCTGGCGCGACGCTTACGTAGACCGCACGGAGCGCATGGTGCTGAGAGACCGCAACCATCCCAGCGTGGTGTTCTGGTCGCTCGGTAACGAGTCGGGCGGTGGCGACAACTTCCAGGCTACCTACGACAAGGTGAAGGAACTGCTCCCCGGCCGCGACGCATGGGTGCACTATGAGGGCTATAAGAACGGCGCCAAATACTCCGACTTCGGCTCCGACATGTATCCTAAAATCGAGGTGATGAAGACGCATATGGACGGTCTCAACAACAAGCCCTACTTCATCTGCGAGTATGCTCACGCCATGGGTCAGGCTGTGGGAAATCTGCAAGAATACTGGAATCTCATCGAAACAAGCACTGGCATTATTGGCGGCTGCATCTGGGACTGGGTGGACCAGGGCATCTACGACACGCGCCGCATACGCGAGGGTCTTCCGCTGAAGGATGCCAAGACCGGGCTCCACTATTACACATCGGGTTATGACTACACCAAGATGAACCGTGGCGACAGAGGCTTCCAGGGCGACTTCATGAGCAACGGCATCATCACCCCAGGCCGTGAGTGGACCGCCAAGCTCACCGAGGTGAAGTATGTTTATAGAGACGCCGACTTCGAGTCGTTCGCCAACCACGTGCTCACCCTGAAGAACAAGTGCGCGTTCACCGACCTGGCCGACAGCTACGACCTCGGCTATGAGGTGCTCCGCAATGGCGTTTCGGTGGAGAAGAACCAGGTGGCCGTCCCATCGGTGCAGCCCGGAAACACCTGCCAAATCAACATTCCTTACACCACCGTAGTGGACACCAAGGCCGAGTATGTCATTACCTTCAACCTCGTACTGAAGAAAGCCACCTCTTGGGGTAAGCAGGGCTACGCCATGGCCCAGCAGCAGTTTAAGCTCTCCGCCGACAACGCTGCTGGCGTATCGGTTGCCGACCCCACCTTCGTGCAGCAAAGCCACGGTCAGCTGCCCGCCATCCAGGAGAAGGGTAAGCTCAAGGTGAAGGGCAACACCGTCACCGGCAACAATTTCAGTATTGCTTTCGCAGAGGATGGAACCATCGCTCAGTGGACCTATGGCGACACGCAGCTCGTGCAGCCCAACGCCGGACCTGACTTCAACGGCTTCCGCCGCATAGCCAACGATAACATCAACCTCGGCGCCCCAGGTGGCGTGGCCGAGAACGAGAACAAGGAGGAAGGTGTCCTCTCTGGCAAGAAGACAATGGTGAGTGCGCCCAAGAAGCAGGGTAAGAACGTGATGGTGGAAACGGCCGTAACCAATGGTACCGACACCCACCAGATAGTTTACACCATCTATCCCAACGGAACCTTGGACATGAAGGTCACCACCAATAACTCGTCGGCAGAAACCCGACGCATCGGCATCACCATGCAGTTTGCGCCCGGCTTCGAGAACGTAGAGTATTATGCCAAGGGTCCGTGGAGCAACTACATAGACCGCCAGCGCGGTTCGCTCCTCGGCCGCTACACCACCACCGTGGATGGCATGTTTGAAGAGCAGAGCGCGCCACAAACCATGGGCGACCGCCAGGGCCTGCGCCAGCTCACGCTCGACAACAACGCCACTCAGTTGCAAATCACCACTGAGGGCATGGTGGCCTTCTCGCTGTCGCATTTCGACGACGCCCAGTTCAACTACGATGTGTTCTATGGCGGCAAGCACCCCTACGACCTGGTGCGCTCCCCCCAGATTTTCGCCCACTTCGACTTCTGGCAGCGAGGCATCGGAAACCATAGTTGCGGAGGCGACTCGTGTCTGCCACAATACATGGCGCCAACGGGAATCCATGAGTTTACCTTGCGCTTTACGCCAATGGCCAAATAAAGATGGAATAACCCTATACCGGAGGGTGGATATTACGCACGTTTGTCGTAATATCCACCCTTTTCCTTTGCCGCCCACCATTCTTACTTATAAATCCAAAACGGGCTAATGACCATTTTTGGGGTTTATGGCATTGAAAAGCATCCCATGACCGTCGTTTATGAGCAGGAGATAACGAAAAAAGAGCTATTGATGAGAAAAATGCAACTTATAAGTTGTGTGCTTCGTCCCAAATCTATATCTTTGCATCAAGGAGATACTGTAAATGAGATGCAAGATAAACTGCATGCTCAGATAGAGTAGGATAAACTCAATGTCTGTCGCAACTGTTTGCCGCAGAAGTATCTTGGAATTTTATGAAGATGATGGATGATGAATGTCTTACCTCTAACACTTGATATGATGAAAGCTATACGGACTATCTTAGTGCTGGCGCTGCTGCTCATGGTGACTACGGCGCAGGCACAGCGCGGCTCGTGGAAGGGCGAGCTCGACGTGCAGGGCATCAAGCTGCCCCTTGTGTTTCACTTCACCGACAAGGGATGCACCATGGACTCTCCGGCGCAGAACGTCAGGGGAATACCTACGCAGACTGTGGTCAAAGGCGACAGCGTGACGGTGGAAATCGCCATGATTGGCGCCCGCTTTGAGGGCGTGAACAAGGGCACGGAGATAGAAGGCACCTTCACCCAGCAGGGCATAGCCTTCCCGCTCACGCTCACGCCGGGCGAGGTCACCCTTAACCGTCCGCAGACGCCCAAGCCCCCCTTCGATTATCTCACCGAGGAGGTGTCGTTTACCAACGGCAGCTTCACCCTGCGCGGCACCCTCACCAAGCCCCGTGGCTGTAGCCGCCAGACTCCTGTGGTGCTGATGGTGAGTGGCAGCGGACAGCAGAACCGCGATGAAGAGCTATTCGGACACAAGCCCTTTGCCGTTCTTGCCGACGCCTTGGCACGCCAGGGCATCGCCTCGTTGCGCTACGACGACCGAGGATGGGGCGACGCCTCTGTGAGGTTCTATGAATTTACCACCGCCGACTTCTACGCCGACGCACTCAGCGGCCTTGCCCTCCTGCGCAAGCAGTTTGACCGCGTGGGTATGCTCGGCCACAGCGAGGGTGGCACCATAGCCCTGATGGCGGCTGCCGAGGGCAAGACAGACTTCATCGTGACGCTGGCTGCCATGGCTGTGTCGGGCAAGGAGACGATGATAGCGCAAAACCGCTCGGTACTTACCGCCGCCGGAACGACTCCCGAGATGACCGAAGCCTACTGTATGGCCATCGGATGCGCTCTGGACCAGTTGGCTCAGGGCAAGAAGACCGCTGACATCAAGCCCACGGGCGTCCCCGTGCTCTTCCGCAGCGTCTTCGACAAAGCCCTGAAGCAGGGCGACAGTCCCTATATCCGCCATCTGCTCAATGTCGATGTGAGAGGTGTGCTGGGCAAGATTGCCTGTCCCGTGCTGGCACTCAACGGAAACCGTGACACCCAGGTGGACTGTGTCGCCAATCTCGGAGCGCTGGAGAAAGGGCTCGTCAACAGTCGCCATACCCTCAAAACCTTCGACGGACTGAACCATCTCTTCCAGACTTGCCACACAGGACTGGTCGTGGAGTATCAGCAGATAGAGGAGACCATCGCCCCGACGGTGATGGAAACCATAACGTCGTGGATAAAAAACCTGTAGAAAGGCAATAAAAGCTACGCTTATCCGTTATGTAAGTGTGTTGAAAAGATATTTATTTACCCTCGTCATCTCTGTCGCCGGGGCGCTGGCCGCCTCTGCGCAATATGATATGTCGCTCAGCCACTACTTTGCCCAGGAGCCGGTCTTCAACCCCGCCGCCGTGGGCAAAGAGTCCAAGCTGAATGTCACAGGCAGTTACGCCCTCGACTTTGCCGGTTTCGAGCACAACCCGCGTACCATGATTGTCGCTGCCGATATGCCCCTGTTCATGCTCAAGCATTACCATGGTGTGGGCGTGCAAATGACGAGCGACAAACTGGGTCTCTTTGACCACCAGCGTTTTGCCGTGCAGTATGCACTCAAAACCAAGCTGCTGGGAGGTATGCTCGGCATCGGCGTCCAGGTGGGTATGCTGAGTGAGAAGTTCAATGGCTCGCAGACCGATACCGAGGAAGGCAACGACCCCGCCATCCCCACGACCGATGTGAGCGGCTCGGGTCTCGATGTGGGCGTCGGTCTCTACTACGTCCACGGCGACTGGTATGCCGGCGCGTCGGTAGCCCACGCCACCGCACCCCAAGTTACGCTGGGCGACAGTTACCTGCTCGACATCGACCGTACATATTATTTGACCGGTGGATACAATATTAAACTAATAAATCCGTTTATTACAATAAAGCCCACGGTGTTGCTGCGCTCGGATGGCTCGGCGTTCAGGGCCGACATCACATCGCGCGTGGTCTATACCCACGACAAGCGCATGCTCTATGGCGGCGTGACCTACAGTCCGTCCAACTCGGTGACCGTCCTCGTCGGCGGCAGTTTCCATGGCGTCGTGCTGGGCTATAGTTACGAGCTGTATACCTCGGCCTCCATCCCAGGCAACGGCAGTCATGGTCTCTTTGTGGGATACCAGCACGATATCAACCTGACCAAGAAAGGTAGAAACCTGCATAAAAGCGTGAGAATATTATAATATAAAGATGAAGAATAAAAGCATTATAACCCTCGGCCTTGTGGCGTTCTCTGTGGCGCTGACAGGCTGTTTCGGTAGCAAGAGTGCCATCTCGGGCGGTCGCGGCGGCGAGGTGGTTGGCGTTGGTGGTCGCTCCTTTGCTGAGCCCACGCCTTACGGTATGACCAAGGTAGAGCGTGGCTCGCTGCACATGGGCCTCGACCGTCAGGACTCGCTCTGGGGTATGAAGACTCCCGTCAAGGATATCTCTGTCGACGGGTTCTGGATGGACGAAACCGAGGTTACCAACTCCAAGTACAAGCAGTTTGTGCAGTATGTCAAGGACTCTATCCTCCGTACGCGTCTTGCCGACCCCGCCTATGCCGGCGACGAGACCTACATGATTACCGAGGACAAGTATGGCGAGCCTGTCACTCCCCATATCAACTGGCGCAAGCCTCTGCCGCGCAAGCCCAATGAGGACGAGCAGCGCGCCATCGAGAGCATGTACGTCACCAACCCCGTGACCGGCGAGAAGCTGCTCGACTACCGCCAGCTCAACTATAAGTATGAGATTTACGACTATACCACTGCCGCCCTGCGCCGTAACCGCCTCATGCCCAACGAGCGCAACCTGAACACCGATGTCACCGTCAATCCCGACGAGGTGGTGATGATTTCCAAGGACACGGCGTATATCGATGACAACGGCAATATCGTGCGCGAGACCATCAACCGCCCACTCAGCGGTCCTTGGGATTTCCTCAACACCTACATCGTCAACGTCTATCCCGACACCACCGTCTGGGTCAACGACTTCCAGAACTCTGACAACGAGATGTATCTCCGCAACTACTTCAGCAATCCCGCCTACAACGATTACCCCGTCGTTGGCGTCACCTGGGAGCAGGCCAACGCCTTCTGTGCCTGGCGCACTGACTATCTGCTCAAGGGCCTGGGCGGTGAAGCCCGCTTCATCCAGCGTTACCGCCTGCCCACCGAAGCCGAGTGGGAGTATGCCGCACGCGGCAAGGCCGGCAACGAATTCCCCTGGGAGAACAAGGATGTCAAGAACGGCGATGGCTGTTTCTATGCCAACTTCAAGCCCGACCGTGGCAACTATACCAAGGATGGCAACCTCATCACCAGCCGTGTGGGTATCTATACCGCCAACAGCAATGGCCTCTACGACATGGCTGGTAATGTAGCCGAGTGGACCAGTACCATCTACACCGAAGCAGGTGTTGAGGCCATGAACGACCTTAACCCCCAGCTCGAGTACAAGGCTGCCAAGGAAGACCCTTACCGTCTTAAGAAGAAGAGTGTGCGTGGCGGTTCGTGGAAAGACCCCGAATCCTTTGTCCGTTCGGCGTGGCGTACATGGGAATATCAAAACCAGCCACGCTCCTATATCGGTTTCCGATGCGTGAGAAGCCTCGCCAACTCGACCAGCACCAAACAGAAAAAGAACAAGAAATAACACACATTCATTATGGCTGAATATAGCAAATACAATATCGTCTACCGTCTGCAGAAGTGGATGGATAGCGTTCCCGGACAGACCTTCCTCAACTATGCCTATAGCTGGGGAGCGTCTATCGTTATCTTTGGTACCCTCTGTAAGCTCACCCACCTTCCTGGAGCCAACTTCTGGCTGTTCTTGGGTATGGGTACCGAGGTGTTCGTGTTCTTCATCTCTGCTTTCGACCGGCCCTTTGACAAGACCGCCGATGGCCGCGACCTTCCCACCCATGTCGAAGACGCCGAGGAGGATGAGGATGGCGCCGAGGCGACCGACCACGTGACGATGCAGGCTCCCCAGGCCGTGATTATCGGTGGCTCGGGAGTGATTCATGCGGGCGGAGGCGTGGCTGTGGGTCAACCCGGTGGCGCTGCCTGCCAACCCGGTGGCGCTGCCAGCCAACTCGCCGCAGCTGCTGACGGTCTGCAACCCTCGGGCAGTGTACAGATAGTGGGCGGCTCGGCAGCAGGCGTAGTAGGGCAGAGCGTGGTGACACCGGTAGTCACCGGCACCGCCGAAAACGAAGAGATGGTTCAGGCCCAGAGCGACTATGTAGACGAGCTCAAGCGCCTCGTTGAGACCCTGGGCAAGGTCAATGAGCAGAGTTCCCGCCTTGCCACCGACAGCCTGGAGATGGAGAACCTCAACCGCACCCTCACTGGCATCAGCCGAGTCTATGAGATGCAGCTCAAGAGCGCCAGCCAGCAGATTAGCACCATCGACCAGATTAATGAGCAAAGCAAGAAGATGGCCCAGCAGATAGAGCAGCTCAACCAGATTTACAGCCGCATGATAGAGGCCATGACCCTAAATATGCAGACCCGCAACCCCGGTCAGTAATCTAACGATACACCACTGATGGCAATCAAGAAGAAACAGATAACCCCGCGCCAGAAGATGATCAATCTGATGTATGTCATCCTCATGGCCATGCTGGCACTCAATATCTCCACCGAGGTGCTCAACGGTTTCTCTATCGTCGAGGAGAGCATCAACCGCACCACCGCCAATTCGGCCGAGGAAAACAGTGCCCTCTATGCGCGCTTTGAACAGCAGATGAAGACCAACCCGGAGAAGGTGAGCCAGTGGTTTGCCAAAGCCATGGCGGTCAAGCAGATGAGCGACTCTCTCTATGCTTTCTCCCAGCAGCTCAAGGAGCAGATTGTGGCCGAGGCCGACGGCAAGGACGCCGACCTGGCTAACATCAAGAACAAGGACAATCTCGAGGCTGCAAGCCATGTGATGCTTGCGCCCATCACCGGTAAGGGCGGCGCCCTGTTTGCTGCCATCAACCATTACCGGGAGCGCATCCTTACGATGGTGACCGACGAGCGCCAGCGCAAGATTATCAGCAGCAACCTTACCACCCAGCTCCCCCGTGGCGCCCACGCTATGGGCAAGAACTGGCAGCAGTATATGTTTGAGAATATGCCCGTGGCGGCAGCCGTCACCATGCTCTCCAAGTTGCAGAGCGACGTGCGCTACGCCGAGGGCGAGGTGCTCCATACGCTCGTTTCCAACATCGACCTCAAGGATATCCGCGTCAACAGGCTTGAGGCTTTTGTCATCCCCGAGTCCAAGACCGTCATCAGCGGCGACGCCTTCAATGCCCGCATCGTGATGGCGGCGGTAGATACCACCATGACACCCGAGATATATGTGGGCGGCCGCCGCATTACTGGCAACAACTACCGCTTCACAGCCAGTGGCGTGGGCGAGCACTCCTTCGCCGGATACATCACCATGCGCAATGGCAACGGCGGCCTTATCCGCCGCGACTTTACGCAGAAGTACAACGTGGTGGCGCCCAGTGCCACCGTCTCTGCCGACCTCATGAACGTGCTCTATGCCGGCTATGAAAACCCCATCAGTATCAGCATCCCCGGCGTAGCCCTCAACGAGGTCCAGGCATCCATGACTGGCGGCGCCTTCCATTCCGTGGGCATGGGTCGATATATCGCCAAACCCTCAGCCGTGGGCAGCGATGTGACCATCACCGTCAGTGCGCGCAAGGGCAATGCCATCCGCCAGATGGGCAAGTTCACCTTCCACGTGCGCAAGCTCCCCGACCCGATGGCCTACCTCGTCATCGGCACCGACCGCTACAAGGGTGGCGGCCTGTCCAAGTCTGCGCTGATGGGCATCGACCGCATCCATGCCGCCATCGACGACGGACTGCTCGACATCCCCTTCCGCGTGGTAAGTTTCGAGACCGTCTTCTTCGACAATATGGGCAACGCCGTGCCAATAGCCTCCAACGGAGCCCGGTTCTCCGAGCGTCAGCGCGAAACCTTCCGCCGCCTCTCCCGCAACCGCCGCTTCTACATCCGAGGCGTCAAGGCCGTGGGCCCCGATGGCATCACGCGCACGCTGTCTTACCCCATGGAGGTCATCGTCAAATAAGAAAACAATGCAACAATGAAGAAAATATTATTTATCCTTCTCGTCGGAATGATGGCTGTCCATGCGACCGCCCAGCCCGCCAAACGCAAAGCCGAGCAGAAGGCTGCTGCCACCACAAGCGGCGCCATCTCTACCCGAGCCCAGATTTCCTTCCCTGTGCAGACTCGCATGGCAGAAGATGTCGTGTGGCGCCGCGATATCTATCGCGAGCTCGACCTCCACGACGACGCCAACGCCAGCCTCTACTACCCTGTAGAGCCTATGGGCAACCAGGTCAACCTCTTCACCTACATCTTCAAGCTCATGATGACCGGCAACATCAAGGCCTACGAGTATCGGCTTGACGGAAACGAGGTCTTCAACGAGGCTGCCCAAGTCAAGCTCAAGGCATTCCTCGACAATTACCATATCTTTTACGAGAAGACCAACCGGGGCATCTATATCGACAACAGCGATATCCCCTCGCGCGAGGTCACCGCTTACTATCTCAAGGAGAGCGTCTACTACGACCAGACCACAGCCTCCTTCCACACCCAAGTGCTGGCGCTGTGCCCCATCATGAAGCGTGAAGACGATTTCGGCGACAATGCCACGTCCTATCCCCTCTTCTGGGTCAAGTACGACGACCTGGCACCTTTCCTGGTCAAGCAGACCGTGATGACGAGCAATCTCAACAACGCCGCCGTGATGAGCATGGACGATTACTTTGCCAAAAACATGTACCGCGGCAAGATTTACAAGACCAACAATATGCTCGGCAAGACTCTGGCTCAGTACTGTCCCACCGACTCAGCCCTCTCCAAGGAGCAGAAGCGTATAGAGAAGGAGATCGTGGACTTCGAGCAGAACCTCTGGGGCGACAAGGCCCGCAAAGACTCGCTCGACAGCATCGCCAAGGCCAACAAGGATGTCAAGCCCGTCAAGAAGGGCCGCCGCGCATCGTCTTCGACTTCCGTGCGCAACAAGACCGTAAAGTCCAAGACCCGCTCCACCTCTTCGCGTTCGTCATCCTCGGCAGCGCGTGTCACCGTGCGTCGTCAGCGTCACTGATTGTAGCCAGCACTTGTTATTGGACGAAGAAGGACATTCGTCCCTCTCTGCTCCGATAATGATAGCCACGCCATCTATTTGTGCGCAATTGGAACGTGATTAAATATCATCCCGATTGCAGTCACTACGGAAACGGTATATATAATAAGTTGTAAGCCCCAGGCGCATAAAACGGCAGAACAGATGACTGCCGAAGATAGGGAAGTGATAGGTTCGCGCCGCAAGGGATATTCCTTTCGTGATGTGGCGAAACAGGGTTGTACATACAGTGCAGCGAGCGAAGCGATTACTACACGGGCAATTACCGCAATAGACTTGACTTTACGTTCTTTTCAAAGTAAAGGTTTTGTGATAGTCGTTTAAGGGGTAAAAGCTATGCTTGCACTATTAAGCACTACGTTTGAGATCACAAATTGTGATTTTGAAGATATGACAGATATAAAAGAAAAGATAGAGGACGGCGAACTGGTCACAAATTGTGACCAGATGGTTGTCGTGGATAATATAGAGTCTCTAATAAAGGTGATTAGAGGACAACAGGTTATGCTTGACAAAGATATAGCAATGCTATATGGTGTGGAGACAAGAACTTTGAACCAAGCAGTCAAACGTAATATTCAGAGGTTCCCTTCTGATTTTAGGTTTCAGTTGTCAATGGAGGAATGTTCAAAATCACAAATTGTGACTTTGAACGCTGGACGAGGACAGAATATAAAGAAATTACCTTTTGCCTTTACAGAGCAGGGCGTGGCGATGCTTAGCAGTGTTCTCCGTTCCAAAACAGCCATTGAGGTCAATATCCAAATCATGCGGGCCTTTGTCTCCATGCGCCATTTCATGACAACCAACGCTTCTGTGTTCAGTCGCTTGGAAACGATTGAGTACCATCAATTGGAAATGCAGCAACATCAGCAAGAAGCGGACAAACGCATAGACGAGGTATTTCGCCGATTGGATGAGGGCAATGCGAAGCCGAAGCAAGGAGTGTTCTACAACGGACAGATTTATGATGCCTATACATTCGTGTCCGACTTGATTAAGAGTGCGAAGAAGCGTATAGTCCTTGTCGACAACTATGTTGACGAGACTGTACTTACATTGCTCGATAAAAGAGATGAAGGTGTATCTGCGGTCATCTATACCCAGCAGATTAGTCGTCAGTTCCAGCTTGACATAGACCGTCATAATGCTCAATATGTACCGATTGATGTTGAAGTGTTCCGTTTATCGCACGACCGCTTCCTTTGTATAGACGATGATGTATATCATATAGGAGCCTCTATCAAGGACTTGGGCAAAAAGTGGTTTGGTTTCTCTAAAATGGAGATACTTACACCAGATGAATTGGTAGAAAAAATCAATAGAGAGTAAGACTCTGCTATGTGTAAAGCCAAATCTATGATATGATAGATTTGAGGATTAAAAGTTTATTGCTTGCGTGGTTGTACACTTGAGTTATCCGTAATGCAGTTTAATAAGAGATACAATAACCAATTAAATACAAACGACAATGAAAAAGAAACTATTTGCAACCCTGATGCTCTTGGCCTTTGTGGCTATAGGCAGCGCCAATGCACAGATTAAGTTCGGTGTCAAGGGCGGTATCAATATGTCCGAGTTCTCCGTCAAGGGCAATGTACTCGACAAGTCCAACAATATCGGCTTCTATCTTGGCCCCACCGCTAAGGTCTCTCTGCCCCTCACGGGCCTCGGCATCGACGTCTCAGCCCTCTACAACCAGTATTCTGCCGATGTTACCGTAGAACGTGGCAACGAGCAGATTGTCCGCGACCAGGCTACGCTCACTGTCAAGCAGATTGCCATCCCTATCAACCTGCGTTATGGAATAGGCTTGGGCAGTCTGGCCAGCATCTATGCCTTTGCAGGTCCACAGTTTGCCTTCAATATGGCCGACGACATCCAGAGTATCGACTGGAAGTGGAAGAATACGTACATGAGCTTCAACATCGGAGCCGGCGTGTCGCTGATGAGCCATCTCGCGTTCAACCTCAACTACAACTTCGGTTGCGGCAAGTCGGGTGAGACCGGTGCCGGCGATGTGGTGCGCAGCGCCTTCAACGCCAAGAGCAGCGCCTGGCAGCTGGGCATGACTTATTACTTCTAAGTCCACGCCCGCACGACAGCCCCTTTGTCCTCTGCTCCTGCCGAGGTTTGCCTCGGGGCGTCCGCGCTGTCGGTTACGACAAATGATATAGCCCGAAGTCCGTCATCTACGGTCTTCGGGCTTTCTGTTTCTATTTCTGCGCGATTAGTCTATCGCTGCCGTAGCCTCTGCGAGCCACTGGCGCTCGTCGTCGGCCAGATGCGGTGCCAGCTCTTCATACACGCGGCGGTGGTAGTCGTTGAGCCATTCCACCTCATTGTCGTCGAGCAGCCAGCGGTCTATCACCGTGGTGTCGATGGGGCAGAGCGTGAGCGATTCCATACGTAGGAAATTGCCACACTCGGTGCTGTCGCCACCGACGATGAGCAGCACGTTCTCGATGCGCACTCCAAAGCGGCCGGCGAGATAGACGCCCGGTTCGTCGGTGATGGTCATGCCCGCCTTGAGCGCCGTGGGCACATACTCCATACGTATCTGCTGCGGGCCTTCATGCACACAGAGATGCGCACCCACGCCGTGGCCCGTACCATGCAGGTAGTTGTAGCCGCGGCTCCACAGCACGCTGCGCGCTATGGCGTCTATCTGCGTGCCGTTGGCACCTGCCGGAAACTGAGCCATCTCCAGTCGTATGTGAGCCTTGAGTACCAGCGTGTACACCAGTCTCTGCTCCTCGCTCACGGGTCCCAGCGGTATGGTGCGGGTAATGTCGGTGGTACCGCAGTCGTATTGGGCGCCACAGTCGAGTAGCAGCAGCCCCTCGGGACGCAGTTCGACGTCGCTGTCGGCTGTCGGCTCATAGTGTACGATGGCGCCGTGACTCTCATAGGCAGCTATGGTCTCAAAGCTCTTCTCCACATACGCAGGGTCTTCGCTGCGCAGCGCCGTGAGCTTGTCGTCCACGCCCATTTCGGTCACTCCGCCCTTTGCCACTGCCGGCTTTATCCACTTGAGCAGCTTCACCATCGCCACGCCGTCGCTCACCATAGCCCGGCGGAAGCCCGCTGTCTCAGCCTCGTTCTTCATCGCCTTCATCAGCGGTATGGGCGATGGCGCATAGATTACCTGTGTGCGGTTGGGCACGTAGCGCGGCATGAGCGCAGTCGTCTCGTTGCCGTCCATCAGTATCGAGTATTCGAAGTAGTGTGCCAGTCCTTCACCTATCTTATTATATGGGCGCAGCTCCACGCCATTGTCGTTGAGATACTCCTTGACCTCGTCGCTCACGCGGCTGCACTCCGTAAACAGGGTGGCGCCCCTCGATGCGATGAGCAGATAGGCTATGAACACCGGGTTGCACTCTATATCGGCCCCGCGCAGATTGAGCGTCCAGGCTATGTCGTCGAGCGCCGATACCAGCATGCCGTCGGCGTGTACCACTGCCAGCCTGCGCCTTATCGCCGTCAGCTTGTCGGCAGCTGTTGTCCCTGCCCATTCCATCGGGTGCTTCCTTATCGGTTTCTGCGGTAGCGCAGGTCGGTCTGTCCATATCCGGCTCATCGGGTCGAGGTTGGTGCGCAGTGTGATGCCACCCTGCTTGCGCAGCGCCATCGTCATCGCCTGCACCGTGTTGTATGTGCTTGTCGAGCCGTCTATGGCCACCGTGGCACCGCTCTTCTCAGCCAGTTCGGCGCCCAGCCACTCGGTTATCGACGGTGTTCCCTCCATGCGCAGCCGCATCAACTGGTACTCGGTGCCATCGAGCTGCTCTTCGGCTTGCAGGAAGTAGCGCGAGTCGGTCCATAGCGCGGCACTCTTCATGGTGACCACGGCGGTGCCCGCCGACCCCGTAAACCCGCTTATCCACTCGCGGCTCTTCCAGTGGTCTGCTATATATTCTCCGTTGTGCGCGTCGCTGCTCGGGATGATGAATGCGTCTATCTTTTCACGCTCCATCAGCTCGCGCAGCCGCTCTATTCGGTTTTCTATCATCTCTTTCATCTCTATTTTGCTAATTCGACATGACAAAGGTAAAAGTTTTAAGAATTAATCACAAAAGAAATTGCGATTAAATGACATTTGTCATTCTTTTTTTCGTAATTTTGCAGATGATAGCAGCCCGAGGCGACCGCTGCCCTTACTCCGATGCATCTCCAGGTTGCATTTGGGTAGCCGGGAGTGACGATTGGCCCCGTCAAGTTGCAGGATAAAAGACAGAACGAATCACTTATAATTAATATTATAGTTATGGAATTTTTAACTAATGACAAACTCGTCATCGTCGGCGCAGCCGGCATGATTGGCTCCAACATGGTGCAGACAGCACTCATGCTCAGACTTACTCCCAACATTTGTCTTTACGACGTATTCTCAGCTGAAGGCGTAGCCGAGGAAATGCGTCAGTGCGGATTTGACGATGCCAACATCGTATCTACCACTGACCCCAAGGAAGCCTTCACTGGCGCTAAGTATATCATCTCTTCAGGTGGCGCACCCCGTAAGGAGGGCATGACACGTGAAGACCTGCTCGTAGGCAACTCTAAGGCTGCCGAGGAGCTTGGCCAGAACATCAAGAAGTTCTGCCCCGATGCCAAGTTCTGCGTGGTTATCTTCAACCCCGCCGACATCACCGGCCTCGTAACTCTCGTTCACTCTGGTCTGAAGCCCAACCAGGTTGCTACACTTGCTGCCCTCGACTCTACTCGTCTCAAGGGTGCGCTGGCCAAGCACTTCGGCGTAAGCCAGGCTGTCATCGAGAACGCCTACACCTATGGTGGCCACGGCGAGAAGATGGCTGTCTTCGCTTCTCCTACCACTATCGACGGCGTCAAGCTGCTCGACGTGATTGCTGGCAAGGCTACTGTCAACGGTAAGGGTCTTACCGCTGAGGAGTGGGCTACCATGCAGAAGGAAGTTACCCAGGGTGGTGCCAAGATTATCGAGCTCCGTCGCCGCAGCTCATTCCAGAGCCCCTCTTACCTCGCTGTCAAGATGATTGAGGCTGCTATGGGTGGCGAAGAGTTCACTTATCCCGCCGGTACTTATGCCGACACAGCCCGTTACAACCACGTGATGATGGCTATGCCTACCCGCATCACCAGCGACGGTGTCTACACCAAGCCAGTTATGGGTACAGCCGACGAGTTTGCTGCTCTCGACGCTTCTTACAACCACCTCGCCGGTATGCGCGACCAGGTGATTGCTCTCGGTGCTCTGCCTCCAGTAGAGAAGTGGTCTGAGATCAATCCCAACCTTTAATACGGTTTTATAGTTATTAATACATGGCTCCAGTCCGGGTTCGTTCCCGAGGCTGGAGCCTTTATTTTGCCCCTGCGTCCGGTCGCCACGGTGGCTGTCTGCCCGAGCCCTGGACAGAGGTTCGTCGGCATCGGCGCGAGCACTGTGGAGAGTAGGGCGACGACCTCCTGCGCCAAGGTTGCGCGCGCTGGTGGAGTGGAGTGTGTCGACAGCTGTTGTGTATCAAGTGTCTGCGGCGGTAGAGGACGCCCTTGCTGGCTCGTATCAATAGTTACGAGCCCTCGTACCTATTGATACGAAGGCTCGTTTCGTAAGTCACGAGCCCACGTGCCTATTGATACGAGCCGGTAGAGGTGGTCAGGGGCACCGCGGCAGCTATTTCGGGAGTAGCGGTAACAAGTTCCGTATTCGGGGTAGGGCACAGGACGATGATTGTGCGTACCTTTGTCGCTGTCCGACAGGTCGGTGCCAGCGTCTGGCCGATGCCTGTCCGCGCGAGAGTGGCGGGCGTGTCTCCGCTGCTGAAGGCGGTGCCGCCGGGGTGTCTTCTCTAATATTTATTAAAACCGATGAAGAAACTCCCGACAATCGTGGCATAAGTGTACGAAAGTTAGTATTTTTGTAGGTAAATAATAATATCCACTATGAATCTGATTAAGGATAAAGAATTTGGCGGCGAGCGTCCGCTGTTTGGTCTGAGCGACACGCGGCTCGAGCATATCACCATCACCGATGGCGAGTCGGGCATCAAGTTCTGTCGCAATATCGAGTGCGATGACTCCCGCTTCTATGGCAAATACCCCTGGTGGCATGTCGACGGCAGCCATATCACCAACTGCTATTTCGCGCCCGAGAGCCGCAGTGCCATCTGGTACTCCGACAACATGGTGATGGAAGACACGGTCATCGACGCGCCCAAGTTCTTCCGCGAGATGAACAACCTCACCCTGCGCAACGTCATCCTCACCGATGCCGACGAGACCTTTTGGCGCGTGCGCGGTCTGAAGCTCTACAATGTCGAGCTCCACGATGGTACCTATCCCTTCATGTTCTCCGAAGACATCTACGTCGACGGTCTGAAGAGCGACTCCAAGTATGTCTTCCAGTACTGCCACAACGTGGAGATACACCATGCCCGCATTACGACCAAGGACAGTTTCTGGGAGTGCGACAATGTGACCGTCTACGACTCCGAGCTCGACGGCGAGTATCTGGGTTGGCACAGCAGCAATGTGCGTCTGGTGCGCTGCCACATCAGTGGCGAGCAGCCCCTCTGCTACATGGACCACGTGACCCTCGAAGACTGTACCTTCGATGCCGCCTGCGACCGTGCCTTTGAAGACAGCTCCCACATCGACGCCCGCATCAGCGGCGCCATCACCGAGGTCAAGAACCCCGTGAGCGGACACATCGTCGCCGACCGCATAGACCGCATCACCTACGACGACTATGCCCGTGGCCACGACTGCCGTATAGAAACAACCAAACAATAAAGATACAATGGCAACATTTGATTTTGACCATGCCCCCGAGCGTCTCGGTACCCGCTGTGTGAAGTGGGACAGCATAGGCGAGGGCGAGCTGCCCATGTGGGTGGCCGATATGGACTTCGAGGTGGCTCCCGCCATACGCCAGGCTGTGGAGCGCCGCGCCGCCCATCCCGTCTATGGCTACACCTTCACCGATGACAGCTACTACGACGCCGTCATCAACTGGTTTGACCGCCGCCACCAGTGGCACATCGACCGTAGCTGGATACTCCACACCCCCGGTGTGGTGGCAGCTATGAGCTGTGCTATCAAGGCGCTCACCCTGCCCGGTCAGCAGGTGGTTATCCTCACCCCCGTCTACAACTGCTTCTTCTCGTCGATACGCAACTGCGGTTGCGAGGCCTCCGAGTGTGAGCTCAAGCGCGAGGCCGACAGCTATGTTATCGACTACGACGACCTGGAGCGTCGCTGTGCCGACGAGCGCGCCGCCGTGCTGCTCTTCTGCAACCCCCACAACCCCGCCGGCCGCGTGTGGCGCCGCGACGAGCTTGAGCGCGTGAGCGACATCTGTCGCCGCCATCATGTGCGCGTCATCGCCGACGAGATACACTGCGAGCTCGTGATGCCCGGCTATGAGTATACGCCCTTTGCGTCGCTCTCTGACGAGACATCGGCCATCACCGTGACCCTCAACTCTCCCTCCAAGTCGTTCAACACCGCCGGACTGATGCAGTCCAACGTTATCTGCAGCGACATAGAGATGCGCCGTCGCATAGACCGCGTCATCAACATCTTCGAGGTGTGCGAGGTCAACCCCTTCGGTCCCGACGCGCTCGTGGCAGCCTACAACGAGAGCGAGGAGTGGCTCGACGAGCTCAACCGCTACCTCTACGACAACTACCTGGAGCTGAAGCGCTTCTTTGCCGAGTATATGCCCAAGATAGAAGTGCTCAAGCTCGAAGGCACCTACCTCGTGTGGGTAGACATCTCTGCCCTCGAGTTTACTTCCGATGAACTCGAAGCCAAGCTCCGCGACGAGGGCAAGGTCTATCTCAACAGCGGCACCATGTACGGCCGTCGCGCCGGTCAGGGCTATATGCGCATCAACATTGCCTGTCCGCGCAGCCGCATGATAGACGGTCTCACGCGTATGGCCAAGGTGATCGCACCCTGTATGGAAGACGACTGCGACATGGGGTGCCCCTCCTGAGCCGCGGCGCACGCCCTCTCTGGGTTGCGGCAGTCGTCATAGGCTGCCGCAACCTATACCTTATTATATATAGTACAATAAACAATCTGCAACACTATTATGAACATAAGCAAAACTGCTAAGGCGGCAGCGGCAGTGATAGCCGCCCTCATCGCCTTGCCCGCCACCGCCCAGAAGAACGTGGCTTACCAGGACAGCCATGTACGCATATCGCTCGTCACCGACGGCATGGCACGTATGGAGTACTCGCCCGACGGCCGATTTGAGGACGGACAGTCGCTCATGGCCATCAACCGCGACTACCCCGCCGTAGACTATACCACCCGTGACCGTGGCAAGACCGTCGAGATAACCACCCGCTGCATGGTCATCAAGTATACCAAGAGCCAGGGCCCGCTCGGCGACGGCAACCTGCTCATAACCTCGCCCAAACGCAAGGGAGTCAAGCCCTTTGCCTGGCGCCCCGGGCAGAAAGACACCCTCAATCTCAAGGGTACCTATCGCACCCTCGACGGATATGACGGCAATATGCGCGGCGACCAGCCCATGCCCATCGAGGACGGTCTGCTCTCGCGCAGCGGATGGACCTTCATCGACGACTCGCAGAACTATCTCTTCGACCATAGCGACTGGCAGTGGGTAAGCCACCGCCGCGAGGAAGGCAAAGCCCAGGACTGGTACTTCATGGCCTACGGCCACGACTATCGCAAGGCTCTGCGCGACTTTACCGTGGTCTCGGGCAAGATGGCGCTGCCTCCGCGCTATGCCTTCGGTTACTGGTGGTCGCGCTACTGGTGCTACACCGACAACGAACTGCGCCAGCTGGTAGACAACTTTGATACCTACAGCATCCCCCTCGATGTGCTGGTGGTCGACATGGACTGGCACTACACCGAGAAGGGCAAGGGCGCATGGACAGGCTATACCTGGAACCGCCGCCTCTTCCCCGACCCCAAGGGCTTCCTGCAGTGGGCTGGCTCGAAGCAGCTCAACGTGACCCTCAACCTGCATCCCGCCGACGGCATCAAACCCTACGAGGAACAATATCCCGCTATGGCGCGCTGGATGGGCATGAACCCCGATGAGAAGAAGGACATAGACTGGGCAGCGTCGGACAAACGGTTTATGGAGGGATGGTACAACACCGTGCTGCGCCCTATGGAGCGCGACGGAGTGAGCTTCTGGTGGTTAGACTGGCAGCAGGGACTCAACGACAAGGAGTTCCCACGGCTCGGCAACACCTGGTGGATAAACTATACCACCTTCACCGACATGGAGCGCCATCGCCAGGAGCGCCCCATGCTCTACCACCGCTGGGGCGGGCTGGGCAACCACCGCTACCAGATAGGCTTCTCGGGCGACGCCGTCATCAGCTGGAAATCGCTCGACTTCCAGCCCTACTTCAACGCCACCGCCTCCAACGTGCTCTATGGCTACTGGAGCCACGACATCGGCGGCCACATGAACGCCAACCGCATAGACCCCGAACTCTATATACGCTGGCTCCAGTTTGGTGCGCTGAGCCCCATCCTGCGTACCCACTCGACCAAGAGCTCCGCGCTGGACAAGGAACCGTGGGCCTTTGACCACCAGCACTTCAGCATCATCCGCAACACCATCCTCGAGCGCTACCGCATGGCTCCCTACATCTACACCATGGCACGCCGTGCCTACGACGAGGGCCTCTCGCTCTGCCGTCCGCTCTACTATGAGTGGCCCGAGAACGAGGAAGCCTACCAGGAGCGCAACAGCTATATGTTTGGCGACCAAATCCTGGTCAGCCCCATCACCCAGCCTATGGCAGACGGTGTGTCCCGCCACAAGGTGTGGCTCCCCGGCGGCAATGACTGGTACGAGGTGGCTACGGGCACGCTGCTCAAGGGCGGACAGCGCGTGGAGCGCAACTTCCACCTCGACGAGTACCCCATGTATGTCAAGGCGGGCGCCGTCATCCCCATGTATGACAAGGTGAAGAACCTGAAATCCAACGACGAGCCCATCGTGGTGACCGTCTACCCCGGCGGCAACGGCGAGTTCTCGATGTATGAGGACAACGGCAACGACAAGGCTTATGCCACCGCCTTTGCCCGCACCCGCATGACCCAGGAGGTCGAGGGCAACAAGCTCACCGTGAAGATAGGTCGTCGCGAGGGCAGCTATGAGGGCATGCCCGAGGCACGCAAGTACAGTGTGAAGATAGTGGCACGGGCTGTGCCAGAGCAGGTTGTGGTCAACGGCAAGCCCGCGGCGTTCGACTATGACGGCAACACACTCACCGCCACCATAGCCATAGCCGACAGCGACCCCAACATCGAGAAAACAGTAGAGGTGACCTATGCCCCCGACGCCATCGATGTGGCCGACGGACTGATGGGCCAGATGCGCCGTATAGGGCAGAACAACTACAGGTTGAAGCGCCAGAAGGCCGGCATCGTCTTCGGCGAGGAACTCGGCACGATGGAGTCGACCGGTCGCGCCATCAGTTACTATCCCGACAGGATGAATGAACTCGTGGCTGCCTTCCGTGCCAACTATCAGCGGCTGCCCCAGCTGCTCGACGCCAATGGCGTGACTGAGAAACAACGTGAAATCTATCTTCGCGCCACTTATTAGGAGTGAGCGTTTGATTTATCATAATTTTCAAGGTGGAAACTACAATTTCCACCTTGTTTATTTAAGTAATAGAGGATATTTTCGTAATTTTGCACGTAGTATCTAAAGCAACAAACAATTATGGCAGAAACAAGACAAATCAAGACAGCCCTCATCTCAGTGTTCCACAAAGACGGCCTGGATGAACTGTTGAAGAAACTCAATGAAGAAGGTGTGAAATTCTTGTCGACTGGCGGCACTCAGCAGTTCATCGAATCGCTGGGTTACGAGTGTGAGAAGGTAGAGAACGTGACCTCCTATCCCTCTATCCTCGGTGGCCGTGTGAAGACCCTCCATCCCAAGGTGTTCGGAGGTATACTGGCCCGTCGCGCCAATGAGGGCGACCAGGCACAGATGAAGGAATATGACATCCCCGCCATAGACCTGGTTGTAGTAGACCTCTATCCCTTTGAGCAGACCGTGGCAAGCGGCGCATCGGATGCCGACATCATCGAGAAGATAGACATCGGCGGCATCTCGCTCATCCGTGCCGGAGCCAAGAACTTCAATGACGTGGTCATCGTGCCCAGCAAGGCCGAGTATAGCGTGCTGCTCGATATCCTCAACAAGAAGGGTGCCCAGACCGACATCGAAGACCGCAAGATGCTGGCAGCCCGCGCCTTCGGCGTAAGCAGCCACTACGACACCGCCATCCATGAGTGGTTTGTCAAGTAACAACAACGATTATTTATAGCTATAAACGATTTTTATAAATGGGATTTTTTTCATTCATTCAGGAGATTGCGATGGACCTGGGAACGGCCAACACCATCATTATCAGTGATGATAAGATTGTGGTGGACGAACCATCGGTAGTCGCTCTCAACCGCATTGACGGCAAGATGATTGCCGTGGGCCAGAAGGCCAAGATGATGTACGAGAAGACTCACGACAACATCCGTACGGTGCGCCCCCTGCGCGACGGTGTGATTGCCGACTTCTCTGCCTGTGAGCAGATGATGCGTGGTCTTATCAAGATGGTACACTCTGGCAGCCGCCTCTTCTCGCCCTCACTGCGTATGGTAATCGGTGTGCCTTCGGGCTCTACCGAGGTTGAACTCCGTGCTGTCCGCGACAGTGCCGAGCATGCCGATGGCCGCGATGTCTATCTTATCTTTGAGCCTATGGCAGCCGCCATCGGTATCGGTATCGACGTTGAGGCTCCCGAGGGCAACATGATTGTCGACATCGGCGGTGGTAGCACCGAGATTGCCGTTATCTCTCTCGGTGGCATCGTCTCCAACAACTCTATCCGCGTGGCTGGCGATGACCTTACTTCCGACATTCAGGAGTACATGAGCCGTCAGCACAATGTGAAGGTGTCGGAACGTATGGCAGAGCGCATCAAGATACATGTGGGCTCGGCATTGACCGACCTGGGCGACGAGGCTCCGGAAGACTATGTGGTACATGGTCCTAACCGCATCACCGCACTGCCTATGGAGGTGCCTGTATGCTATCAGGAGATTGCCCACTGTCTCGACAAGACCGTGGCAAAGATTGAGAACGCCGTGCTCTCGGCTCTTGAGAACACTCCCCCCGAGCTCTATGCCGATATCGTGAAGAACGGTATCTATCTGAGCGGTGGCGGCGCCCTGCTGCGTGGTCTCGACCGTCGTCTTCAGGAGAAAATCAACATTCCTTTCCATATCGCCGAAGACCCGTTGCACAGTGTGGCACGCGGAGCTGGCATCGCGCTGAAGAATGTTGACAAGTTCTCGTTCCTGATGAGATAGTGCCAATGCGAAACCTGTTAGAGTTTCTCGGCAAGCATAACCATTGGTTTCTCTTCGTCCTATTCGAGATTATCGGACTGGTATGGCTTTTCCGCGGTCACACTTACCAGGGGAGCGTGTGGTTCTCCTCGGCAAATGTGGTGGCGGGAAAGCTCTATGAATGGGACTCTAAGGTGACGGCTTATTTCTCTCTGGGAGATATCAATGAGCAGCTCACTGCCCGCAACGTATACCTGGAGAGCCAGGTCAAGGTGCTCTCCGACCGGCTGGAACAGACTTCGGCCGACAGTACGCTGTTGGCTCAGGTCAAGGCTCAGTCGCTGGAGGGCTACAGACTCATTCCTGCCAAGGTAATCTCGAACACCATCTCGGAGAAAGACAATCTCATCACCATCGACAAGGGTGAGGCCGACGGGGTGAAGAAGGATATGGGCGTGGTAAGCGGCCACGGCGTGGTAGGCATCGTCTATCTCGCATCGGCCCACTACGCCGTCATCATCCCCGTGCTCAACCGCCAGTCAAACATCAGTTGTACCATCAAGGACCGCGGCTATTTCGGTTACCTCCACTGGGATGGCGGCTATACCGATATGGCGTATGTCGACGACGTGCCTCGCCACGCCCGTTTCCGCAAGGGCGACTACGTGGTAACCAGCGGTTACTCAGAGGTATTCCCTGCCGGTATCATGGTGGGGCAGGTCAAGTATGTGTTCAACTCGGCCGACGGACTTTCCTTCCGCTTGAAGGTAAAGCTCGCCACCGACTTTGGCAAGCTGCGCGACGTGTGTGTGGTCGACAACACTGAGCTCAGTGAACGCATGCAGCTGCTCAACGCAGCCAAAGACTCCATCTTGCTCAAACAGAAAGATTAAAATGAAATACGGGATAGTCAAAGACATAATCTTATACGCGGTGATACTGCTGGTGCAGATATTGATACTTAATCATATCCATCTCTTCGGTGTCGCCACGCCCTTGCTCTATGTCTATCTTATCATGCTCCTTAAGCGTAACTGCCCCCGATGGGCACTGCTGCTCATTGCTTTTGTCATGGGCGTCATCGTAGACATATTCTCCGACACGTCGGGAATAGCCACCGTCAGCATGACTCTGATTGGCTTTGTCCGCCCCTACATCCTCATGCCGCTGTTGAGCCGTGAGGCTGAGGAGGATATGGCTCCGACGATGGAAAACCTGGGCACGGCGCGCTTCTTCTATTACACTCTGATAGTGGTGACCATCTACTGCCTCGTATTCTTTACCCTGGAGGCGTTCTGCTTCTACAACTGGCCCCAATGGCTGGCCTGCACGTTGTCGAGCACCATCCTCACCACAATGCTGATACTGGTAATCGAAAACGCAAGGAAGCTGTAAATGAAAGACTTCAACCTGGAGAACCGGCGCTTCGTCATCGGAGGCGTGGCCGTCGTCATTGTCGTGGTATACATCCTCCGCCTCTTCACGCTGCAGCTGATGAGCGATGACTACAAGCGCAATGCCGACAGTAACGCTTTCCTCAAGAAGATAGACTATCCCTCGCGTGGTGTCATCTACGACCGCAACGGCAACCTGCTGGTCTACAACCAGCCTGCCTATGACATCATGGTGGTGATGAACGAAGAGAAGGGTCACATCGATACCCTCGAGTTCTGCCAGGCGCTGGGTATCACCAAGGAGTTCTTCATCCGTCGTATGAACGATATCAAGGACCGCAGCAAGAACCCCGGCTATTCGCGGTTTACCCAGCAACTGTTCTTGTCGCAGCTCTCTGACCAGGAGTTCAGTATGTTCCGGGAGAAGATGTTCCGCTTCCCCGGTTTCTATGTGCAGAAGCGCAGCATCCGTCAGTACCAGTATCCCAATGCAGCCCACGTCCTGGGCGATGTGGCCGAGGTCTCTGAGGCCAATATTGAGGACGATGACTACTACCAGGCTGGCGACTACATCGGCAAGCAGGGTGTGGAGAAATCGTATGAGAAACAGCTGCGTGGCGAGAAGGGTATACAGATTCTCCTGCGCGATGCCCACGGCCGCATCCAGGGTAGCTATCAGCACGGCCAGCTCGACCGTCGGCCTGTGGCTGGTAAAGACCTTACGCTCAGTATCGATATCAAGCTCCAAGCCTTGGGCGAGCGGTTGCTCGAGGGCAAGATAGGCTCTATCGTGGCCATCGAACCTTCCACAGGCGAGGTGCTGTGCATGGTCTCTTCCCCCACTTACGACCCGCGCATCATGGTGGGTCGCCAACGTGGCAAGAATCACCTCGCGCTGGCCCGCAACCCGTGGAAACCTCTGCTCAACCGTTCTACGATGGGCCAGTATCCTCCCGGCTCTACCTTCAAGACATCCCAGGCTCTCACCTATATGTCTGAGGGTATCATCACTCCCGCCACCTCTTTCCCCTGCCATCGCGGCTTCTATTATCGTGGTCTCCACGTTGGCTGCCACTCCCATGCGTCGCCCATCGCCATGATTAATGCTATCGGTACCTCCTGCAATGCTTACTTCTGCTGGGGCCTCTACCACATGGTGGGCAACCGGCGTAAGTACGCCAGCAGTGCTGCTGCCCTTGACGTGTGGCGCGATTACATGAAGAGTATGGGATTTGGTTATCGGCTCGGTATTGACTTGCCCGGCGAGAAGCGAGGGTTCATCCCCAACGGTATGTTCTATGACAAGGCTTACCATGGTGCATGGAACGGCCTTACAGTTATCAGTATTTCCATTGGGCAGGGTGAAGTCAACCTTACACCGCTCCAAATCGCCAACCTCGGTGCCACTATCGCCAACAGAGGTTATTACTATACCCCCCACGTGGTGCGCAAGGTGGCTGGAGAGCCCCTCGACACCGCCTTCACTCGTCGCCATTACACCAAAGCAAGTCGCCGCGCTTACGAATATGTCGTTGCCGGCATGCGAGCTTCGGTCCTCCGAGGTACGAGCCGTTCGATGAACCGTGCCGACTATGAAGCCTGCGGTAAGACGGGTACTGCGCAGAACAGAGGTCATGACCACTCCGTTTTCATGGGCTTCGCGCCGATGAACGACCCGCGTATAGCCATTGCCGTGTATGTCGAGAACGGTGGATGGGGTGCCGACTATGGTGTGCCCATTGGCGACCTGATGATGGAACAATATATTAAGGGAAAACTGTCGCCTGCGTCGGAAGCCAAGGCCGCAGTATTCCAGAAGAAACGTATAGCTTATGGTTCAAGTAATAGATAACAATCAGGGCGTGTTTCGCTCTCTGGACAAGTGGACGGTGTTCATCTACGTGGCGCTGCTCGTCTTCGGATGGATAAGTGTCTGCGGAGCCAGCTATACCTATGGCTCGACCGATATATTCAGCATGGGCTCGCGCTCGGGTATGCAGATCGTGTGGATAGGTACCTCCTTAGCGTTGGGATTTGTCATCCTGATGACCGACTCGCGCATGTACGACACCTTTGCCTACGTCATCTATGGTGTGCTGCTCTTGCTGCTGTTTGTGACTATCTTCAACCCTCACGAAATCAAGGGCTCGCGCTCGTGGCTTGTCCTTGGACCGCTGCGATTGCAGCCGGCCGAGTTTGCCAAGTTCGCCACGGCGCTCGCGGTGTCCAAGCTCATGAGCAGTTATGGCTTTGACATCCACCGATGGCGCCACTTCGCGATGGCGATTGGCGTGGTGGTGCTACCGATGCTCTTCATCGTCGGGCAGAAGGAGACTGGCTCGGCGCTGGTTTACCTCTCGTTTTTCCTGATGTTCTACCGCGAAGGCATGCAGGGCAGCATCCTCTTTTCGGGTGTGGCGATGGTCATCTATTTTGTCGTCGGCATCAAGTACGAGAACGTGATGCTCATGGACACCCCCACCTCGGTTGGCAAGTATGTCGTCCTGCTGTTGGCGCAGATTTTCACTACCGGCATGGTCGCCTCCTACTGCAAGTCGCCCAAGACCGTGCGCATCATGGCCATAGCCGTGGCTTCCACCACCCTCATAGCCACCCTCGCAGCCCGCTTCATCGTAGCCTTCGACATCGTGTGGATACAGCTTGCCACCATCGTCGCCATGGCGATTTTCCTCATCTATCAGGGGCTTTCCACCCGCATCCGCAGCTTCTTCTACATCTCGCTGTTCTGTATCGGCTCGGTGCTTTTCTTCTACTCTGCCGACTATATGCTCAACGATGTGATGAAGCCCCACCAGCGTGTGCGCATCAATGTGCTCTTGGGACTCGAGGAAGACCTCTCCGGAGCCGGTTACAATGTCCATCAGAGTGAGATAGCGATAGGTTCAGGCGGACTCAAGGGCAAAGGCTTCCTCAACGGAACCCAGACCAAGCTCAAGTACGTGCCCGAGCAAGACACCGACTTCATCTTCTGCACCGTGGGCGAGGAAGAGGGCTTTGTAGGGTCGGCAGGTGTGCTGCTGCTCTTTCTCGCGCTCATCCTGCGGCTTATCCACTTGGCCGAGCGGCAGACCTTCAAGTTCGGGCGCATCTATGGCTACTGTGTGCTGAGTGTCTTCCTCTTCCATGTGTTTATCAATGTGGGCATGGTGCTTGGCCTTACCCCCGTCATCGGCATCCCCTTGCCCTTCTTCAGTTACGGCGGTTCGTCGTTGTGGGGCTTTACCATCCTCCTGTTTATCTTCCTCCGCATCGATGCCGCCCGCAACCAGCGTGTTTAGGCTTACAAAATAAAAACCAACGGTCCCCCTCTCCGGTTACCGTTGGTTTTGTCTTATCTGTTGTCGGCTTTCTTTCCGCCGCTTTGGTCTTCCCGAGCCGGGGACTTGTGCCCCTGCCAGCCGGCACTCACTCCCGTCCCCTATATATAATAAGGTGTAGTCCCGATTGCTTCTCTGCCTGACGGAATCAATCCATCCGTCTGACGGAGATACCCACGTCGCTCACACCCGGCAGGATGTCGCGCTTCATGTCGTGGCGCACGGTGATGTGCATGCTGTCGTTGGCGTTGAGCCTCAGTCTGCGTACCTCGGTGTTGTATTCAAAGCAACTTATGCCGCCCGTTTTCTGCGTGCTGTTGGTCTTCACCAGTCGGCAGTCGAGTGTATCTCTCAGCGTGGTGCCTTCGGGCAGAATGGTCTGGTCTACGATGAGCGTGATGGCGACGAAGGGGAAGTCGTAGTCGGTGCGCAGCCCCAGTTCTACGAGGTAGTCGCCCGCCTGAGCCATCTTTGCCACGTCGTAGCACAGGGTGTCGTTGCGCTCCCATCCCTCCAGCGACGTGTGGCGGTAGGTGTCATACACCTTGCCGTCGCATGCCGTGAGTATCATCATCACGATGCCTGTCAGCAGCCCCAGATTTCTCATTCCTCCTTATTGTTCTTAGGCGCGTTCTGCTGTCTGTCCCTGTTGCCTTGACGACGCTGACCCTGTTGGCGGCGATTGTCCTGGCGGTTGCGCTTCTGGCCGTCGCGACCTTGCTTCTGGCCGTCGCGGCTCTGGTTCTGGCCCTCACGCCCCTTGTTGTGCTCGTCGCGGTTCTGGTTCTGGGCGTCCCCCTGTTTGGGTTCCTGACCCTGCTGTTGCTTTCCGCCCTGCTGCTGTTTCTGGTTGCCGTTGCCCTTGGGCTTGTTGCCGCCTTTGCGCTTGCGCTTGCTGCGGTCAAATCGGCTGATGTCGGCGTCTTCGAGCAGGTCGAGCGACTTCTTTTCCACCTTGGCGGTGCCGTCTTCGAGCAGACTCAGCGGCTTTTCGCCCTGCTTGTTCATCTCGATGATGGCGTGAGCCCTCTCGGCGCTGATGGTCTCCAGATTGGCTGCCAGGTTCTTGTCGGTCGAGTAGGTGATGAGCCCCGCCAGCACGTCGGTCTTGAACTGATAGTAGTCGTTGTCCTTGGTCTGCAGCACAGCGTCCTTGGCGGGCATCTTGCGGTTGGCCTCTACATAGTCGTCTATCTCGTAGTTCATGCAGCACTTGAGCTTGGCACACATACCCGCCAACTTTTGCGGGTTGAGCGAGATGCCTTGGTATCTGGCGGCGTTGGTGCTCACGCTTACGAAGTTCTTCATCCATGTGGCGCAGCAGAGCTCCCTTCCGCAGGGACCCGTTCCGCCGATGCGTCCAGCCTCCTGACGCGCACCTATCTGCTTCATCTCGATGCGCACGTGGAAGGTCTCTGCCAGCACCTTGATGAGCTGGCGGAAGTCTACGCGCTCATCGGCGATGTAGTAGAATATGGCCTTGTTGCCGTCGCCTTGATATTCCACGTCGCCTATCTTCATCTGGAGTCCCAGGTCTTTGGCTATCTGTCGGCTCTGTATCATGGTGCCGTGCTCGCGGCTCTTTGCCTCGCGATACTTGTCCATGTCGATGGGCTTGGCGATGCGGTAGATGCGGCGTATGTCGTCTGCCGACTTCAGGTTGGCCTTCTTCAGCTGCAGCTTTACCAGTCTGCCGGTGAGGGTCACCACTCCGATGTCGTGGCCGGGGTTTGCCTCTACCGCCACGGTGTCGCCCTTCTTCAGTTCCAGGTTGTTCACGTTGTGGTAGTAGCCCTTGCGGGTGTTCTTGAACTGTACTTCCACCAGGTCGGTCTCCTCGTCGTTGCCGGGGATGTCTGCCAGCCAGTCATAGGTATTGAGCTGGTTGTCCTGGCGGCCGCAGCCACAGCAGCTCAGACCTCTATCGGTGTCGCAGCAGAGTTTATATTTGTTACTCATTGTCTCGTATTTGCTTTTTATGGGTTTATATATGGTGTCACTTACGACTTATTTCTGTTTCAACAGCATAATCATGTTGAGGGCCAGGTCAAACATCACGATTTTAGGTGTGACGTTCTGGCCTATCTCTTTCATCGATTTCTCCAGCTCTTCGGCTATCCCTATCACGTTGTGCTCGTTGACGAAGGGCGCGAAGTTGCGGGCAAACGCCTCTTCCTGCGCCGTCATATAGCAGAGGTCGGCGTTGTGGAAGTTGTACATGAAGTTCTCTCTCGTCATGCGGCTGAAGTATGCCAGCATGCGGCGCTGCTTTTCGCGTCCCAGCTGCGCCACATCCTCGCTCCAGGTTTTCAGGTCCTTGATGTTGCGCATATAGGCCAGTCGCATGAGCGTCTTGAAGAGTTCCAGCATCTCGGCGTTCTCGTTGTCGGCGTCCAGCGCCTCGAGGGCTCTGAGCCAGCTGCCACTGGCCAAGTGGGCTATGCGCTTGGCGTCGTCGGCGGCTATGCCCCTCTTCTCGGTGAGCGCCTGCTCGATGTCGTGGTCTTCGATGCGCTTCATGTCTATGCGCTGCACGCGGCTGCGGATGGTCTCGAGCAGCTTGTCGGGCTCGTCGCTCACGAGCAGGAACACCGTCTGCATGGGCGGTTCCTCGAGCAGCTTGAGTATCTTGTTGGCGCAGACCACGTTCATGCGTTCGGGCAGCCAGATGATGACCACCTTGTAGCCGCCTTGGCTCGACTTGAGGCTCAGCTTGCGTATCAGCGCCTCGCTCTCTGCCTCAAATATCACCGCCTGCTGGTTGGCCACCTTGATGCGCTTCAGCCAGCGGTCCATGGTGAAGTAGGGGCTCGCCAGGAGCATGTCGCGCCATTCCCTCACAAAGTCGTCGCACACCACCTTGGTCTCGCTGGTGGCGCCGGCGGGCTTGACGATGGGGAAGCTGAAGTGCAGGTCGGGGTGCTCCCACTTCTTGAGCATGGCGCTTTCGCCCAGCAGATAGGAGGCCAGCGCCAGCGCCATAGCCATCTTGCCGCAGCCGTCGGGGCCGCAGAACATGAGCGCGTGGGGCAGCCTGTGCTCCTCTGCCATCTGCATGAGACGCTCCTTGGTCTCCTTCTGTCCTATTACCTCGTCAAATGTCATATCAGTCGTCTCGTTACCTCAGCCACGCTGTCCACTGCCGACACCGTGTAGAAGTGTATGTTGTTGATACCATGGGCGTAGAGCTCCTGGCACTGGTGTGTGGCCCACTCTATGCCCAGCTGCTTGGCGTCGTCGTCGGTCTTGCAGCGCTTCACTTCGGCTGCCAGCTCCTGGGGCAGGTCGCAGTGGAAGGTCTTGGGCACCACGGTGAGCTGCGAGAGCTTGGCGAGGGGCTTGATGCCGGGGATGATGGGGATGGTGATGCCCATGGCGCGCGCCTTGTCTACGTAGTCGAAGTACTTGCTGTTGTCGTAGAAGAGCTGGGTCACGGCATACTCGGCACCCATGTCCTGCTTCATCTTCAGATAGCCCATGTCCATCTCCATATTGGGTGCCTCGTCGTGCTTCTCGGGGTAGCACGCCACGCCATAGCCGAAGGGCGTGCCCGGCACCTTGATGGCGCTGCCGTCGGCAAAGTAGCCGCTGTTGAAGCGGTTTACCTGCTTTATCAGGTCGGTGGTGTGGGCGTGGCCGCCAGCCACGGGGGTAAACACACGGTCGTCCTTGGCCTTGTCGCCACGCAGCAACAGCAGGTTGTCGATGCCCAGAAACTGGAGGTCCAGCAACTCATACTCGATGTGCTCGATGGTGGCGCCGCTGCATATCACGTGGGGGATGACGGGGATGCCATACTTCTGCTGGATGGCGGCGGCTATCGCCACGGTACCGGGGCGGCGGCGTATGCGCATGCGCTCAAACTGGCCATTGTCCAGCTCGCGATACACATACTCGCTGTGGTGGGTGGTGATGTTGATATAGAGAGGGTCAAACTCTTTCAGCTTGTCGATAGTGGCAAAGAGCTTGCCCGTTCCCGTGCCCTTGAGTGGGGGCAGAACCTCGAACGAGAAGTTCTTCTTGTCTTTATGGATGTTGATGAGTTCTACAACTTTCATGATGATTTCTTGCAGTTAGATGGGGCGTGGTTATATATTTTGCAAAGTTAGTAAAAAAAAACAGCATACTCTTCGTTTTTAGCGGTTTTTCTCATACACTTCTTCCAATGATTTCCCCGCTCTCTGCCACTGCCGCCGCCTCCATCGCCGCTGCCGGTGGGGTAGGGCCCGCCGCCTGTGGCTCGCCCGTGGCGTCGCCGGGTGGGCTCTGCTGCCGCCCTTGTCGCCGCCGGAGCCGCATTGGCTGGCTCGTATCATTTGGTACGTGGGCTCGTGCCTATTGTTACGTGCTCTCGTGTCATACGATACGTGGGCTCGTGTCTTCCGTTACGAGCCGGCAGCGGTGGTCTCCACGTGGCGCAAGGCGGTGGCGGCGCCACTATCTGTCTCCGCTCCTTTTCTTGTGTGCCCCTGGCCTCTTCGTGAGCGACATAATTGCCTCTGCCGGGGCAAAAAGTCGGCGTTTTGTTTGGTGCTTTCTCCGACTTGGACTACCTTTGCACCATACTAATATCATCAACGACAATGAAGAAACTCGCTATTATCAGTTTGTGCATGCTCCTGGCGCTAAGCGTCAAGGCAGGCAAGGTAGATACGGTGCTGGTACACAGCACGGTGATGAACAAGGATGTCAAGACGGTGGTCATCACACCCACCGAGACCAAGAAAAACCGCGACCAGCGCTATCCGGTGCTCTATCTGCTCCACGGCGCCACGGGCAACTGCAAGTATTATCTCGAGAAGGTCAAGGCCACGCTCCCCGAGATAGCCGACGAGAAGGGCATGATATTCGTCACCCCCGACGCGCTCAACTCGTGGTATATAGACAGCCCCATCAACAAGAACCTGCAGTACGAAACCTTCACCTCCAAGGAACTGGTCGAGTATATCGACAGCCACTATCGCACCATCGCCGACCGCAAGGGTCGCGCAGTGACGGGGCTGAGCATGGGTGGTCATGGCGCGCTCTATCTGGCGTTCCGCCACAAGGATGTCTATGGCGCCTGTGGCAGCATGAGTGGTGGTGTAGACTTCCGTGGCTTCCCGCAGAACTGGGAGATAAAGCGGTCGCTCGGCGAGATGGCTAACAACCGCAAGCGCTGGGATGCCCATGTGGTGGTCAACCAGATTGGCCGCATCCAGAACCATGACCTCGACATCATCATCGACTGTGGCGAGGGCGACTTCTTCCTCGAGTGCAACAAGTCGCTCCACGAGCGTCTGCTCGGCCGTGGCATCGACCACGATTTCATCCTGCGTCCCGGTGCCCACAATCCGCAGTATTGGCACAACAGCATAGACTATCAGCTCCTCTTCTTCCAGAAGTTCTTTGCGAAGAAGTAGGGCAATGAGGGGCTTTTCTGCCCATGGCACTCCTACAGAGTTGCCGCTGCTTGTGGGCATACCACTATGGGCTTTTATCTGCTCAACCCACACGGGGCTGAAATAAACACAAAAAGCCGTGGTCACTGCTGGCGGCTTCGCCTTGGTGGTGCCGGTGGTGCCGACCGTCGGAAAACAAGTTTTCCTTCGTGTCGTCACCGCCATCCCCACCGTCATGCGGTGCATGACGCCAGCAGTGACCACGGTAAAAAAAGCCGCCGTTGGCGGTAAAAAAAGTCCGGATGGCGCCGGTACAAAAACAGCTGCTTGGGAGAAGCCCCTCCCCAGCCCTCCTAATGCCCCTCCCCAACCCTCCCCAAGGGGCGGGAGTCCATTCCTTCTGTGTTTTAGGTGGTTTTGTGGAACGCCCTCCCTTGGGAGGGTTGGGGAGGGGCTTTAGGTGGGTTGGGGGAGGGCTTTCGTTTTATTAGAAGTCCAGCACCATGGTCTGGCGGGGACGGAGTTTTACGTTGTGGTTGATGATTACGGATCTGCCTGTTGTCACGTCGGTGGCTTTTTCGGCGTTGCCGATAATCTCGGCATAACGGTTGATGTCGAGTTCGGCTGCCTCGTTTCTGCCGTTGATGACGGTCATGACGGTCTTGCCTTTATACTGACGCGCCACCACATAAATGCCACGGTGGGGGCAGAACTGAGTCTGGGAGCCCTTCGTAATCACCTCGTTACCTTGTCGCCAGTGGAGCAGTCGGCTTGTCCAGCGGAACATGTCGTTCTGCGCCTTGGTGCGTCCTTCAGCAGTGAAGGCGTTGGTAGCGTCGCCAGCCCATCCACCGGGGAAGTCCTTGCGCACATTGCCGTCGGTGACAGACTTGGTGCCATTCATGAGTACCTCGGTGCCGTAGTAGAGCTGCGGAATACGGTTTATGGTTAGCAGCAGAGCCATTGCCTGCTTGAGAGCCAACGTATCTTTGCCCGTACCCAGGAAGCGGTCGGTGTCGTGGTTCTCAATAAACGCCATCACGCTCTTGGGATTGGCATAAAGATAGTCATAGCACAACACATTGTATATGCGGTTCATGCCATTCCACCAGCCGTCGGTCTCCTCGTGCTTAGCCAGATTGATGCGGTCGTAGAAGGCGAAGTCCATGACGGTCTTCAGATAGCTGTTCTTCTCGGAGAGCTTGCTGTCCTTCTGCCAGGCAGCTGTATAGGCAGGCTCGGTGACCCACGTCTCACCCACGGTGTTGAAGTTGGGGTATTCGCGGTCGAGCGTCTGCATCCATAGAGCCATGCCATCGCGGTCGGCATAGGGATAAGTGTCCATGCGGATGCCGTCAATGCCAACAGTCTCAATCCACCACTCACTGTTCTGGATAAGATACTTCATGACGTGCGGATTGCGCTGGTTGAGGTCGGGCATGGTGGGCACGAACCAACCGTCGACCGTCTCTTTCAGGTCTACCTTGCTGGCGTAGGGGTCGAGCACGGGCGTGAGCTTATAGCTGGTCTGCAGATACTTGTCGTTGACCTTAGCCTTTCCGTCTACGGTGTCCATCTTCTTCTGGTGGGCTGCGGTCTGGTATTCGGGACGCAGCCATTCGGGCGTGTTGAACCAGTCTTTGGACGGCATATCTGCCACCCAGGGATGCTCAAAGCCGCAATGATTGAAAATCATGTCCATCACCACCTTCAGCTCCTTGCTGTGGGCCTCGTCGATGAGACGCTTATACTCCTCATTGGTTCCGAAGCGTGGGTCGACGCGATAATAGTCGGTCGTGGCGTAGCCGTGGTAGGAGGAACTGGTGCCATTGCTGGGGCTGTCGTTCTCGAGTACGGGGGTGAACCACAGCGCCGTGACGCCAAGTTGGGTGAAATAGTCGAGGTGCTGGCGTATACCCTCAAGGTCGCCACCGTGGCGCAGGCTCGGAGCTGTGCGGTCGCAGGTCTTGTCGCGCATATTCTTGAAGGCGTCGTTGTGGGGATTGCCATTGGCAAAGCGGTCGGGCATGAGCATATAGAGCACATCCTCATTGGTGAAGCCCATGCGCTTGTCGCCCGCCATAGCGCGCTCCTTCAGCTGATACTTCACCTTCTGCGTCTGCTTGCCCTGCTTGAAGGTGAGCGTCATTTCGCCTGCCTTCGCGCCCTCAAGGTTGAGGTAGACGAAGAGATAGTTGGGCGAGTCGAGACGCGCGATGGAGTCGATGCGCACTCCGGGATAGTTGACCTCTACGGCGGCATTGCGCACGTCCTTGCCATATACCATCAGCTGGAGCGAGGCATCCTTCATGCCGACATACCAGTTGGTGGGTTCGATGCGGTCTACCTTTACTCCCGCATGCAAGCTCATAGCACTCATAAGCATTACTAATGATAGCAGTTTTTTCTTCATCATTTTGTTTTATTATGGTTTTACTTCTTGTAGATTATCATTGCCGACTGGCGGGGCACCACCACCTCGCTGCCCTTGACGGGCATGCCTATGCCGGCTTCGGAGATGACGCCGTTGCAGCAAGCCACCGTGTATTCGCCCTCGGGGACGGTCACGGGCACAGCAGCCCGGTTGGCGTTGAGGATGACGACAATCTCTCTCCACGTATCGATGCCCTCGAGGTCCTTCAGGCGGAACGCCACGAGGCAGTCGCCAGTGGCGATAAACTCCAGATGACTCCTTACGGCGTCGGCACTGGCGAGGCGGAAGGCAGGATGATGCTTGCGGAGGCCTATCAGGGCGCGGTAATACTCAAAGACCTGTGGGTGCTGCTTGAGGTTGTCCCAGTTGAACTCATTGATACTGTCGGGCGAGGCAAAGCTGTTGTGCACACCCTTCTTGTCGCGCAGCATCTCTTCGCCAGCCAACATGAAAGGCACACCCTGCGAGGTGAAGACCGCCGTCTGGGCCAGCAAGTCGAGGCGGATGAGCTCTGCCATGCGGTCGGCTTCGGATCTCGTCGCGTCGGTCAGTCCGGGAATGCTCGCCTTGAGTCGGTCTACGAGGCACATATCGTCGTGACAGCTCACATAGCTAATCTGCTGTGTAGGCTCGTTTGCCCACGGCTGCTTGTCGTAGTTGACGCGCGCCATGTCGACCTGCTTATGAGCGATGCCGCCCACGATGCCGAACTTGAGGCTCTCCTCCTCGCCCTTGATACCGGCGAGGAACGCACCCTTGGTGTCGTCGCTGAACGGGCCACGCAGCGCATCGCGCATGTCGTCGCTGAACGCTCCGATGCCATTCAGGCGGTGGGTGTTGGCCTTCATGGCAAGTCTGTCCTGCGGATAGGCACACGCGCCGGCACTCCAGCCCTCACCATATATATATAATGTGGGATCAATCTGGTCTACGGCGGCACGTATCTGGTTCATCGTCTCGATGTCGTGAATGCCCATGAGGTCGAAGCGGAATCCGTCGATGTGGAACTCATTGACCCAGTACTTGACGCTCTCTATCATAAACTCGCGCATCAACGGCCGCTCCGAGGCAGTCTCGTTGCCGCAGCCCGAGCCATCGGAGTAGCGTCCGTCGGCAGTCTTGCGATAGTAATAGTCGGGGTAGGTGAGCTGGAAGTTGCTCCCGGCGATGTCGAACGTATGATTGTAGACGGCATCGAAGATGACACGGATGCCAGCCTTGTGGAGCGCCTGCACCATCGCCTTGAACTCGCGTATGCGCACCCTTGGCTGATATGGGTCGGTGGAATAACTGCCCTCAGGCACATTGTAATTCTTCGGGTCGTAGCCCCAGTTGAACTGGGGGCGATAGAGCTGCGTCTCATCTATCGATGCGAAGTCGAACAAGGGCTGGAAATGGATGGCGTTGACGCCAAGGCGCTTCAGATAGTCGATGGCGCGAGGCTCGGTCAGAGCCAGATACTTGCCCCGGTGCTGCAGGCCCGAGGTGGGGCTGATGGAGAAGTCGCGCATGTGGAGCTCGTAAATCACGAGGTCGGCAGGCGACGCGAGAGGCGGACGCTGGTCGTCGGCCCAGCCCACGGGGTCGGTGTCAGCCATATTGATAATGGCACCACGGCTGCCGTTGACTCCAACAGCCTTGGCAAACGTGCCTGGGCACTCGCCTCTGCCGATGTCGAAAGTATAGAACATGCCGCCGAGGTCGCCCTTTACCGTAGCCTCCCAGCGGTTGTCGCCGATGGCACGCATCTTCACGGTCTTGACGGGTCGACCGCCCTGTCCGTTCTTATAGATACGCACTTTGGGGAGATAGGGCGCATTGAGGCGGAACACGGTCTTGGTCTTGTCGTAAGTCATCTCGTCAAAGCGTCCCTGCGCGTTGGCTCCGACCGTAATCATTGCGGCAAGAAATGCCGGTAACATATATTTCTTCTTCATGCCAGATGCTGTGGAGTTGCGGTTACTTTGCGATAAGTGATACGGCGAAGCCACCGCCACGTGCCTCATTAATCTTCAGCACATCACCCTTCTTGACAGTCTTGTGGATAATCTGGTAAGCCTTAGGGTTGTGCTCGTAGTCGGCACCCTTGGCATCCTGATAGATGGCACAGTCGTACTTGCGACCCTTGTCGAGGAAATCGAGGCGCACTACAGCCGTGCGGGCCTCTTCGCCCGTCTTGCCACCTACAAACCAGTTGTCGGTACCCTTAGCCTTGCGAGCCACGGTGATGTATTGGGCAGGCTCGGCCTCAAGATACTTAGAGTCGTCCCAGTCGCAAGCCACATCGCGGATGAACTGGAAGGCGTCGTCGTACTTCTCGTAGTGTTCGGGCAGGTCGGCAGCCATCTGCAACGGGCTGTACATGACCAGATAGAGCGACAGCTGTCCGCAGAGGGTGGTGTGGACGAAGCTCGGGTTCTGGCTCCAGTCAGAGAGTCGGGTCTCGAAGATGCCGGGGGTATAGTCCATCGGGCCACCCTGCAGACGGGTGAACGGCAGCATCACGGTATGGTAAGCTACGTTTCCGCCGAAAGCCTCATACTCGGTGCCGCGGGCGCTCTCGTTGCCTATGAGGTTGGGCCAGGTGCGGCAGATGCCGGTAGGGCGAGTAGCCTCGTGGGCATTGACCATGATGTGGTGCTTGGCGGCAGTCTCGATGACATGCTGATAGTGATTGTTCATAAGCTGGCTGTAGTGATATTCTCCGCGAGGGATGATGTCGCCGACATATCCCGTCTTGACAGCGTCGTAGCCATACTTGTTCATCAGGCTGAAGGCATCCTCCAAGTGGCGCTCGTAGTTGAGAGCGGATGAGGAAGTCTCGTGGTGCATCATCAGTTTCACTCCCTTGGCGTGGGCATAATCGTTGAGCATCTTGATGTCAAAGTCAGGATAAGGAGTGACGAAGTCGAAGACGTCGAGCTTCTGATGGCCGAGCCAGTCTTCCCATCCTTCGTTCCAGCCCTCGACCAGCACTTCCTGCAAGCCATTCTTGGCAGCGAAGTCGATATAGCGCTTCACCTCCTCATTGGTTGCGCCGTGCGTGCCGTTGGGCTTGCACTTGGCATAGTCGGTAACGCCGAGACGAACCGAAGGCAGGTCGTTGGTGTAGCTCCATGACTTGGTGCCGACAATCATATTCCACCACACACCGCAGTACTTGGTGGGATGAATCCAAGAGGTATCTTCTATCTTGCAAGGCTCGTTGAGGTTGAGGGTGAGCTTGCAGGACAGCATGTCGCGGGCGTCGTCGCTAACCATCACTGTGCGCCACGGGGTGTTGAAGGGAGTCTGGATAAAGCCCTTGCGGCCCACGGCGTCGGGGGTAAGCCATGACTCGAAGACAAGGTTCTTGTCGTCAAGGTTGAGGTGCATCGTGGGGTAGTCCAAGCAGGCTGCCTCGTGGATATTGATATAGAGTCCGTCGTTGGTCTTGAGCTGCAGCGATGTCTGCACCCCGGTGTTGGAGAAGACCGTAGTGGACGAGTTGCTCTTGTATGCCTCGCGGTATTTGGCAATAACCGCGCGGATGCCGGTAAGCGGAGTGATGTTGTACTCATACTCCTGCGTATCGTAGTCGCCGGGAATCCAGTAGGCGGTATGGTCGGCGGTCATCGCAAACTGGGTGTGCTCCTCCTTTATCACGAAATAGTTGAGCGTCTGCTGCTGCGGAAACTCGTAGCGCAGTCCCATGCCATAGTCGTAAACGCGGAAACGGATGGTGATGTCGCGGTCGGAGGAGGGCTGGTGCAGGTTGACAGCCATCTCGTTGTAGTGGTTGCGGATGGTTGCGGTCTCGCCCCACACGGGTCGCCATGTCTCGTCGAAGGAAGAGGTCTGCGTGGACTTAACCGTGAAACCGTCCATCAGGTCGGTCTCTTCCATGCCTTTAGAGGCGTGCTTGTCCCGGGCAAGCTCCAGTCCGAGGTGGGAAGGGTTTACCACCTGCTTGTCCTTGTATTTCATTTCGTATGTGGGCTGGCCCTTGTCTGAGAGCGAAAAGGTGAGCGACACATTGCCGTTGGGCGACTTTACGGTCTGGGCTGCAGCCATCATCGGGAGCAGCGCCAACAATATGATATATTTCTTTATCATGCTGATAGTTGTTATTGTTTGCTTCATGTTATCTGCCAGACTGTCTGATGAGCGTGCTCAGCTCGTCGGTGAACTTGGCGTCGGCCATGAGATCCTCTATGTTGAGGTGCATGCGGTAACGCCAGTAGTGCTTAGGATTGGCAGGGACATTGATGCGCTCGGCATCGGCATCGGGCAGACGCAGGCGCTCGCTCATGGCAAGCCAGTCCTGAAGACTCAAAACGCAGAGCATCGAAGGCGAGTCGAGATGACGGGCAATGATATCCTCGGCGAGCCATCCTGGCAGCGGATGGGGCGCAGGGCCTTCGCGGTAGAGCATGGAGTTGTAGTAATCCTGCGTACGTTCGTAGTCCTCGTCCCACCACTGGCGGAGCGTGGGCATATCGTGGCTGGATATGGTACATACCGAACAGTAAGGGTTCTGGCTGAGATGTCCGAAGCGCGTAGTGGGCGACTTGGGCATGCTCTGGAGCTCGAGGCTGAGTATTCTGAGCTGCTTCATCACCCATGACACACAGTCGGGCACCATGCCGAGGTCTTCGGCGCATACGAGCATGCGTGTGGCCTGTACCAGCTTGGGCAACTTCTTCATTGCCTCGCGATACCAGAACTGGTTGTTGCGGCGATAATAATAGTCGTTGTAAAGGCGGTTGAACGCCTGCTTGTCATTATCGTAGAGCGACTCATAGATAAAGCCAAACTGGGCTGAGATACGCGGATGGAACATATCGGCACGGTTGCGGTCGCGCACAAAAAGCACGTCGCTCACAAGCGAATAGAGTCCGTCGCGCAGCCAGAGGTCTTCCTGCTGGGTTGCGCCGGCAAAGTGAGCCTCTATCTTGCGCTGCGTATCAAACTCGGGCTTCATGCAGTAACGCTCGCCGTCGATGCGCTCCAGGTACTTGCTGCGCACCTCGTCGGCGCGTCCGTGGAAGACACGGTCGAGCACCCAATCGGTAATGAAGGGCTGGGTGAAGCGCTCCTCCTGGAAGTTGAGCCCGTACTGCATGATTTCTTCACGGCTCATAGCCTGCGACGGAGCAAACTGGCCCGTCAGTCCATATACACAGTCGAGGGGTATCTCCCAAATGCGGAAGAAGCCTAAGACATGGTCAATGCGGTAGGCATCAAAGAACTGCGACATATTCTGGAAGCGGCGCACCCACCATTGGCAGCCGTCCTTGAGCATCTCGTCCCAGTTGTAGGTGGGGAAGCCCCAGTTCTGGCCGTTGACCGAGAAATCGTCTGGCGGTGCTCCTGCCTGTCCGTTAAGATTGAAGTATTTGGGCTCCACCCATACGTCGCAGCTGTATCTGTTTACGCCGATGGGGATATCACCCTTGAGGATGACGCCCTTCTGCCTGGCATACTCGTGGGCGTCCTTCATCTGCGCCGACAGCACGTACTGAACGAAATAGAAGAAAGCCACAGTCTGGTATTCCTTAGTGCGAGGGTCTGACAGCAGAGCACGGTCGGCCTCGTTCCATACATTATGGTCTTTCCACTGAGAGAAATCGGCTGTACCGTTCTCGTTTCTCAGCCATGAATACTGGGCATAGGGCACGAGCCAGCTCTGGGTTTCCTGGAAGAACGCCTTAAACTGCGCGCTCTTCATCATCTTCTTGCCTTCCTGCTGATAGACTTTGCCTAAGTAGTCCAACTTGAAGGCGTTTGCCTTCTCATAGTCTATCTGTGGCAGGGCGTTGAGTCTGCGGCGCTCTGCTTCAGCCTCACTGCGCGCATCCTTGTCCTTCAACTCGGGCAAAGCGCGAAGGTCGGCATACTGGGGATGTATGGCGAAGATGCTGATGCAGCTGTAGGGATAAGAGTCGGTCCAGGTGTGGGTGATGGTGGTGTCGTTGATGGGGAGCAACTGCAGCACGCGCTGTCCTGTCTTCGCCATCAGGTCTATCATCATCTTGAGGTCGCCGAAGTCGCCCACGCCCGCACTCTTCTTGGTGCGGAGCGAGAAGACCGGGACAAGCGTACCTGCCAGTTTGCGGTTCCATATCTCAAAGAAAGCCTGATCCAAGTTGTACACCACCATCGCGCCCTTATTCATGTCGGGCAGGGCGATGGTGCGGTTGCTGCTACACTCCCACATCATCACGTGTCCGGAAGCGTTTGTTACCACAAACTTCAGCTCTATCGGCTCGCCACGAAACTGCTCGGCGTCGATGTCGACAGCCCATTCGCAGTAGTTGTGAAGCGTCATGGGCACGGCCTTGTCCGGACACCATTCGCCTAAGGCCTTCTGCGCACCTATCACTGCCAGACGCTCTCCGTCGCGGAGTTGCGGTGCCCGTACGATGAGACGCAGCGTGCGGGCAAAGGATGTAGACTTGAGAGGCTGCGGAACCTGATGGTTGATGCAGTCGGTAAATGCAGAACTGTAGAGATACGAGTCTTCGGGCATATCATTCCAACGGTCGTACACGTGGTATTCGGTTGCAGCGGTACACGTGAAGTCGAGCACATGCTTCACCGTCTGCCATTCGCTTCGTTCGAAAGTGCCATCTGTCGTCACCTTATAATAATATATAAGGTTAGGGGTGGATGTACGCAGCGAAAGGTCGCACCACCAGTCCACTCCGTCTATGGTGGTCATACGAAGTGTCTTCACCTCGTCATTGTCCATGAAGCAGAGCGAGAGCTCCTCGCCGAATGCAGTACGGTATTCTATATGAAAGTGTATAGTCATTGTGTATATGGGTTATAGGATTATTACCATGAGAACTATTTATTCCTGTTGCTCCTGATGGCTGCCACAGAGAAGGCACCGCAGACAAGCAATACGCCAGCCACAATCATCATGTGGCTCTGGTGGGAGCCGACGAGAAGAAGGAGGTGGCCGCCACACAGGGCTGCCACAATCTGGGGAATACAGATGGTGCCGTTGAAGAGTCCGAGATAAGCGCCCTTATGGCTGTAGCCCTCAAGGGCGTTGGTGACAAAGGCAAACGGCATGGCGAGCATGGCTGCCCAAGCACAGCCTATGAGCAGGAAGGGCAGTACGAGCATGTTCTTGTCGCCGATAAACGGCACAAGGGCAAAGCCTATTCCGCCGATGATCAGGCTAAGGGCGTAAGCCAGCTTCTCGTTCTTGAACTTCGGAAGCGCCATAGCCCACAGCACCGACCCGATGGCTTGCCAGAAGAACAGCACGCCAACCCAGTTGCCCGCCTCCTGGTAGCCCTTGGAAACCACGTCGGTGGTGTGCCATACGGTTTCGGCAATGGTACCGTTGGTGTAGGTCCACATATACATAAAGGCAGCCCAGCAGAAGAACTGTACGAGTCCGACCTTCCAGAACATCGTCGGCGCATTCTTGAGAAGCGTTATCCAGCCTGCGCACTTCTTTTCTGCCTGAGGCTGGGCCTCGTTGTATTCGGCGTATTCTGCGGGGGTCCACTCCTTTACCTTCAACGTGGTGAAGATGACGCAGAGGATGAGTATGGCGGCTCCGACATAGAACGAATAGATGACCGAGTCGGGTATTACGCCCTTTGCGGCTTCGTTGGAAATGCCGAGAGCCGTAAAGAAGAACGGAAATACGTAGCCTACAAGCGAACCGGCATTACAGAGAAATGACTGGATGGAGTAGGCGAGCGACTTCTGTTCCTCATTCACCATGTCGCCCACAAGCATCTTGAATGGCTGCATGGCCATATTGATGCTCGTGTCGAGAAACATCAGCGAGATAAGTCCGAAGACCATGGCCGTGCCGATAGCCATACCGAACGAACCGGAATTGGGCAGCAGGCACATTACCAGTACAGCCACTGTGGCTCCTACGAAGAGGTACGGGATGCGACGCCCGAAGCGACACCATGTCCTGTCGCTGAGCGTACCTACTATGGGTTGTACGAGGATGCCCATCAGAGGAGGCAATATCCAGAAATAGCTGAGGTTGTGGGGGTCAGCCCCCAGTGTGGCAAAGATGCGCGATATGTTGGCGCTTTGCAGGGCGTAAGCTATCTGTACGCCAAAAAATCCGAAACTCAAATTCCAGAGTTTCCAGAATGAAAGATTAGGCTTTTGGGTCATTGTTATTTGGTTTTCTGTTATTCTGTTTTTTTCCGTTCAGCGGGTGGTGCCTCTCACGACCAGTCGTGTCCTCACCACGCGCATGGCCACCTCATTACGCGGCAGCGAACCTTCCACCTGGCTGATGAGTATATTGGCAGCCTCCTCACCCACAACCACGCCACGTTGTTCCACCGTGGTGAGCATCGGGTCGCAGGCTACGGCACGATTGCCGTTGGTAAATCCGCAGATGCTTATGTCGTTGGGGATGCCGAACCCCATGCGTTTGGCGGTGTAGAGTATGCCTATGGCGGTGTCGTCGTTGATGGCGAAGAAGGCGTCGGGGCGCTCGTCGTCAGGCAGAGAGAGTATTGCGGGTGTAATTGCCTCAGCCTGCGCGCGGTTGTCACATATACGCACAAGTTTTTCGTCTATCTTCAATCCGTTTTTGGCCAAGGCGTCACGATAGCCGTTATAGCGGTTCTTCGACAGTTCCAGGTTCATCGGCGAGCCATAGAAGGCGATACGCTTGCAGCCGGTATCTATCAGGTGGGTCACCGCCGTATAGGCTCCGTTATAATCATCCACCACCACTCGCGAACCGTTGACGCCGGTGCAGATACGGTCATAAAACACAAGTGGCACCCCATTGTCCATAAGCTGGCGGAAGTGGTCATACTGTCTGGTATCCTTGGCTTGCGACACGATGACGCCACACACCTTATTTTTATAGAAGTCGTCGCAGATTGCCACCTCCTTGTCGTAACGCTCGTTGCTCTGTGCCACCATCACACGATAACCGCGCGCACGCGCTTCCTCTTCTATTTCCGAGAGGATAGACGAAAAGTAGTAATGCACAAACTCTGGAATGATTACGCCGATAACCTTCATTGGCTGGCTATGGGTGTGGCGCAACGCCTCACCAATGACATTCGGGCAAAAGTTATGTTCTTTCGCGTATGCCTTGATGCGTTCTTTTTGTGACGCGCTGATGCGGGGACTGTCGTTGAGCGCACGACTGACTGTCGCTACCGAGATGCCCAAGTCGCGGGCTATGTCTCGCATTGTTATAGGTGACTTATCTGCCATGGTTTTCAGTTATGTCGCAAAATTAGTCATTATTCCCGAATGTGTAATGCTTTTCTTTGCACAAAATATTAAATTGTAGTGCAATCGTTTGCATTGAGATTGTAGCAGTTTTCGCAAAAAAAAGATACAAGGTGATTAGATTAACCCTAACTTTGCAAGCAGATTGAAATGAGCCCAATAACTACTGAACTTCATTTACATAATATATCTATAACTAAAAACAGCAAAACATGAAGCAGTTGAAAATCAAATTGCCTCTGAAGACGTTGGTACTTGCCGGCAGTCTTCTCCTTGCAACAAGTTCCTTTGCGCAGAACAATGCCATCAAGGGACATGTGAAAGATGCTTCGGGCGAACCTCTCATGGGTGCAACCATCACTGTCAAAGGTAAAGCCGTAGGCATTACCGATGTTGATGGCAACTTCACCATCGATGCAGCCCCTGGTACAGAACTTACATTCACCTTCTTGGGCATGTTGCCACAGACCATCAAGGCAACGGGCAACATGACCGTAACTCTCTCCAATGATGACAAGCTCCTCAATGAGGTGGTGGTCATCGGTTATGGTACTGTAAAGAAAAACGACCTTACAGGTTCTATCAACACGGTAAAGCCAAGTGAGGTGCAGGCCGGACTTGCTACATCGGCTCAGGATCTTCTGGTAGGTCAGGCTCCTGGTGTAACCGTAACCACTGCCGGTGGACCTGAAGGCGGCGGTACAATCCGTGTGCGTGGTGGTTCTTCACTCAGCGCCAACAACGACCCGCTTATCGTCATCGACGGTGTGCCATTGGACAACTCTGGTATACAGGGTATGGGCAACCCGCTCTCGATGATTGCCCCTGACAACATTGAAAACATGACCATCCTCAAGGATGCTTCCGCTACAGCCATTTACGGTTCGCGCGCTTCCAATGGTGTCATCATCATCACCACCAAGCGCGGTATGAAGGGCAAACCTCAGGTGAACTTCTCCGCCAATATGTATGTCAACACTGCCCGCAAGACCTACAAGTCTTTGTCTACAGAGGCATTGACAGAAGTTCTGGCACAGCAGTTTGGCGCTGACAGCGACCCCATCAAGTATATTCAGGCCAACGCCCAGAAGTATGGCGCGCTCAACACCAACTGGCAGGACGAAGTGCTGCGTACCACCGTCTCTCACGACTACAACCTGAGCGTGGGTGGAACTACCGGCTGTCTGCCTTATCGCGTGTCTGCCAGCTACACCAATAACAATGGTATTCTGATGGACTCTCGCATGGACCGTGCCACCGTGGGCTTCAATCTTACTCCTGAGTTCCTCAATCACCGACTCAAGATTAAGGCCAACGCCAAGGGCTACTGGATAAAGAACCAGTTCACCAACAGCGGTGCAGTGGCAGCTGCCATCGCTATGGACCCATCTGCACCTATTTATAATAATGCTCAGATGAAGGGAGGCATAGATGGCTACCAGCTCTGGAACGGCTACTACTCTCACATGAACGGTGCGGCTTTCAACACCAACGGTACAAACAACCCAATTGCCACTGCTACCGACAAGGACGACAAGGCCACTGTACTGCGCAGCAACGGTAATCTGCAGATTGACTATGCACTGAAATGGTTGCCCGACCTGCACTTCAACCTCAACCTCGGTTACGATGTGAGCAAGTCTAAGGAGAACCTCTACACTGCAGCCAACTCACCTACAGCATGGGACGGATGGCGCAACGATGGTGCCGGTACCCATCAGTACATCGAGCAGTTCAAGAGCAACACCTTGCTCGATTTCTATATGAACTACCAGAAGCAGGTAGACTGCATCAAGTCGTTCTTCGATGTTACAGCTGGTTATTCTTGGCAGCGCTTCTATAGCGACGGCCACAACAACGGTACTGTCTTCACCACCGACGGTTTCAGTACTCCTGTTCTCAACGCTGACGGCACCTATACACTCAACTGGGGCACACAGCGTGAGGGTACTACCTACACCGACCCCGCCAAGACTGCATGGGCTAAGCATCTTCAGTTGCTGTCATTCTTCGGACGAATCAACTATACTCTGATGGACCGCTACCTCTTGACATTCACCGTACGTGGTGATGCTTCTTCACGTTTCAGCAAGGAAAACCGTTGGGGCGTATTCCCCGCAGCGGCCTTCGCATGGAAAGTCACTGACGAGCCTTGGATGAAGAGCGTCAAGAAGGTGATGGACGAACTGAAACTCCGCCTCAGTTGGGGTGTCACAGGTCAGCAGGATATCGGCGACAACTACTATCCTTACCTCGCCACATACGTATCATCTGTACAGGGTTCTAACTATCCTTCACTCAGTGGCAATGGCTTCATCTCTACCATGTACCCCACGGGTTACGACCCCAAACTGAAGTGGGAGGAGACTACTACATGGGACGCCGGTGTTGATGTTGCCTTCCTCAACAACCGCATCTCTGCCAGCTTGGATTTCTATCTGCGTAAGTCAAAGGACTTGTTGAGCTACGTATCAGTACCCAGCGGTTCGTCTACCACCAACATGATGAACCAGAACATCGGAACACTGAAGAACCAGGGTGTCGAGTTCTCTATCACAGCACGTCCTATCGTGACCAAAGACTTCTCTTGGACTGCCAGCTACAATGTGGCTTACAACAAGAACAAGATTACCAAGCTCAACAACGATGGTTCATATATCGAGACAGGCGCCATCTCTTCTGGTAACGGAAACAACTGCCAGGTACAGGCCGTTGGTCATCCAGTCAATTCATTCTACCTCTTTGAGCAGGTGTACGACAAGGACGGCAAGCCACTGGAAGGTGTATACGTAGACCAGGATAATAACGGTGTAATCAACGACGACGACCGCCGCATATATCACAGCAAAGACCCGAAGGTGACAATGAGCTTCTCTTCTACTTTCAACTGGAAGAACTGGGACCTCGGTATCGCAATGCACGCCAACATCGGCAACTATGTTTATGCCGACGCCATGTCTGACCATGCTGTCGTTGACAACTGTTGGAAGAACGGTAAGTTAAACAACCTCATCCAGACCGATTACTACTTCAACGGTACCGTCAATCCTGCAATAGGCATCATGAAGAGCGACTACTGGCTGCGCAATGCCAGCTTCCTGCGCTGCGACAACATCACACTGGGTCACACATGGCCCTATCTGCTCGACAACAAGATGCGTCTGCGTCTCTACGGGGCAGTCCAGAACCCATTTGTCATCACCAAGTATAAGGGTCTCGACCCAGAGGTGGCAAGCGGTATCGACCGCGACGTCTACCCACGTGCTACAACCTTCACCATCGGTGTAGTGGCAAGTTTCTAAATCATACAACAAGCGTCTAACAATACAATAAAGACTATAATAATATGAAATCATATAAAAGCATCATAGCTTCAGCATTGTTTGCAGGTCTGGCCCTGACCACCACATCCTGTATCGGCGATTTGGATCTTGAGCCTAATGATCCGAACACCACCACAGCCGGCAACATGACAGAGGCTGCTTACGAGGGCGTATTGGCTAAGTGTTACTCTGGCTTGGCTGTATCTGGCCAGGGCGGTCCCGATGGAGATTCAGATATCTCTGGTCTCGACGGCGGTACCGGACAGTACACACGTGCGCTCTTTATGCTCAACGAGTTCCCCACCGACGAGACAAAGTGGATATGGAAAGACGAGGGCGTCATCGACCTTAACACCAACACATGGGGTAAGGGCAACTCCAACATCTTCGGTACCTACAGCCGTATGTATGTAGAGATAGCCATCTGCAACGACTTCCTGCGCCTCATCAAGGGCAAGGACCAGTTCAAGGATATGGCTCTCGAAGCCCGTGCGCTGCGCGCCATGAGCTACTATAATATCGTAGACCTCTTCGGTATGGGTGGTTTCGTCACCGAAGACGACGCCGTAGGAAGCAAGCCCAAGCAGATTTCACGCGTCGAGCTTTACACATGGCTGGCCAGCGAGTTGGAAGACATCGTTGCCAACATGTCTGATGCCACTCCCCACTACGGTCGCGTAGGCAAGGACGGCGTTGAGGCTCTTCTCGCCCGTCTCTATCTCAATGCAGGCGTCTTTACCGGCACTCCAGCCTACGACAAGTGCGCTCAGCACTGCGAGAACATCATCGCACGCCATAAGGGCAAAGGTTTCAAGGGCTCTGGTCTTGCAGAGCACTACCTCTATCTGTTCTGCGGCGACAACGATGTATATATGCCAGGTGGCTCAGATGTCAACGAAATCCTTTGGGGTATTCCCTACGATGCCGTTGAGCTCACTCCTTACGGAGGCACCACCTTCCTCTGCTGCGCAGCTATCAGCAACCTGACCGTCGATAACGATGGCGCTTATATGAACTGCGAGGACTACGGACTCAACCAGCAGTGGGGCTGTATGCACGCCACCAAGGAGTTTGCCGACAAGTTTGCTTCCGAGCCCAACGACGTACGCTGGTCTATGTGGAAGAAGGATGTAGACGGATTCAAGAAGGAGAACACCGCATTCTCTAAGTTTACCGACGGCTATGGCGTGGTTAAGTTTACCAATCTGCTGCGCGGCAGCAACGGTAATTTCAAGAAGGGTGAAATCACCAAGTTCCCCAACACCGACCTTCCCCTCATCCGTCTGGCCGATGTCTATCTGATGTTTGCCGAGTGTGCAATGCGCGGAGCTGCCGACAAGGCCAAGGGTGTGGAATATGCCAACTATGTACGTGAACGTGCAGGCGTTTCAGCATGGACTCAGACCGACCTCAACGAGCAGAACATGATTGACGAGCGTTGCCGCGAGTTGTACTGGGAGAACGTGCGCCGTACAGACCTCGTTCGCTTCGGACTCTTTACCGGCAGCAAGTACACTTGGTCATGGAAGGGCAATGTAGACAAGGGTGCCAGCATTCCTGACTACATGAACGTATTCCCGATTCCTTCATCGGTAATCGCTGCTCAGCCCGACTTCAAGCAGAACCCCAATTATTAAGCATCAATCAATCTTTATAAACAGATTAAGCAATGAAAAAATTAAGTTATATACTGTTCAGCTTCATCAGCCTGGTGCTTACCACCGCTTCGTGCAGCGGCCCTGAAGAGGAGAACCCCGTCATCCAGACGCCTACCAAGCTCGTGCTGAACACACCGGCTACTGCCAACCAATACGTAGACCTTGGCTATGACAAGGAGGCTGGCACTGTAAACTTCACTTGCTCGCAGGCCGACTATGGCTTCGCTGCATCAGCCAATTACTACATGCAGGTGTCACTCGATGCGACCTTCGCTAATTTTGTTGAACTTGGCGACGCCTACACTTCATGCAACCTGAACGTGAAGGCAAGCCAGATAGCAGAAGCCATCTGCAAACTGCGCGGCATCACGAGTGAGGAAACCTACACCGACGAGCCTGCCCGCAAGGTATACTTCCGCGTAAGGTCTCAAATCCTGAAGTACGAGGACACCAGCATCCTCTCAAATGTTGTGGCTATGGAGAAGATTAAGGGCTACTTCGCTCTGCGTCTGCCGGGCTACATCTACCTCGTAGGTGCACCTGAGGGTTGGTCTGGTCCTTCCGAAGATAATAAGGCCCACTACGAACCCTGGAAACTCTTCGAGGACGACAATGCTGTAGGCAGCAAGGTCTATTACGGAGAATTCGACATTCCTGCAGATAAGTTCCAGTTCCGTTTCTACACAGCTCTGACTGGATGGGACAAGGATTCTTACGGTATCCAGGAGAAAGACGCACCCAAGGACATCAGTATGACCAACGGCATTTACGACGGAGCCATCGTCAAGGGTAAGGGTAGCTACCAGTTGCCCGGCTGGGCTGGCGGAAAAGTCAAGATTACCGTCAATATGAGCAACGACTCTAAGATGACCGTCAAATTCGAGAAAGTAGGTTAACATTTCAGTAACGTCAAAGTGAACATAATCATGAAGAAATCAACAATAGCATTTATAGCAGTCCTGTCTCTCGTCTTCGCCTCGTGCGATGACGACTGGACAGAGGCCCTGCCACAGGTTAATCCTCAGGAGCAAGCCTTTGCTGTCGACGACATCACGCTCAAGAGCATTGTCCCCGAGGCAGTCAATCTGCAGGAGGCATATATGAAGGACAACAAGGTGAAGCTCTTCACCGAAAGCGTGAAGAACCTCCCCGCTGGCAGCAAGATAAGGTACGAGCTGCAGTTCAGCAAGACCGCCGACTTCGCCAAGTACGGCACCCTGGTATGCGAAATGGATTCCGACACAGCTGTCGTGAAAGCCTCTGACTTCCAGAACGCTTATGTGGCAGCTATCAGCCGCGGCTCCAAGGCCAAGCAGCTCTACCTGCGCTACGCCGCTTACATCGTCAAGGACGGGACTTCAGTAGTCCGCGTAGGCGACCCCAACACTTATCTGGGCGCCTCCCAGGTGAAGGTTACTCCTTACCCGAGCGACCTCGTCATCGAGAACAACTACTACCTGCTGGGTACCATCAACGGATGGTCGGTAGCTAATGCCATCAAGTTTGACCACAGTGGCGACCCCTACGACAACCCCGTATTCACCCTTAAGGTGAACATCAGCGAGAGCGATGCTGCCTCCGGATGGTGGTGGAAGGTTGTGCCTGAGTCTACATTCCGAAATGGCAACTGGGTAGACGCTGACAATGCAGCCTATGGTGTGGTTGAAAACGGCGACGGTGCTGCCGAAGGAAGCCTCGTTGGACGTACCGCAAAGAATGATGTAGGTGCAGGATGCCTGAAGATGAGCGGAGATTTGCTGTTAACCATCAATCTCGAGGATGGCACCTACTCGTTCACCCCTATCGCAAAGTAATTGTAAATCCTTAAGACATAGATACATTTTGTCACATAGATTCGTTAAGGCTTTAGATTTTTTAAGTTAGATTGGAAGAGACTGCTCACTTGGCGTGAGTGGTCTCTTTTTTTATTGGCGACGCGCCAACGTGCAAACGATTGCGCAACTGGTTTGTACGTTTCTCACTCTGTCACACTTGTTTATAGGGGAATTTGAGATAACTTTGGAGTATAAACCAAAGGGGTTGCCCAGCGGCGCGATGCAAGCGGACTAACCTCGCCGACAACCATAATTGGGGTATACGATAGTATGGGTATGCCCTCTGCTCTGATAGTAACTAAAAACAGAATAAGATGAAGACATTTTACATGACTCTCGTTGCCCTTATGGCAACATTAGGCATCCATGCACAGGGTTGGCCAGCCAACTACGACGGCGTGATGCTGCAAGGATTCTATTGGGATTCATACCGCGCGTCAAAGTGGTTCAACCTCGAAGCCCAGGCCGATGACCTCGCACCCTACTTCAGTCTGGTATGGATACCGCAGAGTGCCAACTGCGGCAGCGGACGTTCCATGGGCTACGACGACCTTTACTGGTTCAGCAATTACAACAGCTCGTTTGGCAACGAGACCCAACTGCGCTCGATGATCAAGACCTTCAAGAGCAAGGGCATTGGCACCATTGCCGATGTGGTCATCAACCACCGCAATACCCTCACCAGCTGGACCGACTTCCCTGTAGAGACATACAAGGGCACGACCTACCGCATGTATTCTACCGACATCTGCCACGACGATGATGGTGGTAGCACCTACAACTGGGCTGTCGGCCAGAGTCCTAAGCTGAGTCTCAGCAACAAGTATGACTCGGGCGACGACTGGGATGGCATGCGCGACCTCGACCACTACAGTTCCAACGTGCAGAGCGTGGTGAAGGCTTACCTCGACATGCTGCTCAACGACTTCGGCTACGCCGGATTGCGTTACGACATGGTCAAGGGCTACGCCGGAATGTTCACCGGCATCTACAACACCGCCCTCAAGCCTCGCTTCTCCGTAGGTGAATACTGGGACGGCAACGCCAATACCGTCAAGGCCTGGATAAACGCCACCAAGGTCAACGGCGAGCCCACATCGGCAGCCTTCGACTTCCCCGTGCGTTACGCCGTGCGCGACCTCATCGCTTCCAACTGGAGCGCCAGGGCAAAGAACGGACTCGTCGGCGATGCTGCCTACCGCCGCTATGCGGTGAGTTTTGTGGAAAACCACGACACCGAGTATCGGTCCAGCACGGAGCAGCAAGACCCTATACGCAAAGACACGCTTGCCGCCAACGCCTACATCCTCGCTGCCTGCGGCACGCCCTGTGTCTTCTACAAGCATTGGCAGGCATACCCCACAGACATCAAGATGATGATTAATGCCCGCCACATAGCTGGCATCACCAATACCAGCACCACCGTCTTCAACGAGTATGTAGCCACGCAGTGCAATGTCCTCAAGACCGAAGGTGCTCACGGCACTCTCTACGCCGTGATGGGCCAGCGCGCCAACGCTTACCAGGCTCCGGCGGGTTATACCGAGATACTGCGCGGATATCACTATCGCTACTTGCTCAGCAACAGCAGCAACGTGGCTTGGGTCGATCTTCCCTCCGGTCACTATGACGATGCGCAGAAGGCTCGTCTCACTGCGGTGAGCAGCCAGCCGGGTGCGCAACTGGTCTACACCACCGACGGAACCACGCCCACCGCGCAGAGCCGCAAGGCGACAAGTGGCACGCTCGTCGACATCCCCGCCGGCACCACCACGCTGAGTGTGGGACTGCTCGTAGGCACCACGGTATCGGCTGTCATCACGCGCACCTATGAGGTCAGCGCTCCCGACGCCTTCACTCCCTACGACATCACCGTAAACGTGAACGCTGACAACGTGGGATGGAGCCGCGTAAACTTCTGGGCTTGGGACGACCAGTACGGCGACAACTTCACAGCCACTGGCACGTGGCCCGGCGACGCCGTCACCGTCGCTAAGACCATAGAAGGCCGCAAATGGTACAGCCGCACCTACCGTATAGCCAAGCGCGATGCCATGCTCTCATTTGTCTTCAGCACCGCCAGCGGTTCTCCCCAGACCGTCAACGTGTACGACATCAACAAGGACGCGTTCCTCGAAATTGCCACCAGCAAGGACAGCCAGAACCATTACTACGTGACCGATGTGACACCGCAGACTCCTACCGCCATAACCACCGTGACCACCGACATCCAGCGCCGACCCTCTATCTGGTACGACCTGCAGGGTCGCCAATACTCCCATCGCCCCACCCAGCCCGGCGTTTACATCAACAGCGGCAAGAAGATTATGATACGGTAAACCTCAGTGTAGCATCAGCACCATGAGGTATGCCTCAAGCCCCTCCCCAACCATCCTCAAGCCCCACTCCAACCCTCCCCAAGGAATGTGATGTGGGAAGAGGCCCCTCCCCAGCCCTCCCCAAGGGGCGGGAGTTCATTCCTGCTGTGTTTGAGGATGTTTGAACGATGTTTTTCCCCCTTTGAGAGGGTATCGAGGGGCTGTATGTTGTGATGGTGATGTGGTACTCCCGCTCTTTGGGGAGGGTTCGGGGAGGGGCCTCCACAATCAGCAGCAACTCTGTAGGAGTTGCGATTTCCCAGCCCAGGGTTGCGGGCGAAGCACGCTACCCTGGGTATATATAATAAGGTATAGCAACTCTTACAGAGTAGCAAAAATAGTGGGGGCAGATACCCAGGGTAGAGGCGCTGCACGCCTCAACCCTGGGCTATGAAAACGCAACTCCTACAGAGTTGCCAAGGGTGCGTACCATCCGCTATGGGCTAACCACACATGCGCCGTCGGTGCACACCATCCACAGCGCGCTAATCATACATGACACATGGGGGCGTACCATCCACTATGGGCTAAACACATATGACCCATGGGTGCGAACAATCCATAATAACTGGCGGCCCGCAATCAGCAGCAACTCTGTAGGAGTTGCGATTTCCCAGCCCAGGGTTGCGTGCGAAGCACGCTACCCTGGGTATAGATACATAAAAGGATAGCAATGCTGTAAGTATTGCGATTAGCCGAAGGCGTTACCCGCAGCAGGACAAAAGATTGATATGGGTTGGTTGGAATTATACAACTGAGTATAACGCCTACGGCTAAACGCAACTCTTTCAGAGTAGCTAATATAGTGGGCGCTGGTACCCAGGGTAGAGGCGCTGCACGCCTCAACCCTGGGCTATGAAAACGCAACTCCTACAGAGTTGCCAAGGCAGAGGAGCCCCTCCCCAACCCTCCCAAAAGCCCCTCCTCGCCCCTCCCCAAAGGGAGGGCGTACCACCCAACCACCTCAAACACAGCGAGAATGGGCTCCCGCCCCTTGGAGGGCAGGGGAGGGGCTTTAGGATAGCAGGGGAGGGGCATTAGGAGGACTGGGGTGGGGCTTCTACAAGCAGCTGTTTTTGTACCGGCACCAGCCGGACTTTTTTTACCGCCAACGGCGGCTTTTTTTACCGTTGTTACTGCTGGCGTCATGCAGAGCATAACGGTGGTGATGGTGCCGATGCCCAGGAGGAAAACTTGTTTTCCGACAGGCATTGGAGACAGCACCGCCAAGGCGAAGCCGCCAGCAGTGGCCACGGCTTTTTGTGTTTATTTCATCCCTTTTGGAGATGAGCAGATGAAATCCCATAGTGGAAGGCCCACAATCAGCAGCAACTCTGCAGGAGTTGCGATTTCCCAGCCCAGGGTTGCGGGCGAAGCACGCTACCCTGGGTATATATATAATAAGGTATAGCAACTCTGTAGGAGTTGCGGTTAGCCGAAGGCGTTACCCACAGCAGGATAGTGGACTGAAATGTAAGGGAGAATGTTATTATACTCACTCTGATAATGCACTCCACCAATTTCCTGTCCATTATCCCGCCAAGGGGGACGCCCTCGGTTGGCTCGTATCAGCCGTTACGAGGGCTCGTGCCATAAGTCACGAGGTCACGTGTCAATTGTTACGAGGACACGTATCAACCGTTACGAGCCGCCAATGATAGACGCGGGCGGTGCCAACCATCCTTCCGCGGCATGCAATGGCATGGATATAAGAGCCGGAAAGGCGTTGCTCCTTTTCACGGCTTTGCCCTCTGCGTAAAAAGTTGGTGTCGGATATTCCCGAGAACCATCTCAGGGATATCCGACACCAACCTCAGCGCCGCACCTGCCCATGGCAGGCTGAAAAGGAGCAAAATAAAAAAAGAGAAGCCCAACAATGGCCTCTCCCCAATCCTCTCCAAGGGTCGAAAAGTTACAATAAACCCCATCCCAACCACCTCCAAGGGCAAGGCGCATCTTCTAACCGCCTTAAACACAGCAAGAAGGGACTCCCTCCCCTTGGGGAGGGTTGGGGTGGGGCTTTAGGAGGGCTTGAGGTGGGGCTTTCAGTTGTATCCTACTTAGGCAGATTGAATGCCACGGTCATCTCCTTGAGCTGCTCTTCGCTCATGCCATCGGGCTCGTAGCCCATGCACTTGGCATTGATGTATATCTTGGCACTCTTGGAGAGTACGTCAATCTGGTCGAAGGCATCCATGGCGTCGAGGCCCTTGGCGAAGACGCCGTGCTTCTCCCACAATACCACGTCGTAGTCTTCGAGCTCGGCGAGAGTTCCCTCTGCCAGTCCGAGGCTGCCGGGCAACTGATAAGGCACTACGCCCAAACCTAACGGACAGAACGCCTTGGTCTCGGGAATCATGCTCCAAAGGATGTTGGTGAGCACATCCTTGCCCATAAACTTCTTGTTGTGACTCATAGCCACCAGCTCGATGGGGTGGGTGTGAACTGTGGCGGTGTAGGGTGAACCCTTCTCTATCATACGGTTGTGCACGGCCAGGTGGCTGGGCAACTCTGATGTAGGCTGGACGAGATTGTCGGCGATGATGACATAGGTCTCGCAGTCGTCGAGGATGCGGATGACGCTGCCGTTGTCCATAGGCCAGCGGGCGAGGTCGCGCATGCGCTTGCCGGTACCCTTGCAGTAGAAGTAGCAACCACGCAGATGGGGGAGCGTGATGCCGATGTGCTTGATTTCGCCGAGGGCAGGCATGTGCCTCATCTCGTCATCCACATACTTGCTGATATTGACAGTGATGTTGCCACCATTGCGCTCAGCCCATCCATTCTGCCACAAATAACCAGCCACTTCGGCTATCTGGTCAATCTCCTTCTTCAGGAGAGGGCGTCCGTCTAAAATACTTTTCATGATTCTTATGATTAATGTTTAACTCTATTTCCTATCTATATTCCGGAAGTCGCTTGGCTTGAGTCCCGTCTTCAGCTTGAACTTGGAAGAGAAGTAGTCGGGTGAATCAAAATTGAGCATATAGGCTATCTCCTTGACGAAGAGGTCGGTGGTGGAGAGCAGCTCCTTGGCTCGCTGCAGTTTGAGGTCCTGCTGGTAGAGCGCGGGCGAGATGCCGGTATACTCCTTGAAGAGCTTGCGGAAGCTGGAGTAGCTCACGCCCAGCTGTTTGGCTATCTGCTGCACGGTGAGGTCGCTCTCTACCTCCTTGCGCATGATGAAGCGTGCACGGTTGATCATATCGACGTGCTCACTGTTCTTGCTGAGCAGGATATTGCGCTCGAGCGAATACATCAAACCTATAAGGTGGTTGACTATACCAGCCAGAAGCTGCTGCGAATAGGCTGCCTCCTGGACGGCGGCATGGTAAGCCTCGTCGTAGAGACGGGTGATGGTATCGGAGAAACCTACATGGTAGATGGGGTGTTGGGGAGTAAGGAAGCCGGCACGGACGCGGTCGTCGACATTGCGGCCGCTGAAACCAATCCAATAACAGTTCCATCCCTGTGGACCAGGATGGTAGGTGTGCCACTCATGGGGGAAGAGCAGGAAGAGGTCGCCCTCGCGCAGACGGGTCGGTCGCTGGTTGGTAGTCTCAAAGACTCCCTCGCCACGGGTGACATAGAGTAATTGATACTCATGAAGTTCACGACCCTTGTTGACATCAAAATAATAGCCGTCAGCATGGCCGCTGGTGGGATACTCTTCACCATTGCTTATCTCTTCATAACCCACCGTACTGATGGTGAGCCCCCAGAGCTGGTCGCGCTCGTTGGTTACCAAATACTTGCTTTTCTGCATGATGTTGATTAGATTGTTTGTACAAAGTTACTTATTTTCCACCAATCGACCTTCGTTTTTTGGCAATATTTTTATTACGGCTGCTGTTTTCATGCTCGGGAAACGCAAAAAGGGAGAGACCGCCATGGCAACATGCCGTCTGGCGGTCTCTCCCTCGATGATGATTGTCGGCGGAAGAGTGGTTTCAGAACTGCTCGAGTATCGCGATGCGCTTGCGGGTATCGGGGTGGGTGCTGAAGAGCGAGTCGAAGAAGCCCATCATGCCGCTCGTGAGAGCCTGGGGATGGATAATGAAGAGCTGGGCTACATCCTGGCGCTGCACACCCTGCAAGCCGGGGGCGCCAGATATCTTGCGCAGTGCCGAAGCCAGTGCGAGCGGATTGCCACAGAGCTCGGCGCCACCGGCATCGGCCATATACTCGCGCTTGCGGGAGATGGCAAAGCGCGTGATGAGGGTGAAGAAGTAGGCCACGGCACAGCAGACTACGCCCACGAGCATCACAATGATGATGCTCACGCCCGAGCCTTTCTCGTCGCGGCTGCGGCTGTGAGAGCCGTAGAACATGGCGTTGTACATCATGTGCATCACTACGCTCATCACCGTCGAGACGATGCCCACGAAGACGATGCTCGTGATGAGCACACGGGTGTCGCGGTTGCGGATATGGGTGAGCTCGTGGCCCAGCACTCCCGCCAGCTCGTCGTCGTTGAGCACGCGCAGCAGTCCGGTGGTGACGGTCACGGTGTAGCTCTTCTTGTCGATGCCCGAGGCAAAGGCGTTGAGCTGAGGGTCGTTGACGATGTTGATCTGGGGCATATCCATGTTGCAGGTCATGCAGAGGTTCTCCACGATATTGTATACCCTCGGGTTCTCCCTCCGCGTGAGCGGGCGGGCTCCCGTAGCGGCACGCACCATCGAGGAGTTGGCGAAGTAGGCGATGAGGAACCACACACCCACGATGCCCACCACCCAGGGAGCGATGGCCACGAAGGAGCGGTTGACGGCGTCGTAGTCTACCTCGGCAGCCACATTGCCATAGGCGTCAGCGGGTGGCGCGCCCATCGACTGGATGATGGCGAGGAACACCCACACCGTGGCAAGGATAATCAGCGGGAAAGACAGCAGAAGTAGCACGCTGCGCAGGTTGTTGCGCCGTATCTGCGTCATCATACCAACATACTGCATAGGCTCAGAACTTGATTTCGGGGGCCTTGTCCATAGCCTCACGGTCGGTCTGGGGGATTTCAAACATCACTTCCTTGTGGAAACCGAACATCTGGGCGATGATGTTGGAAGGGAACACCTGTACGGCGTTGTTGAGCTCACGCGTAGCTGAATTGAAGAAGCGGCGGGTGGCAGCCAGTTTGTTCTCGATGTCGGCTATCTCGGTCTGGAGCTGCATGAAGTTCTGGTTGGCCTTGAGGTCGGGATAGGCCTCGAGCTGCACCTTCAGTCCGGCGAGCGCACCGGTAAGCTGGTTGTCGGCGGCTATCTTGTCGTTGATATTGGTGGCTCCCATAGCGGCTGTGCGTGCCTCGGTGACGCGCTGCAGCAGCTCTTTCTCATGGGTGGCATATCCCTTGACGGTAGCCACCAGCTGGGGGATGAGGTCATAACGCTGACGGAGCTGCACATCGATGTTGGCGAAAGCATTTTCACGATTGTTGCGCATGCGCACCAGGTTGTTGTACTGGCCTACGAGCCACAACGCGAGTAGTACGACGACTACCAAAACAATAATCCATGTCATATTCTTAATCTTTATAATTATATAGGTCAAAATTACCAAAAAAGCGACAACCGCCCAACTATTCGGGCTTAAAGAATGTAAACAGGTGCAGATTTTCATCGCCGCCACCCTCACCGCCGCCACTCGGGGCAGGGTAGAGGGCAAATTAACTGGAACTTTCCTTTGCATTGTCTTGACTTTGTAGTAACTTTGTCTACTGACAATAATTATACAAGGTATGAAGAAGACACTATTCTCTCTGTTTCTCCTGTTGTATGTGGCTCCGATGTGGGCACAGACAGACACCCTGGTGGCCAGCGAACTGACCGACACCAAGCCGCACGACGGCAACGAGGTATGGGCGCGCGTGCCCGATGCAGTGCAAATGGCGTGGGGCTCCACCGATGTCCGCTACGCCAAGATGAACGTGCCCCGTGGGCGCATGGCAAAGACCCTGAGGCTCGACGCATGGGCTGGCGAGCGCGTCATGGCTCAGGCTGTGGTATGGACGCGCCACGACATCGTATCGCCACGCGTAGAGGCTACAGCCCTGACCTGTGGCAGAGAGGTGATAGACGCCAAGGCCGTCAACGCCGGATTTGTGGGATATGTGATGACCGACGAGCTCAACCATAACGGCAAATCCAACTGCGGGCACCGTCCCAACAAGGCCGACTTCGACTCGTCGATGGTCGCCGACATGGTCTATGGTCCCCACATCGACCGTATCCCCCGCTGCACCACCCGCCCGGTTTGGGTCAACGTGTGGGTGCCTGCCATCACGCGCGCGGGTATATATAAAGGTAAGATAGTCCTCACCGGCGACAAGGGAGAGAAGGCCGAAGTGGCACTCGAGGTCAAGGTGGGCAGCCGCCAACTGCCTGCGCCCAAAGACTGGGCTTTCGACCTCGACCTGTGGCAGAACCCCTACGCCGTGGCGCGTGTCATGAACGTGAAACTGTGGAGCCGCGAGCACTTCGACGCCATGCTCCCCGTGATGAAGATGCTTGCCGACGCCGGACAGAAGTCCATCACTGCCAGCATCATGCACCACCCCTGGAACGGACAGACCGAAGACCCCTTCGGCAGCATGATACAGCGCACGCTGACCGTCGACGGACAGTGGAAATACGACTACACCGTGTTTGACCGCTGGGTAGAGTTCATGACCCGCGAGGTGGGCATCACCGGCACCATCGACTGCTACACCATGATACCCTGGGCGCTGCAGTTCGACTACTACGACCAGGCTTCCAATACGGTGAAATTTGTCAACGCCCGTCCGCAAGACGCCGCCTACCGCGACTACTGGCTGCCCTTCCTGCGCGACTTCGCCCGACACCTGCGCCAGCGTGGCTGGTTTGAGCGTGCCGCCATCTCTATGGACGAACGCCAGCTCGAAGATATGCAGTCGGCTATCGCTGTGATACGCGAAGCCGATGCCGACTTCCACATCACCCTCGCCGGCAACTACCACAAGGAGATAGAGCACGAGCTCGCCGACCTGAGCGTTCCCTACGGTAGCCCGCTCGACCGCAGCATCATCGCCGAGCGCCGCAGCCGCGGTCAGTCTACCACCTGCTATATATGCTGTACCGAGAGCTTCCCCAACACCTTCACCTTCTCCGACCCCGCCGAGGGCGCCTTCATCCCCATCCACGCCATGGTGCAGGGATACGACGGTCTGCTGCGCTGGGCTTACAACAGCTGGACTGCCGACCCCATGCGCGACACCCGCTTCCGCTCCTGGCCCGCCGGCGACACCTATATCGTCTATCCCGGTGGCCGCAGCAGCATGAGGTTCGACCGCCTGGTCGAAGGCATACAGTGCTGCGAGAAGGTGCGTCTGCTCAGAGCAGAACTACAGGCCAAGGGCAACCGTCGCGCCCTGAAGCGCATCGACGAAGCCCTGAAGGTATTCGGCTGGGGCGGACTTGAGCACACCCAGATGCCCACCGGCGAGCGTATAAGCCGCCTGCAGCGTGTGCTCAACCAGTAGCGTCTGATCATTATTCACTAAACAAATAACACATTTATCATGAAAAAACTTTTTGTAGTATGGGTCATGCTGTTGCCTCTATGGGGGCAGCTGCATGCGCAGGAGAAAATTTTGCAAGGGAAAGGATTCTGGACACTCTTCGACAGTTTGGGAGACGGGACGCCCTGGCAGCAACAGTTTGCTGACCAAACGGGATGCATTTTCTACCCCAAACTCAACCGCAGGTACATTTCCTATGGTGGTTCAGATTCAGCTCCTGCTACCATGAACGGCACTCTGGGCAGGGCAAAGCTTTTGGTAGCACTCAAGGATAGTCTGCCCATCGACATCATTATGATTTCCAACACCAACGATATGAACTTCACAGACCCTGACACGGGTGTGGAAGGAAGTATTGACGATGAACCCTGGATGCAGGGCAGCAAGCGAACTGCAGCCAAGAGTGTGCTGGATTCGAAAGAAGCTGCCAAGGCCTATTGTGAGAAAAATCTGCGGAAAATTCTGAAGGCTACTCCGAAAGCCCAACGGGCTGCGGGCAACATGCTGGTATTCCCCTATGCCAATCCTAACAGGCATGGCAACCGTATAGAAATCATCGCGCCCTCAAAGCATGGAGGTGAAATTTGTTTTCATGTAGGTAGAAGCCCGAGGGTGAATCTTACATTGCCTGCCGGCATGAGCGTGGCACAAACCAGAGAGTGGTTAGCTTCCAAGTTCTATGGAGCAGGGTGGTCGGCCGTAGACAACGGCGACAACAGTTTCACCATCTCCTATTATTATGACAAGAACAACAAGGTCTGGGTCGACACCAAGGAGAGCGGGTTGCAAGTAGCTGTCACCGATGGGCCTCGTGTGGAAGAGTATGTGGTGTTTTATACAGGAAAGGATGCTTCGGGCTGGACAAAAAGTTGCAACTGGACGGATAAAGTAAGCCTGTGGTCGTGCTATAAAGGACTGATGGAATATCTGAAGAGCAACCTCCCCAACACGGAGATTTATTGGTTCATGCCCTCTTATTTCAATTTTGATTTCAATGCACCGGAAGTGCTGCGCGCCGACGGCTCCTTTGACGAGGAGGCATTCGAGAAAACCGAGCGCAACCGCAAGTGGATGCAGCTTTCCGCAGTGCAGCGTGCCATTGCCCAGCGTTATAACTGCCGAGTGCTGGAAGTGGGAAAATACTGTGGTATCAATTTGAAAAACGTGCGTGACTATTATCTCTCGAAAGACCCGCATCTCAAGAAAGAAGGCTATGCGCAATGGTCCAAGGCGCTCTGTGAAATCTTCAAGGCCGGCAAATGGGAGTGACAAAAATGGGAGCCGAGAAGCTGTTTTTTTACCTAAATATTTGGTACATAGTGAAAAAAATAGTAATTTTGCACCGCTTTTCGGCCTAACCGCTGGTTGATGGAAGAGTTGTCATGCCATGTTGGGTTGGAACGACAAACAATATTTAATTTAAAAACAACAATGGATTTAATTAAAGTTGCTGAAGAAGCGTTTGCAACCGGCAAGCAGTTCCCCGCCTTCAAGGCTGGTGACACCATCACTGTCGCTTACAAAATCGTCGAGGGTTCAAAAGAGCGTATCCAGCTCTATCGTGGTGTAGTAATCAAGATTTCAGGCCACGGTGACAAGAAGCGTTTCACCGTTCGCAAGATGTCTGGTACTGTAGGCGTTGAGCGTATCTTCCCCATCGAGTCACCCAACATCGATTCTATCGAGGTGAACAAGGTAGGTAAGGTTCGTCGCGCTAAGCTCTACTATCTGCGCAAGCTCACTGGTAAGGCTGCCCGCATCCGTGAAAAGAGAGTGGTTAACACCAACGCTTAATAACGGCATCCCCAAGGGTAAAACCCAAGAAATAAAGAGAGACATTCCTCATGCGGGGAGTGTCTCTCTTTTTTTTGCGCAATTTTGCGCACATGTTTTGAGCCGAATAACATTTATTAACAACGACATCCGGCGCCCTACCTATTTATATATTTACCTTTGCACCAAATTCTGAAAGTAACATGACTAATATCACCAAGACCTTATGCCTCGGAGCAGCCATGATGCTCGCTCTGTCTGCCTCTGCGCAAAACGAGAAAGTTAAAGACCTGATTTCTCCACTCTCAGACCACAGCATCCAGCTCCATGGATACTTCGACAATGACATCCACAACAGTGTTGAGCATTGGAACAAGGGCGTCGTGCCCTACGACCGCCTCATGGAGTTCTACGATAACAACGTCAACCGACCCAATTTCGCTGTTGGTGAGATGTGGGCCAAGGCTGTTCGCAGTGGAGCCATGCTTTATGCATATAACAAGGACCCCGAACTCAAGAAGATACTGGTCAACACCGTCAACAAGGTGTTCAAGTATGTGCAGAGCAACGGTGCTATAGCCTGCTCGCCCGTAGAAAAGCAGCCCGACTCCAAGGGTGGCGACCTCTGGGAGCGCAAATATATCATGCTCGGACTCTCGCAGTACTATGCACATGTGGAGAAAGACCCACGCGTGCTCAAACTGATGATTGCCGAGGCCAACAGCGTGATAGACCAGATAGGCGACGCTCCTAAGGTAGACATCAATACCCAGGGATGGAGCCGCACTGGCATCGAGAGCTACTCGGTGATGGAGCCCATGATGCGCATCTACAAGCTCACCGGCGACAAGCGCTACCTCGACTTCTGTACCTATCTCATCAAGAAGGGCGGATGCCGTGGCGCCAACATCTTCCAGGAGAGTCTCGACAACGTACGTCCTCGACTCATGGGCAATGGCTACCCCAAGGCTTATGAGATGCTCTCGGTCTATGAAGGCTTGGTAGAGTACTACCGCTGCACCGGCGAGGAGAAGTGGAAGCAGGCTACGCTCAACCTCTTTGAAAACCTGAAGAAATACGAGATTACCATTATCGGTAACGGTGGTGCCGACTATCCCTACTATCCCAAGTGGAGAGGTGAGGCATGGGACGATACTGCCCTCGAGCAGACCAACCCCAAGATAGAACGCATGATGGAGACCTGCGCCGGAGTGACCTGGATGAAGCTCTGCAGCCAAATCCTGCGCATCACTGGCGACGCTTCTGCTGTCGACTTCATCGAGAAGTATGTCTACAACGGACTCATCGGTGCCATGAAGCCCGGTGGCAACGGATTCAGCTACGTCAACCTGCTCAACGGTCAGAAGGTGACCGACAGAGGATGGGGTACCACCATCGACGGCATGGCTGTGACCTGCTGCAACCTGAGCGGACCTATGGGATTGGCATATATACCCTATGTAGCCGTGATGCAGAACGACCGCGGACCCGTCGTAAACCTCTACAATGCAGCTACAGCCACAGCCAAGACCCTCAAGGGCAACGCCGTGACATTCACCATCGACACCAAGTTCCCACTCGCCAACACTGCGACCATCACCATCGGCGAGGCACAGAAGGAGAAGTACGACTTCATGCTCCGCATCCCAGGATGGAGCACCAACACCATCGTCAAGGTCAACGGCAAAGCCATCGACAACGTAGTGGCTGGCAAGTATCTCACCCTGACACGCAAGTGGAAGAAGGGCGACAAGATAGAGTTGACCTTTGACATGCGATGCCGCCTCATCGACGCGCCCCACGGCAGCAACCCCGACGCTTGGAACTACCAGGCTGTCATCTACGGCCCCATGGTGCTGGCGCGCGACGAAAATATTGACGCTGATTACAACAAACCTGTACAGGTAGTGGCAGATGCCAACGGCGAGGTGAAACTCACCCCCGTGAAGCCCACACGCGAAGGCACCCGCATGGAGTTCCTCGTGCCCACCACCGACGGCAACATCCATATGGTTGATTACTCATCGGTAGATGGTTGGAAGGACAAGAAAATCTGTACATGGTTGCCCAAGAAACAATAATCTACTAATATCAGGAATCTCACAATTGAACATGATTTAAAAGGGGGGGAGCTCGCAACGAGCCTCCCCCCTTTTTTTATGCATGCCGATTGCGTGTTTGTCAACATCCTCACCGTCAACTCTGAACCGATGGTTACCGGCGTGGCACAGTGCGCCGCTGAAAGGTAATGGAGTTGCGATTACAAAGCCCAGGACTGCGGGCGAAGCCACCTCCCGGTTTGATAGTACTAATATCATAGCACTCTGTAAGAGTTGCGATTAGCCGCAGGCGTTACCCGCAGCTGGATAATGGCCTGCAATGCGTTGGAAAATACCATTAAACAGAGTATCACGCCTACGGCAAGGCGCGACACCTGCAGCGATGCCAAAGAGAGCCCATTCCCAACCTTCGTCAAGGAGAAAGTGCGCGCCACAATCTCCTTAAACACTGCGCGGGTGAAACCGGCCTCCTCCATGGCATTTCCCCTTGGGGAAGGTTTGGATGTGGCGTGTGGTGGTTTGGATGTGGCCTCTTTGGGGCAATGGATATAGTTAGCCCATCGTGGATGGTATGCACCCCTGGCAACTCTGTAGGAGTTGCGATTTTATAGCCCAGGGTTGAGGTGCACAGCGCCTCTACCCTGGGTACTGACATAATAAAGAGAAGCAACTCTGTAGGAGTTGCGTTTAGCCGAAGGCGTTATACTCAATCTGATAATATCGTCCTATATATTTCCGCCCATCAACCTGGTGCGGTAACGCCTGCGGCTAAACGCAACACTTACAGCGTTGCTATAATGGTCGTACTTGCACCCAGGGTAGCGGTCTTCGTCCGCAACCCTGGGCTGGGGAATCGCAACACTTACAGCGTTGCTGTTGCTTGCGGAAAACTCTGTTTATCTTCACCCGTATAGATGTGGTATGGGAGAGTGGATTATGGGCCGCTTGTGCAGTTCCTTCCCCTTGGGAGGGCACTGAAAAACTAAAACCCACTATCAAATTGAAAGTTGATGAC
>ERZ1673698.328-NODE-328-length-80447-cov-11.648199_pt1 | contig 80447 bp, 68 predicted proteins | sample MGYA00580228_ERZ1673698 | MGnify/ENA primary metagenome ERZ1673698 (study PRJEB41218, sample SAMN15661768) | gut metagenome | host: Homo sapiens | place: Canada: London | collected 2015-08-20/2019-03-30 | study: EMG produced TPA metagenomics assembly of... | reverse complement strand
GAGCTGCTGGCCCTCATCGACGCCGGTCTGTGATTTGGGATGGGCGAGGGGAGGACCTTAACAAGTAAACGTCCAGCTTGCCCGGCAGCCGGCTCTATGAACTGTTATTGGACAAGCTGGAGTTTTGTAATGCTTCTCGGCCCCGTCTAGATGCCTATGAGGCAAACACAGGTAAGCTATAACACAAGTTTCTTAAACGTCCAGAACCCAATTTCGCAATTGTAGGGGTGGTAGCCGCGTACACAGAATCGCAAATTTCCTACTCACTCCCGCCCATACACATCTGCAAAGCGCACGATGTCATCCTCGCCAAGGTACGGGCCCGACTGAATCTCGATAAGCACCAACGGAATGATGCCGGGATTCTTTAAGCGGTGCCGGGTACCCACCGGGATGTAGGTAGATTGGTTTTCTGTGAACAAACGTGTCTCCTCGCCATTCGTGATCTCCGCCGTGCCACTAACGACTACCCAGTGCTCGGCACGGTGATGATGCATCTGCAGTGAAAGCTGTGCACCAGGATTGACTACGATGCGCTTCACCTGGAAGCGATCTCCCATGGCCAAGGATTCGTAACTTCCCCACGGGCGCTGTACCACGGTGTGCTGGCGACATTCTTCACGTTGCTTCTGCTGCAGCTGTCCTACGATCTTTTTCACATCCTGCACGCGGTCACGGGGAGCCACCAGAACAGCATCCTGGGTCTCCACAACCACCAGGTCCTGTACATCCAAGGCGGCAAGCAAGCGATGGCGCGCGTTCAGGTAGCACCCTTCCACATTTTCCAACAAAACATCGCCAGACACCACATTGCCTCGCCCGTCCTTGTCACCCGCCTGATACAGGGCTTCCCACGAGCCGAGGTCGTTCCAACCCAGCGACAACGGTACAACCACGGCACGGTCTGTTTTTTCCATGACGGCATAGTCAATAGAATCCGCTGCCGTTGTCAAAAAGGCATCACCCTCAGGGCGATAGAAGTCTGCATCTACGGTTCTACCTTGCCATGCTTGGCGGCAGCTAGTCTCCATGGCAGGGGCATAATGTGCTAGTTCCTGCAGGAAAAGAGAAGCCTTCATCAGGAACATGCCGCTGTTCCAGACAAAATTTCCCTGGGCCAACATACCGTTCGCCGCATCTCGATCTGGTTTTTCCACAAAACGTGTTACTTCGTAACCTGCTCCAACAGCTTCGCCCTGCTCGATGTAGCCAAAGCCAGTCTCTGGTCCCGTGGGGGTGATGCCGAAGGTGACGATATACCCGTCTTCCGCCAACTGGACAGCAGCCTGCACACCTCGTGAAAAGGCAGCGCTATCATCGAGCAAATGATCTGAGGGAAGTACCAACATGAGGGCATCCTGCCCGCCCTCCGTAAGTGCAAGGGCTGCTAGGGCAATGGCCGGTGCCGTATTGCGCGGCATAGGCTCAAGCAGGATGCGGGCCTGCATCTGACAGGCGCGCAAGGCCTCCTGCACATAGAAGCGATGCTCCTCATTGCAAACAACCACCGGCATGCCACTGTTTGGCAAGCCCATCGCTCGCTCCAATGTCTGCGCAAAAAGTGTAGGGTGTTCACCAAAGGTAACAAATTGCTTGGGGTAACACTCGCGCGAAAGTGGCCATAGTCTAGTACCGCTACCACCACATAGGATAACCGGGACAATAGTTTGCATGCATACTCTCCTTTCCTCTGGGAGGTGTTAACATATCTGGACAATTACTCAATTTTTTTTACTTGGGAGGTTATCAAAATAATATTCGGTGAATCATTTGTCTATAAGAGTTTTTTGCCAAAGAATACATACCTACTCAGATAGCACAGCAACAAAATTTCCGGGATAACAACAGTAACAGGTGTATAGGCCTAAAAAACTTCAGGCATGCGAAGATCCGTTTTAGCCCTCAGTGGCGAGGATAGTGCCTCTGATGGCCCTCTGCTTCTTGCCCACGGCTGCGGATAGCCCCCTCAAATCAACCGTGAAGTAAACTTCATTTAAAGCTTTCCACAATGTTCTCCCCCCAAGTACTTATGTAACATATTATAATAATTAATTAAATAAAAATATCTCCCTATGTTTCATATTAGTGGGGAGAAAGACTTATCTTCACTAGAGAGCTACCCTCTTCCATGGCGGTACCACAGGAGCGGCTTCAGCCAACAATGCCCGTTTCCAGCGTCCGCTGTGGGTCGATTACCTGATGTTGCGCAACCGGGCCCGTCTTGTCCGGGATCATTATCCACTGGCCATCCCGCTGCTGTGCGCCAGTTATCTGGCCGTGGCGTTCAAACGCTTGCTCCGCAAACAGCCGGATCGTGTCCCGCTGGTTTTCAAGGCCCTGTGGCATGGCCTTGCAGGTAAGATGGGGAAACCGGACCGGCTGCGCTGATCCGCATGCCCCTGCCCTATCCCGAGGATGCTCTCTACAGCACGCCTTCCAGCCCTTCTCCCCTCTGCATTTCCCCGCCGTCGTCACCGTTTTGTAACAAAACCTGCCTACACAGAATATGCCTCATTCTCAGACTATTCCGCAGGAGACGGGACGTGGAAAGCATCTTTCTACTCATACTGGTATTTCTGGCCATTCTGGCCGCAGTGGACCTGTTCGTGGGCGTCAGCAACGACGCCGTCAACTTTCTCAACTCGGCCATAGGCTCGCGCATCGCCAGCTTCAAGGTCATCATGGTGGTGGCCAGCATCGGTGTGCTGCTGGGCTCCACCTTTTCCAGCGGCATGATGGAGATCGCCCGCAGCGGGGTCTTCAATCCCGAGATGTTCACCTTCAACGAGATCATCATCATTTTCTTCGCGGTGATGATCACCGACGTCCTGCTGCTGGACGCCTTCAACTCCATGGGCCTGCCCACCTCCACCACCGTGTCCATCGTCTTCGAGCTGCTGGGCGGTGCCGTGGCCGCGGCCCTCATCAAGATCTCCACCTCGGACATCCTGCTCTCCCAGTTGGGGGACTTCATCAACAGCCAGAAGGCCCTGGCCATCGTGTCCGGCATCCTCATCTCCGTGGTGGTGGCCTTCGTGGCCGGTGTGGTGGTGCAGTACATCACCCGCCTGATCTTCACCTTCCACTATGAGCGCATGTACCGCCGCATCGGCGGCATCTTCGGCGGCCTGTCCCTGACGGCCATCTTCTACTTCCTGATCATGAAGGGCGCCAAGGGCGCGTCCTTCATGAAGCCGGAATACCTGGCGTGGATCAATGCCCACACCCTGCCCATCCTGCTGGTGCTGTTCGCGGGCCTGAGCGTGGTGCTGCACCTGCTCATGGTGCGCCGCGGCGTCAACATCTTCAAGATCGTCATCCTGGCCGGCACCTTTGCCCTGGCCTTCGCCTTTGCCGGCAACGACCTGGTCAACTTCGTGGGCGTGCCCCTGGCCGCCTGGGAAAGCTGGCAGCAGTTCACCGCCAGCGGCATGGCCGCCGATGCCTTCACCATGGAAGGCCTGCGCAAGGCCGTGCAGACGCCCACCTTCTACCTGCTGCTCTCCGGTCTGATCATGGTGCTGACCCTGTGGTTCTCCAAAAAGGCCCACCGCGTGGTGCAGACCTCCATCAACCTGAGCAGCAGCACCCGCGGCGATCAGGAACAGTTCGGCTCCTCCCTGCCCGGCCGCCTCATCGTGCGCGCGGGCCTGAGCGCCAACAAGACCCTGCACCAGATCCTGCCCAATTCGCTCTTCACCGCCCTTGAGAGCCGCATGCAGCCCGTGGAACAGGTCAAGGGCGCGCCCGTGCTGCCCTTCGACCAGGTGCGTGCCGCCATCAATCTGGTGGTCTCCAGCATCCTCATCGCCTCGGCCACGTCCCTCAAGCTGCCCCTGTCCACCACCTATGTGACCTTCATGGTGGCCATGGGCTCCTCCTTCGCCGACGGCGCCTGGAACCGTGAGAGCGCCGTCTACCGCATCTCCGGCGTGCTGGCCGTCATCAGCGGCTGGTTCCTGACCGCCATGTGCGCCTTCAGCGCCTGTGCCCTGGTCACCTGGGCCCTGTTCGAGGGCGGCAGCGTGGTGGCCGTCCTCTTCATGCTGGTGGCCGTGGTCAGCCTGGTGCGCTCCAACTTCTTCGGCAAGAAGAAGGAAGAGAGCAGCTTCGACATCGTGGCCGACAACACCGACAAGGACAGCATCCGCGCCAATATCGGCGCTTCGGTGGACGAAAGCATCGATACCGCCGTGCGTCTGATGCGCGAAGGCCTCACCGCCTTCCAGGCCGAGGACGAGAAGGTCCTGAACCGCTGCAAGAACGAAGCCGTGAACCTTTTCGAAGACATCTCGCGCTCCCGCGGTTCCTACTACCGCATGGCCCTGCGCGGCGGTGGCGACGATCTGGACAACGAAGCGCGGCACATCTACTACCGCATCTTCAACGGCATGAAGGAACTGAGCCATGAGCTGCGCTCGGTGCTGGGCATGTCCGCCAACCACATCGCCAACCGCCACCGCCCCTACAGCGGCGCGCTGGGCGACAATCTGGAGCAGATGCTGGGCATCCTGGAAGACGCTGCCCGCCACTTCCGGGCCTATGCCGCGGGCGAAGGCTCCCGCGCCGAGCTCTCGGCCTATGCCGACCACTGCTCTTCCCGCATCAGCAAGATCCAGATCGAGCTTTTGCAGCGCATCGATACCGAAGGCCTGTCCATGCGCAGCAGTGACCTGTATCTGAACTACCTGCAATTCGCCCGCGCCTTCATCAACCGTTTCACCATCGTGGCCCTGCTGGAACGCGACCTCAACGACGCCTGCCGCCGCAACGCCGCCCGCAAGGAAGAAGAAACGGCTGCCGCTTCGGCCCAGGCCTAAGACCGGCCACAGACGAAACGAGCATCGACGGAAGGGGCTTCTCCCGCATGAGACGAGAGGCCCCTTCCTCCCGAACCTCGCTCCCGTCAGACCCTTCTTCAGACAGTACGGCATGCATGCCCGGCTGCAGACATGACCGTGCGCCCTCCCGAGGACAGTCCCGGAAGCCTGTCCGCCATCGGGAATGACGAAGCCCTCCGCATGGAGGGCTTTTTTGCGGCCTGCGGCCTACCGGACATTCTGGAACGCTCCCCGCGTGGAGAAAGGCCAGCCGCACGGCTCCGGCATCGCCCCTGCCTGATGGAGGAGCGGGGCAAACCTTGCTGAAAGTCCGGAACGGCATCCGCCTTCCCTGCCGGAGCATTCCCAAGCCGGAGCATCACGGACCGCTTGTCAGACAAGATGGCCTCCCGCCCCCTCCGGCCAGCGATCGCCACGAAACGGGCAGGCTGCCGGGCAGCTCCCGTGCTTCCTCCCGGCGTCGTCCGCTTCCCGGCACCTCCAACACTCCCTTCACTTCCCGTCAGCCCTAAAAGACCGTCATCTGCCCGGATAGCGTCCCGCCCGTGGCGTGCCATGCCGCCAGCCTTATCAAAGCGTATGCCCGACGGGATCCGCCTCTTCATCGCAGGAAGGTCCCTTCCCGTCTTTCCAGAGCTATTCCAGCGGCCGGAAGCAAGCGCGAGAAAAAAACTCCGTCCCTCTTCACTCCCAGCATCCCCCTCCTCTCCGGTCGTATGACATGCCTTATTTCAAACAGCCGCCAGACAGCGACGGGGACTTTCGCCCCGACCTGAAGAAAGTTTTTTCAGGAATGGGGAGAGCACGAGAGGGGAAGGGGCAGTTTTTACAAAAAACACCCCTTCCCCTCTCGTCATTCCCCTGCTCCACAGTCCCTCCCCAACAAAAAAAGCGGGGCAGTCACCTGCACCCGCTTTTACCGGAAAAACAAAGGAACAATAGTGGGTTACTTCTTTTCGCCGCTGTGCTTGAGGCTCTGTCCGTGCTGCATGAAATAGACCTGCTCGGCCAGGTTGACGGAACGTCGCCAGATGCGGGTCAGGGCTCGCACCACCAGCAAGGTATGCATGACCAGCTGGGGATCGGGACGCTTGCCATCCTCCTGACGCAGCAGCTCCAGCAGGCGCTGCACGATGCGCATCTCGTTCTGCAGGGCCTCGTCCTCGCAGTTGCGCAGGGCCAGGGCTTCCTCTCCGTTGCCTTCGCGGAAGCAGTCCATGGCGCGCATGAAGGCCTCGCGGGCACGCTGCATCATGCCGCAGACCTCGTCCGCCAGGATGCGCCGCCCGGGCACGTCTTCCATGAGCACGGTCTGCTCGGCCACGGTCACGGCCTCGTCACCGATGCGCTCCAGATCCACCACCATGCGCAGGGCGGCCACCACGAAGCGCAGATCACCGGCCACGGGCTTGATGCGGGCCATGAGGCGCAGGCACAGCTCGTCGATCTCGTTTTCCAGGGCGTCGATGGCCGTATCACCGTCACAGACGGCGATGGCGCGCACGGCCTCGCCTTTTTCATAGGAACGCGCAGCCTCTTCCAAAGCGATGTCCACTTGCGCATACATGACCAGCAGGCGCGTGCGCAGCGTGGCCAGCATGTGCTGGGGCGTGTAATCCTGAAGAACCATTAACCGAACCTGCCTGTGATGTAGTCTTCCGTCTCTTTCTGGGACGGACGGGTGAAGATGACGTCCGTGCTGTCGCTTTCCTCCAGACGGCCCATGTAGAAGAAGGCCGTCCGGTCGGAGATGCGGGCCGCCTGCTGCATGCTGTGGGTCACGATGATGATGGTCAGGCCTTCCTTGAGCTCCACGATGCTCTCTTCCACCTTGCGGGTGGCGATGGGGTCCAGGGCGCTGGCGGGCTCGTCCATGAGCAGCACCTGCGGTTCCACGGCCAGGGCACGGGCGATGCACAGGCGCTGCTGCTGGCCACCGGAAAGGCCCAGGGCCGAGGAGGAAAGGCGGTCCTCCACTTCGTTCCAGAGGGCGGCGCGGCGCAGGGCCAGCTCCACCTTCTCGGTGATGAGGTTCTCGTCCTTGACGCCGTTGACGCGCAGGCCGTAGGCCACGTTCTCGAAGATGCTCTTGGGGAAGGGGTTGGGCTTCTGGAAGACCATGCCCACCTTCTGCCGCAGGCGCACCACGTTGGTGCGGGGCTGGTTGACGTCCTCGCCGTCCAGCATGATGCGGCCTTCCACCCGGCAGCCGGGGATCAGGTCGTTCATGCGGTTGAGACAACGCAGGAAGGTGGATTTGCCGCAGCCGGAAGGGCCGATGAGGGCCGTGACGCCGCCGGCCTCGAAATCCAGGCTGACATCCTGCAGGGCGTGGGAAGCGCCGTAATAGACGTTGATCTTCTGCGCCGAAAGTGCTGTTGCCATAACTACTCCTGCACGGGCGTCCGGGGGGCGTCCGCGCGCCTCAAGGTAAAGATGATGGCCGTGCTGCCGTCTTCCGCCGGGCTTTCCGCCCAGATGCGGCCGCCGTGCCGTTCGATCACATGTTTGCAAATGGCCAGGCCCAGACCCGTGGAGTTCTGCCCGCGATGACGCTCCACCTGATAGAAGCGCTCGAAGATGCGCGGCAGATCGTCCGCCGGGATGAGCACGCCGTCGTCCACCACGCGGATGACCACGTCGTCGCCTTCCACCCGGCCCGTGACGCGGATGGCCGTCTCTTCTTCGGCATAACGGCAGGCGTTCTCCAGCAGGTTGCGGAACACCAGCGTCAGCAGACGGTCGTCGGCCAGTACGGGGGGCAGTTTTTCCAGATGGCCTTCCAGACGCAGCTTGCGTTCCTGCAGGCGGGTCTGGCACAGGCTGCCCGCCTCATCGAGGGTGGCGGCGCATTCCGTGGGGCAGAGCTCCAGGGCGCCTCCCTGCCCTTCCAGACGGGCCAGCACCAGCAGATCCTCCAGCATGCGGGCCAGAGAACAGCTGTGCCGGTAGATGATGGCCGCAAAGTGCTGCGCCTGTTCCGAGGAATCCATGCTGAGCAGGGTCTCGGCATAGCCCTGGATGGCGGTCAGCGGCGTACGCAGCTCATGGGAGACATTGGCCACGAAATCGCTGCGGATGCGCTCCAGCTGCATCAGGTCGCTGATGTCGCGGAAGACCAGTACCGCGCCCAGACGGGCATCGGCCAGTACGGGCAGGGAGATGAGCACCGAGAAGACCCGGCCGCCCAGATGCAGCTGCACCTGGCGCAGGGAACGGGGCACATCCAGATCCTCGTCCCCGTTGCCGGAGGACGAGCGGGCCACCTGGGCGGAGCGCAGCATGGCATCCACGGCATCCTGCAGTTCGGGCGAGGGGATCACCTCGATGACCGGGCTGCCCGCCATGTCGGTCACCTGGGGGAAGAGGCGGGCAAAGGCGCCGTTGCAGCGGCGGATGCGGCCCTGCGGCCCCAGCACCAGCACGCCGTCGCTCATGGTGTTGAGCACGCTCTCCAGCTGGGCGGTCTTGTCCGAGGCGATGCGCACCTGCTCGCCGATGCTGTCGGCCATGCGGTTCACGGCTTCGGCCAGGGGGGCGAACTCCGTGCCCGGCAGACGGCGCAGGCGGCGTTGCAGGCGGCCGCGGGAAATGGCCGAGACCACGTCCACCATCTGGCCCAGGGACCGCCGCATGGCGCCGGAGATGAAGGCGGCCAGCACCACGGCCAGCACCACGGCCAGCAGGATCATGGGCGCGAAGACGTGCAGGCGCTTCTGGATGAGCAGGTTCACGCTGTCCAGCGGCAGGGCCAGACGCAGGATGCGCCCGTCAGGCAGGTTGCGGGCCGCGTAGGCAAAATTCTTGTGCAGGGTGCCGCTGGCGCGCAGGGAGTAGCCCTGCCCTTCGCTGCGGGCCTGCACCACTTCGGGCCGGTCGCCGTGGTTGTCCATGCCTTCGGGCGAAACGCCGCCGGTCTCCGCCAGCACATTGCCGTCGGCATCCAGCAGTGAAAGCCGCAGGTCGGGCAGGTCGAGCACCCGGGCCAGGACCTCCAGATCGTTTTCGCCGCGCAGCATCAGTTCGCCCGCCACGCGCGCCTCGCGCAGCAGACCGGTACGAGCTTCATCGAGCTGGCGCTCTTCCAGCCATTCGCGCGTCAGCCACAGGGAAAGCCCCGCAGCCACCGCGGCCACCAGCAGGATGGCCCAGAAGATCCGGGCCCTAAAAGAACGGAACATCCCCGTCATCTCAGCCTCTCAAACGGTAACCGACGCCGCGCACGGTCTCGAGCGCGGCGGCTTCTTCACCCAGTTTGGCCCGCAGACGCCGGACATGCGTGTCCACCGTACGGGCATAGCCTTCGAACGAATATCCCCAGACCGCGTTGAGCAGCTGTTCGCGGGTGCGCACGGCGCCCGCATGCCGCATGAGGTCTTCCAGCAGACGGAACTCCGTGGCCGTCAGGGCCACTTCCTGCCCGTCCAGGGTCACGCGGTGGGCCTCCACATCCAGCAGCAGGGCCCCGCGGCACAGGGCCGTGCCCATGCCGGGGCGGTTGCCGCGACGCAGGATGGCCCGGATGCGCAGCACCAGTTCCCGGACGCTGAAGGGTTTGACCACATAATCATCGGCCCCCAGGGTCAGGCCCACGATACGGTCCACTTCCTCGCCGCGGGCCGTGAGCATGAGCACGGGGATGGCCGCCGTGACCGGCTGGGCCTTGAGCCTGCGGCAGACATCGCAGCCGTCCATGCCGGGCAGCATGAGGTCCAGCACCACCAGGTCGGGCAGCTCGGAGGTCGCCATGTGCAGCCCCCCCAGCCCGTCGGCCGCTTCCAGTACCGCAAAGCCTTCGCGCTCAAGGTTGAAGCGCAGCAACTGGCGGATATCGTTTTCGTCTTCAATAACAAGTATGCGTTGCATGGAGTCTTCCTTTGCCTTGGAGAAGTAGTGCCTTTCCCATGCGCCAGCAATGCGCCTGAAAGGTTACAATTGTGTGACAGGCCCGTAAAAACCACGGTTTTCAAAGTGTCTCCGCATCTTCGCCGAGGCGTCACATTTCTGTAACAAAGCCTGAGGAAAAGGGAGGTGCTTCGGGATCGAGCCGAAGCAAAGACTTTTTTCCTTTTAAAGGAGCACTATCATGAATTTCGCCAAAACTCTGGTCCTTACCTGTGCCGCCCTGGGTCTGAGCGTGGCCGCCCACGCCCAGGATATCGTCGTCAACGGCTCCACCACCGTGCTGCCCGTCATGCAGAAGGCCGCCGAATCCTTCATGGCCGCCAACCCCGACATCAAACTGGTGATCTCCGGCGGCGGTTCCGGCAACGGCATCAAGGCCCTGGGCGAAAAGCAGTGCGACGTGGCCATGAGCTCCCGCGACATCAAGGACAAGGAACGCGCCGCCGCTGAAAAGAAGGGCGTGAAGCCCGTGCGCATCGCCGTGGCCGTGGACGCCATCGTGCCCGTGGTCAACCCCGAGAACCCCGTGAAGGACCTGACCCTGGAACAGCTGTCCTCCATCTACGCCGGCAAGGTGCGCAACTGGAAGGAAGTGGGCGGCCAGGATGCCCCCATCGTGGTCATCTCCCGCGATACCTCTTCCGGCACCTTTGAATCCTGGCAGGAACTGGTCATGAAGAAGGAACGCGTCACCCCCGCCGCCCTGATGCAGGCCTCCAACGGCACCGTGGTGCAGGCCGTGGCCAAGAACAAGAACGCCATCGGCTACATCGGCCTGGGCTATCTTGACAAGAGCGTCAAGGGCCTGACCGTGAGCAAGGTGGCCGCCAGCGCCAAGACCGCTCTGGACGGCGAATGGCCCATCGCCCGCGAACTCTACATCTTCACCAACGGCGATCCCAAGGGCGGCGTGAAGAAGCTGGTGGATTACCTGCTGGCCGCCGACAAGGGCCAGAAGGACGTCCTGGCCGTGGGTTACGTTCCCCTGCAGCATTAAGCCCGCAGCACCGGGCAGACGCTCCCCCTCTCCTTGCGGGGGCCTCTGCCCGGTCCCCCGCAAGGGGAAAGGGCCCGTGCCGGTCTGAGGGATCATACCGGCGTACGTCCCCCTTTCCCCCGTTTTTCCGCTTTTTCCCGCTTCCTCCAGCGGGCGCGTCCCGCAAGGAAACCTTCGGAGAAAACCATGTTCAGCTCTTCCCGCGAGCGGGCCATCCGCATCTGCCTCACCGCCATCGCGGCCTCGTCCCTGCTGGCGCTGGCAGGTATCGTCATCTTCCTGTTCACCGAAGGCCTGCCCCTGTTCCGGCATGTGAACCCGCTGGACTTCTTGCTGGGCGACCTCTGGTACCCCACGGAAGATCCCGGCCTGTTCGGCATTTTCCCGTTGCTGGTGGGTTCCGTGGCCGTCACCGTGCTCTCCTCGCTGCTGGCCGTGCCCCTGGGCGTCATGACGGCCATCTATCTGGCCGAGATCGCGCCGCCCTTCGCCCGCCGCATCATCAAGCCCTTCGTGGAGCTGCTGGCGGCCCTGCCTTCGGTGGTGCTGGGCTTCCTGGGCATGGTGGTGCTGGCCTCTATCCTCCAGGACATGCTGGGCGCCGCCACGGGCCTCAACCTGCTCAATGCCTCGCTGGTGCTGGCCATCATGAGCCTGCCCACCATCTGCTCCGTCTCCGAGGACGCCCTGCGCGCCGTGCCCCGCTCCCTGCGCGAGGCCTCCCTGGCGCTGGGCGCCACCCGCTGGGAGACCATCGTGCGCGTGGTGGTGCCCGCGGCCCTGTCCGGCATCGGCACGGCCATCATGCTGGGCATGTCCCGCGCCATGGGCGAGACCATGGTGGTGCTCATGGCGGCAGGCGGCGCGGCCATGCTGCCCCAGTCCCTGCTGGACCCCGTGCGGCCCATGCCCGCCTCCATCGCCGCCGAAATGGCTGAAGCCCCCTTCCGCAGCGACCATTACTACGCCCTGTTCGCCACAGGTATCGTCCTGTTCCTGATGACGCTGGCATTCAACATGATCGCTTCCCGCATTGCCGAAAAACACCGCCAGGTGGGCTCGGCCAGCCTTTAAGGAGCCCTTCCATGCCTCTTGCGACACCCGATCCGCGCCGCCGTCTTTTCGTCCAGGGCGCCATGCTCGGCACCCTGCGGCTGGTGGCCGCCTTCAACGTCATCCTGCTGGTGGCCATCTGCCTTTTCCTGCTGGTGCAGGGCCTGCCCGCCCTCAGCTGGGAATTCCTCTCCACACCGCCCCGCGAGATGATGACCGCCGGCGGCATCCTGCCCTGCATCGTGGGCACGGCCATCCTAGCCCTGGGCTCCCTGCTGCTGGCCTTCCCCCTGGGGGTGGCCACAGCCGTCTACCTGCATGAATACGCGGGTAACACCCCCTTCGCCCGCATGGTGCGCCTGGGGGTCAACAACCTGGCCGGGGTGCCTTCCGTGGTCTTTGGCCTGTTCGGGCTTTCGTTCTTCGTGACCTTCTGCGGCATGGGCGTCAGCATCCTGTCCGGCATCCTGACCCTGGCCGTGCTGACCCTGCCCGTGATCATCAGCACCGCCGAGGAGAGTCTGCGCTCCGTACCCGACACCTACCGCCAGGCCTCCCTGGCCCTGGGTGCCGGCAAGGCCCAGACCATCACCCGCGTGGTCCTGCCCTGCGCCATGCCGGGCATGCTCACCGGCGCCATCCTGGGCGTGGCCCGCGCCGCCGGTGAAACGGCCGCCATCATGTTCACCGCCGCCGTCTTCTATACGCCCAAGAACCCGGACTCCATCTTCAGCTCGGTCATGGCCCTGCCCTATCACATGTACGTGCTGGCCACCGCCGGCACGGACATCGAGAAGACCCGCCCGCTCCAGTACGGCACGGGCCTGGTCCTCATCCTGCTGGTGCTGGGCATGAACCTGCTGGCCATCATCCTGCGCGACCACCTGCAACGCCGCCACCACGCCTAGACGGCATCCGCCACAGGCTGATTTTTTTTGGGGGACTTCCTGCTCCGGCAGAGAGGTCCCCTTTTCCGTTTCCTCCCTGCCACAACACACGTCTTCCGCAGGCCGCGGAGCCGCGCAGGAGGCCTTTCCCGGCATCCCGCCTCACCAGATGCTCCAACGGCGGCAAGAAAGACCGGAGTCTGCCAGCCTCCCCCGGTCCCTGCCGTGCGGCCCCCTCTTGCGCCCCGGCCTGAGCGTCCCCATCCGGGAAGATGTCCTCTTCCGCCTCCCGCGTTCTCTCCGGTCACACCAAAAACGCAAACGGGCCGGAAGGGAGATCCCTTCCGGCCCGTCATCTTGCCATATGATGTTTGCCGTCCCCGGCTACGGCAACAGGGTCACGCTGCCTTCATGCACGCTGATGCGATGCACCAGCACGCCCAGCACACCGGCGATGTCCAGTTCCGAGGTATCCACGATGACGGCATCGGCAGCGGGGCGCAGAGGCGCCACGGCCCGGTTGCGGTCCAGGGAGTCACGCTGGCGGATCTGCTCGGTCAGCGTCACCAGATCGGCTTCCACCCCACGGGCGGCCAGGTCGCGCAGACGGCGCAGGGCGCGCACTTCGGGCGATGCATCCAGGAAGAATTTGAAGCGGGCGTCAGGAAAGACCACCGTACCCATGTCACGGCCTTCCACCACCAGCGGCGTGGCTTCGCCCATGGCCCGCTGGGCCTCGCGCAGCACCTCGCGCACCACGGGCACCGTGGCGATGCGGGCGGCCAGCATGCCCACCTGCTCGGTGCGCACTTCGCCGCGGATGGGCACGCCGTTGCAGCACACCGTGGAGGCCCGTCCCTTGCCGGACAGGCTGAAGGTCCACTGGCGGCACTTCTCGCGCAATTCCTCTTCGGGCAGGGTCTCCGCACCGGGCCCCAGCTTGAGGGCCAGGCAACGGAACATGGCGCCGGTATCCAGATAAGCCACATGCAGGCTTTCGGCCAGCTGCTGGGCCAGGGTGGTCTTGCCCACACCGGCGGGGCCGTCCAAGGTCACCACAGGCAGGGTCGTCTTCATGCCCGTACCTCCTGCATCCACTGTTTCATGGCCTCAAGGAAGGCCGTGTTCTCTTCGTCGGTGCCCACGCTCACGCGCAGGTGATCGGGCAGGCTGTAGCTTTTGAGCGGCCGGATGATGATGCCGCGCTGCAGCAGGGCTTCGAAGCAGGCCGCCGCCGTACCGCAGCCTTCGGGCAGCTGCATCATGATGAAGTTGGCGGCGCTGGGCCACACCGTGCAGCCCAGGGCGCGCAGGCCTTCGGTCAGGCGACGGCGACCGGCGCGCACGCATTCCAGCGTGGCGGCCCGGAAGGTGCTGTCCTGCAGCACGGCGATACCGGCTTCTTCGGCCAGGATGTTGACCGAGAACGGCAGGCGGGCCCGCCAATAATACTGGGCCAGCTCGGCCGGCAGGATGCCGTAGCCCAGGCGCAGCCCGGCCAGACCGTAGCTTTTGGAGAAGGTGCGCATGATGGCCACGTTGTCCGGGATGTCGCCGGAGGCCAGCAGGGAGAAGCGGGCCTCGTCCTCGGGGCTGTCGCCCGCAAAGTCCATGTAGGCCTCGTCCACCACCAGCAGGCAGTGGGGGAAGCGCTCGCCAAGGCGCTGCGACAGGCGGCGCACGTCGGCCAGCGGCGGGCAGTAGCCGGAGGGATTGTCCGGCGTGGTCACGAAGACCAGACGGGTGTCATCGTCCACCAGGGCGAAGAGCGCATCGAGATCGAAGCTGAAATCCGGGTTGAGGGGGTGGCGGCGCACTTCCACGCCGCAGACCTGCGCCTGGATGGGATAGATGCTGAAGCAGGGCTCGAAGCAGACCACGGAATGCTTGCCCGGCACCAGGAGCATACGGATCAGCATGTCGATGATCTCGTCCGAGCCGTTGCCCACCACCACCTGATCGGGGCTGACGCCGTGCGTGCGGGCCAGGGCCGCCACCAGGCGGGGGTTGCCGCCCTGGGGATAGCGGAAGGCTGTCCCGGCGTGCAGGCCCAGGGCCTCCTTCACCAGGGGCGAAACGCCCAGGGGGTTCTCGTTGCTGGCCATTTTGACGACCTTGGACAGGCCGTATTTCTCCTGAATTTCGGCAATGGACATGCCGGGAACATAGGCGCTCAGGGCGGCTATTTCCGGGCGCACGGCGCAGGTGTACATACAGACTCCAGATGCAAAGAAAAAAGGGCCGCCGCAAGTGCGGCGGCCCGAGAAACCGTTGTCAGTTCCCGATCCGGCCGGGACTTACCTGTTGGGGCGAACGGTCAGCACAGGCATGGACGCGTTCTTGACGACCTTTTCGGCCACGGAGCCGAAGAGGATGCGGTCGATGCCCTTGCGACCGTGGGTGCCCATGACGATGAGGTCGGCGCCTTCGTCATTGGCACGGGTCAGGATCTCTTCAGCGGCGTAGCCGATGAGCACCTGGCCCTTGGCTTCCACGCCGGGGAAGTTTTCGGCCACGAAAGCGTCCATGGACTTTTCAGCGCCGGAGACGATCTCGCCCACGAAGTTTTCGATGGTGTTGGGCGGCACATGGAAGCCCACATACTGGCTCAGCGAGGGAGCCGTGTAGACGACGATGATGCTGGCCCCCAAGCCCTTGGCCAGCATGGTGGCGTACTCTGCCACGGCCGCGCTGTGTTCGGAAAGGTCAACCGCGCAAAGAATCTTCTTGATTTCCTTCATGGTACGCTCCATTACCGCCCAAACGGACAGAAGTAAAATGTTGAAAATCCGGTTCCATCAGGAAAGGGGGGATGGCCCTTTTCTCGTCGGCTCCAGAGCCGGCGCAGCCTTTTTTTCCCTTACAACCTCAATGTAAGGACTTTCCCCGCACAAGACAAGGCCTTTTCTCCAATTTGTGCCAAAAAGCACAAACCTTCTTCCTATTCCTTGTCCTTGCGGCGCGGCCCGTTCTTGTGGCGGCAGGTCAGGCTCTCCACATCGATGCGCAGGATATTCACGCGGGCCAGGGCGGCATCGGGCGTGGGGCGCGGGCAGCGCGCGTCAAAGCGCAGGCTGATGGCGTCCAAGGCACGGCGCTTCTCTTCCGTATCGGTCACTTCGCTCACCCGGCCGGTACCGCAAAGGCTGCGGAAGTGGGTGGTGGATTTTTCGCGGATGATGCACACGTCCACCGTCGTGGAAAAGCCCACCCGGCCATCCCGGCGCAGCACGTCGATCTTGCGTCCTTCCAGGGCGCAATGGATGTAGATGCGCCCGTCCAGCCAGACATGGTTGAAGGGCAGCACATAGGGGAAATCCCCGGTCTGAAAAGCCACGAACAGCGATTCCGCCTTGTTGAGGATCTCGCCGGGCAGGGCCGGATCCTCGCTCAGTTCCACGCGGCTGACGATCTTTTCCATGATGTTCTCTCCTCCCCTTGCAGGATAACGGGCCCGCGGGCTCAGGACAAGCGTCCCGTCCCGGCGGACCAGGCAAAAAAGTGGCCGCCGTCCAGTTCTCCGGCGGCATCGGCCCCGGGCAGGGGCAGGCCCTGACGGCAGCGGTCCCAGCAGCGCACCAGCGCCTGACGGTCCGCCCCGTCGGGATGGCGGGCGGCCTCGGCCAGACGGGCCGCACGGGCGGGCGTCATGGGATGGTGGCCCGGTTTGCCCGCCAGCGCCACCAGACGCGGATTGACCCGCCCCTGGCAAAAAAAGCCGCCCAGCACCTCGTTGCCGTTGTCCTGCAACAGGCGGCGGGCCGCCGCAAGACACTGGCGGGAATGGTCCGAACCGGGGCGCGTGCCGTGGGTACCGAAAAAAAAGACGCGCTTGCCGCGTATGCCCTGCCACAGGCGCAGGCTGCGGCTGTCGGGCAGGCCCCGGCGCACCCAGAAACCCAGAAGCAGCGTCCCGGCATGGTCGAGCAGGGGCGGATGCCCCGTGGGGAATACGGGGGCTCCGGTAGCTCCGGCCAGGGCATCGGCCAGAGAACGGGTATTGCCGGTGATGCTGGAGCAAAGGATGCACGGCGGCAGGGAAAGCTGAGGGATGATGTCTGTCATGGCTGTCATGATGGTGTGAGCTGCCGCCCGCCGCCAGGCCTGCACCACGGTATCACTGGAGCGCGGCGCACAGAGGCGGGAGCGACATGCAAAAAAGTACGACCGGGCCGGGGCCTGCCTGCGGCCATCATCCGGCCGCACGGTGACGGGCCTTGCAAGACCGGAGCGGAAAATACGGCCGAAAGCCCGCTAGTCCTGGGCCCGGCGTTCCAGGGCCGCCATGTCCAGCAGCTCCACCCGCCGCCGCTCCAGGCGGATAGCGCCTTCCCGGGCCAGCTTGTTGAGTTCCCGGCTCAGGCTCTCGCGGCTCAGGCCCAGCAGGCGGGCCATGAGCTCCCGGGTACCGGGCAGTTCCAGCTGACGGCGCCCTTCCTCCATGCGGGAGCGGTGCAGCAGCCATCCGGCCACCCGCCGGGAGACCGAGATCACCCCCTGCGAGCCGGCCACCTTGTTGACGAACAAACGCTGCCGCGCCGCCAGCACCTGCAAAAGCCAGCGGGCCAGCCGGGGATTCCCGTCCAGCAGCCTGTCCATGGTGGCCCGCTCCAGCCAGAGCAGGCGCCCCGGCCCCAGGGCCACGGCCGTGGCAGGCAGAGGGGCCTCGTAGAACAGGGCCCCCGGATCGGGGAAGGCCCCGCCGCGGGTCAGGTGCAGGACGTACTCCCTGCCCTGCGGCCCCATTTTGACCAGTTTCACCTCGCCGGACAAGACGAAGGGCACATGCCGGATCTCGTCCCCTTCACGAAACAGGACATCGCCCGCCCGCATCTCGGCCAGACGGCCCGTGCCCAGCACAAGACCGGTCTCCCTCTCGTCCAGCCAGCGACCCAGCGGGCTGTGGCGCAGGGCATCCCGCAGGCTCTGGGGATCGGGGGGGCGGTTCCCTTTTTTCTGGTCCATGCGCGACCTCCATGAAAGCTTTGCCCCCGCGGACACAGGGGCAGGAAAAAAGCCGGACGGGAAAGCGGCCCCGCCGGGCCAAAAACACAGGGGAAGACCGCGGTCACGGCCTTCCCCTGCAAAAGAATCTTAGCCCAGGATCGCCTTGAGGTCTTCGTCGGGCGTGGTCACGGGCATGATGTTCCACTGTTCCACCAGCACCTTGAGGATGTTGGGGGACACGAAGGCAGGCAGCGTGGGCCCGAGGCGGATGTTCTTCACGCCCAGGGCCAGCAGGGTCAGCAGGATGCTCACGGCCTTCTGCTCGTACCACGAAAGCACCAGCGACAGCGGCAGATCGTTGACGCCGCACTTCAGGGCATCGGCCAGGGCCAGGGCCACACGCACGGCGGCGTAGGCGTCGTTGCACTGGCCCACGTCCAGCAGGCGCGGGATGTCGCCCAGGCTGCCCAGCTCCTTGTCGAAGAAGCGGAACTTGCCGCAGGCCAGGGTCAGGATCAGGCAGTCGGCCGGGATCTTCTCCACCAGTTCGGTGTAGTAGTTGCGGCCGGGACGGGCGCCGTCGCAGCCGCCCACCAAAAAGATGTGGCGCAGCTTGCCCTGGGCCACGGCATCCAGCACGGCGGGCGCGGCACCCAGCAGGGTCTCGCGGCCAAAGCCGGTCAGCACTTCCTTGCCGGGCACGTCTTCGGCGAAGCCGGGCAGCTCCAGGGCCTTCCGGATGACGGCCGAGAAGTCACGCCCCTTGCAATGGACCAGACCGGGCCAGGACACGTTGCCGGAGGTGAAGACCTTGTCGGCGTAGTCTTTGGGGTCCTGGATGCAGTTGGTGGTGAAGAGCACCGCGCCGGGGAAGGCGGGCAGCTCCTTCTGCTGGTTCTGCCAGGCCGTGCCGTAATGCCCGGCCAGATGCGGGAAGGCATGCAGCAGCGGATAGGCGTGGGCGGGCAGCATCTCGCCGTGGGTGTAGACGTTGATGCCCGTGTCGCGGGTCTGCTCCAGCAGGGCCAGCAGGTCGGGCAGGTCGTGGCCGGAGATGAGGATGGCCTTGCCCTTGCGCCGGCCCAGGGAGACGGGCGTGGGCACGGGCGTGCCGAACGTACCGGTATTGCCCGCTTCCAGCAGCTCCATGGCGCGCAGGTTGGCCTTGCCGCATTCCAGCACCAGCCCCAGCCAGCCGTTGAGGTCGTGGCTCTCGGGGTCCAGTTCGGTGCCGGCACGCAGGCCGCGATACAGGAAGGCGGCCACGTCGGGATCACGCTGGCCCAGCTCGGCGGCATGGTCGGCATAGGCGGCCACGCCCTTGAGGCCATAGAGCAGGATCTGCATGGCGGAGCGCACGTCCTCGTCGTCGGACAGGCGGTCGATGGCGGTTTCCCGCAGATCCAGGGCAGCCAGAGGCGTGGGGGCCGGGGCACCGGGCACACGGGCGGCCAGGGCCGTGGTGCGCTCCAGGCATTCTTCCTGCACGGCGCGCAGGGAGACGGGATCGAAATTCACATTGGTCAGGGTGGAGAACAGGGCCTTGAAAGCGAAGTCGTCGGTGGCGGTGTCCACGATGCCGGCGTCACGGGCCATCAGGGCCACGGCCGCCAGTTCGCGCAGCTGCCAGACCAGCTTGTCCTGCTGGATGGCCACGGCCTCGTTCTTGCCGCAGATGCCAAGGCGGGTACAGGCCTTGCCTTTGGAGGTCTGTTCACACTGGTTGCAAAACATGGGGGGCTCCTTGTGCTGAGGGGGATGGGTGTCTGTCCATGACACTAGAACACATCTCCCCGGCTACAACTGTGACCATCGTCACAAAACAGGGAATCTTTTCACAGATCCGCCGGAGTGCCGGACGATGCGCGGAAGATCCCGCCCCGTGCGCTCACTTCCAGAAGCGTTTCCATCCGGAGGCGGGCTCCTCACGGCCGCTCTGCAAACTGCCGCCCAGCCCCAGCCGGTGATCCAGTTCCGCCAGCCACGCCGCGGCCGCCGCGCCGTGTTCCAGCTCCAGAGAGCGGTGGCAGGACAGCACGTCCTCCACTCTGCCCCGCCAGAACGACAGCTGCGGTTCCAGCAGGTCGAGATCGGGATGCCTGTCCACCAGCGTACGCAGCCCGGCGCTCACACCTTCCGCATCGCACAGCCGGGCCAGCTGGCGACGGCGCTTCCAGCCCGGACGCCCCTGCGACCAGACCAGGGCCAGATGCAGGACGAAACGCTCGTCCGCCGTGGCCTCCCGCCGCCGGTTGCCGGGCAGTATGCCCCGCACGGCGCCCAGGACGGCAGTGGTGCCGCTGCTGACGGCTCCGGCCACGGCCTGTCCCGCACCGATGACGGCACCGGCACCGGAGCTCACGGCCCCCACGACGGCCGTACCGCCGCGCGCCACCGCCTGACCGGCAGAAGCGGCCCCGTCGCTCACCGCACCGATGACCGCGCTGGTGCCGCTGCTCACCATGTCCGCCACGGCCCCTGCCCCGCTGCCGACGCTCCCCATGACGGCACTGCCACCGCGCAGCACGGCTTTTTCCGCACTGGCGGCACAGTCGCCCACAGCATGGATGACGGCGCTCGTGCCGCTGCCCAGGGCATCCGCCATGGCACCGGCCCCATTGCTGACCGCTCCGGCCACGGCCTGTCCCGCACCGATGACCGCACCGGCACCGGAACTCACGGCCTCGGCCACGGCCGTGCCGCCGCGCGCCACGCTCTGGGCGGCGCCCCGGGTCTTTTCCAGGGCGCTGTCGGCCACGGTGCCCACGGTCTCCGAGATCTTCTGCCCCATGGAGGCAGGCAAGTTCACCAGCTGCTTGCGGAAGGCCTCCACGATGGCCCCCACGGTCTCCCGGGAGATCTCCGCCAGCATGGTGCCCGCCTCCCGGACGCAGGCCTGCTGCCGGGCCTCTTCCCTGCCCAGGGCAGCGAAACGGAAGGCACTGCGCGTGACCACACCGGCCCGGATGGCCAGCAGGCAGTTGGCCGCCCCGTCGATGACGGCGGACGTGCACTGCTGCATCATGGGCCCCATGAGCGGCACGCTGGAGGCCGCCATGGCGGGCGTGACCGCGGGCAGCAGCTCGTTCATGCTCTCGGTGATGGTCCTGGGGATGTCCAGGGCCTCGATGGAAAAGGAAATGAACGTGGCCGAGGAGACCGTGCTGTAGACGCTCCACAGTTCCGCCGGGGTGGGACGCTGGTTGTAGATGCCGGAGACCCGCCAGACCATGCGCGCCAGCGAGACGAACACGATGAGCGCATCCAGACGGCCGTTCTGGGACAGGGCCGTGCCCAGGAACACCCGTTTGGCGCTGTTGCGGATCTCTTCCCCGGCACGGGCGTCCAGCACGTCGAGGGCCTTTTCCAGAAAATGCTCATCCGTGGCGCGGAGGCCTGCGGCACGGACATGGGGATTCTTCTTCAGGCGGCGTTCCAGTTCACGGGCAAAGGCCTGACGTTCCGCCTCCGTGGGATCGTCACGCAAGACCAGACGGGGCGCACGGGCAAACCAGGCCAGGCCCAGCCAGAGCACGGTGCCTGCCTCCAGCGCCAGCAGGGACACGAAGGCCAGCCAGCCCCAGCCGGGAGCCAGCACTTCCACCGTCTGGAAGGCCGTCAGGTCCAGCTGGACCAGCAGCATCAGGATAACGAGCATGAAAAGGGCCGCAGCCGCTTTCAGCAAAGTCGAGATAAACGTCATGTCAGCTCCCTGTACGAAGGAAGGATGAGGGGACCCGCCCGCGAAGAACAGTCACGAGAGCAGGCACGGGCCTGCCGGAGCGACTCTGCCGCGCGACGGAACCGTTCACAACTCAACACGGGGCGCGTCAGCAGGATGTCAGGAACGGGGGATAGGGATCTGCGGAGCACCGAAGGCCCCGGAAAGGAGGAAGGAAGGCGCAGGCGCGTGCACTCCCCGGCAGGACCGCCGGAACGATCCGTGGCCAGGGGCGCGACCTGTCAAAAAAGGACGGCAGGAGGACCTGCCGTCCCGTGACTCACTTCAGAGCGGCGACACGGTCAGCCAGAGCCATGATGGTGTTGGCGTAGACCGTGGAGTGGTTGTAGCGCATCAGCAGGGCATGCTGGCGCTCGCGGGAAAGCCCGGCCTTCCAGCCGTGCCGGGCAAGATAGTGGGAAAGGCTGGCCACGGCATCGGGCACGGTGAACAGGTCCACACGGCCGTCGCCGTCACCGTCCGCACCGTAGGTAGCGATATTGGACGGCATGAACTGGCACAGGCCCACGGCGCCGTAGATGGAACCGGGCAGATGTTCCGGCGGCACGCGGTCGCGCAGCATGTGCTCCACCAGGGCCCTGGTCTCCTTGTAGGCCCAGTCCGCACGCTTGGGCATGGTCTCGGCGATCCAGTCCATGTGCCGCTCATGGTCGCGCAGCTGCGGCAGCCAGTCGCTGATGCTCTCCGGCGTCCGGCTCACGGCCATGCTGGCCAGGGTGTAGAAGGCGTTCTCCGAGGTATCGCCCAGCACCTTGCCGAGGCGGGTCTCCACGAACAGCAGGGACGCCGCGATGGACGAAGGGACGCCGTAGCGCTGTTCCGCCTGACGGAAGGCCTTGCTGTTGGCCGTGATGAACTGGCGGCACAGACGCGCGTTGGCGTCCGTGACCACGCCCTTGTAATACTGCGCCTGCGGCTTGTCCGAAGGCGGCGCGGGAAAGAACTTGCGATTGTAGAGGGCCTTGATCTTGCGGCCCATGGGCGACTGGGTGGGCGTGGCGGGCAGGCCCGCCAGCAGGGCGTCCACCTTGGGCCCGGAGATGCCGTCGGCAGCCAGGCGGCGCGACAGATCCTGCCACACGGGGGCCACGGCCGGAGCGGACGGGCGTGCGGTGGTCCTGGGCGCGGGGGACGCCACGGGCGTCACCGCAGCCGGAGCCGCGGGGGAAGGCCCGAGGGAACGCTCCCTGATGCCGTCATCGCCGCCGCCATCCGCGGACGGCGGCTCCAGGATCACGGTGCCGCTGGCCACCACGTCATCCACGGGCTCCTTGCCGCCGCAGGCAGCCAGCAACAGGCAGAACAGGGCACACAGGACAAGGCGCAGGGCCCCGTGTCCGTCCCTGATGGAGATGCTCATGCTAAACCTCCTGGAAAGTCCAGACCACACGTCCCAGCATGCGGCGCTGCAACAGGGCGGCATCCAGGAACGTTTCGGGGTAATCCGGGGACTGGGCCCTCAGGACATAGCCCTGCTGCGGGCCGTCCAGAAACACCTGGCGGACCACCACGCCTTCCAGCGGGGCGAACAGGGCGTAGGTCCTGCCGGAGACAGGAGCCAGATCCTCCCTATCCACCCCGATGTAGGCACCTTCGCGCAGCAAGGGCTCCATGGCCTGGCCGCGCAGACGCAGCACCTGCAGCGAGGGCCGCAGGAAGGCCCGCGGCAGGGGGACCCTTCCGGAAACGGACAAGGCGGGTCTGGGGGCCTCGTCCGTATAGACACCGGCCATGTCGTAGACGTCCACCACGGTGGAACGGGGGAAATCGTCCCCGTGGCAGGCCACGGTCCTGGCCAGGTCTGGGGGGGCCTCCTGCGGACAATACCCTTTGTCCGTGCGCAGATAGAGGGGCCCCACGCCGTACTTGAGCCAGTCGGGGTTGAGACCGAAACGCTCGAAGAGCTTCATGTACCAGTCGCCCGGCACGGAGTCGCGGCGCTTGGCGTCCGAGATGCTGGACTGGCGGATATTGAGCAGCTCCGCCAGCTCCACCTGGGTACGGCAATTGGCGGCCAGCTTGATGCGTTCGTAGATTTCCGTAAAGCCCATGATCCACCTACTTCTGCAGATCCAGCAAGGGCACCCGGCTGCCCAGCACCATCTTGCTGTTCTCCTTGAAGGATGTGCGCAGGGCGTCGAGCCAGCGCTGGTAGGAATAGAATTCCGGCGACTTGCCGTAGGCCGCGGCGTAGACGGCGGCCGCCTGGGCATCGCCCTGGCCGTAAAGCACCTGGGCCTCGCGGTTGGCCTCGGCAAGGATGAGGGCCTTCTGGCGGTCGGCATCGGAACGGATGCGCGTGGCCTCTTCCTGGCCTTCGGAACGGTACTGCTTGGCCTGGCGTTCACGCTCGGCCCGCATGCGGTCAAAAATGGAACGCTGGTTCTCCGTGGGCAGGTCGGTGCGCTTGATGCGCACGTCCAGGACCTCCACCCCGTAGGGCTTCATGAGGTCGGAGACCTTTTCCGTCACGCGGGTCATGATGGTGGCGCGCTCCTTGGAGACCACCTCGGTCAGGGTGTAGGCGCCCACCAGGGCCCGCAGCTGCGAATAGACCACGTCGTCCAGGCGGGCCTGCGCACCGGGGATGGTACGCATGGTGCGGTAGAACTGCAGGGGGTCGCTGATGCGCCAGCGGGCGTAGTTGTCCAGCACGATGGTCTTTTTGTCCACGGTGAAGGCCTCGCGCGAGCTGGCGGCGTAGTCGAGCACACGGGCGTCGAAATAGACGACCTTCTGGATGAAGGGCAGCTTGAAGTGCAGGCCGGGCCGGTAGATCTCGGGCAGGGGATCGCCCAGCTGGAGCACCAGGGCCTGCTGGGTCTGGTGCACGGTGAAGCAGCACTGGGTCACGAAAACGGCCAGCGCCAGCAGCAGGACACCGTAAAGGAGGGGATTCTTGGTCATTATTTCTTCTCCGAGGGCAGGACGCCGAAAGCGGGCGTACCCGGAAGAGGCATATGCGGCAGCACCTTGCCGGAGACCCCGCTGTCCAGCAGGGTCTTGTCCTTGGAAGCGGCCAGGATCTCTTCCATGGTTTCGTAATACAGGCGCTGGCGGGTCACGTCGGGAGCCTTTTCGTATTCCTGGCGCAGCGCGTCGAAACGGCGGGACTCGCCTTCGGCCTGCTGCAGGCGCGCCACCCGGTAGGCCTCGGCCTTGTTGAGGATGGCCGCGGCCTCACCGCGGGCCTGCGGCAGCAGGGCGTTGCGGTAGGCTTCCGCCTCGTTGATGATGCGGCTCTTGTCTTCGCGGGCACTGGCCACGTCCTTGAAGGCGTCGCTCACTTCCTGCGGCGGATGCACGTCCTGCATCTGCACGGCCAGCACCTGGATACCGGCCTCGTAGCGGTCCAGGACCTCCTGGAGCAGCACCGTGGCGTCGCTCTGGATCTTCAGCTTGCCGTCGGTGATGGCCGAGTCGATGAGGCTGTTGCCGATGACCTCGCGCATGGCGGCCTCGGCGGCGTTACGCACCAGGTTGGTGGGGTCGCTGATGTTGAACAGGTACTTGACCGCGTCGCTGATTTTGTACTGCACGCTGAACTGGACGTTGACGATGTTCTCGTCACCGGTGAGCATGGAGGCTTCCTTGGGCACGCTGCGCAGCTCGCCCTGGCGGAAGGTGGTGGCCTGCCCGGTGGAGCGGAAGCCCACCTCGCAGCGCAGCACCTGGGTCACCTGGGGCTTGTAGACGGTCTCGATGGGAGCGGGCAGCGCGTAATGGGGGCCGGGGCCTTCGGTGCGGTCGTACTTGCCGAAGCGCAGCACCACGCCCTCCTCGTCAGGGTTGACGATATAGATGCCCGACAAGAGCCACAGGCCCACCAGGCCCAGCACCAGCCAGATCACCATGCCGCCCGGCATCTTCATGCCGGAAAGCTTTTTCAGGGCATTCCCGCCGTCGAAGCCGTTACCGTCGCCCCCGTTGCCGGAAGGCGAACGCCGGGCACGCCGGGGCTGTTCGTCCTGGGTGTCGTTGTCATCATCACCGAAGAGCGGACGGGAGGGGCGCTGCCCCTGCTGCCGTTGCCGTTTTTCCTGCAATTTATCCCAATCCCAAGTCATGTGGAGGACATCCCTTTTGCTGAATGGGGTTAAAGAACGCCTTAGGACCGGCGATCACAGCCGGAATGTCCGGGCTGTACGCCGTTGCCCGCGGCAGGAACCATCCTGCCGGAAGCCCGCTCATCCTGCGGGACATGCCTGACGAGCAAGATAAAGACTACAAATATTAAGTTGATACGTCACTGTGGTCAAGGCGAACGGTCTTTCCTGACGACCGGACACAAAAGACGAGCATTATAGTAAGAAATACCTGTCCTCTGTCAACGTGCCCGCCTTTCCGCATCATGTAAAAAAAGTAAAACAGGGCCGCGGCGGCACCACGACCCTGTTCATTCCTGTAAAGATACAAAAGAGTTACACCTCGCTGACGATGGGGACGACCACCGGATCCCGTTCCAGGACCCGGCGGAAAAAGCGTCGCAACGAGGCCCGGATGCCTTCCTGCAGACGGGTGAGCTGCCCGGGGCGGACGGATTCGATCTCGTCCAGCACCAGGCATTTGGCATCTTCCAGCACATGGCTGTAGTGCTGCTCGAACACGAAGCCCTTGGAGAACATCTCCGGCCCGTGCAGCACGCTGCCGGTCTCGGCATCCAGCACCAGCACCACGATGACCATGCCCTCGTCGCCAAGGATGCGGCGCTCGCGCAGCACGGCCGAGCCCACGTCGCCCACGCCCTTGCCGTCCACCAGCGTGCATTCCACCGGCACGGGCGGCTCCAGACGGATGCCGTCCGGCAGCAGGGTCAGGGGACAGCCGTCCTCCAGCAGGACCACGTTGTCGGGCTTGACGCCGCACTCGCGCGCCAGCTGCCCGTGCTTGAACAGATGGCGGTACTCCCCGTGCACGGGCACGAAATATTCAGGCCGCACCGCGCCCAGCAGTTCGCGCAACTCGTCACGGTGGGCGTGGCCCGAGGCATGGATGGCCCGCACGCTCTCGTACAGGACCGTGGCCCCCAGGCGATACATCTCGTTGATGAGGCGCGACACGGCCTTGACGTTGCCGGGGATCATGCGCGAGCTCATGACCACGGTGTCGCCCTTGCGGATGCTGAGCTGGCGGTGGCCGCCCAGCACCATGCGCGACAGCGCGGACAACGGTTCGCCCTGGGCGCCGGTCACCACCAGCACCAGCTGCTCGTCGGGCAGGTCGGGCACGCCGTTATGGGCGTTGAAAAAGCTGGGCGGCAGCTTGGCGATGCCAAGATCGCGGGCCATCTCGATGTTGTTGGCCAGGGACTTGCCGCTGATGACCACGGTGCGCCCGCGCTCGCGCGCCAGGTCGAAGACTTCCTGGATGCGCTGGATGTGGCTGGAGAACAGCGTCACCACGATGCGGCCCGGAGCCTCGTCGAAGACCTTGCCCAGGGACTCCATGACGGCCCGTTCGGTGAGGGAACGGCCGTCGCGCTCCACATTGGTGGAATCGGAGAACAGCAGGCGCGCGCCCTCCGGCCCGGCGAAGTCGCGAAAGGTCGCCAGATCCGTGCCGCTGCCGGCCAGGGGCTGGGGATCGATCTTGAAGTCCCCGCTGTGGACGATGCGGCCCACGGGCGTCTCCACGCCCAGGCCGAAACCTTCGGGGATGGAATGGCACACGGGGAAGAAATGGAAGGTCATGTCGCCCAGGGCCACCTGGTCACCGGGCTCCACCGGGCACAGCTCCACCCAGTCCAGCAGCTCGTGCTCCCTGAGCTTGTGCTCCACCAGGGCCAGGGTGAAATAGGAGCCGTAGATGCGCGTGCCGCGCAGCTGGGGCACCAGCCACGGCAGGGCGCCGATGTGGTCTTCGTGGCCGTGGGTCAGGACGATGCCCAGCAATTTGTCGCGCACGGCGCTCACCGCGCCGAAATGCGGGATGACCACGTCCACGCCCAAATGGAAATCATCCGGGAACATCAGGCCGCAGTCCACCATGACCACGCCTGCGGAAGTCTCCCACAGCTGGCAGTTGAGACCGATCTCCCCCAGGCCACCCAGGGGGGTCACTGTCAAAAATTGTTCAGAATCACTCATACGGGACCGTCTATTTTCTTCTGGCGGCGCCACCTTCCCGCAGCAGGTCGGGATGATATTCGCCCATGGCTACATAGATCTGGGAAAGGGCCGTCAGGTAGTCGGCCTTGGCACCGGTCAAAGAGGACTGGGCCGAAGTGAGGTTGGCCGAAGCGTCCAGTACGTCGAAGTTGGTGCCCACATGTTCGTGGTAACGGGCCAGGGCCACGTTATAGGCCTCCGTGGCCTGCGCCACGCTGTTCTGGGCCACGGCGATGCGCTTGCGGGCCTCCTGCACGGCCAGATACTTGGACTTGATGTCGTAGCCCACTTCCAGCTTGAGGTTCTCCTGCTCGTAACGCATCTTGGTCACCTGCCAGCCGGCCTGCTTGTCGGCATAGTAGGTGGTGCCCCATTCGAACACGTTCCAGGTGGCCTGCGCCCCCACTTCCCAGTTGGTGACGTGCGAGCCGTTCTCGCCGGAACGCTGCATGCCGGGCGTATTGCCGCTCTGCGTCATGCTGTAATAGCCCTCGATCTGGGGATAGTAGTCGCTCTGCACTTCCTTCTGGCTCTTGCGGGCGATCTCCACGGCCTTCTGGGCCACATACAGGTCGGGGCGCTGGCGGTAGGCCAGCTCCAGACACTGCTCCAGCGTATAGCGGAAGCCCACTTCCTTGAGCGTACCGGTATAGGTATTGACGGCCGTGGCGTCGAAGCCCAGCAAGGTATTGAGCCTGGCCAGGGCGGTGGCCTGGGTGTTCTCGGCCTCGATGAGCAGGCTCTCGGCCTCGCTCACGTCCACCTCGGCCTGGAGCACGTCCAGACGGGGGCTCAGGCCCACTTCGAAATAGGCCTGGGCGATGCGCAGCTGTTCGCGCAGGCGGGTCAGGCTGTCGCGCATGCTGCGGGTGTTCTCACCGGCTTTCAGGTATTCCAGGAACGCCGTCTGCACCTGCTCGGTCATGTCCAGCTCGGCCTTGCGCAGCGAGGCCTTGTCGCTGTCGGCCTGCAGGGCGGCCTTCTGGTAGGTGGAGAGCAGGCGGAAGCCCTGGAAGATGGGCTGGGTCACTTCGACGCCCCAGCTGTAGACGCCCATCTTGGGGTTCTTGGTGCCCATGGTGGCGGAAGGATCGCGCTTGCTCTCGGTCTTGGTGGCGGAATAGCTCACCCCCAGACGCGGCCCGAAGGCACCGCGCGCGGATTTTCGCCCTTCTTCGGAGGAACGGCTCTCGGCTTCCTGCGCCCCCAGGCCGGGGTTGAAGCGCAGGGCATGCTCCACGGCATCGGACATGCCGATGCTCTTGCCCGCCACGGGCCTGTCCGCCGTCTCGGCCGAGCGCTGGCCGGTATAGACGGGCTGCCGGGCAACGGCATCCTGCCGGCCGGCGGACGCGGCAAAAGAAGTCTGGGAAGACCCCAGCAGGACCACGCACAAGACCGCCGTGCCCAGATGCCGGACACAGCGCCCCCGGAAGGAAGAAAAGCTTTCCATCAACATAGGGCGCAGCATACACCCTCACCCGCGGGCTTGCAATGCGCTTTCTATGTTCCCCGGGGGCTGGAGCGAGCCTTGTGCCTTTCACATCGATATGTATCAGATATCGAAAGTTTCATCTCTATTTTGCAAAAAACGCATCATGTCACAATTGACATGTTTTTAAATAAAATAAAATAAAAACAATATATTATAAAAAATTTTATCCTTGGCACGCTGTTTGCTCAACTTGTGAACAACATCACATCGGAGCAAATCATGATCATCCTTCTTCTCATCGTCGCCCTGATCGTCGGCGGGCTTATTGGAACTGTCGGCGTGGGTGGCATCCTGCTGATCCCCGCCCTGAGCGCCTTCGGTGGCCTGACCACCCATGCGGCCATGGCCACGTCCCTGTTCAGCTTCATCTTTACCGGCATCTTGGGGACCTGGCTGTACTGCAAGCACGGCAGCATCAACTGGGGCATCACCATCCCGGTCTGTATCGGCGGCCTTATAGGCGGTTATCCCGGTGCCCTGGCCAATGCCATCGCCCCGGCCTGGATCCTCAATCTCATCCTGGGGTGCATCATCATCTTTGCGGGCATCTATGCCCTGTTCCCTGCCAAGGGCGGCACCATCACCTACCGTCCCGGTGACGGACGGCAGCGTCTGCAGCTGCTTCTCATCGGCGCTACCGTAGGCTTTGGCTCGGGCCTGACAGGTGTTGGCGGCCCCGTGCTTTCCGTGCCCCTCATGGTCATCCTGGGCTTTACGCCCCTCACGTCCATCGCCACCAGCCAGGTCATCCAGATCACGGCTGCCACTTCCGGTTCCATCAGTAACTTCGCCAACGGTTTCGTCGACCTGCACATGGCCCTTCTGGTCACGGTCGCCGAACTTGTCGGCGTCGTGGCCGGCGCCAAGCTGGCCCACAGCGTCTCGTCCGGCGTCCTGAAAAAAATGGTTTCAGTCGTCTGCATCATCGTAGGTGCCTTCATTTTCGTCCGTGCGCTTCTGCAGGCCTGATCGAAAACATCCCCAACATTCCCCAAATCCCCAACAAGGAGACCCCCATGCCTCTCAACCTCCAGGAACGTCCCATCTTCATGATCGGTGCCGAACGCTCCGGCACCACCTTGGTCATGGCCCTGCTGGGCTGCCACTCCCGCATCGCCGTCCCGGAAGTGGTCTGGTACTATCCCCGCTTCTATCCCTACCTGCACACCTACGGCGACCTGTCTGTCGAAGCCAACTTCCGCACCCTGGCCCAGGAGATGGTCTTTGGCCTCAAGACGCCTTTCTGGGGCATGAAGGTCAATCCCCGCACCATCGTGGACGAAGTCATCGAGCTGGCACCCGAACGCAGCTTTGCCGGTCTGTATGCGGGCATGCATCTGCGCTTCGCCCAGTATGTGAACAAACCCCGCTGGGGCGAGAAGACGCCGCACAACCTCTACTTCGTGGGCCCCATGCACCACGACTTCCCCAACGCCCAGTTCATCTACATCACCCGCGATGGCCGCGACGCCAGCGTGGACTACATGGAATCCTCCTTCGGCCCCACTAACATCTATTGCGCCGCCCAGTCCTGGAAACGTTGCTGGAACGCCGTCAAGGAATGGCGCGAGCCCCTGCGTGAAAAGGGCCTGTGGCTGGATGTGCGCTATGAAGAACTGGTGCGCGAGCCGGAAAAGGTCATGCGCGGCGTCTGCGAATTCCTGGGTGAAGACTTTGAAGAAGGCATGTTCGAGTTCTACAAGACCGACATGTGCAAGGCCCGCGGGGCTTCCCGCGACCACGCTCCCCTGGGCAAGCCCATCAGCGACAAGTACGTGGGTATCCACAAGGACCTGCTCTCCCTGCGCGACCAGCGCATCTTCGCCGCCGTAGCCGGCAAGGAACTGGAAGAGGCCGGCTACACCAATACGGTGGAGCCCGAAATGCCCAGCGAACGCATGATCGAAAAATACCTCGAATTCGACGGCCGCATCCGTGCCGCCACCCTGGATGGCTTTGAAGGCCATATCGTATATGAAAGCTACAATGACTGGCTCATCGACCAGCGTGAAGAACGCCGCAAGAAGGGCCTGTGGGATCTCGCCACGGCGCCCAAGGTCTTCCCTGCCGGTGATCCTGACGAAGAATACATCATCGGTCAGCGTGCGGCCGACAAGTGGAAGAAGCATTTCTCCATCAAGCGTCGCTATGTTGGTGATGTCGTCCTTTAACAGATCCGACCACCTGTAGTCTGCCCGAATCCCCGCGGGCGGCATGATATCGAGGGGCGGGCCGCAAGGCCCGCCCGGAAAAGGACTGGAGCCCGTCATGTCTGAATCGTCGTCTTCTTCCCGTCTGCTGTACCTCCTAGGAGGGCCGGCCCTGTTGCTGCTTGCCTTGGCCATGCCCATTTTCGGCCCCATCGAATCCCGCTTCGGCTTCGGCATCCTGTTCTGGATGGTCTTCTGGTGGATCACCTGCGTCGTTGACATCAAACTGACCTGCCTGGTGCCCATCTTTGTGGCCTGCGTGTACAGCTACATGCCGCTGGGCAAGGTACTGCAGGCCTATGTGCATCGTGAAGCCGTCCTCATCGTCGGCGCCACTGCCATCACCTGCGCCTGGGTACGCTGGGGCTTTGCCCGCCGTCTGGCCCTGAACTTCCTCATGCGCGTCAACGGCAGCGTGCGTGCCCAGACCGCCGGCTGGTTCCTCCTGTGCGGCGTCACGTCCTTCGTGGTGGGCAACACCACGGTGGCCGCCATGTTCGCGCCCGTGGCCGTGGCTTCGCTGATGTACTCCGGCTTCAATACCAATGAGCAGCGCTGGCATTCCAAGGCCGCGTCGAACATCCTCATCGCTGTGGCCTGGGGCGCCAGCGTGGGCGGCATGGCCACCCCGCTGGGCGGCGGCCAGTCCGTGGTGACCTATGGCCTGCTCAACAAGTACCTGGGGCACGACATCTATTTCATCGACTGGACCCTGCGCATGGTGCCCGTCTCCCTGCTGGTCATCGCCGGTGTGGGCCTTATGATGTACTTCATGCACACGGATATGGAGCGCTTCAGCGGCAGCAAGGAGTTTTACCGGCAGGAGCTGGAAAAGCTCGGCCCCATGACCTATGAGGAAAAGGTCTCCCTCTACGGTTTCGCCCTGGCCATCCTCCTGGCCGTCCTTCAGCCCCTGTACGCTCCGTACACCAAGGGGCCCCAATGGGCCTGGCTCAAGCCGACCCAGCTGTTCTGCATCATCCCGCTACTCATGCTGTTCTGGCCCGCCCGCAACGCCAAGGATGAGACCATCCTGTCCGTCAAGGCCCTGCGCGAGCATTTCCCCATCACCATCCTCTTCATGTGGCCCGCCTCTGTGGCCCTGAGCAAGATCTTGGCCACCACGGGCGCCGGTACGGTGTTCGGGAGCTGGATCACGCCCCTGGTCGGCATCAATGACACCCTGTCCATCGTGGCCTGGAGCGTGGCCTCCAACGCCCTGTCCCAGGTGACCAGCGATACCGCGGCCGCCGGTGTCATGGTGCCCCTGGCCATCGAATCCATGGCCAACTGGCGCGGGCTGGCCTTTGGGGCCGTGCCCTGGGTCTGGGTGACGGGCTCGGCCATCAGCTGGTCGTACGCAGTGGCTTCCGCCACCGGTGCCCAGGGCATCGTGGCCGGTTATGGCGCCAACCTCCGCACCATGTTCGTCTGGGGCATGATCGCGGCGCTCATCTCCGTGCTGCTGACGATCCTCTACTTCTGGTTCACCGTCGTGGTCCTCGGTCTGGACTTCTACATCATGCCGCCGGTGTAGCGACCATGTTTCCCGCCATGTCCGGCCTGTTCCCTCGCTTCCGGGCCCGGCATGGCGGCAGATATTCGGCAAGGCGGCCGTGCCGCCCTTCCGATCCCGCGGCGGGGTACACCACACCTCCCCCCGCCGCTCCGGGGCTGTCGTACCGAGCGACAGTCCCGGACCTGCATTGACAGCCGCGACATCCCAAGACAATTTTATGGATAAAGATGAGAAAACTAGCTAATGCATAGACGATACTGAAAGATGTCGTCCGTCGCCTGTCTTTGCGGGCCCCCTGCCTCTTGAAGCCGTATGCCCGGTGTCATTCCGACGGCCCGCACCATATCCCATCGGAGCAGGAGACATTATGTTGTCTACTTCCTTTTCCTTCGCCTTCGTTTCGAACTCCGCTGTGGTGGCAGAAAAGGTCCAGACCTATGCCCAGGAGCATGGGTGGCCGCTGGAAGAAGTCCGTCTGGCTACCATGGAAGAGGCGCTGCCCGTGGCCAAACAATTGTTCGACCAGGGTGTGGATGTGATCCTGGGCGGCGGCGGAACCGGGAAGCTCCTGCGCCGTCATCTGAACGAACCCGTCGTCACCATCTCCCGGAGCCATATGTCCATCTTGCAGGCCCTGATGGAAGCCCGCGAATATACGGACAATGTGGCCGTGACATGCTATAACGCCACCCCCCCCTGGTCGGAACTGTTCTCCCGCCTGCTGCACATCCGTCTGCAGCCTATCCGTTTCACCAACTCCCGGGAACTGACCCTGGGCATCACCCAGGCCATCGCCCAGGGCGCCGGCTGCGTCGTGGGGGGCGGCGTCTGCGTCTCCATCGCGCAGGCCCACCACTGCCCGGGCATCGTGGTCTGTCCGGGCAACGAGGCTCTGGAACGGGCCTTCGAGGAAGCGTCCAACATCGCCCAGGCCCGCCGCCGTGACCGCGAACACGCGGCCTGGCTCCAGGACGTGGTCGATGCCCTCCATGAAGGCGTCATAGGCATAGATCCCACAGGCAAGCTGGCCATCAGCAATCCCGTGGCCCGGCAGGCCCTGGGACAAAAGCGCCTCCAGGACGGATGGGCACTGCAGCACCTTGGCCTTACCGAAAGCCTGGAAACGGGCAGGCCCACGGAAGGTACCCTGAAAGGGGAGAACGGCCAGGATCTTGTTTTCACCAGCAGCGCCGTAGTGGTCGACGGAGTCCAGAAAGGGGCCCTGAGCGTCCTGACGCCCGACGTGGTCCTCACGGACCTGCAGCGGCGGCTCAAGCACTCCCGTCAGGCAGGCTTGCGGGCCAGGTTCACGCTGAACGACCTGCTGGGCGAAAGCCCTTCCATGCGGACCCTGCGGGTACACGCGCAGCGTTTCGCCGACTCAGACGCAGGGATCTACATCCACGGGGAAAGCGGGACAGGCAAGGAACTGCTGGCCCACGCCATCCACAACGCCAGTCCCAGGCGCCACGCGGCCTTCGTGGCCGTCAACTGCGGTGCCCTGCCGGAAAGCCTGCTGGAAAGCGAACTGTTCGGCTATGCCGAAGGGGCGTTCACCGGCGCCCGCCGCGGCGGCAAGCAGGGCCTGTTCGAACTGGCACAGGACGGCACCATCTTCCTGGACGAGATCGCGGACATCAGCGCCGCCGTACAGGTCAGGCTCCTGCGCGTCCTGGAAAGCGGCGAGATCTTCCGCCTTGGCGGGGACAGGCCCGTGACCGTCAACGCGCGAGTGGTCTGCTCATCCTGGAAAGACCTCGTGTGCGAGGTCAGGGAGGGACGCTTCCGTGCCGACCTTTACTACCGCCTGACGCTGCTGCGCCTGGAGATGCCGCCCCTGCGCGAGCGCCTCCAGGACATGACCCTGCTGGTCCGGCATATCCTGCGCCGCATGGGCATGATCCACAAGAAAATGACCCCGGAAGCCATCGAGCTCCTTTGCAGCTATCCCTGGCCCGGCAACGTGCGCGAACTGGATGCGCTGCTGCGCCGCTACTGCCTGATGTCCACCAGCGATGCCTGCCAGATCCCCCTGCTGCGGGAACTCCTGCTCGACATGCGCCAGACCCAGGGCATCCTGGCAGCCCCCCCCAGGACGACCGAGGCCCATAAGGAGCAGGATCTGCCCGAGAGCGGCAGCTTGCGCCAGCGCCTGCGGCTGATGGAAAAAAAGATCATCCGCCAGGAACTGGCCCGCCAGCAGTACAGCAAAAAAAGCACGGCCAAATCCCTGGGCATCAGCCTCAATACCCTCTGGCGCAAGATGTACGCTGCCGACTAAGGCAGTGAAAAGTCTTCGCGCCCGGGCGGCCTTCCGGCGCCGTCACAGAAAAAACGCTTGAAAAAAGGCGGCGAACGTTGCATTCTCCGGGCGGTTCAAAGCCGCGTACAGCCGTTGCCTTCCGGGCCCCCGGATGGCAGGGGCTCTTTGGCGTTTTCTTTTTTCCGCTGCATACGTGCTGTGTCCGGCAGGGCACAGGATCCAACCAGGCACACCATTTTCCATCTCCAGGAGTGATACATGGAGTTCAGTTTCTTTTCGATGATCAGCCAGGCCAGTCTCGTGGCCAAGATCGTGCTGTGCATCCTGGTGCTCATGTCCGTGGGCAGCTGGGGCATGATGATCCAGAAAACCCTGGCCCTCAACGCCGCCTACCGCAAGGCCCTGCAGGGCACCGACCTGTTCGAGAAGGCCCCCAGCCTGCGTGAGGCCGTGCTCTCCCTGGGCTCCGACCGTGCGTCCCCGCTCTATTTCGTGGCCCATCAGGGCGTGATGGAGTTCAACCGCTCCAAGGAAGCCGGCAACAGCAGCGAGATCGTGGTGGACAACGTGCGCCGCTCCCTGCGCCAGGGCGTGGCCAGCGAGATGGCCCGTCTGGAGCGCTCCCTCTCCCTGCTGGCCACCGCCGCCAACACGGCCCCCTTCATCGGCCTGTTCGGTACGGTGTGGGGCATCATGCACTCCTTCCACTCCATCGGCATGCTCAAGTCCGCCTCCCTGGCCACGGTGGCCCCCGGCATCTCCGAAGCCCTGGTGGCCACGGCCATCGGTCTGGGCGTGGCCGTGCCCGCCACCATCGGTTTCAACATCTTCATGGGCAAGCTCTCGCAGGTGGACACCCTGCTGGTGAACTTTGCCGGCGTGTTCCTCAACCGCGTGCAGCGCGAACTCAATGCCCACCGCCCCGTGCAGCGCACGGGCGCCACGGAGATGTAAGATGGGCGCCAGCGTGGGCGGCAACAACCGCTTTGTCTCCGAGATCAACGTGACGCCCTTCGTGGACGTCATGCTGGTGCTGCTGATCATCTTCATGGTGGCCACTCCCATGATGAGCCAGGGGCTGGAAGTGGACCTGCCCCAGACCAAACAGGTGGAAGTGCTGCCGACCGAAAACGACAACATGATGCTGACCGTCCGCCACGACGGCAAGATCTTCCTGGACGAATACGAGGTCCAGACCATGGACGATCTGGAAGGTTACCTCCAGACCCTGGTCAAGGAAAAGAACAAGACCCTTTTCCTGCGTGCCGACAAGGAAGTCCCCTACGGCGTGGTGGTGGATGTCATGGGCCGCATCAAGGCCGTGGGCATCGAAAAGCTCGGCGTGGTGGCCGATTCCTCCGAGAGCCTGTCGCCCGCTGCCGCCGCGGCAGCCGCCAAAGGCGGGAAGTAGTCAGCGATGAACTGGGCCTCGTATCTTCTTTCCCTCTGCCTGCATCTGGCGGTCTTCCTGCTGATCATGTTCTGGCCCAGCTCGCCTCCGGTGAACCTGGAGACGCCGCCGGTGATGATCAGCCTGGTGGACGGCGCTCCGGGCGGCAACCGCACGCCCTCGAGCATCCTGGGCAAGATGGGCAAGCCCACGGACGGCCCCAAGGACGTCTCGCCCCCGGCCAAGAAGGCCGACGCGGCCGCGCCCGAACGGCCGGAGGTCAAGGCCGACCCCACGGCGGACAAAGCCCGTCCGGTGGAGGCCAAGCCCGAACCCAAGGTCGAGCGCAAGCCTGAGCCCAAGCATGAGGTCAAGCCCAAGCCCGAACCCAAGGACGCCACTCCCGTGGCCGACAAAAAAGACAAGAAAAAGAAAGAGGACAAGAAAAAGGACGACGACAAGAAGCCCGAAAAGCCCAAGAAGGACGACAAGAAGAAGGACGATAAAAAGTCCACGCCCAAGGACGACAAGAAGACCGACAAAAAGGCCGACAAACCGTCCAAGGGCGACCCCGTGGCCGCAGCCATGAACCAGGCCCGCCGCGAAGCCACGTCCCGCGTCGAATCCGGGGACAAGGGCAGCAGCGTGGAACAGGCCCTGGCCCAGGCCCGCCGCAATGCCGGCGGCGATGGCGGCGGCGGTGGCGGCGAAGGCGACGGCCCCGGCGGCGGTGGCCTCAACGACGTCTATATGGGTCAGGTCATGCTTGCCGTGCGTCCCAACTGGAGCTTCACTTCCGCCACGCGCCTGAACCTGGTCTGCGTGGTCCGGGTCAAGGTCAACCTGCAGGGCGAAGTGGAAAAAGTCGACGTGACGCAAAGCTCCGGCAACGCGCAGTACGACTCCTCGGCGGCCAACGCCATCTGGCGCACCAGCCGGGCGGGGGCGTTCCCGCCGCCGCCGTCGGAACAGTACACCGAGCTGGACCTTGTCTTCACCCTCAATGAACTCATGGGCCGCTAACCGGTCCGTCAAGGCGGTCGTGCCCGGTGGTGCGGCCGCCTTGCTGTCTCGAGATCCCGCTGTTTTTGGGGAAGGTCCCATCTTTCCCCAAAGATGCGCCATTCTGGAACGGCATTGCTGCATAAAAGCCGCATCGGCATGCACATATGCCTTCGTGGAGGTCACATGAAACGAATCCTTTCCCGCCCGACGGCCCTCCTGGGCCTGCTGCCGGTGCTCATGCTGTGCCTGGCGCCCCTGCACGCACGGGCCGCAGGCGCCGCTGCGGCGGACGTGGCCAACGGCTATGCCGGTGAGGCCATGGAAAAGATCCTGGCCAACTGGGCCGCCCCGGCCGACCGCGGCAAGGTGCGCATCGTGGTGCGCGTGGACGCGGAAGGCAAGGTGGAGCGCTGCGGCTATCTGGAAAAGTCCGCCAGCCAGGCCCTCAATGATTCCGTGTGCGGCGCGGTCATGAAGACCGCCGACCTGGGCAAGCCGCCCTACGGCATGAGCCAGGACGTCTACCTGACCTTCTGGCAGGGCAACATGGCCGACCTTTCCGGCATCAGCCGCCGCAAAGCCGCCGCAAAGCCCGCCGCGGGCACGGCCGCACCTGCCGCCGCTGCCCCCGCGCCGGAGGCCAAGAGCGAGCCCGTCACGCTGGACACCAAGCCCGCCACCCTGACCACGCCGCTGAAGGCCCAGGACGCTTACGGCCCCAAGCACGCGGCCTATTTCCGCAAGCTGGTCATGGAGCTGCGCAACGCCACCTTCATCCCCGCGGAACTGGCCAAGGGCACCTATTATGCCACGGTGCGCCTGGAGACGGACGCCTCGGGAAAGATCCTCAATTACAGCATCCTGCAAAGCAGCGGCAGCGAGCTGCTTGACAGATACGTCCGGCAGGGCATACGCCGGGCAGGAAAGGTCAGCCCCCCGCCCGCGGCTGTGGGCAGATTTGTGAACGTCACCCTAACTCTGGTGCGCTAGACACCACCACAAGGACCATTACGCCATGAAACGTCTTGCCATCCTTTTGGCCCTGGCCGTCACGCTGTCCCTGGGCAGCGCCGCCCAGGCCGCCATGCGTGTCGATATCTACGGCCCCGGCCAGAATATCGTGAACCTTGCCCTGGCAGCCCCCCTCACCGGCCCCCAGAAGCAGGCCAACGGCATGGGCGCCAAACTGCAGAAACTGGTGGAAGAGAACCTCAGCTTCCTGCCCTTCATGCGCCTGACGCCCGCCTCCTCCGTGCTGGGCGGTACCCTGCTGCCCGGCTACGAGCCCCCGAGCCTGGACTTCAAGCGCTTCCAGCTGGCCGGCTCGGACATCGTGGTCACCACCTACTGGCCCAACGGCGACAGCGGCACCAGCTCCGTGCAGATCCGCGCCTTTGAGACCAACACCGGCGGCCGTCTGTTCGGCAAGGAATACCCCCAGGTGCGCGCCAGCGACCTGCCCGAAGTGGCCGACCGCTTCTGTGCCGACCTGCTCGAAGTGCTGACCGGCAGCGGCGCCTTCTTCCGCTCCACCCTGGCCTTCGTCAAGAAGTCCGGCCGCCTGTCCGCCAACGTGTGGCTGGTCAAGCCCACGGGCCGCGACCTGCGCCAGATCACCAACATCAAGGGCGAAGCCATGTCCCCGGCCTGGTCCCCGGACGGCCGCTTCATCGTCTTCACCCATATCGACGAAAAGTCCCACTCCCTGGGCGTGTGGGACCGCAAAAAGGGCAGCGTGCAGCGCGTGCGCTTCCCCGGCAACGTGGTCATCGGGCCTTCGTTCACGCCTGACAACAAGGTGGCCGTGGCCCTTTCCAACGGCCGCTACCCTGTCATCTTCCTGCTGAACCACGGCTTCCAGAAGGAACGCATCCTCGAAGGCGGCAACTCCATCAACGTGTCGCCCACCTTCGACAGGACCGGCACCAAGATGGTCTTCACCTCCTCGCGCCTGGGCGGCCCCCAGATCTTCATGAAGGACCTGAGCTCCGGCAGCATCACCCGCGTCAGCAAGAACGGCGGCTACAATACCGAAGCCAACCTCTCGCCTGACGGCACCCTGGTGACCTACAGCCGCATGACCGAATACGGCCACCGCATCTTCGTGCAGGACATGGTCACCGGCCTGGAACGCCAGATCACCTTCGGCCCCGGCAGCGACGAGCAGCCCTCCTTCTGCGGCGACAGCTACTTCATCGCCTTCGCCTCCAGCCGCGGCGGCTCCCGCGGCATCTATCTGACCACCCGTCATGGCGGCGATGCCAAGAAGGTGCCCACCGGCGGCGGTGCGGCCTCCTTCCCCCGCTGGGGCATGCCTGACGGCAAGTAGTTTTTGGCAGATTTTGTAAAATCCGGAGGTCCTGCCCGGCTTTTTCGGAAAAACCGGGCAGATTTCTGGAAAAAATAGGGGAATCCCCCCTATCCTGACTTGACAAAACTTGGTTCACATATACCATCCGTTCTGCGGATGGGATACCGCCATCCGCTGTGTACAGAAAGGAAAGGTACCTTTTTGGAGTTAGAGCTGTTCAGGAGGACACACAATGAAACGCTACGCTCTTATCCTTGCTCTGGTTATGGCCCTCGCCGCCGGTTTCGGCTGCGCCAAGAAGACCCAGGACGCCACCGGCGATGTCGATGACATGAGCCCCGAAATGCGTGCTGCCATCCAGCAGATCACTGACGGTCGCGTGCTGTTTGCTTTCGACAAGTTCGACATTCAGCCCCAGTACAAAGACATGCTGACCGCCAAGGCTGAACTGATGAAGAAGTACCCCAGCATCCGCGTGCGCATCGAAGGTAACTGCGACGAACGCGGTACCCAGGAATACAACCTGGCCCTGGGCGAACGCCGCGCCCGCGCCGCTTATGACTACATGGTTCGCCTGGGCGTGAACCCCGGCCAGCTGGAAATGATCAGCTACGGCAAGGAAAAGCCCGTGGTGCAGGGTTCCGGCGAAAGCGTGTGGGCCCAGAACCGCCGCGACGACTTCTGCGTGATCGCTCACTAGTCGTCAGCCATCCGGCTTTTAAGGGTCGCCCTTCGGGGCGACCCTTTTTTTTCGCCCCCCGTCCAAGGGCCGCCCCTTGCGGGGGCGTACGCCTAAGGCTACACTGCTCCCGAAAAAGCGGCGACAGCCCCTTTTTCTTCCCCTGCCTGTCCGGGCAACAGGCCATGCAGACACTGCCTGCCCGTTTTGCAGTGCGCGCAGCAAGGATCAAAATGAAGATAGTTGTGCTTGACGGCGACGTCATCAACCCCGGCGACATCAGCTGGGCGCCCCTGGAAAAACTGGGCGAGGTGGCCATCTACGGCGATACGCCCGAAGACCTGATCGTGGAACGGGCCGCCGGCGCGGAAGTGCTGGTCACCAACAAGGTCCCCCTGCGGTCGGGCACGCTGTCCCGCCTGCCCGACCTGCGCATGGTGGCCGTCCTGGCCACAGGTTACGACATCATCGATACTGCCGACGCCGCCGCACACGGCATCCCTGTCTGCAACGTGGTGGCCTACGGCGTGGACGACGTGGCCCAGCACGCCTGGACCCTGCTGCTGGAGCTGTGCCGCCGTACCGGCGAGCATACGGCCAGCGTCTGCGCCGGTGAATGGAAAGACACCTGGTGCTACTGGAAGACCACGCCCGTCTGCCTGCGCGGGCGGACGCTGGGCGTCATCGGATTCGGCTCCATCGGCCGCCGTGTGGGCGAGCTGGGGCACGCCTTCGGCATGTCCGTCCTGGCCAACTGCCGCACCCCCCGCAACCCTCCGTCCTACAGCCCGTTCGCCTTCGCCTCCACGGACCAGATCTTCCAGCAGGCCGACGTCATCTCCCTGCACTGCCCGCTGACCGATGCCACCCGGGCCATCATCAACGCCAAGGCCCTGGCCCGCATGAAGCCCGGCGCCATCCTCATCAACACGGCCCGCGGCCCTCTGCTGGATGAGGCCGCCGTGGCCGAGGCCCTGCACAGCGGCAAACTGGGCGGCCTGGGCGTGGACGTGCTGGCCAAGGAGCCCCCGGCGGCGGACAATCCCCTGCTGCACACGCCCAACACCCTCATCACGCCCCACATGGCCTGGGCCACGGCCCGTTCGCGGCAGAACATCATCAACCTCACGGCCGAGAACATCCTCCGCTGGCAGCAGGGCACCCCGGTCAACGTGGTCAACGGCGTGAAGGAATAACCAACGAACCAACACCGGAAGGCGCGGGCACGGCCAGTGCTGCGCCTCCGGTCACGGAACGGCAAAAGCACCAGCCTCCCTGTCCTTTCCCCACCGGCCTTTTCCCCAAAAGGAAGCGGCAGGAGATCAGGGACGCATTTTCCACAAGACATCCGAGCCCATCATGTTTTTCGACATCCACACCCACGCCTTCCATCCCAAGATCGCCCACAAGGCCGTGGACCATCTCAATACGGTCTATCACCTGGACTGCCGCGGTGACGGCACCATCGAGCACCTTCTGGAGCGTGAGAAGGCCGCCGGCATCGACAGATGCATCGTCCTCTGTGCGGCCACGGCCCCCGCGCAGGTCATCCCGGCCAACAACTACGCCATGAAGCTGCAGCGGGAACATGAGGAAGTCATCGGCTTCGGCACCCTGCACCCGGCCTATGTGGACTGGGAAGACGAACTGGAACGCATGAAGGCGGGCGGCCTGCGCGGCATCAAGCTCCATCCCGATTTCCAGGGTTTCGCGCTCAACGACCGCCGCCTGCTGCCCATCTTCGAGAGCGCCCAGGACGACTTCGTCTTCGAGATCCATATCGGCAGCGACGATCCCCTGGACAAGGCCCCTTCCAGCCCCTTCATGCTGGCCGACCTCATGCGCTCCTTCCCGCGCCTGCGGGTCATCGGTGCCCATTTCGGCGGCTATCAGATGTGGGATTACAGCCTGGAGGCCCTGGGCGACTTTGAGAACCTCTGGATAGACACCTCCAGCACCACGCCCTATGTGACGCCCTCGCTCCTGCAGCGGCTGCTGGCCCGTCACTCCCCGGACAGGCTGCTGTTCGGCACGGACTGGCCGCTCTATGATCCCGCCCACGAGCTGGAGCGCCTGCGTACCATGAGCGGCCTGAGCGAGGACGCCATAGAACGCATCCTCAGCAATGCGGGCCGCCTGCTGGGGATCGGGGCTTGACAGCAGCCCCCTTTTACGGCTAGCTTGCCTTCAAGCCGGACGGCGGCAGCACTGCCAACCCCGTCAGGTTCGAAAGAAAGCAGCGGTAACAGCCGCTGCCGGGTGTCCGGCCCACAAAAGCCGCGAGCGGAAACGTTCGCGGCTTTTTGCGTTTGCAGCAAGCGCTTTGGGCAAGGCGCTTTTTTTGGGGGAAGGGAGCCCCCTCATCTCTGCTGTCGATGCCCGTAAAGCTCCTTCGTCGCTAACGGGCACGGCCCTTCGGGCCGCCATTCGGTCGCTACTCGCGCGAGAGGCTTCCCTCCCCCATCCCCTCCCAAGCGCGCTTTATAGGAACGCCGGCGCCGGTGCGTCACGAGATACGGCGTGGTGGCCTCTACCGAGCGGCATCAGGCCCGAAGCGCCACGTCAGGCTCCCGCCCTCTCCAGGTCCCGGTCCCCTGCCCAGGCACACGCCTTCAAGCCGCCCGCCAAGTCACGGGAACAGCCTCCAAAGAAGCCGTACGAAGGGAAACAGCCTGTCCTCACAAAATACCTCCCCGAACGGCCTTCCCCAAAAACAAAAAGGCCCTGCCGGAGGACCGGCAAGGCCAGCAAGATCTTCATGTCACGACAGCCGTCGGGGACCTGAATAAAAGGTTTTGGAAAGGTGGGGGGATCGGGGGGAGGGAGAACCTTTTCCCCGAAAAGGTTTCCCTCCCCCCGCGAACATCCTTCCCCACCCTAATGCCCGGTGATGGCGTATTTCTTGAGTTTGTACTGCAAAAGGCTCTTGGAGATGCCCAGCAGCTCGGCGGCCTTGACCTGCACCAGATCGGCGCGCACCAGCGCGCGGCGGATGAGGGCGGCCTCGATCTTCTCCAGGGTATCGGCCAGGTCCAGCTGTACGGGCAACAGGTCCACGGCGCTCTTGAACTGCGAATCCTCGTCCCGGATCTCGGCGGGCAGGTTGTCCACGTCGATGACCGTACCGGGCACCAGCACCATGCAGGACTCCACCACGTTCTCCAGCTGGCGGATATTGCCGGGCCACTCGTAGCCGCTCAGGTAGTTGAGGGCCTCGGTGGTGAACTTTTTGGCCGGCATGTCGTTCTCACGCGCCACCTTGTCCATGAAGTGGGCCACCAGCAGCGGGATGTCCTCCCGGCGCTCGCGCAGGGCCGGCAGAGGGATCTGCACCACGTTCAGGCGGTAGTAGAGGTCATCGCGGAAGGTGCCCTTCTCCACCATGGCGGCCAGATCCTTGTTGGTGGCGGCCACCACGCGGATGTCCACCTCGATCTCCTCACCGCCGCCCACGCGCTCGAAACGGCGCTCCTGCAGCACACGCAGCAGCTTGACCTGCAGATCGGGCGTCAGCTCGGCGATCTCGTCCAAAAAGAGCGTACCGCCGTCGGCCTGCTCGAAACGGCCGCGCCGCATGGCCACGGCACCGGTGAAGGAGCCTTTTTCATGGCCGAAGAGCTCGCTCTCCAGCACGCCGGGGTTGAGGGCCATGCAGTTGACCGAGACGAAGGGCTTTTCCTTGCGCGGGCTGGCGTAATGGATGGCGCGGGCCACCAGTTCCTTGCCCGTGCCCGACTCGCCGGTGATGAGCACCGTGGAGCGGCTGGGCGCGGCACGGTCCACCATGACCAGCACATCGCGGATGGCGCGGCTGCGGCCCACGATCTGGTGCACGCTGTAGCGCTCTTCCATGGCTTCCTGCAGCAGGCGGTACTGCCGGTGGGCGCGGGCCAGCTCCGTGGCGTTGTGGATGGAGAGCAGCAGCTCGTCGTTGGAGAACGGCTTGGTGATGTAGTCGAAGGCCCCGTATTTCATGGCCTCCACGGCGCTTTCGATGGAGCCGAAGGCCGTCATGATGAGCACCGGGATGTAGGGCCAGCTCTTCTTCACATGCTGGAGCACCTCGCGCCCGGAGACCTTGGGCATCTTCATGTCCGTCACCACCACGTCCACCTCGCTCTCGGCCAGGAAGGCCAAGGCCGTCTCGGGGTCGCTGATGGCGGTGACGGTGTAGCCCTCATCCTCCAGCAGGGTCTGCAACACCAGCAGGTAGTTTTTTTCGTCGTCGATGACCAGAATATGCGATTTGTCACTCATGGTGTTTCTCCCGGTACAGGCGTGAGGCGGCTCCGATCAGGCCCAGGACCGTATTGCCCGCAAAAAACTGATTTTCTGCCAGCAGCTCCGCCGATGAAGGACGCTGCGGCCAGCCTGCGACATCGTTCCTGCCCAGGCTGCCCGCAGGCGGGAGGCGGCCTGGCGTGCGGGCACGTCTAGCTCTCTTTGTCGGGCTCCGGCGTCCCGTTTTCTCTGTCGTTGACGGGCCGGGCTGCGGCTTCTCCGCTTTCCTCGGGGGCGGACTGGGCTTCCGCGGCAGCAGCGGGGATCTCAGGCTCTTCAGGCTTTTCCGGCTCCGCCGCAGGCAGCAGGATGCGCACCAGGGCCCCGCCTTCGGGGCCGTTGGCCAGCCGGATCTCGCCGCCATGGCTGTTGATGATGGAACTGACGATGGGCAGGCCCAGGCCCGTACCGCCGTCCTTGGTGGTGAAGAAGGGATCCAGCACGCTGTCCAGCAGGGCCGGATCGAAACCCGGTCCCGAGTCCAGGGCCTCCAGCACCACGCGCCCGTCGTCGCTCCGTCGGCTGCTGATGCGGATGATGCCCGGCCCGTCCATGGCCTGCTGGCCGTTGACCAGGATGTTGTAGATGGCCCGGTAGAGCAGGTCCTTGTCACCGCGCACCCACAGACCGGGCGAGGTGGCCCGCTCGATGGCCACGCCCACACGGCCCAGCTCACCTTCCAGGAAGGCCAGCACCTGGCTCAGCACAAGATCCAGATCCACCAGATCCTGCCGCGGCTGGCGGGGACGGGCATAGTCCAGAAAATCGTTGACCGTCTGCGACAGACGGACGGACTCGTCATAGATGGCCTGCAGGATACGCGAGGTCCCGGCATCGGCCTTGCCCATACGGCGTTGCAGCAGCTCCGCGCTGGAGCGGATGATGCCCAGCGGGTTGCGTATCTCATGGGCGATACTGGCGATGACGCGGCCCATGCTGACCAGCTTCTCGTTGCTGTGCAGCTCGTTCTCCAGCTGGCGGTTCTTGGCCATGCGGTCGGCCAGGACGCGTTCCGCCCGCTGGATGAGCATCAGGAGCAAGGCGAACATGATGACCGACGACAGCAGGCAGGTCACCACCACCACGCCCTGGAAAAGCAAGATCTGCTCGTAATCGCTGGTGATGTCCTGCGTCAGCTCCAGCGCCCCCATGATGGGCGGCTCCGCCCCCGGCTGGAGGGGTTCCCCGCGCAGGGGATAGAGGGTCCGCAGGACGAAGGTCCCCGACGGCAGGGGCAGGTGGAAGATGGCCCGCCAGTCCGGGATATTGGAGATCAGCTCCGGCTTGGGCACGCCGCCGCGCAGGGTGCTGTCCAGGCTTTCCGGGCCCACGCCCATGCGGCCCAGCTCTTCCTTGCTGGTGGAATAGGCCACCACCCGCGTGAAGTCATAGATGCGCAGGCGTTCCATGGGCAGCCCGTGGACCACGGACTGCACCACCTGATCCAGCCTGTCGTACTGGCTGGGCTGGCGCAGGGCGATGCGCCCGTGGGCCAGCAGCGTGGGCAGGGCGAAACGCCGGTAGATCTGGTGGTTGAGGTTCTCGGCCAGCAAGCGGGAGAAGTTCTCCTGCCGTGTCAGCAGGGCCTCGCGCGCCGAATTGGCGATGAAGAACGACAACACCAGACTGGTGGCCATGATGACCAGCAACGAGAGCCAGGACAGCGTGCGGGCATAGCTCAGCGGCAGATCCTGCTCTGCCGTCGCTCCCGCTGCGGCGGTACCACCTTTGAACATGCGATGCTCCAGTCTGCCGCCCACGGCCCGCAACAGGGCAGGCCGGAGGCGCGGCAGGGAAAAACGGGCTTCCTAGAAGCTCTCGGGCTCCTGCGCCACAGCCAGAAATTCGGCCAGGTCGGCAGCCTCCCGGGGATAACCGGACGCCCCCAGACGGGTGTTGGCCAGCCGCTTGCCCAGCTCCACCGCGGGCTGGTCCAGCGGATTGATGCCCATGAGCCAGCCGGTGAAGACCGTGGCCGCTTCCAGCAGCAGCATCATGCTGCCCGCGGCGCGGGGCGTGCATTCGCCCATCTCCATGTGCAGCAGGGGCACGCCGCTCTTGCACAGGGCCATGCGCGTGCCCAGGCCTTCGGCTTCCAGCAGGGCCCCGAAGGGCTTGCCGCGCAGCCAGCTCCAGTGGTCAGGCAGGTCCCGGCCGAAATGCCGCCCCTGCTCCAGTCCCCTGGCGGTCACGAAGATGCAGCCCTTGTCACGCTGCCCGTCCAGGAACATCTGGTTGACGGAATGCTGGTCCGTGACCCCGGTGGCGGGCACGGGCATGATGCCCTTGCCGTCCTTGCCCAGGCTCTCGGCCCAGAGCTGGGCGAACCAGGGGCCATAGGTGGCCCATTGCGGCACATAGCAGAAAAACACCAGCTGGCTGTAGCCGTGGCTTTCCAGAGCATTGGCCCAGCAGGCCAGATGGAAGGCCGGATGCCCGGCAAGGCAGGACGGACCCTGGGCCAGCGGACGGGCCACAGCGGCCGCCCCGTCCAGCAGGGCCTGCCAGTCGATACCCAAAAAGGCGGCGGGCAGCAGGCCCACGGCCGAAAGGGCCGAATAACGGCCGCCCAGATTGTCCGGCACTTCCAGCGAATCCAGAGCGTAGCGGGAGGCCTCCTCGCGCAGGAAACCCTGGTGCAGGTCCGTGACCACGATCATGTGCTCGTGCCAGCGCTCGCCCAGGGCCTTGCGCAGCCAGTCCCGGCAAAGGAAGTACTGGGCAAGGGTCTCGATGGTGCCGCCGGACTTGCTGATGCAGACCACCGTGGTCTCGTGGGGCGGCAGCTTGGCCAGCCAGCTCTCGAAGGTGGCGGCGCAGACGTTGTCCGCGATCCAGAGGCAGGGGCCGTCATGGCAGGGACCGTCCTGTCCGGGCGCAAAGGCGCGCTGCAGGGCGCGGGCTCCCAGTGCGGAGCCGCCGATGCCCAGCACCAGCATATGGCGCCGCGCACGCACCCGGGGCAGCAGGGGCGGCAGTTCCCGCTCCAGGCGTTCCCGGTACGGCATGGTCAGGAAAGGCAGCGAGCCTTGCGCGCATTCCGTCTCCAGACGGCGCGACAGCTCCGGCGCACGCGCGGCGAAAACGGCGGCAGCGTCCCGCTGCAGACGACCGGTATAGGCGCGGGACCATTCAAGCGTATGCATCATGGTGTCCTCCCCCTGGATGGGGCGTCTTCCGCAAGGGAAGCCAAAAGGACCGGCAGGGCCGGAAAGAGGCCCGGAGCGGCACCACGATGATGCCGCTCCGTGAGATCAAAACAGTTTCAGGGGTTTGGGGGCAAAAAAGCGCCGCCGCACCTCTTTGTAGGTCTGCGGTCGCACACCGAAACGGTAGCGCCACAGCACGCAGTCCTCACGGGCGGCACACTGGCGCACGTCGGCACGGCTGCCGGCGCACATCATGCACTGCCCGCGGATGACGCGCAGGGCACGGCGCGGCGCATCCGGGCCATGCCATTCCGGACGGCTGTCCGCCTCGATGGCGGCCATGCGCCAGCCCCACAGGGGGCAGTCCTCATCCGCGCACTGACGCACGGAACGGGAGGAATTGCCCTGACATTCAAGACAAAATTGCCGGATGGCGGCAACAGGGCCAGGATTGGCCATGGATCCCCCCGCCTAGGCCGATTCCCGGCCGCAGCACTTCTTGTACTTTTTGCCGCTGCCGCAGGGACAGGGATCGTTACGGCCCACCTTGGGCTCGGGACGACGGTAAGCCTTGGGGCGACGGGCCACGCCGTCCACATAGTACAGCTTGCCGTCCTTGCGCTGGAAAAAGCTGCGTTCGCCGATCTGGCGCACGGAACCTTCCAGTTCGTAGTAGGCATAAAATTCGGCCGTATCGAAGAGCTCGCCGTTCTCGCCTTCGGGCTGGTCCTTTTCACAGGGGCCCATGTCCAGACGCAGCCAGTGGACGTCACGGGTCTGCTCTTCCAGCATCTGGGCGGTCAGATCTTCGCGATAGGCGGGATGGGTGGTCTCCACCAGATAATCGAATTTGCCGAGGCAATAGGCGCTGAAGCGCGAGCGCACCATGGTGTCGGCATCATCGGGCCAGGCCTTGCCTTCCAGGTAGGGACCACAACATTCGTCCAGAGGGCGGCCACTGCCGCAGGGACACAGTTCAGACATCTTGCAGTTACATCCTTGTTATGACAGCTGCCATGGCAGAGCCACGGCGCTTTGCAAGTGTAGCCCATGGCCGCCCCGGCGGCAAGCAGGACAGGCGGGGGACGGCGGAACGGGGCGCGTTGCGGGGCATGACGCTGTTCCCGCCCCGGCGGCCCCTCTTCCGGGAGACAGCCGGACACCGGCCCCCCTTCCCTTCCGGGACGGGACATGCCGAAAAGCCCGGCGCGCGGCCGGAGCTCACAGACGATGAAAAAGGGCCTCCCTGCCGGGAAGCCCTCCATGCGATCTTTTTGGGCAAAAGACTCAGTTGCGCGGTGCGGACAGACGCACGTAGCAGCTTTCCGGGATTTCGCCGTCGGGCAGTTCCCCGGCAGCCATCCGCAATTCCATGCAGGTGGCGGCCTTTTTCTCCAGCCTGGCCCGGCCCAGCAGTTGCCCACCGGCATCCACCACCTCGCACAGGGCCCCTTCGGCGGGGCCTTCCTTCTTGGAGCCCGAGCACCAGAGCATCAGGCTGCCGTCCTTCCGGGCCTCCGTGCGGAACACTTCGCTGAACCCGGCGTACCAGAGCAGCCTGACGATGCGCCGCCCGGACAGGAAGGAGAGCAGGCCCGGCACGACGCCGATACAGGCCAGGATGCCGGACAGCCAGAAGGGATTGAAGCCCAGCAGAGACACGGTCAGGGAGTAGGCCCCCTGACGCAGGCTGGCGGCGTCGCTCCAGACGGTGACCTCATAGCGCTGCGTGGCGCTGGCCGGTGTGCCGCGCACCCGGACGCTCAGGGCATAGGTGCCGGGAGTGGCCCCCTGCTCCGCCACGATCTCGCCGCGCCACATGCCGTTGCCGAACCAGTAGCTGGCAAAAAAGCCGTCCAGACGGAAGCTCAGCGGCGCGCCTTCCGGGGTCACGGAGACCAGCAGGTCGCTGTCGCGCGGCTTGTCGATGCCGATGGGGCCGGAAAGCATGGTCCCCTGCCCGGCAACGATGTCCAGATGGTAGGACCCGGCACGCATGAGGGCCTGCAGACCGTCCACAAGAACGAGGACAGCCAGCCCCAGCACAAGAGCGGCCAGCAGACCTGTGCGGCGCTGGCGTTCTTTGAGGGCTGGCAGTGCCTGCCAGAAGGAATTGGAGGAATCGCTCATACGGGCAGTCTAGAGGAAGAGCGGCCTTCCGGCAAGCCCGCCGCCTCCGCTTCGGGCCCCGGCCCAAAGCGGCGGGGACGGAGGGCAGCGGGCTTTTCCGGAGGCGAATGTCAGCGAACGATCCCCAGGTGGTGCTGGGGCTGTTCCAGGACCCGCCAGTAGACCAGACTGGCGCCCTGCCGGGGCAGTTCGATGTAGGTGGCGCCTTCATCGGCGTAGACCTGGCGGATCTTGCGGATCAGGGCGAACGCCCCCATCCAGACAGGAATGGAGATGCCAAAGAACCAGAGGCAGAACGTGCTCATGGAGGACATGGGCAAACGGGAGGCCATGTACATGCCCAGGAAGACAGCGCCTATCATCACCACATTGGCAACAATGCGGACGATGCTGGAATACAGGGAACGCTTGTAGCTGCTGGTCATGACGGGCTCCTTGGCGGGAAGAAGGTCTGTTATCAAAAGACTGCCGGGAAAGGCTTTTCACGGCAGTCTCGTCTAGCAGGAGGGGGTGGGGGGCGGAGGGCCGCCCCCCGGGTTGTGGATGCTGCTGTTGTTTACTTCTTGAAGATGTTGGTGCGGGTGATGTTCATGAACCGCAGGGCCTGATGCTTGGCATTTTCCTTGTAGTACATGCGGACTTCGTCACCGGCTTCCCAGGTGGCCGGGGGCAGGTCGATCTTGTCAGCGGGGATGGTGAAGGTCACCAGGGCCTGCAGGCGGGCCGAGTATTCGGTCACAGACATCTTGTCCTTGTCGATGATGGGGAAGGTCTTGCCGTGCACCTTGGGATGGGTGCGCTTGATGCCCTTCTCAACATCGGTGAACTGCACGTTCAGGACTTCCAGAGCCTTGGTCTCGGGGTTGAAGATGGTGACGGTGGACTTTTCCAGGTCGAACATCACGCGGCCGCCGGGAACGGGCAGGGGACCGATTTCAGACGGATCGGCAGGCAGGGTGTACTCATGGACGCCGCCGGAGTAGTGGGGGTTGCGCTGGTCATGATTGACGTCCAGCACCACCAGAAGAGTTTTGGTTTCCGGATTGAAGGCCACGCAGCGGCCCTGTTCCACCTGGCCAAATTCGCACGCGGTCAGACCGAGGCTGAGAGCCAGTACCAGAGTCAGAATTACGTTACGCATTCTCATGTGCTGCCTCCTTACGCCTGGCGCTTCTTGGCGGCCAGTTCAGCCTTGGCGCCCTGAACCATACGGACGGTGATGTAGAGGGAGATGGCGCTCACGAAGCCCAGAACCACCACGGTAGCCACGCCGTTGATGAAGCCGGCATAGGCGGGGAAGTAGGGCTGGATGAGCTTCAGGACCACGGAAGCGAGGCAGCCGATGACGGCGCAGCCGAAGGCGATACGGATGCCGTAACCCTTGATGTACTTGGTGGCAACAGCACCGATCTGGGCACCGATGGCGGCACCGACCAGCATGATGAGGGCGGCCACGAGTTCAGTACGCCCCTTGAAGGTGAAGGAAGCGGCGCCGTACAGGCCGGAGATGGCCACTTCGAAGAGGTCCGTACCCACGGCCACGTGGGTGGGGCAACCGACCAGGTACACCAGGGCGGGCATGCGGATCAGACCGCCGCCGATGCCGAGGATACCGGCCAGCCAGCCAGTGAACAGGGAGACCGCGATGGGCAGCCAGGCGGAGCAGTAGATACCGGCGCCGTGGAAGTGCACCATGGGGGGAATGCGGATGGCGTGCAGCTTGGAGGCCCAGTCGATACCGGTGGCGGTAGCGGAGAGCTCTTCACCGCGGGCGGCGGCTTCGCGTTCCTTCTTCTTGCGCAGGGCCACGTCATGGAAGACCATCCAGGCCATGCAGATCAGCAGCACGACGTACAGCCAGCGCACGACCTTGTCGACGGAACCCAGGCGTTCCAGCCACATCAGCATCTGGGCGCCCAGTTCCACGCCCACGATGGTACCGACCAGCATGGTCAGGCCGAGCTTGTAGTCAACGTTGCCGAACTTGCCGTGCCGCAGGGTCGAGATCAGGGATTTGCCGGCCATGTGGGCAACGTCCGTGCCCACGGCGAAGGCCATGGGGAAGCCGAGGATGTTCAGACCGGGGGTAACCATCCAGGCACCGCCCATACCAAAGAAACCACCGATGATGCCGACGCCGAGACCCAGAATGATCAGACCGGGCCAGAAAATCGTCACGCCGGAGATGGGCATCAAAACATACAACCAATCCATGTTTTCCTCCCTTCCGGCCTAGTGTTCAGCCAGCTCGCGGTGCTTGAGGTCGATACCGATGTGCGACATCACAACGTCGGCCAGGAAGCCGAAGATGCAGCCGACCGTCGGGATGATGATGATGGTCAGGATGGTGAAGTACAGATGACTGTCATTGTACATCTGCGCCCACCACAGCATGATACCGTCCAGGCGGCGGGTATCGGCCACGATGACCACGTTTGCCGCCGCCTTCTTGGCTGCCAGGGCCAGGGAAGGCATCATGACCAGCAGCATGACGAAGCTGCCCGCAATAGCTGTCCAGAGCTTGCGCATCATTTTCATGTTCTCCTCCGGGTCTTGGGGTTGTTACATCCAGATCCTGCGTCCCACGGCAGGACCATTCGTCCCAAACTTCACATGCTCGTTTTAAGCAACACCCGTGCCAATTTCGCTAAAAAACCCGAAAATCCTTGATTACCAACACTGCCAAGCGTTTTTCCTCTTGCGCAAACTGCGCATTGCGGATAGATTTTCAGGAAAGTTGCACGTTTTTTGCGTTATCGGGAGGACGTATGCGCATCTGGACCAGACCCGTCCTGGGAAATTCGCTGGAAACCACCCGGTTCTTCGTCAACCGCAGCATGACAAGCCGGGTGCTTTTGCTCGGTTTACCGCTTTTGACGCTGGTTTTATTACTTGTTTTCCTCGCAACGGGACGCAGTATCGAAGCCATGGTCAATCGCGCAATAGCCCGCAATGCCCAGTTGCATGCCCAGGCCATGAGCCTTTCGCTTGAGCAAATTCTCACAGAGACCCGAAACCAGCTCCTCATCCTGGCCGCGGGTTCCATGGAGCCCAAGGACATGGTACGGCGTCTCCAGTTCCGCGTGCGTGCCGAGGGCCTGCGCTATCGCGAGGTGGCCTTCATGGGCACGGATCCCTCCCAGCGCTATCTGCTGCTCAGCTACGGGGGCGAGATCATCTCCATCCCTCCCGATATCGCCTCCGCCACCGTGGGCAACCCCTTCACCAGCCTGAGCGCGGCCCAGCGGCCCGGCCATGTGCAGGTCAGCCAGCCCCTGGAAGTGGTCTATTCCATGGTCCCGCTCAACGATTCCGTGCAAAGCATCCCCCTTTACGTCATCCGCTTCTCCACGCCCATCTACGACAGCCAGGGCGTCTTTCAGGGCATGCTCATCCTTTCTCTGGACCTGACCGTCCTGCGCGACGCCATCAGCATGTTCTCGTCGTCGTCCGCTCCCCTGCGCACCGCCGACGACGAGACCCGCATCCGCAGCATCTTTTTCGACAACCAGGGCTGGATGCTCTTCCAGTCCGAGAATCTGGAGGCGGACGATGCCAGCGGCCGCCTCAACAGCGACTCGCTGCGCGCCGGCTTCCAGGGCGAGTTCGGCCGCGCCGGCTTCAGCACCGCCTTCCGGCCAGGCTCCAACCACGTCAATTACTGGTCCATGGTCTCCAACGTCCAGAGCGGGCATTCCGGCCAGATCTTCCTGGACAACGGCGATGCCTGGGGCCATGGGGACAACGCCGTGGAAGGCGTCAGCTTCGCGCCCGTCACCTTTACCGCCAACCCGGACAGCCCGCACACCATCGTAGGCGGCCTGGCCGTGCTGGACACCAGCTTCACCGCCACCCGCACCGGCATCCAGATCATCGGCATCTACGGCATCTGCCTGCTGGCCGGCATCTGCCTGCTGGGCCTGGGCCTGGCCTGGCTGGCACGCGGCACCACCAAGCGCCTGCGCCGCCTGTCCAATGAAGTGAACATGCGCATCGACAGCCACAGCTCCAACCCGCTGGTGCTGCCGCCCATGCCCCGGGAGCTCGAACAGCTCAAGGATGCCATCAACGCCCTGCTCCACCGCCTGCGCCGCAGCGAGGAGGAACAGCTCAACCAGCAGCTCATGCAGGACGCCCGCTGGGCCCGCGAACCAGCCGAGAACATGCCGGAGCTGGACGACATCCCCGAAAACGGCCTTGTGGGCACCTCCGCCGCCATGCAGGACCTGCGCGCCAACTTCCTCAAGGCCGCGCCCACCATGGCCGACGTCCTCGTCATCGGCGAGACGGGCACCGGCAAGGAGCTTGTCTCGGCGGCCATCCACCAGGCCAGCCCCCGGGCCAACGGCCCCTTCATCACCATCAACTGCGGTGCCCTGGACGAGAACCTGCTCATGGATACCCTGTTCGGCCACGTCAAGGGCGCCTTCACCGAGGCGCGCCAGCCCCGCAAGGGCGCCTTCCTCACGGCCGAGGGCGGCACCCTGATGCTGGACGAGATCGGCAACGCGGCCCCCAAGGTCCAGCAGGCCCTGCTGCGGGCGCTCTCCACCCGCATGATCCGCCCGCTGGGCAGCGACGAGGACGTGCCTTTCGATACCCGCATCATCGCCGCCACCAACGCGGAGCTGTTGCAGGACGCCCAGGAAGGTTCCTTCCGCGAGGACCTCTATTACCGTCTGGCCGTCATCACCATCCGCACGCCCCCCCTGCGCCGCCGCAAGTCCGACCTGCCCCTGCTGGCCGTCTTTTTCCTGACCCGGGCCGCGGAATCCCAGGGCCTGCCCACGCCGCGCCTCAGCCGCGGCGCCCTGCGCAAGCTCCAGGAATACCACTGGCCGGGCAACGTGCGCGAGCTGCAGAACTGCCTGACCCGGGCCCTGGCTTTTTGCGAAAATGGCCTCATTTTTGCAGAAAACATCCAGTTGGGACCGGATACCCTTCCCGGAGACATTGCGCGACCGGAACGCGGCAAGCTCTCCTGCCCGCCCGCACGGGCCGACAGCAGGCAGCCCCACGGCGAGGCTGCGGAAACGGCAGAAAGTCCTGTTGCCCAGCCCGTTCCGGCCGAAAGCGAGGATCAGGGCGCGATGCCCGCTACGGAAGATGCCCAGCCGCGCCTCAATGCCCGTCTTGCCCGTCTGCTGCCCCAGATAGTGGAGCTCGGCAGCATCAGCCGGCAGGAATATCAGGACATGGCAGGCAAGGACATCTCCATGCGTACCGCCCAGTACGACCTGCAGATCCTGGTCCGTCTGGGCCTTGTCCGCAGGGAAGGGCGCGGCCCGGCCCAACGCTATATAGTGTTGCCGGCAGCACGCGGGTTCCGCGCCTGAGGCAGCCCTTCCGTGACATGACGGCACGGCGGTAGGTCGCCTGCCGGATGCCGGACGGTCTGCCCCGGGCGGCCGCGGCCTCCAGGAACAGGCCGGGCGTACCTGCGCCGTCTGCCTTCCATGCCCTGCCGGGGGAAGCAAAAGGAAGTTCCATGACCACGACCATCAAGACTCTCAAACGCCTGTTTGGCCTGGAGCCGCGCATCAGCCGCGAGCAGGCCATGGCCGCTTTTGGCCGTCGCTACGCCTCCTTCAACGAGCTGCTCCAGTCCAATGCGGACCTGGCCGCCATCCTGGCCAAGCTGGACGCGGCCCAGCGCGGCGACAAGCATCTGGAGACCCATCAGGTACGGCGCATCGCCCGCAAGGCGGTCTTCCACTGCGAACGCATGGCGGCCTGCCTCAACGACATGTCGCGCAACCGCTACAAGGATCTGGAAAAAAGCGTGGCTGCCATCGGGCGGCACATCGAGAACGAGCTGGAGAAGCATACCCGCGGCGACGTCAATGCGCTCATCCTGCCCCTGACGGAAGTGGACGCCAGCATGGGCTACAGCGTGGGCGGCAAGAACGCCAACCTGGGCGAACTGAGCAACATGCTGGACATGCCCGTTCCCCCCGGCTTCGCGGTCACCATCCAGGCCAGCAGCCTGGCCCTGCTGCGTCCCAGCGGCCTGTTCAAGAAGATCCATTCCACCTTGTGCAAGGTGGACGCCGACGTGCCCCACAGCCTGCAGGACGCTGCCCGTACCGTGCAGAACCTGATCCTGGAAGCCCCTCTGCCCGAAGAAGTGGAAAAAGCCCTGCTCGACGGCTGGGACGAAGCTTTCGGCAAGGACAGCCAGGTACAGGCCGCCCTGCGCTCCAGTGCCGTGGACGAGGACGGGGTGCAGTCCTTTGCCGGCCAGTACCTGAGCATCCTCGGCGTCACGCGCGAGAGCCTGCTCACGGCCTTCAAGCGCGTGCTGGCCAGTCTGTTCTCGCCCCGTGCCCTGGCCTACCGCGCCCGCAACGGCTATCCGCTGGACGCCACCAGCATGGGCATGTGCTGTCTCAAGATGGTGCAGGCCAAGGCGGCCGGCGTGGCCTTCTCCCGGCATCCCGTGGACCTGCGCTCCAACTGCGTCATGATCCAGGGCACCTGGGGCCTGGGCGAGATGGTGGTGGACGGCACGGCCACCCCGGACAACTGGCTGGTCTCGCGCGCCAACCTGCGCATCCAGCAGGAGACCATCGCCCACAAGGAGGTCCGCCTCGTGCTGGCTCCCGGACGCCACGGCGTGGAGAGCAAGGAAGAGGACGTGCCCGAAAGCCTGCGCAACGTGCCCAGCCTGTCGCATGAGCAGGCGCAGCAGCTGGCCTCCATGGCGCTGGAACTGGAACGCCACTACCAGTACCCGCAGGACGTGGAATGGGCCGTGGACGAAGACGACCAGATCATCCTGCTCCAGACCCGGCCCATGGGTCTGGACGCCTCGGTCAGCGAAGTGACGGCCCCGGCGCTCTCGCACCTGCGTCCCCTGCTCAGCGGCGGCGAAGTGGCGGCCAAGGGCGTGGGCTGCGGCCCCGTCATCCATGTGCATCCTTCGCATGACCTCACCCACTTCCCCGAAGGCGCGGTCATGCTCCTGCAGCACACCTCGCCCGACGCCATGGTGGCCATGCAGCGGGCCTCGGCCATCATCGCCGAGACGGGCAGCCTTACCGGTCACATGGCGTCTGTCTGCCGTGAATTCGGCATGCCCACGGTCATCAACCTGCCCGGTGCCACCAGTTTGCTGGAAGAAGGCGAGGTCGTCACCGTGGATGCCATCGGCGGGCGCGTGTTCAAGGGCGAGATCCCCGAGCTGCTGGCCCTGCGCCTGCAACCCCGCCGTCCCGCCGCGGATACCCCGGCCCTGATCCTGCTGCGCCGCATCGCCAGCTACATCATGCCCCTGCATCTGGTGGACCCGCATTCGGAGCTCTTCAGCCCGGCCAACTGCACCTCGCTGCACGACGTCATGCGTTATGCCCATGAAAAAAGCTACAGCGAGATGTTCCTCATCTCCGACAGCGTCACCGAGGGCAGCATGGGCGCGGCCAGCCAGCTGGTCTGTCCGGTGCCGCTGGACCTGTACGTCATCGACCTCGGCGGCGGCCTCAAGAATCCCGAGTCCCGCCGCGTCACGCCCGAGGACGTCATCAGCGAGCCCTTCGCGGAAGTGCTGTCCGGCATGCTCAATCCTGCCGTCCAGGCCCGTGGGCCCCGCCCCATCAACATGCGCGGCTTCCTGTCCGTCATGAGCCAGAACATGAGCGGCGGCAACCAGCAGGGCGGCCAGCGTTTCGGCGACCGCAGCTACGCCATCGTCTCGGACCGTTACGTGAACTTCTCCTCGCGCGTGGGCTACCACTACGCCATCCTGGACAGCTGGTGCGGCGAGACCCTGAGCAAGAACTACATCCGCTTCGAATTCGCCGGCGGTGCGGCCGGCAGCGTGCAGCGCGAACGGCGCGTGCGCTGCATCGGGGTCATCCTGACGGAGCTGGGCTTTACTGTAGAAATAGTAGGCGACCGTATCCGCGCCCGCTACCAGAAGTACCCCCGGCTGGATGTCCTCTCGCGCCTGGACCAGCTGGGCCGCCTGCTCATCATGACCCGCCAGATGGACATGCTCATGACCTCCGATGCGGCCGTGCACGGCTATGCCATGAAATTCCTCAACGGCGAATATCACTGATCCCCGGCGGAGGATCGTATTCTGTCACGGAAGCCCCTCCCCTGCGGAGGGGCTTTCCTGTTCCTCTCTTTCGGCAGAGTAGCCACTTTTTTGTGCGGATCGGGTTGCGGACGCAACCAAATAGCCTTAGATTGTCTCGTCTCCCTCTCCCTTTTCAGCAAGGCGGTCTCCCATGCTCCCTACGCTGCCCGAAAACGAAAAAAAACAGACCCTCTTCAGTCGCGACTTCATCCTGCTTTTCTGCATGGCCATGTGCAACAACAGCTATATGGCCGTCTTCTACTGTTTCGAACAATGGCTGGAAGGCTTGCAGGTCAGCCCCAACTGGCGCGGCATCCTGCTCTCGGCCCTGTTCGCCATGGTCCTGCTCTGGCGGCCCCTGGCCAGCATCGTGCTGCTCTCGCGCAGCAAGCTGCCTGCCCTGCTGGTCACCATCTGCCTTTCCAGCTGCATCATGCTGGCCTATCCCTTCATCCACGGGCCCGACAGCATCTGGCTGATCCTGGGCCTGCGCATCGCCCAGGGCATCTCGCTGGCGGTCTACTCCAGCTGTGTGGTGGCCGTGCTGGTCAGTTGCATCCCCAAGGGCCAGAGCGCCCGGGGCTTCGCCATCTTCTCCCTGACCACCCTGCTGCCCTATTCCATCATCCCGGCCGTAGGCGAACAGATCCTGCCCCTGCTGGGCGGTGAGCCCCGTTTGTTCGCCCTCATGGCCGTGCTGGCCATCCCCGCACTGTGCATGCTCGTGCCCCTGGCCCCCAAACTGCGCAAGCCCGAGATCTCCGCCGATACGGCCAAGAACCAGATGACGCCGCGCGCCATCCTCTATTCCATGACCCACTCCGGCCTGGGCTGCATCTATCTGGCCTGCCTTTCCTTCAGCATCATGACGGCCCTGGCCATCTACTTCATGAAGGGCCTGTGCGTGACCACCGGCGCCACCCCGGCCATGTTCTTCATGGGCTACACCACCACCATCATCCTGGTGCGTCTGTTCGGCGGCCATGTGCTGGATACCCTGCCCCGCTACCGTATCGTGCCCCTCTGCGCCGTGGCCCTGGCCATCAGCATGACCGGTCTGGCCTGGGGCCCCCTCTGGGCCTTCCTGCCCCTGACAATCCTGTACGGCATCGGCCTGGGCCTGCTCTATCCTTTGCTGGCGGCCACCATCTACGACCGCTCCACGGACGCCACGCGCTCCATCAACTCCAACGTGATGATGCTCACCTTCGATGCCAGCGGCATGCTGGGCCCCCTGCTGGGCGGCGCCGTGATCCATGCCGGTTTCGGCTACCGGGGCGTCTTCATGGCGGCGGCCTTCATGGTGCTGTGCAGCGGCGGCTTCATGGTCCTCGACCGCCTGCGTCTGGCCCTTTGGGACCGCAGGGAACAGCGGAAGCACTGATCCCCCGCCGCCCCGCCTGCCTGCCGGAAGGAAGGCTTGCCAGTGCGTTTTCCCGCCAAAACGCAGAAAACCACCCGGTAGAACGGGTGGTTTTCTATTTTGCCTTTAAAAAAGGAAGGGAGGCCAGTCCCCGGCGGGCCGTCCGGGATGGAGCACAGGCTTGCCCTGCGCCGCAGGGCAGGCTCTGTCCCGCTTGCACCTCGCGGGCGCCGCTGCCTTCCAGACCGGAACCGACGCCGTCCGAAGCGCCTAGCTCTCCAGCGCCTGGGCCTCCTTGCCCAGGATGACGAACAGCTGGCGCAGGTTCTCCACGGCCACCACGCGCGGGCTGCCCCCGGCATCGCTCACCCGTGCACGCACGGCATAGCTGTTGCCGTTGCCGTGGTCACGCAGCACGAAGGGCACGATCCAGTCCTTGCCCTGCCGCACGGGCGTGCTCACATTGCGGATCTCCTTGCGGCCCATGGACACGGACTCGAACAGGGGTGCCACCCAGCCTTCCGTCCGGTAGTCCTGCACGCTCTTTCCGGCAAAAGCCCCGGAAGCGATGCCATTGTGCACGAAGGCCCGGGCTTCGGAGACCAGCAGCTTGCGCACGCCCAGGCCGTTGTCCTCGGCCATGGCGGCCCCGGAGAACATCAGGGCCAGCATGGGCGGCAGCAAGGAAGAGTTCTCCGGCTTGGCGGCCTCCTTCATAAACAGGTCCACGGCCTCATTGAGGATGGCATCCATATCCACGAGCTGCTCGAAGCAGGCCGCATCCGCATTGTCCACGGCCCCGCCCGCCTCCACCACGCAGGCCCGGGCCGCATCGGACGAAAGGGCGCGGGCCCCGGCAGGCCAAAGGCACAGGCAGCACAAAAGCAGCGCACAGCACAGGATGCTGCCGCGGCAAAACATGTCATTGATGACTACAGCGCGCATGGCACGCCTCCTTGCGGGCACGGGCCCGCCGTTAGAACCGGGACATCCCGACGGACCGGGAGGGGCCGCCAAGGCTCCCTTGCCCGGCGTGTGAAAAAGGGGAGCCGCCCGAAGGCACTCCCCCTCTTTGCCTTGAAATATGAAAATCGTGAAACTGCCGGGACTCCGGCCGGATCCAGCCTGCCGCGAAAGGACATCCTTCCCGCATGGCCGTATGACCGGGGACGACTGCCATACCGCCCAGCCTCCGCCCTTCCCGTTCCTGCTTGCGGGAACGGGCCGGACGTCGTCTCCCTAACGGGACGGGGCCGGTGCGGGCAGCACGGGACCGCCGGCTGAAGCGCCTCCCGTTGCCGGGGGCTGGGCCGCAGGCATGGGCACGGACGCCGGCGCCGCAGGTGTTTGCGGGGCCGCGAGGGCCGGAGGCGTGACCGTCCCGCCGATGGCAGGCCCCTGCGCGGGCAGGGCCGCCGGAGCAGTCCCTTGCGGAGCGACCGCCGGTGCCGCTACCGGAACAGCCGGGGCAACAGGCGCGCTCCCGCCGGCCGCAGCCGGAAGTGCAGGAGCTGCCGCCGGACGGGGCCGGGCCTGCTTGGGGCCGGACCGTAGGGGAACATCATTGACGGCAGGGGCCGCAGGCTGTTCCGCCGCCGCCTTGCCGCTGGCGATCCGGGTGCAACGGCCCGCCATGTCACGCAACGCGGCGGAACCGGCGCGGACGGTGGCCAGGGCCTTGCTGTCCTGCTGCAGGCGGCGGCCCACCCACTGGGCCACGAACAGCAGGCTGTCGTCATCCAGGGCGGCACCGGCATGACGGCGGATGTCGCCCACCAGAGCATGCTGGGCCGCCGTTCGGGCATCCATGGCCTGACGGTAGCGGCCCGTGATGTCGTCCACCCGCAGCTGCGCCGTGGCGATGGCGGCGGCATCGTTGCGCTGCCGGGCCTCGTCCAGCTCGAACACCGTGCCGGCCATGCGGCCGTAGATGTCCAACGATTCCTGCAACAGGCGCTCGCTCTCGGCCAGCCGTGCGCTCAGGTCCGGTACGGCGGCCACGCCGTCCAGGGCAGCGGCCCAGGCGTTCAGACGCCCGGCAAGGGCCATGTGCAGCTGCCGCTTTTGCAGGTCGCTCCAGTTGCGTTCCGTGCACTGGCGGTCAAGGCTGTCCAGGAAGCGGTCGGCATAGATGGTGTACAGGCTGCGCAGCATGTCGGGATGGAAGGCATAGCGCAGCACCGCGGCGCGGCTGCCGCCGGCCAGGCCCGTCAGCTTGACGCCATAGCGCTGGTTGAGGGACGGCAGGCTCAGATCGAGACCGCTGCCCTGGAAGCGCTCCAGCACATGTCCGGCAAGGTCATCCACGAAAGCGGGCTGCACACGGCTGTCCGCAGGATACTGGCGCTTTGGCGCCTCCTGCCCTGCGGGGACGGGCGCGACGGCCCCGGGCGACACGAAGTCCGTCCTGACCAGGGCACTGACCGTCCCCTGCACCGTGGGGCCGGCCAGCGTGCCCGGCTCCGTGGCGGGCGTGGCCACCGACGGCGGGGGCGGGGGAGGCGTCTCGCGCAGCAGGTTCATGAGGGGCGCCAGGGCCGTGCCTTCCAGCTTCGCATCCAGCCAGGTCACGGCGTCCTTGCGCCAGGCATCACGGGTGGCATCGTCACGGGTCAGCCACACGGCGGCCCCGGCCACCAGCAAAAGGGCCAGCAGGGCCAGACAGCCCAGCTTGTGTCCGCCGCGTGACGTCCTGGGGGCGGGCAGGTCATCCAGCCGTCCGCCGGACGGGGACGCGGAGGCGGGGGTAGCGAACCGGCTTTGCACCGGTGCCTTGGTTTCCAGTTTCATGCAGGACCTCCGGGCGGCGGGAAGGCACGCCCATAAAAACTCGCTGCCGACGGTACGGCAGGCTGTGGGCATGCTAGCATCCCGGCACACGGCTGTGAAGGCATTTTGCGCTGCCCTCCCCGCCGCTGCCCGGCGGGCCCGATGCGCCTTGGGCCCCTGCATGGCCCGAAGTTTTTGTTCCTGGAGAATGCGCTCCAGCCGCCCCGGGGGACAGCCTGAAACAAAAATCGTGCCAACTACCTGTTTTTCCGAAAAAACCCCCTCTTCCCCGGCGGGCATGGACGCCCCGGCAGCCGCACCGGCAGCGGAAAAAAAGCATTTCCCTCTGTTGACGCCCCCCTTTCGCCATGCTAATCACGAACCCCTACTAACAATGGGCAGCCGGACGCCAAAGGCACGGCTGCCGCTTTCACCTTTTAACCGGAATAGCCGCAGAGGGAGCGGATACTATGCCGAATTACGTTTACTTTCTTCTTGCCGTAGCCGGCCTCATCGTGGGCTACATCATCTACGGTTCCATCGTCGCCAAAATCTTCGGTGCGGACGAAAACCGCCCCACCCCCGCCAAGACCATGGCCGACGGCGTCGACTACGTCGAAATGCCCATGTGGAAGGTCTGGCTCATCCAGCTGCTGAACATCGCCGGTGTGGGCCCCGTCTTCGGCCCCATCCTGGGCGCCCTGTACGGCCCCAGCGCCCTGCTGTGGATCGTTATCGGCACCATCTTTGCCGGTGCCGTACATGACTACTTCTCCGGCATGCTCTCCGTGCGTTACAAGGGCGCCAACGTGCCCACCATCGTGGGTTACAACCTGGGCAACGTGGCCAAGCAGGTGATGCGCGTGTTCGCCGTCATCCTCCTGCTGCTCGTGGGCGTGGTCTTCGTGGCCGCTCCCGCCGGCCTGCTGGCCAAGCTGACCCCCGACTACATGGACCAGATGTTCTGGGTCGCCGTCATCTTCGCCTACTACTTCCTGGCCACCATCCTGCCCATCGACAAGATCATCGGCCGCCTCTACCCCCTGTTCGGCGCCGTGCTGATCATCATGGCCGTGGGCATGACCGTGACCATGTTCACCAACGGTTGCGAATTCTACAACTGGGCCTCCTTCCCCAATAACCATCCCCAGCAGCTGCCCATCTTCCCGCTGGTGTTCATCACCATCGCCTGCGGCGCCCTGTCCGGCTTCCACGCCACCCAGTCGCCCCTGATGTCCCGCTGCCTGTCCAATGAAAAGCAGGGCAAGGCCGTGTTCTACGGCGGCATGGTGGCCGAAGGCTTCATCGGCCTCGTGTGGGCCACCGTGGGCATGACCTTCTACACCAGCCCCGAAGCCCTGGCCGCTGCCGGCGGTCCCGCCAACGTGGTCAACGAGACCGCCCGCGCCCTCATGGGCCCCGTCGGCGGCGTGCTGGCCATCCTGGGCGTGGTGGCCCTGCCCGTCACCTCCGGTGACACGGCCTTCCGTGCCGCCCGCCTGACCATCGCCGAAATGTTCAACTTCAAGCAGTCCGCCATCCCGGCCCGTCTGGCCATCGCCATCCCGATCTTCGCCATCGGCGTGGTGCTGAACTTCGTGGACTTCAACGTGATCTGGCGCTACTTCGGCTTCGCCAACCAGGCCCTGGCCGCCATCATGCTCTGGGCCTCCGGCGCCTACCTGTACCGCAAGCATCGTCTGCACTGGATCTGCACCGTGCCCGCCACCTTCATGACGGCCGTGTGTATCTCCTACATCTGCTATGAGCCCAAGATGGGCTTTGGCATGGGCATCGAGATCGCCGACATCATCGGCGTGATCGTGGCCGTCGTCAGCCTGGTCGCCTTCCTGGCTCTGGGCCGCAAGCCCATCGCCGGTGCTCCCAGCATCGACGAAGTGTAGCGCTCACCGCTCCACAGCCACGCACAAGGGCAGGGATCTTCCCTGCCCTTTTTTCGTGCCGACGGTACGGCGCGCCCGGCCTGACCGCCCGGCATTGCGCCGTGCCCTGAGGCAGCGTATAACCCTGCTGTCCGGCCGCTTGTGTCCTACGGCCGTCAGACCGCCATCACAGAACAGGAGATATCCATGCGCACCCCCAACATCCTGACCATTGCCGGTTCCGATTCCGGCGGCGGTGCCGGCATCCAGGCCGACCTCAAGACCATCATGGCCCTGGACGGCTACGGCATGAGCGTCATCACGGCCCTGACCGCCCAGAACGGCCTGGGCGTCACCGGCATCCACGCGCCCGAGCCCGAATTCGTCGTGCTGCAGCTGCGCGCCGTGCTGGACGGTTTTCCCGTGCACGCCGCCAAGACCGGCATGCTGTTCTCGGCCGGCATCATCAACGCCCTGGCCGACGCCCTGCGCGACCGCAGCTTCCCGCTGGTGGTGGACCCTGTTTCCGTGAGCCAGAGCGGCAGCCGCCTGCTGCGTGAGGATGCCGTGGAGGCCCTCAAGGAACGCATGATCCCCGGCTGCGACCTGCTGACCCCCAACCGCCCCGAAGCCGAGATGCTCACCGGCATGACCATCAGCTGCGCCGATGACGCCGCTGCCGCCGGTGAGGCGCTCATCAGGATGGGCGCCAAGGCCGTGCTCATCAAGGGCGGCCATATGGAAAGCTCCATCGTGGTCACGGACTGCCTCTGCCAGGCCGGACAGGCGCCCAAGTTCCTGCCCCAGCCCAAGGTGGAGACCAACAACAACCACGGCACCGGCTGCACCCTGTCGGCCGCCATCGCCACCGGCCTTGGCCACGGCCTGCCCCTGCAGGTGGCCGTGACCCGCGCCCAGGAATTCCTCAACCTTGCCCTGCGCAAGAGCTACGCGCCCGGCAAGGGCTGCGGGCCCGTCAACCACGCCGCCCGCCGCCAGGCATCATTGCAAAACTGACCGGGGGAAATGGCTGCGGGAAAGGGACCTCCTGTGCATGACGCAAGAAGGGCCCTCTCCCCGGCCCCTGTCCCTCTCCGGATGCGCCCTGCCCCTCAAAAACGCGCCCCGGTGAGAGCCCGGCAGGCCATGGCCTTCCACCTCGGCAGGGGATGGGAAAACGTCCTTCCCCGGCATCAAGCCCAAGAGTTGCCGATGCCGGTCCCTTCCCTGCGGAAAAAGGCTTCCGGGCAGGCACCTGACCGTCACCAGGCCGGGCTGCGGCCCCGCCGCCCTTCTTTCCTTCCACATCAACCCCAGAGCCTCCATGCCGGACATTTCTTCCACCATGCGTCTCAGGCTGTTGCTGTCCTATGACGGCAGCCGTTACTGCGGCTGGCAGATCCAGGACATCCCCACCCCGCCGCCCACCGTGCAGGCCGCCGTGGAAGCCGCCGTGGGCCGCATCGCCGGGCGACCCGTGCGCGTGTTCGGCTCCGGTCGCACCGATGCGGGCGTCCATGCCCACGGTCAGGTGGCCCATTGCGATGTGCCCCGCCGCCCCGGTCTGGACTGGCGTCACGCCCTCAATGCCCTGCTGCCTGCGGACGTGCGCGTCCTGCACTGGGAGGAGGCCGCCCCCGACTTCCATGCCCGCATCAGCGCCCTGCGCAAGACCTATGTGTATGACTTCTGGCAGGAGAAAGGCTTCGTCCCGCCCCGGCTGGCGCCCTTCGTCTGGCGCAGCGGCCCCCTGGACGCCGGGGCCATGCGCGCGGCCCTGCCCTTTTTGCTGGGCAGGCATGACTTCGCCAGCCTCCAGAACGCGGGCACCGAGATGGAAAGCACGGTACGCGAGCTCCAGGCCGCCACACTGACGGAACTGCCGCCCGTGGAGTTCATGCCGCCCTACCTGCCCTGCCTGCGCCTGACCGTCACGGCCAACGGTTTTTTGAAGCAGATGGTCCGCAACATGGCCGGACTGCTGGCCGCCTGCGGCCGTCACAAGCTGCGCCCCGACCAGATCCCCGCCATCCTTGAGGCCGCCGACCGCCGCGCCCTGCCCAGCCCCACGGCCCCGCCGCAGGGCCTGGCCCTGGCTCATGTGGAGTACCCGGACTAAGTCCTGTCTGCCTCCCTGAACATAGAAACACCACCCGCCGGCGGGTGGTCTTTTGTTTTGTCCTGCCGCTCCCGGCAGGCTGGCAGGCGAATGCCCTGCCCTTTTCCTTTCCGGGAAAGAGCTTCCTTATTTTCCACTATCTGGAATGATATGCTGGTATCCTGAAAACGGCATCATGCCGTTCTTCATGCCCGACGGTCCCGATAGCGGGCAGCGGCCGTTCCCCGGAGACCGGCCGCCCCTTTGCCTGCCACGTTTCCCGCAGCCTGTCTCCATCGCTCTACGCCGGTAAGGGCCGGAGCCTCCGCACCAGCAAAAAAGGACGCCCCGCAGTAGCAGAGCGTCCTTCTGTAGCCATCCTCCCGGCAGGGGGATGTCCTTGGGGTCATCGTCAGTATCTACCGGGATGCGGCATCCCGCCTGTTATGGGCTTCCACGAACGCATTATAGGCTTCCTGGGCTTCCTGCAGCACCAGATTGAGCTGGCGGCGCGTCGCATTGCTGAACGCATCCTCCTGTCCCTGGGCCACGGTGCGGGGGAAGAGATCGGCCTTGTCCAGAAAAGCCTGCCAGAGACGCCGCTCTTCTTCCGTCATGCCCCGGGTGTGGCTACGGGCCACGGCCAGGGCCTCTTCCATCTCCTTGCGCCAGCCCGCCACGGCCACGGTGTCGGGATTGCCCTCACGCAGCAGGATGCCGCCCAGCAGGAAGCGGCTGAACAGGAAGCGGGCCGAGCTGATGGCTTCTTTCAGCGGATTGCCCTGAAGCAGCACGTCCTCGGCCTGGCGGCTGCGGTCACGCACCAGCACCAGCAGGGCATCACGGGCCCTGGAAAACTCGGTATGCGCGTCCTGCAGGCGACGCAGCAGCTTCTTGCCCTGCGCGCCGTCGTCCACGATGCTGTCGTCCAGGGCGTACTTGCGGAACGCCGTGCCCAGCTTTTCCATGCTGGTCAGCGTCCGCCGCATGGTGGCCATCAGATCCCGCAAACGGGCGGCATCGGCCTCGCCCCACACGGATCTTTCCACAGCGGGCCTGTCGTCCAGCTCCGCAGGGCGCTGCGGCTCCTTGGCCAGCAGCCAGGTACGCATATAGTCCTCGGCCTGCCGCAGCAGATGACCGGCATGGATGCCCGCCACATCGGCCCAGCGCCAGACGGCATTACCGGCATCCAGCACCCTGGCGGCCGCGGCCGCTTCCTCTGCCGGGGCCGGAGCCTCCGGCGCCTGCAGACCGGCGGCGGCCTTCGCCACCACGGCGGACGCGGTCTCCTTGTCCAGCGCCGCTTTGGGGGCGCTCTCTTCCTGACAGGCACACAGGCCGAAAGCCAGTGCCATGAGGCACACCAGCCACAGAAAACGAACGGGACGCCGCATCATTCCACATGCTCCGCGATCCAGGCATCGAGCCCGGTCAGATCAGGCCCCCAGGGGAAATCCCCGCCCCTGAGATCAGGCCCGGTGCCGTAGAACAGGGTGCCCACCTCTTCGGCGGCATTGCGGTCCGTGGAGGCGTCGCCCACCATGAGCACCTCGTCAGGCAGGACGCAGGCCTTGTCCACGATCATGGCCAGCAGCTTGGCCTTGGACGGCGGCGAGCCGTAGATGCCCGTAAAGCAGCTGTCCAGGCCGCGTTCCTTGAGGATGAAGTTCAGTTCTTCGTGCGGTGCGCCGGAGCAGACATAGAGCGGCAGTTTGCCCTGCCAGTGTTCCAGCACCCGGGCGATGCCGGGGATGAGCTCGCAGCGGCGCACTTCGTCCAGGGCATACTCGACAAAGCGCCTGCCCCACTCCTTGGACTCGGCGGGCGTGATCTCCCTGTCCAGGATCTCGCGGAAGAACCATTCGAATTTTTTGTAACGGCTCACGCCGCCGTGCACGGTATGGTACATGACGAAGCGGTCGCGGGCCTCCTCGCCGTAGGGCTCGGCCAGACGGGCAAAGGCGCGCGTCTTGACCGGCACGCTGTCGAGGATCACGCCGTCACAGTCGAAAACAAGACATTTCAGGGCCATGCAGACTCCTTGTTCGCGCCGCCGGGGACGACGCCGTACAGGAAGGATACGGGGACAGGCCCGCGCCCCGCCGCCAAAGCGGCCGAGCCTTGCGGGCCGGAGCCGGCAGGCGGCACACACCGCCTGCCGGTCAGGAAAAATACCGGGGATGCGGGGACGCCGGGCATTCCCGCCCGGGGCTACGACCGCTCCGGGCATCCGCTGCGGTCGCGGTGACCGATGGGACGTGCCGGGACACCGCCCACGATGGTAAAGGGAGCCACATCACGGGTGACCACGGCGCCCGCGCCCACCACAGCGCCCCGGCCGATATGCACGTCGGGCGTGATGACGCAGTTGGCCCCGATCCAGACATCGTCCCCGATGACGATCTCGCCCGGATGGTGCCCCTGTTGCAGGATGGGCACATCATGCCGGGAAAAACAGTGGTTGGCGGCCCGCAGCACCGTGCCGGGGCCCACGGCCACATGCCTGCCCATGACGATGCGCCCGCCGTCGGCCGCCACATGGGCATAGGGCGAGATGGACACGCGGTCGCCCAGGACAAGTTCGCCGTCCCCGGCCGTGATGATGCAGCCCCTACCCAGACGGACGGCATCGCCCAGCCGCATGTGGCGACAGCCCACGAAGCTCAGGCCCGTGCCGAAGCGTACCGAACCGCAGCCGGCAAAGAGCCAGCGCCAGGCCAGCCAGCGCAGGGCCAGGCCCAGCGGCGTGGGTATCCAGGCGAAACAGGCTATCCAGAGCTCTTCCCAGGCAGCCCGGAGGCGGGACGGCAGACCCATCTACTTCGCGTACTCCCGCATGAGGGCATCCCCTTCCATGAGCCGCGTCACGCGGGCCAGGTCTTCAGGGGTATCCACGCTCCAGGTGCGGGCATCGGTGGGCACCATGCGGACTTTTTCCCCATGTTCGAGGATGCGCATCATGTCCACGGACTCGCAGATCTCCAGCGGGCTTTCCTCCATCTCGTTGAAGCGGATCAGGTAGTCACGGCGGAAGGGGATGATGCAGACCTGCTTGCGCATGGGCACCTTGTCGGCCCCCTTTTTGCGGGAGGGGATGGGCTCGCGCGAGAAATAGAGGGCATCGTTGTTGCGGTCCACCACGACCTTCACCTCGTTGGGGTCCTCGAACTCTTCCAGGGTGTCCATGTCGGCCATGAGGTTGACCACATTGATGGTAGGATCCTTGAGCATGGGTTCCACAGCGGCGTCGATCATGCCGGGCAGCACCATGGGCTCGTCCCCCTGCACCATGACCACGATGTCCGCCTTCCGGCCCGTGGCCGCCTCGATCTTGAGCAGGGCCTCGGCCGTGCGGGTGGAACAGCGCACATGATGGTCGCCGGTCATGACGCACGCAAGGCCCGCCTCCTTGCAGTAATCTTCGATGACCGTGTCACAGGTGGCCACATAGGTGGCGGAAAGGCAGCGGCTCATGGCCGTGCGGAAGGCCACATGGCCCACCATGGGCACACCGTGGATCAGGGCCAGAGGTTTGCCGGGAAAACGGCTGGAGCCCATGCGGGCGGGGATGATGGCGATGATGTTCATAACTTCTCCCTGGGCAGGGACTGCCCGGCAAGGGGATGACGGGAAGACGGGCGCGGCCCCCGGCGGACGTTTCATGACCGGGACGGGCCTGGCGCCGCATGGGAAAAGCCCGGAACCGGGCACACGCCGGTGGCACCGGCAGGCAGGCCGCCGGGAAACGTGCGGCCTCAGTCGTCGGTGGATACCAGATAGCCGCCCTGGCTCTGCAATTCCGGGTGGATCTGGCGGTGTTCCTCTTCCATGACGCGCAGGATGCCCTGCCCCAGGTCGACGGTCAGCGGCGGCACCAGCTTGCGGCCCATCCGGGGCATGAAGGCATAGGGCGTCACCTGATAATGCCCGCTGTTGGGGTCGTTCTGGTATCTGATCTCCAGCTCCTTGCCCAGCATCTCGCCGATCATCCTGAACAGATCGGCCACGCGCATGGGCTGGTTGCCGGAGATGATGATGTTCTGGTTGGCGAACTCCGGCCCCAGGACATGGAGGGTGGCGGAGGAGGCATCGTCCACGTGCACGTACTCGCGCAGGGCCGTGGGCGTCCCGTAATAGGTGATGCTGCCCGTGGTCAGGGCCTCGTGCACGAAGCGGTGGATGGCATTGCGCATGTCGGCACGGGGGCCGTACAGGGAACCGTAGCGCAGGATGGTATACGGCAGGCCGTACATGGCCTGGTAATTCTCAATATAGATCTCGCAGGCCTGCTTGCTGCACCGGTAGAAGCCGCCGGACTTGCCGTAGACATAGAGCGAGCTGGCAAAGATGTAGCGCCCGGTACCGGCCCGGCGGCAGGCCTCCAGGACCATGACGTTGCCCACCACGTTGAGGCGGGCCGTATCCACGGGGCGCTCGTTGGCTTCGCCGATGTCGGCGATGCCCGCGTAGTTGAAGACCACCTCGGCCCCTTCCACGGCGGCCTGCACGCAGTCCTCGTCCAGGATGCTGCCCACCACCATCTTCTGGTCGTCACGCAGCCAGGGAGATGGACGCACGTCCACGATGGTCACGTCGTGCCCGGCATCGGAGAGCTTGTCACAGATATGCGATCCCAAAAAACCGGAACCGCCGAAAACAGTCACCTTCACGGCCTTCCTCCCGATGCCCTGCCCTACGCTCCGGCGGGCCGTGCGGCCGCCTGCCAGAGGAAGACCGAATCGATGCCGTAGGCGATGAAGCGGCAGCCCGCCGCCACCTGACGGCGCAACTCCCCGGGGTCGGGCTGCACCACATGCAGGCCCATGCGGGCATGATGCCGCCGGCAGGCCTCATGGATGCGGGCCATGACGGCCTTGAAATCAGGATGGTCGAACTGCCCCGTCAGGCCCATGGAGCCGGAAAGGTCATAGGGGCCCACCATGATGGCGTCCAGACGCGGCTGGGAAAGGATGGCGTCCAGCTCTTCCACGGCGCGGATGTGCTCGATCTGGGCCACCAGGAAGATCCGGGGCGCCGTGTCCCGCATGTAGGCATCGAAATCCCTGCCGAAGGCATTGGCCCGGCAAAAGCCCACGCCGCGGTTCTCGCGCAGGGGCTCTCCGTCCCGACGGCCGTCGTCGTGGCCGGGATACGTGGCCCAGCTGATGGCCTGGTCCAGCTGTTCCCGGCTCTCTATCATGGGAAAGATCAGGCCCTGTGCGCCCGCCTCCAGCGCGGCCTTGATGGCGGTCTTGGAAGCGATGGGCAAACGGGCAAAGGGCGCAGCCCCGCCGCACTGGATGGCACGGAAGATGTCGGGCAGGCCGGTGCGGCCGAAGGAACCGTGCTCCATGTCCACCGCCACCCAGTCATAGCCGGCACGGGCCATCAGCTCCGCCACATCGGCGGAAGGCAGCTGCAGCCAGGTGCCGATGGTGGGTTCATCCTTTGCCAGTTTGGCGCGAATATCATGAATATCCATAGGAAACGGCTTGCCGCCGCCGGGCTTGGGTTATGCCGAAAGGCCCGGTCAGCATAGCGCGAGGCAGCACGGGGCGCAAGCAGGCCCCGAAGAAGGGAACGGCAGACGGATGGCATAAAAAAACCCGCCCGGAACCGGGCGGGGGAGCGCCGGGCCATGAGGAGGAAGGGCCACGGCTGCGTGGTGCGCTCTAGAAGTATGCGTCGCCAGAGGTGAAAAATGCGGCACGGAGTCTGGCGGGCCGTGCCGCACTGGAGAAAATACTGTTTGACCAAACAAACAGCCACGCACGAAACGAGATTACGCAGAGCCTGCTCTGCCGTCAAGTGTTTGCTCCAAAATTCACGAAGATTTTTCTCCATGGATCTTGGAATGGGGCCATCCGTTGGGCTGGTTATTTTTTATGAAATTTTTTATGAAAAATCCATCTTTTTTTTGAGGAAAAAACAAATTCAAAAATGGCAAGGCAATACGCTGGATTTGCATATTTTTTTGCCAAAATTCCCCGAATTTCCTGCAGGGGGCCCGAATTTATTTTTTCGCCAAACTTTTGTTGCTGTCGCAACTAGCACGGAAAATGGCCGCTGTACAGGAAAATATGGCAGGCCCCGCCATCATGTTATTTTTTTCACAACATATGTCATCCTCCAACGGATGACAAGTCCCCTGCCCTGACCTATACTGCCCATGCTGCGCTCCGTATCCGGGAGCGCCTGCTCCGAACACAACCATTCCTGTCATAAAGGAGTCATCCCATGAAAGAGATCAGAGCTGCCGCGCGCGAGCGCATGAAGGGTCACTGCCGCGTCTGCCCCGTTTGCGATGGCAAGGCCTGCTCCGGTGAAGTGCCCGGCATGGGCGGCCTGGGCACCGGTGCCAGCTTCCGCAACAACCGCGAAGCCCTCAATGCCTGCAAACTCAACATGACGGCCCTGCACGACGCCCGCGAGCCCCGCACCAACTGCACCATCCTGGGCATCGACCTGAGCTTCCCCGTCATGGCGGCCCCCATCGGCGGCGTCTCTTTCAACATGAGCGATGCCATGAGCGAAGACGACTACATCTTCGCCATCCTGGAAGGCAGCCGCGCCGCCGGTGTCATCGGCTGTACCGGTGACGGCGTGCCGCCCTTCATCATCGACGCCGCCGTCAAGGCCCTGAAGGCCTGCAACGGCCACGGCATCCCCTTCATCAAGCCCTGGGAAGGCAAGGAACTGTTCGAAAAGATCGACCGCGTGCTGGCCGACGGCAGCCCCATCCTGGGCGTGGACGTGGACGCCGCCGGTCTCATCACCCTGCGCAAGATGGGCCGCCCGGTCATGCCCATGTCCGTGACGGAACTGGAGACTGTGGTGCGCTATGTGCATGACATGGGCCGCAAGTTCATCGTCAAGGGCATCATGACCCCCGACGACGCCCATCGCGCCATCGACGCCGGCTGCGACGCCATCGTGGTCTCCAACCACGGCGGCCGCGTGCTGGACCACTGCCCCGGCACCGCCACCGTGCTGCCCGCCATCGCCGATGCCGTGCGCGGCAAGATCACCATCCTGGCCGACGGCGCCGTGCGTGACGGCGTGGACGTGCTCAAGATGCTGGCCCTGGGCGCCGACGCCGTGCTGGTGGGCCGCCCGCTCTGCATCGCGGCCATCGGCGGCGGTGTGGAAGGCGTGACCAAGTACTGGCAGCAGATGCAGGGCCAGCTGGTGCAGGCCATGCTGCTCACCGGCTGCGCTTCCCTGGCCGACGTGCGCGAGCACATCATCTATCGCGGCTAGTTTTTCCGGCGAACCTGCGGGGAGGGGCGGCAGCCCCTCCCTTCTTTCTTTTGCCCCGGCGGGCACCGGCACCGGCGGCCTCCCCTGCCTGCCCCTGCGGCAGGTTCTTTTTTTCAAAGGACATCATCATGCAGTTTTCCGTGGATACCGACCGCTGTGTCTCCTGCGGCCTGTGCCTTTCCGACTGTCTGCCCCGCGCGCTGGGCATGGACGAGGAAGGCCACCCCTACATCAAGGACGAACGCCTGTGCATGCACTGCCACCACTGCCTGGCCCTCTGCCCCACGGGCGCCATCAGCGTGGACGGACACAACCCTGACGCCTCCCGTCGCATCCTCAATGCCTGGCCCCAGCCCGAACAGCTGGAGAACCTCATCAAGGGCCGCCGCTCCGTGCGCCAGTACCGGCCGGAAAACGTGGACCCGGCCCTGCTGCAGCAGGTGCTGGACGTGAGCGCCCACGCCCCCACCGGCGTCAATGCCCGCAAGCTCTGGGTGGGCGTCATGGACGACATGGACCGCATGCAGGCCTTCCGTGAGGACGTCTATGCCCGCCTGGCGGACAAGGCCCTCCACAATGCCCTGCCCCAGTGCCGCCGCACGGCTTTCTTCGCCGCGGCACCGCGCCTGTGGAAGGAACAGGGCATCGACGGCATCTTCCGCGGCGCGCCCCACTTCGTTCTGGTGGGCAATGCCAAGGACGCTCCCTGCCAGGAGCAGGATCCGCTCATCTATCTTTCGTACATGGAGCTCTACGCCCAGAGCCTGGGGCTGGGCACCACCTGGTGCGGCCTGCTCTACTGGTGTCTGCAGCTCATGCTGCCCGAACTCCTGCCCGAACTGGGCCTGCCCGAGACCCACAGCTTCCAGTACGCCATGCTGCTGGGCGAGCCTGCCATCCGCTACGCGCGTACGGTGGAATACGGTCCGGCCACGGTGCACCGCATCCAGTGGAAGTAACGCTTTTTTTCATCCCGCCGGGGCGGAGGGGATGCCTCTCCGCCCGGTGATGACGGACGGCGGCATGCGGGCCTTCCCGCATGGCCGCCTTTTTTTGCGCCTTGCCGCCGGTCTGTCGGCGCCGGGCCCCCCGGCGGCGTTGACCTGGGCACGGCTTTCCTGCACCATCTTGACAGGAAGGCCTTTCAGGAATATTTTGCCAAATGACCAAATAAAGGGACAACATGCAGCACAACAAGGAATTCATCGAGGCACAGGCCCGGATCTTCAAAGCCCTGGGCCATCCCAGCCGTCTGCTGATGGTCGATGCCCTGCGCGACGGCGAAAAATGCGTCTGTGACCTGCAGGCCCTGGTGGGGGACGACATGTCCACCATTTCCAAGCATCTGGCTGTCCTGCGTGATGCCGGTGTGGTCACCCGGCGCAAGCAGGGCGTGAACATCTATTACAGCCTTGCCCTCTGCTGCCTGGACCAGTTCCTGGCCTGTACCGGCCAGCTGCTGGAAAAGCGCATCCTGAGCCAGATGGACATGCTGCGGAACAAATAGGCAGGCCCGCTGCGGCGGGATTTTTTTACCCTCAAATTTGGCAATTTTGCCAATAAGGAATATTTATGGACAAGAGCCCTTCCTCGCCGCGTCCTTTTTCCGCCCCGCGTTACGCCCTGACCCTGCTGGCCGTGCTGCTGGCCTGGACGGGCCTGTACGTATCCATCCAGCCGCTGGCCACCTGGCTGACCTTCGACCTGCTCTCCCTGACGCCCGGCGGGGCCCCGGGCCTGGCTCTGGAATTCTTCCTCTATGACAGCGCCAAGATCCTGCTCCTGCTGGTGCTGATGGTCTATTGCATCGGCTGGCTGCGGGCCGGGCTGCATGTGGAGCGGGTACGCGACTATCTTTCCGGCAAGGGCCGGGGCATCGGCTATCTGCTGGGGGCCACGTTCGGCGCCATCACGCCCTTCTGTTCCTGCTCCAGCATCCCGCTCTTCCTGGGCTTCACCATGGCCCGCATCCCGCTGGGCATCACCATGGCCTTCCTCATCACCTCGCCGCTCATCAACGAGATCGCCGTGGTCCTGCTCTGGGGCCTGCTGGGCTGGAAGTTCACCGTGGTCTATGTGGTCGTTGGCATGGCGGCCGGTATGCTGGGCGGCTGGCTGCTGGATCTGCTCCGCGCCGAACGCTGGTTGCAGCCCTTCCTGCGCGGCATGCTGGGGGTCTCCGGCCAGGCGGCGCGGGATGAACGCAACACCCGCCTGGGGCTGGAAGAGCGGCACCGTTTCGCCTGGGACGAGATGACCGGCATCTTCCGCCGCGTCTGGCGCTGGGTCATTATCGGCGTGGGTCTGGGGGCGCTCCTGCACGGCTTTGTGCCGCAGGACTGGTTTGCCGCCCATCTGGGCCAGGGGCAGTGGTGGTCCGTCCCGGTGGCCGTCCTGGTGGGCATCCCCCTGTACAGCAATGTCACGGGCGTGGTGCCTATCATGGAGAGCCTGCTGCTCAAGGGCCTGCCCGTGGGCACCACCCTGGCCTTCTGCATGAGCACGGTGGCCGCCAGCCTGCCCGAGATGCTCATGCTCAAGCAGGTCATGCGCTGGCAGCTGCTGGCCCTTTTCCTGGGCCTGTTGCTGGTCATCTTCACCCTGGTGGGCTGGCTGTTCAACAGCCTGCAGCTCACGCTGTTCTAGCGTAAAGCGGGCCCGTGCCTCATGCCGCACGGAGCTTTGCTCCGGCATCACAACGGTCACGGCAGGGGCAAAGCAGGGGGCGTACACGTCCTCCCCGCATCGTGGCGGAGGGCGGTCCCCCCCATCCAGCCCTGCCGCTTCCTCTCAATATCCTGCCAAAGGAGGCAGCATCATGATCATCAAAGTCCTCGGTCCCGGTTGCTCCAAATGTGTCGAAGCGTACGAGATCGTCAGCAAGGCGGTGGCCGCTTCCGGCAGCGACGCCACGGTGGAAAAAATCACCGACCTGCGGGAGATCATGGCCCTGGGCGTGCTGGCCACCCCTGCGGTGGTCATCGATGGCGGCATCATGTGCACGGGGCGCGTCCCCAGTGCGGAAGAAGTCCGGGGCTGGCTCGGCGCCTAGCCTTTCGGCGGTCACGCCATACCAAGGGAAATGACGGTCGCGCAGTACCGGCGATGTCTGGTCTGCGCGACCAGTGCTGCAACCATGCCAAGATACCGGGCCGAAGAGCGGATGCCTTTCCTGCCTTCAACCTGATCCCATGCCCGGCCCGCCTTTCTCTCCCTCCCATCCGGACAGATCCCCGTCCCACGCCTGGGGTCGGCAGTTACAAAAAGAAGACTTTCTTTCCCGCTCCACGGCCTTATGAAGCGCGCACGTCCCATGGTCAGCCCGGCCATACCTCCCCTTTCCTCCGTGACCATAGCTCCCTCTCTTCCATTATCCCGGGCAGGGACAGCCAATGCCGCAGCAGCATTGCTCCGGCAGGAAAAGCCGTCTATGCTGGCGGCAAACATCATGGGAGGTCATCCATGCCGAAACTGCGTCTTCTGCTTTGCTGTCTGGCCCTGCTCTTTCTGGCGGCCCCGGCCATGGCCGAAGAAGATGAGCTGGCCCCGGGCTTCGATCGCTGCATGGAACAGAGCGGCGGCGTCACCACAGAGATGCTGAGTTGTCTGCAGCAGGCCTACGAGTACTGGGACGCCCGGCTCAATACCAATTACAAAAAGGCCCGGCAGGCCTGCAAAAGCTCCAGTGATCCCAAGGCTTGCTCGGACAAGCTGCTCAAAGGCCAGCGGGCCTGGGTCCAGTACAAGGAAGCTTTCACCGATCTGGTGCAGCTGCCCAACGAAGGCGGCAGTATGGCCCGTCTGAATTCCATGAGCTTTTTGACCGGAGAGACCCGCAAACAAGCCCTGCTGCTGGGACAGATCGCCGGAGAATAGGCAGCCTCCGGGCCGTGAGGTCTGAAAAAATGCGTGTCTGTCCTGCCCAAGACCGGCACAGCCTGCGTCATAATCATGCCCTTGGAAGTCCGCTCCCTGCCCGATCCGGGCTGTCAGCGAACCTCCTGCGGGATGCGCCCCGCTCCCGGCCCCGCCGGGTCCCTTCCGCAACTCTATTGTCCTCTCCTGTGCCTTTTCCCAGGGCCTCTGCCTGCGCGGAGGCCTTTTTCATATCTCCAGTATAGGGGCTCTTTTTCCTGATGCTGCTGCTCCCCCGCTTTGTTTTCAGCACTCCCTCCCCCGCAACAGGGCGTGTCAGCCATCCAAAAAGCTTCCGCTGCCTCCGGTGCCATGCGGCATCCGCCTTGCCTGAAACAAAAAAATCCCCTGCCGCTCAAAAGCGACAGGGGACAAAGAGTCGAACCGCTTATGGCCCGTTAGACCATGCGGGAGATGATGTCCATGCGTTCACCGCGCAGCATGGCGATGGGCGGCACTTCGATGAGCGTATGGCAGCCGGCCTGCAGACGGGTCGTGGCGCGAGCGCAGGAGACCAGCACCTGAGCGGTCAGGGCCGGGTTGTTGATGCGCATGTCGAACTTGAGGATCTGGTTGTCGGTCATGCCGGAGGCACCGGTGCGCTCCATGAGCACGCCGTGGGACTGGTCGGCCACGAAAGCCAGTTCTTCGCGGTCACGGCACTGGCGCACGTCCAGCGGATCGTGGGCGAAGTAATCGTCGGCCTTGATGCGGGCCGTCACGTCAGCCAGATTTTCACCTTCTTCCAGCACCACATAGACCAGGCGCGAATGGCGACCGCCACCCACGGGGATGGTGATGGACACGGCATCGGCCACGCCCTTGATGGCGCGGGCAGCCACGGAATGGCCCATGGAACGGCCACGGCCGAAGTTGGTGAAGGTGGTGCCGCGGGGCACCATGGCTTCGAACAGGGCGCGCAGCACGGAGTCCGTGCCGGGGTCCCAGCCGGCGGCCGTGATGCTGACGCTGTTACCGGCCTTGGCGGCGGCATCCAGACGGGCCACGGTGGCGGGGATCTCGGTGTGGATGTCGAAGCTGTCTACACAATTGTAACCCTGCTTCAGAAAAGCTTCCGCCGTTTCCGGGATGCTGCGCGAAGGCCCGCACAGGGCGATGACGTCGGGGCGGCCCTGGGCAGCTTCCAGGCTGGCCAGATCGGCAAATTCAGGCAGGCCACGCAGGGCATGGCTCTGCGTGCCCAGGGATTCGGCACGGCGGATCACGCCGAGGCACTGGCAATCAGGGGCGGCAAGGGCCGCTTCCACCACACGGGTACCGATATTGCCGAGACTGTGGACGGCGAGAGTAAACTTTTTCATATGCATTCCTTTGGCAAAAAACCGGGAGCGGCCTCCTGGCCACTCGCAAGACATTCCTGACTTGGTCAGTAGGCCATTTTTTTAGATGTAAGTGCCGCCCGTCGTCAAGGGCATGCTGTCTCCCCGCTCTACAGGCAAAAAGAAAACATCCGGCTCCGAATGCCGCGAACCCCAGGCGCTTCTTTTGCCGATCCCCCTCTTTCCGCAAAGGCGGAAAACTTACCTCGCACATCGCGCAATATCTATTTCAACCTCCCGCAACCCTTGATTTTTCGAAAAGCAACCCAAAGTTGCCCGATTGCAACCGATAATGGGTTGCCTGCTGCGAGCAAGTATGATTAGGTAAAAATTCCCATTTGGGAATCAACCGACAGCACCGCTGTCCAACGCATCGAGGTATGTATGAAAAAACTTTGGCTCCTGCTGGCCTGCGCCCTGCTCCTGTCCACCACCTCCCTCGCGTCGGCTGCCTGCTCTCCTGAGGAAGCTCAGAAGAAAGCCAACGAATTCGCTGCCGCCGTCCAGAAAAAATCCCAGGCTGACCCCCAGGGCTACGCCAAGATCATGCAGGAACTGCAGCCCCAACTGCTGAAACTCCAGCAGGAACAGAATCTGGAAAATATGTGCAAGTTCTATGATGATGCGCTGGAAAAGCTGAAGTAGATCTTGCCTGCCGAAGAGGTGGCCTTGCGCCACCTCTTTTTTTCTCCTCTCCGCAATCTTTCCTATGAAAAACGCACGGATCCGACTTGGGCAGGAGATCCTGCGCCGACGCAAAGCCATGGGCATGACGCAGGAAGAACTGGCCTCCCGCATGGGTGTTTCGCGCCAATCCGTTGCCAAATGGGAAACAGGCCTGTCGTCCCCGGACATCGACCGGCTTGCCCTGCTGCGGGACGTGCTGCAGACGAGTCTTGATGAACTCATCGCTCCCGCAGGTCGGGAGCTCATTCCCGAACCTGTCCCTCCTGCGGAAGACAGCGTGCGCCCGGCACCAGCCGGGCCCGTGCGCAACCTCCGGCTCCTTCCCCTGATCCTGGGCACGCTGCTGTTCTGCTGCGGCCTGGGCGGGTTGGCGGCCCTGTGGGTACTCTCCCGCTTGCATCCTGTCCGTCTCGTGGACTGGGATGGCTCCTTGCATACAGGCCTGGAAGGCTATCTTATGGCGACCGGCCTCTGGCCTGCCCTGCTGCTGGCCTGCATCCTGCTTGGCTGCGGCAGCCTTACGCTGCTTTATCTGTGGGGCACGCGCAGAAAAAACAGCTGACCCCGACAGCGCTGTGCCAGCAGGGCTGTGCCTGTCCGTCATCCTGTGCGACGATGGCAACACACTGTGATGCATGCAGGAGTGCCAGCCTCATGCGCTCTCTGGTAGCGTCTTGAATGAAGGCTCCGCGAACCGCATGCCCCTGCACTCCCCCATGAGCAAAACCATCTGAAACGACAACGGTACGCCGATCTCCCAGCTGCACTCCCCAAAACACATGGCAGATCTGCGAGGCGTACAGCCCCTAAAAAAGGGCAGGGAATCCTCAGCACAGGCGCCCAGCGCTCACGGCTCACATAGCGGAAAGTCTGCACCAGTTGGCAAGGCTGCCCCGGGATAGCCTCTGTCATGCCCCAGCTATTCCTTTTCGCTCCTTTCCGCCAACGCCTTCTGCCCTCAAAAGGCACAGATTTCCATGCTGCCCGGGTACAGACTTTCGGGCACGGAAACCACTCCGGTCTTAGGCAGATTCTCCCATCCTCACACAGACCCAGCGGCAAAAGTTTTTGGAAGGGAGGGGCGCGGGGAGGGAGAACCTTTTTCCAAAAAGGTTTCCCTCCCCGCAAGCTGTTCTCT